>ERZ1673741.2116-NODE-2116-length-14704-cov-11.866544_pt1 | contig 14704 bp, 16 predicted proteins | sample MGYA00580209_ERZ1673741 | MGnify/ENA primary metagenome ERZ1673741 (study PRJEB41218, sample SAMN15661754) | gut metagenome | host: Homo sapiens | place: Canada: London | collected 2015-08-20/2019-03-30 | study: EMG produced TPA metagenomics assembly of... | reverse complement strand
TCCTCGAGCTCTTCTTCGACGAATCTGACTGAGTGTAGATTCCACGGTTTTCAGGCTTCATGGCGGGCGAGCTCGACGGCAATGCGCCGCTCGATACGGTTCTCGCAACTTACCGCGAAGTGCCCGATGCCGGGCTCGCGATCATTCCGGGAGCAGGCCACCCGTGCTTTCTCACGCATTTCGACGCGGTCTGGTCCGCTATGCGCAGGTTCATCGGAATGTAGGCGGGAAAATCGTCCAGTTTGGATGGTTGCCGGGAAAAAGAGGTGATTATGGAAAAGACTCCTCTTTGAGAAGACGGATTTCGCTCCCATCAGCGGGGTTCGGGAAGTGAATTTCCGCAGCGTGAAGCTTGAGTGGTTTCTCCGGCGTATCGGCAATCAGTCCCGCCCGACTGTAGTACGGGTCGCCCAGGATCGGAGAGCCGAGTCCGAGAGGATGCGCGGCATGAAGCCTCAGTTGGTGCGTGCGTCCGGTGAGCGGAAAGAAGTCGACGAGCGTTTGCCCGTTTGAAGCAGAAATCTTTGCCCAGCGCGTGCGCGAGGGTCTTCCGCCAGCAGCCGCAATCTGGCGCAGGCGGTCGAGCGGATGCGTCGTAATGGGGAAGTCAATGAGCCCGCCTTCGCCCGCCGGGATGCCTTCAAGGAGCGCACGGTAGCGCTTCTGAACGCGCCCCTCGCGAAAGGCTGCCATGAGGCTCCTCGTGCCTTCGGGGGTCTTGGCATAAAGAAGGATCCCGGAAGTGTCCATGTCGAGACGGTGCACTGCGGTGAGGTTCGCCCCCGTCATCCGGGAGGCAAGCGTCATCGCATCGGGGAGCCCACCGGTGCCGGGGACGGAGAGGAGTCCCGAAGGCTTCATGACGGCGATGAAGTCCTTTTTCTCGAGAAGAATTTCCGGTGCGAGCGAAAGCGTGAAGGGATCTTCCGCACGCGGGTCGCTCGCGAAGGGAATGCCGTCTAGAAGCCATTCGGCGAGGGGCTTCACCGTTGTGCGAGGGGAGAGCACCATGCCGTCCCATTTGACGTCGTAGGAGGGCATGGCGCCGCGCCACCATTCGAGGGAACCGACAGGAGTGAGCGGCTCGCCCGCTTTTTTGAGCTCTGCGGCGAAAAGGAGATTCGAAACAATCGGCGCATCGAGCGCTTCGAGGAGCGCCCGGTTCCAATGATCAAAATTAAGGTTGAGCCCCGCTCCGCCCCCGCGGGCAATCTTTGCCGGGCGCTTCGCGCGCTCTTTCTCTGAAAAAAAGAGGAGCGTCATCGAACCGCCCGAGAGCTGCGTGAGAGTGATCCGGGCGGCTTCCCTTTGAAAGACGTCATCGCGCGTGGTTCCGAGAATGCTGCGGGCTTCGGGTAGCCCCCCGATGCGCTCGCCGTCGGGTTCGTGAAAGGGTTCCTCCGCAATGGCGGCAGAGTATTCCCCATTCGCTTCGTTTCTGAGGAGGAGGAGCCCTCGACGGCCGCAATCCGCATGAAAATGCCCGCAGGCCTCCGCCATGTCCCGGGCTCTGAGAAGGCACTCAGAGGGAGCGCCGTGCCAGGGGGAGGGAAAGCGCGCGGGAAGGTCTTCGGGATGGAATCCGGGGAGCGCAATCAGGCGGGAGGTCATGAGAGGATCAGGCAGGAATTGGAAACGATCGGCAGGAGAGGCAAGGCTCGGTATTCTAAAATAACGGGTTCTCGCAGAGACCCAAGCAAAGAAAACCATAACGATACCGCCTGCGGCGTCTCTCCCAAAAAGCGCCTTCGGGCGAGGAGCGAGCCGCCCATGACCGAGAATTGCCCGGAAGTCCACTTTAATTCAGAAAATTCTCTGCGCCCCCAGTCGATCTTCCGGGGCGCCATGCCGCTCCTTGCCGGCCTCATGCTCGAGCAGCTGATCGGCTTCACGGACGTACTCTTTCTCGGACGATACGGCGAAGCCGAACTCGCCGCAGCGGGCGTTGCGGGAATTCTGGTGCTCCTCTTCATGATGCTCGGCTGGGGGTAGTGCGTGGGTGCGCAGTCCCTCATGTCGCGCGCCAATGGCGGAGGAGACCGAGCCCGGGTCGGCATCGTCTTTCGACAGAGCGCTTTCTTTCTCTTTTTCGCGGGTCTCGTGATCGCGCTCGCTTCGCCCTGGATTTTCGATCTGACGCTCGCGCAAAGCATTCATTCGAAGGAAGTGGAGGAGGCTGCGCGCAGCTACGTGCTCTGGCGCGTTGCGGCGCTTCCCGTCGCCTTTCTCTGCCTTCTTTTCCGCGCGTTCTTCGTGTCGATCCTTCGTCCCCGGGTTCTCACCGTCAGTTCGAGCGCTATGGTGCTAGCCAATTGCGGGCTGAACGCCGTCCTCATCTTCGGCCTCGGGCCGTTCCCGGAACTCGGCATCGCCGGCGCGGCGATTGCTTCTGCCGTGAGCGAAGTGGTCTGCCTCATCGTCTTCGGCGTTCGCCTCTTCATGGAAAAGCGCTGGGTGGAAGCGGTGCTCTGCGATTCCTGGCGTCCGCAGCGAGAGGTGCAGAAGGCGCTCTTTCAGCTCGGGCGCTGGCTCATGCTCCAGGAAGCCGTGGCGTTCGGCGTCTGGCTCTTCTTTTTCGTTTCGGTAGAGAATGTGGCCGGCGAGCGGGGGCTTGCCATCACGAACGTCGTGCGGCAGCTCGGCGCCATCCTCTTTCTTTTCGTTCATGCCTTCGGTTCTACGGCCGGGTCTCTCGCCATGAATCTCGTGGGCGCGAGGAAGCCTGAACTCATTTCCCGGGCATCGCGCACCGGACTCTGGGTGTGCGCCGCCGCCATGGCGCCCCTCGCGGTGTTCTATGCGGCCAAGCCCGAGTGGGTCCTCGGGCTCATCACGAACTTTCCAGATCTGATTGAGGAAGCAAGGAGCACCTACTACGTCATGATCGTCTCCTACATGCTGACGGTCCCCTGCTACTACTACTTCTTCATCATCGGGACGCTCGGCTTTGCGCGCGCATCCTTCTGGGTTTCCATCACTTCGGCGCTCACCTACGCGCTTTATGTCGCGATCCTCTCCGGATACACGACGAATCCGGCCGTGCTCTGGACCTCGGATTTCGTCTACGGCTTCGTGCTCGGCATCGGCACCTGGCTCGTCTGGCGGAGTCCTCAGGCGCGGAAGCTGCGCGAGGCACGGTGGATGCACTGTAAACGTTGCGGAAGTGCAAGCCTTCCAGCTTTGCCTGACGGCAGAGGGTGAAGTTTTCGCAGACCTCCCGCATGGCTCTTCTATGGCGAATGGCCCGGCAGGACATTTTGATACTACATTAAATTAATCAAAATTTCAAAATAAACAATAAATTAAGAAATTTCTGAGGAGGGAGAAGTCAGGGAACGGCAAGACGCTCAAAAATGAAGGCGGGACCGTAATCCCTGCAGATCAAGGAAACTACGAGGGCGCAGGGGAATTTTTTTGCAAACAAGGCCCCAAAACTCTCGAAGTGTTGGCTATAGTAGTGCCCAAGCGCGCCGGAACCCGCATGGGGGCGCGGTTTTCACAACTAGAAGACATCATTTGGAAGCGATCGACAAATTGATCCGTCGACGCGACGTCTTCGCAAGGAGATACCATGAACAAGACCGAACTCACCGTTGCCATCGCTGAGAAGACCGAGCTTCCGAAGGCCAAGGTCGCCGATGTGCTGAATGCTTTCTTCGACACCGTTGCCGAACAGCTCGGCAAGGGCGAAGCTGTGCAGATCATCGGCTTCGGCAACTTCGAAGTTGCTGAATACGCCTCCCGCACGGGCCGCAATCCCCAGACCGGCGCCACGCTCACGATCCCGGCCGGCAAGCGCCCGAAGTTTACGGCCGGCTCTTCCCTCAAGAAGGCCGTCGCCAAGTAATTCCTCCTCAGGCCTCTTTGGCCTGAAAGGATTCGACTTCCTCTGAAATTTTCAGAGAAGTCCGAAAAGCACGCTGGAGATATTCGTCTCTCCGGCGTGTTTTTTTTCGCGCGGCGCTTCCGGTAAGGAGGATCCGACAAAAAGCAGAGAGGAATCGGTATGGGTTCCCGCCGGCTCAGGGGAGAGAATGAGCCGAATGACTTTTCGAAGATCCGCCATGAAGAAGAGAACGCTCCTCAGATCCTTTGCCGCCATGCCGCTTGCTTTCCCGCTCATGAGTTCTGCCCGCGAAACCCCAGCGCCCGGGGATCACTTTACCGCCGCCTCACGCATTGCGGATGTCGAAGCCGACCCGGCCTTCAAGGGTTTCGGGAGACTCCTCTTCCCGCTCGAGAGCCGGTATTGGTCCGGAACGACACTGGGCGACATCTCGCTCGACTGGTACAGCGAAATCAGGGTAGCCAATACAGTCGCAGTCTTCAATTTCCTCAAAAGGGAAGCTGAAGCGGCATCCCGGTCTTTACGCCGCTTTATGCGGCCGATGAAGTGCGCGCCGATCCGGAGAAGGCGGATGCCGGGCTTGTCTTCTTCAAGGGAAGGCCCGGGGCGTTTTTTGCGGTCATCTATCGCCCGGATCCGTACAAGGCCTGCGAGGACCTCTCTCGCGCCCTTGCTGTGATCTTTGAGAACGCCGCAGAATTTGAAGCGTCGACCGGGAATTATTCGCTCTGGGGCGGCTCCGCGGGCGCCCGCATGGCAGCCTGGGTCGGGCGTTATGGGACGGAGCGCTTCGGAGAAAAGCCGCTTCCGCGGCCTGCTGCCGTCGTAATGGAGTACACGGGACTTCAGGATGCGGCGCCCGAAGACCCGCCCACCTTCGCGTGCGTGGGATCGGAAGACGGCATTGCTTCGCCCTACGTCATGCGGCGGCGAATCGAGCGCCTGAAGGCTCTCGGGATACCGACGGAATTTCATGAATACCCGGGACTGCGCCACGGATTCGGCGTCGGGACCGGAACGAGCACGGAAGGCTGGGTCGACCAGGCGGTCGAATTCTGGATGAAGGCGACCGCTAGTTAAAAACAGAGTTGTTCTTCTAAGGCTGATTATGGTGATTGTGCTGTTTCTAAGCCTAAGCGAAACTGGCGCCAATTTCTTAATAATAACAGAGCCGCAAAATACTTGATGATCGTATACTGGTGTTGCATAATTTATAAATAGATTGTGAACATAACGCCTACGCTTCCATTGACGGCCGCAAGATGACTCCTGATGCTCAGCAGGAACTTCGCCGCCGCTGCGTCATTTACTTCCGCGATGGCGTCAAGCGTGCTGAAATCGCCCGACGCTTAGGCTTGTCCCGACAGTGGGTTACCCTTGTCATCAAGGTATATCAGACCGAGGGATTCGAGAGCGCCGTAGCCGGCAAGAAGCGCGGCATGAATGAAGCTGCGGCCCAAGACAGAAGGCTCCTCACCCGAGAAGAAGAACAAAAGGTCGCGGGCGGGATTATCGACAAGAACCCTGCCCAGATGAACCTTGTGGACTGCCAGGGCCGCGCGGAAGTTGATCTATCAGGCGCTCAAGAAGGATCTTTCCATGTCGACGGTACGACGGTACCAGCGCTCATGGGGCATGACGCCGCAGCGTCCGAAAAAGAAAGCTATTCAGCAGAATGATGCCGCGGTGAAGCAGTGGCTCGGAACGGATTATCCGGCAATTGCCGAACGCGCCAAGAAGGAATATGCCGCGATCTTCTGGGAAGACGAGACCGCCGAGCAGCAGGATGCCAATTGGGTTCGCGGCTATGCGCCGCGCGGCCGTACGCCGACGATCCTGCATGATCGCCGTGCCTGCTATGGCGCGCCCGTAATGATTTCCGCGGTCAACAACCAGGGGCTTTCCACCTTTGCATTTCAGCGCTCCGCTGTGCGCCGCTATTCCTTCATTCGCTTTCTGCACCGACTGATCAAGGATTACCGCAAGGAGGGGCGCACGCTCTTCGTCATCTGCGACAACTGCAAGATCCATCATGCGAAATTGGTTCTGGCCTGGTGCAGGAAGCATGAAGCTGAAATCGAGCTCTTCTTCCTGCCCGCTGATTCGCCTGAGCTGAATCCGGATGAATTTCTAAACCGCCAGCTCAAAACGGAGCTGCGTCAGAAAGGACCGAAGAATCACGAGGAGACGTTGGCGCTTACGAAGGAAATCACTGCCAGCTTCAAAGAGCAGCTGGAACCGATACGAGCTTGCTTCCAAAATGAGAGCACCCTCTACACGAGAGCCGCAGACATACGTCATGTATTTATTGATCTAGTTAATAACGACTTTTGGCTCGCTCTCCCAATTGAGACGCCTCACATCCGCTTCCTGTTCGTCGGACTGGCTATTTGCTATCGGCTTCCTTCATCAGATCGTTGCCTCCCTGACTCTGCCGAGTCGCTGGACCTTCCCCTTCTCGGGCGGTCAGTGGACTTTCACCACATAAACACACGTGCGCTGCCGGGCGCCCCCCAAAAAAACGCTCCCGACAGAATCTGCCGGGAGCGTTCGATTTTTCTGAGGGGAGGCGGTCAGGCAGCGCGAAGCTTTTTGACCGTCTCTATCTCAATCAGCGGGCCGAGTGAATCGGGATCACCTTCGGGGCGTTCTCCGCATCTTTCTTGGCGAAGGACTTCATCCAGAGCCACATGCCGTAGATGATGGCGAGAGAAACCACGATGCAGATCGCGCTGTAGGCCGGGGCTTCGCCGAAGTTGACGACGCGGTAGAAGATCGTCGCGGCGGTGTAGCCGAGGACGCAACACCAGGTGCCCGAGAAGATCGTCCAGGCAGTGCCGACTTCACGCCAGACCGCAGCAATGGCCGCGCAGCAGGGCATGTAGAGGAGCACCATCAGGAGGTAGGCAAAGGCGCCGGAGGAAGAACCGAAGAAGGTCTTGATCGTGTCGATCGTGCCGGTCGAAACTTCCTGCTCTTCAGCCGCAGCGGCTTCGTCGGAGAGGTCGCCCACGCTGATGCCCATCGGGTCGGCAAAGGCGGAGCCGAGATCCTTCAGGTTGTCCCACGTGGTCGAGAGCGCTTCGTCGAGGGTGGCCGAGAAGGACCAGCCTTCTTCCTCAGGAGCAGCTTCTTCAGCAGGAGCGCCTTCAGCAGCAGCCTTTTCGGAGGCGGCTTCAGCGGCCTTCTGAGCGGCGATGCCGTCATAGAGGGAGTTCAGGGTACCAACCACGGCTTCCTTAGCGAAGATGCCCGTGAAGATGCCCACAGCGGCAGGCCAGTTCTGTTCCTGAATGCCCATCGGCTGGAAGATCGGAACGATCGTGCGGCCGATCGTCGAGAGGACGGAGTTTTCGCTGTCTTCATTGCCGAAGGAGCCGTCCTTGCCGAGGGAGTTGAGGAAGGCGAGGCAGGCGACGATGACCACAATCACCTTGCCGGCGCGGAAGAGGAAGGTCTTCACGCGGTCCCACGTACGGAGCATCACGCCCTTGAAGGTCGGGATGTGGTACGGCGGGATTTCCATCACGAAGGCGGAAGCCGCACCCGGAAGGGCGGCGCGCTTCAGCATGAAGCCCGTCAGAATTGCCGCGCAGATGCCGATGATGTAGAGGAGGAACACGAGGTTCTGGCCGTTGGTGGGCCAGAAGGCCGTTGCGAAGAGGACGTACACCGGGAGACGTGCGCCGCAGGACATGAACGGAGCCATCAGAACCGTGATGATGCGGTCGGAGGCGCGGTCCATCGTGCGGGTGGCCATGATGGAGGGCACGTTGCAGCCGAAGCCGACGATGAGCGGCACGAAGGCCTTGCCCGGAAGGCCGAGGGCACGCATCAGGCGGTCCATAACGAAGGCTGCGCGGGCCATGTAGCCGGAGTCTTCAAGGACGGCGAGGAAGAGGAAGAGGAAGAAGACGGGCGGGATGAAGGTCGAGACCGTCTGGAGGCCGCCGCCGATGCCGTTGGCAAGGAAGACGGTGAGCCATTCGGGGCAGCCGATGCTCGAGAGGAGCTCGGTGAAGCCGTCAACCATGACGCCGCCCACGAGAATATCGAAGAAGTCGATGAAGCAGCCGCCCAAGTTCTGCGTGAAGAGGAACATCACGTACATGATGACGAGGAAGATCGGGAGGCCGAGCCAGCGGTTGAGCACAACCGCGTCGATCTTGTCCGTCATCGTGGCGCTCGCCTCACCCTTGCGCACGACGGCCTTCTCGGCAATCGCGGAAACGAAGGAGTAGCGGGCGTTGGCGATGGCAATGTCGAGGTCGCCGTCGTACTTGGCGTCGAGATCGGCAACAACCTTTTCAACCTTCGTGAGGTCGATCTTCGGGAGCTTTTCAGCAAGGCCCGGAGCCTTTTCCATGAACTGGCTCGCGAACCAGGGAGCGCGTTCAACGCCTTCAGCCTTGAGGTCGGCGGCAACCTGAGCGATGCCGTCCGAAATGGCCTTGTCGAATTCGACGGCCATCGGCGGAACCACGGGGTTCGCGAGGAAGCTGACGAGCGTGTCCTTCACGTCGTTCAAGCCCGTTTCGCGCGAGGCGACGATGCCCACCACCGGGCAGCCGAGAGCCTTCTGGAGCTCTTCTAGGCGGATTTCCATGTGGTGCTGCTTGGCGATGTCGAGCATGTTCACGACGACGATCATCGGAACGCGCATTTCGATGAGCTGAGCCGTGAGGTAGAGGTTGCGCTCGAGGTTCGAGGCGTCGACGATGTTGATGACGGCTTCGGCTTCACCCGAGAGGATGTAGTCGCGCGCGACGCGTTCGTCTTCGCCCGACGAAGCCGCCGGGGTGATGGAGTAAATGCCCGGAAGGTCGACGAGCTCGATCTTGGCATCCTTGTATTCGAAATTGCCGGTCTTCTTATCGACCGTCACGCCGGGCCAGTTGCCCACGCGCTGGCGGGAACCCGTCAGGGCGTTGAAGAATGTGGTCTTGCCGCAATTCGGATTGCCGACCACGCATACGATGTGCTGACTCATTTCAGATTCCAGTATGGATTTGAATGCGTTCTTTTTCTGATGGATAGACGGACAGCTGAGGGTTCCGCTGCCGGTATCTGAATCAAACTCGATTAAATCTTCTCGACTTCCATCAGAGTGGCTTCATCGCGGCGAACGCTGATGAAGCTGCCGCGGACTCGAATTTCAATCGGGTCGCCGAGGGGAGCGATGCGGACGACATCAAAGGTCGTGCCAGGGGTGGCTCCGAGCATGACAAGACGACGGCGGTATTCAGGATGTTCCTTGCCGAAGCCGACGATTTTGCCCTTGGAACCAACAGGAAGTTCCTTGAGATACATGGTGTCCTCGATTCTTATTTAGTAAACGTAGATTTTCTGGGCCACTGCGTAATTGACGGCAATGCGCCCGTCTCCTACTGCAACGAGCAGGGGTTCGTCGCGGGAAACCTGCAGCACCCGAACAACACTGCCGAGGCGCATGCCAAGGTCAGCGAGATGCGCGATTTCCGCATCGTCGAGTTTCAGGCGCGCAACGGTGAAGGGAGTCTTCAACTCCACATCGGCGAGTTTTCGGATTTGTTTGGGCTCCGTCATTTACGTAGGGTCCTCCTTCTATTGATTAGACATCGGCATACTACTGAGAATCTTTCGCGTTTTCAAATTCAGATACATTTTTACTGTCAGGTGCTCGTTTTCGGACCCCCGGATAGGTTTTGGAAGTGTCCACGTGAAAGATGATTTATTGTGCGATAACTCATTGAATTTAAATGAGAATCGTTTATTTATAAGGGCAAAAGGAAGCGCTGCCGGAGCCGGGCGAAAAGAGTGTTTACCTGCTTAAGGTTTGTAAGTTTCCGGAAATAATTGCCCGATATCAAAATAGGGGGGAGAGCTTTGATTGCGGGCCTGAGCGAAAAGAGAGGCTTTTTGTTCAAAAACAAAGTGAACGCTGTTGAAGCGGCAATATTGAGCCGCTGGTGCAAAAAGACGGGGGCTTTTCAGAAGAACGACGGGAATGCGTCGTCGTCGAAAGACAACGCCGGCGCAGCGGGAGAGAAGAAAGCGAGGCTGCCGTTACCGGCCGGTGTTCTTTTCTTCTGCCGGACGTTCGGCAGGAACGCCGGGATTTGCAGAAGGTTTGGCTGCGGGTGCGGCCGGTTCTGCCTGGGGCTCCTCTTCGGGAGCGGCGGCACGGGAATGGATGAAAGATTGGACGAGATTCCCGGCATTGTCGACGATTGCCTGCATGGCGGCAATCCAGGCATCAATGCGCTCGATAAGAAGCGAAAAGGTTGTTCTCGCGTTTTCGGGCGCGGCAAGATAAAGGCCCGCGGCGGCAAGGAGCGCCGCCGCGGCGATTCCAATGAGAAGCGCTCCGGCAAAGAAGAGGAGGGAGATCGCCGCCGCCGAAAGAAGGAGTGCGGCAAGTCCCTGCGTGATTCTGAGCCAGAGCTTCATGTGAAATCCTTTTTTTCTTCCTTAAAGCACGCGGCGGTGCTGATAGAGGTGGACGCCCAGGAAGAGAGTGTAAAGGACGCCGAGCCCGACATGAAGCGGGGTGCTCTTCACGAAGAGCGAGGCAAGCGATGCGCCGTATGCAGCGAGCATCAGGCGGTTCTGCGTCACGCGCTTCGTTCTGCCGCCCTTCTGCTGGTCGGGGGCAATGAGGGGACTCACGGCGAGAAGCGCCCGGCCGGCAGCGTCTTCAGCTGCGGCGAGCGCCGAACCGGCAGTCTTCCTGGCCATTTCCTTCAGGCACTTTTTCTGCGGCGCCTGAGCTTCGCCTTCGGCCGGAGAAGCGGCGACCTCGTCGGCGACCTCCGTCTGAGCGTCGGACGCGTCTTCCGGGAGGAAGAAGGCCGCAGCCTGAAGCAGCGCCTCGGCATTCGTCTGCGATTCGTCCCAGGTGACGAGGAGCGAACCCACGCGAGGGTTGATCGTGACGGAGGTAATGCCGTCGAAGCCTTCGACCATGTCGGCGATCACCTTGGCTTCATCGGCGGAAAGGCCTTTGAGCGACGCGTGGCGGATGCGAGCGCGGCCGTGAGTGACGGAACGCACGAAAGTACGGGGGTCAAGCATTTTTTTATCCTTTCGTTTATTTCGCAGGGGCAGTGAAGGGAAGGTCGATCGGACGCTCGCTTTCAGGCGCATTGTTCGAGATCTTCGTAAGGGTGCCCCTCATGTTGGCTTCGATTTCCTTCACGGTTTCCGTGAAGCTTCTCGTCGTGCCGAGGGTCGGACGCATGGCATTCAGGCAGACGCCGATCGTGGTGGCGTTGTGAAGGAGCGCGCCAACGGCGGGCATCAGGACGCCCATGAGGCCGCCCGCGAGGAAGCCCGTGTTGAGGCTCACCGAGACGGCAAAGTTCTGGCGGATGCGGCCCATGGTCGCGCAGCCGAGATCAATCGCGGTCGGGAGGTCGAGGAGGCTGTTGCGGGTGAGAACGACGTCGGCGACTTCCTGAGCAATGTCGGTGCCGTCGCGAAGCGTGGCGCCCACATGCGCGGCTGAAAGCGCCGGCGAATCGTTGATGCCGTCGCCCACCATCAGCACGCGGCAGCCCTCGGCCTTGAGGTTGAGCACGTGACGGGCCTTGTCCTGCGGAAGAACCTGAGCGCGGTAGCCGTCGAGGCCGAGCTTCGCAGCGACGTGCGCGGCCGTGCGGTTGTCGTCACCCGTGAGCATGAGGATGCGGCTGATGCCGCGTTCGCGAAGCGCCTTGATGGCGGCAACTGCTTCGGGACGGACCGGATCCTCAATGCCGAGGACGCCCGCAAGGCGGCCGCCGACGGCGAGGTAGAGAATCGATTTGCCTTCCGCGGCCAGGCGGTCGACGACTTCCTGAGCGGGATGGAGATCAACCTTCTCGTCGTCGCCAACGAAGTGGCGGCTGCCGAGAACGCACTTTCTGCCGCCGATCGACGAGCAGATGCCGTGCGCGACGATGTAGCGCACTTCAGTGTCGTGCTCCTCGTCGTTGTGGGAGATGCCCCTTTCCTGGGCCTGGCGCACGATGGCGCGGGAGACCGGATGGGGGAAGTGCTCTTCAAGGCAGGCGGCAAGGCGCAGCAGCTCCTCTTCGTCGATTTCGTCGTGAATCGGCACGACGTCGGAGAGGACGGGCGAAGCCTGAGTAAGGGTGCCCGTCTTGTCGAAGACCACCGTGTCGACCTCGGAGAGGGCTTCGAGGTAGCGGCCGCCCTTCACGAGGACGCCCTTTTCGGTGCCGTTCTTCATGGCAGTGAGAATGGCCAGCGGCGTCGCGAGCCTCAGCGCGCACGAATAGTCGACCATGAGGACCGAGGCCGTGCGGGTGAGGTTTCTCGTGAAGAGGAAGACGAGGCCCGCGAGGAGGAAGTTGTAGGGGACGATGGCGTCGGCAAGACGCTCGGCTTTGCCCTGAATGCCCGCCTTCGCGGCTTCGCTATTCTGAATGAAGCTGACGATCTGGGAGAGTCTCGAGGCGTCGCCCAGAGCCGTCGGACGAATGTCGATTTCGCCGTCTTCAACCACGGTGCCGGCAAAGACGCTGCCGCCCGCCTCGCGGTGAACGGGGAGCGGTTCGCCCGTCATGGTCGCCTGGTTGACGGAGGCGTCGCCGGCAGTGACCACGCCGTCGACAGGAATGACGGAACCGGCGCGGACGACGACGAGGTCTTCCTTCGTGAGGGTATTGAGCTGCTTCTGGGAGAGCTTCCCGTCGGCGCTGCGGACCCAGACTTGATCGACCTTGATGGCGAGCTGGTCGGCAAGCGACGCGAGGGACTTCTTTCTCGTATAGCGCTCGAGCATGTCGCCCAGGCCAAGGAGCAGCGTGAGAAGCCCCACCGTTCCGAAGTCGAGCCTCAGGAGCGAAACAAGAATCGCAGAGGCGTCGAGCACCGAGACGTTGAGCTTGCCCTTGAAGGCATTCTTCACGCCTTCAATGAGATAGGGGATCGAATCAAGAACGGCGTTCCCGATATTGAGCACCATCGGGAGGAAGGGCCTCAGGAAGATGTAGCGGGCGAGGCCGGAGAAATCGAGCTCGGCATCCTCTTCCTTAAGCACGGGGGCTTCGCCCTCGTTGCGCTCAAGCGCCGCCTTCCCAAGCGCGGGTCCCACGCGCGACGCCTGAACGGCAGTGCGCGAGAGGCTGAAAAGCGCCGGGAAGATGCGGGCGAGCGCATCACGGACTTTCGAAAAGACGCGGAGCACCGGCATGTTGGTGAAACCCCGCTCGATCGCAAAGAAAGTCTGGCCGACGAGACCCTGCGGGCGCGAGCCCTCGGGGAACATTTCGCCCGAAACGAGCCGGGGCGCGGCTTCGCGCGCTTCCCTGCGGTCCTCGGCCACGACGAGCGTGCGGTCCGGACGGCGGATCGGGGGATTCGTTGCAAGGCTTGCGAAATATGCGGCGGTGCGCGCCTTCGTGGCGACGTCTTCAACGGTGAGCGTGACGCTACCCGTGAGGGGATTCACTTCAAGCCCCGTAACGCCGGGAACCTTCGCAAGCTCTTCGGCGATGATGACGCCGCTCGCGTGCGAGAGGGTGCCTCTCGTCTTCCAGCGTTCACGGTTGCCGACCGCGTGCTTCAGATAGAACTGCATTTGTTGTTTGCCTCTGAAAAGCCTTCAAGCATGTCGCCCGATCCCTTTCGGGGGATCAGGCGCGCAGGCTTTGCGAAAAAAAATGGCTCGTGCGAAGCGCCTTCCGGAAGGGAGCGGAGACTCCTCTTCAGGGGGGAAGGTTCTTCAATGGATATAGAGAAGCATTCTGCCTTGATTGAAGGCAAATGAGCATTATTTCGATTGAGAAAAAGCAATGCCCCGCTTGTCCGTAAACCGGCCATGCGAGGCATTGCGGCTCATGATCGCTCATCCGGGAGCGCTTCTGATGGCGGAACCGCCGCCGCGGGGGCAACGGTTCTTCAGGTTCGCGGATGAGCGAAGGCGCTTCGAAGGCGTTTCAGCTTCTCTCGAGCCTCGAGCGTGGAGCGCGCGAGGATTAGTTCGCGGGCTTCACGGCCGGGCAGGCTTCAGCAGCGACCGGGCAGGAGGCTTCTTCTTCAGCCTTTTCCTTGGCTTCGCGCTTTTCCTGGGACTTGACCTGGGCTTCAGCGACGACGTCGGCGAGGTCTTCCTTCACGCCTTCAACAGCGGCGAGCGCCTTGTCGCGAAGATCAATGCCGCTCGAGATGAGATCGGTGGCAAGGGGCTTCACGGAAAGCTTGCCGCGCGAGATGGCCATGGCACCGAGAGCGCCGACAGCGAGACCACCGAGGAAGAAAAGGCCGTACTTGTAGTTCTGGTTCATTTTTTTACCGCTCCACGAAAGAATTTAATCAAATGTCGTAGTAAGGATTCATCAAATTTCGTCGGATTGCGGGGTCGTGAGCGTAAGGAACTTCGATGGATCGGGAAGCTTTAAAAGCTTCCGGACTGACTGAATCCCGGGGAAATGGATTCAGCCCGGAAAACCTTCTTCCGAAGACTTTCCGCATCGGTTCCCGGCTGGACTGCTCTTGGCGGCAGCCTTCCGACATGTCCTCATATTACCCCTACTATGAAAAGGCGGAAGCTCGGAAAAAACTGCACTAAGAACGATTCGCAATCAGAAAATGCCCTTAAGTCAAAACACGTACCAATAAATGCGAATTACTCCGATTCAAAACGGTAATAAAAATGAAACATTATTGAAATAAAAGAGAAATATTTGGCAATTTAAATCGTGAGGAAAATGAGAATGGCTTTTGTTCGCTAAAGAACAAAAATGAAACAATATGTAAAAATTGTTTTTGATAGAACATCGGCATCGGGCTCGTCTCGCCCGACGACAAGTCGATCATCCTGAACTTCCCATGAAAAGTTACACTCGCACCTAAGATGCCTGCAGAAACGTC
>ERZ1673741.2115-NODE-2115-length-14705-cov-10.506007_pt1 | contig 14705 bp, 10 predicted proteins | sample MGYA00580209_ERZ1673741 | MGnify/ENA primary metagenome ERZ1673741 (study PRJEB41218, sample SAMN15661754) | gut metagenome | host: Homo sapiens | place: Canada: London | collected 2015-08-20/2019-03-30 | study: EMG produced TPA metagenomics assembly of... | reverse complement strand
TATAAATTTTCTATAGAATCAAAAAGCTTCCCCCTAGATATATCGGGTGAGCCAAGATAAAGGAGCCGCACTCCTTTTGGTATTATAATTCACAAACAAAATCCTACTATTAATGGACAAACAACTATCTCATTTCAGTCATGCCCTGAGACGAATGGGCATGATGATGGTCATGATGCTCTTTGCCGTAATGGTTTACGCACAGAACATCAAGGTAACAGGTACCGTCACCGACTCATCGGGCGAGCCCATCGTGGGCGCTTCCGTCGTGGTGGTGGGCGCCAAGGGTGGCACCGTTACCGACTTGGACGGTAAATACTCATTGCTGGTATCGCCACAGGCTACGCTTCGCATCACATATCTCGGATTCAAGAACGAGGAAGTGAAGGTGGGCAACCGCAAGGTGATAGACGTGGAAATGAAATCGGCCGACACCGAGCTCAACGAAGTGGTGGTCGTGGGTTACGGCACGCAGAAGAAGGTGAACGTCACCGGAGCCGTGTCGATGGTGGGCGCCGAGGTGCTCGAAGACCGACCCGTGACCAACGTCACGCAGGCCCTGCAGGGTGCCGTGCCTGGCTTGAACTTCTCCGCCAACAGCAATGGCGGTATGCTCAACAACTCGATGGCCATCACCATCCGTGGTACCGGATCTATCGGTAACGGCTCCACTGACTCTCCTCTCATCCTCATCGACGGCATCGAGGGCGACATCAACAGCCTTAACCCCAACGACATCGAGAGCGTTTCCGTGTTGAAGGACGCCGCATCGGCATCCATCTACGGTACGCGCGCCGCATTCGGCGTGATTCTCATCACGACAAAGAGCGGCAAGTCGGGAAAGGTGAGGGTCAACTACAGCGGCGACGTACGCTTCTCAACCGCCACGCAGCTGCCTGAGATGGTCAACTCGCTCGACTTCGCCAACTACTGGAACCTGGCAAGCAACAACTCCGGATCTGGCGACCAGTTCGACCACGAGGCCATGGAGCGCATTCAGAACTACATTAACGGTGTCTACAACGACCCGACGCAGCCCGAATATTATGGCGTGAGACCTGCCTCCAACAACCGCTGGAGCATCTACGGCGGTTCGTTCGCCAACACCAACTGGTTCAACGAGTTCTATAAGAAGAACGTGCCTTCCACGCAGCACAACCTCTCGATGTCTGGCGGCAACGACAAGGTGAGCTGGCTGTTGAGCGCCGGATACCTGATGAACAACGGTCTTATCCGCCACGGACACGACGAGCTGGACCGCTACACCATGAACGGCAAGATAAGCGCGCAACTCGCGTCGTGGGCTAAGGTGGAATACTCCACCAAGTTCATGCGCTCCGACTATGAGAGGCCTCAGTATCTCTCCGGATTGTTCTTCCACAACATAGCGCGCCGCTGGCCGACCTGCCCGACCGTGGACCCCAACGGCCACTGGATAGACGGCATGGAGATTGCCGAACTGGAAGACGGTGGCACCACAAACCAGCGCACCAACCAGTTCACGCAGCAACTCAACTTCACCTTCACCCCAATCAAGGGCTGGAACATCCACATCGACGGCGCCATGCGCAACAACTTCTACAAGTCGAAGACCGACCAGTTCCCCGTCTATTCTTACTATGCTGACGGCACGCGCTGGCTGCGCGACTCAGGCTACGGCTCAGTGGCGAGCGTGAGCGACTACCGCTCAGAGGCCGACTACTTCTCGTTCAACGGCTATACCGACTACACCCGCAGCATCGGCCTGCACAACCTCAAGGGCATGCTCGGCGTGAACTTCGAGAAATACGGCACCAACAACGTTAGCGCCTCTGGCACCAACCTCGTGGACAACAGCTTCCCATACCTGAGCCTCACGCAGAAGAACCCACGCGTGAGCGACGCCTACTGGCACCGCGCCACCGCCGGCTACTTCGCCCGCGTCAACTACGACTACGACAGCAAGTACCTCATGGAGTTCAACCTGCGCTACGACGGCTCGTCGCGCTTCACCAACGACAACCGCTGGGCATGGTTCCCGTCTGTGTCGGCTGGTTGGAACATGGCACGCGAGGGCTTCTTCAAGCCGCTCTCTTCCACCGTGCAGACCTTGAAGCTGCGCGCCTCTTGGGGCCAGCTCGGCAACACCAGCTCCAACTACGACTCGTTCTGGGCGTGGTACCCGTTCTACCAGCAGCAGGGCGTGGGCTCGCAGAGCAGCTCATGGCTCATCAACGGCGCGCGACAGAACACCGCAGGCCTGCCTGGCATCGTGAACAGCACCATGACATGGGAGACCGTTGAGACATGGGACGTGGGTCTCGACTTCGCGCTCTTCAACAACCGCCTGACGGGTTCGTTCGACTGGTACAGCCGCACCACCAAGGACATGATTGGCCCGGCACCAGTGCTCGGCTCCGTGCTCGGCACCGACGCGCCACGCACCAACAACTGCGACATGCGCTCCACGGGTTGGGAGTTTGAGATTCAATGGCGCGACCAGATTGGCGACTTCAAGTATGGCGCGAAGTTCAACGTGGCCGACGCCACGTCGAAAATCCTGTCGTACCCGTATGAGGGCGACTTCGACAACCAGAACATCGGCGGATACTACAACGGCAAGAAGCTGGGCGAGATATGGGGCTACGAGACGGAAGGCATAGCGCAAAGCGATGAGCAGATGAAATCTTGGCTCGAGAACAACAAGCCTAACTGGGGCAGCAACTGGCAGGCCGGCGACATCATGTACAAGGACCTCAACGGCGACAAGAAGGTGACTTCGGGCGCGAGCACCCTCAAGGACCACGGCGACCTGAAGCGCATTGGCAACAGCACGCCACGCTACAACTTCGGCCTTAACCTCAACGCCGAGTGGAAAGGCATCGACTTCTCCATCTTCTTCCAGGGCGTGATGAAGCGCGACTACTGGGTGGACGGCCCGTATTTCTGGGGCGCGAGCGGCGGCCTGTGGCAGAGCTGCTGCTTCAAGGAGCATCTTGACTGCTGGAGCGAGAACAACACGGACGCCTACTACCCGAAGCCTTACTTCGGCAACAACAAGAACCAGCAGACGCAGACACGCTACCTGCAAAACGCGGCATACGTGCGCTGCAAGAACATACAGCTGGGCTACACCTTGCCACAGAGCATAACCGAGAAAGCCGGAATGAGCCGCGTGCGCGCCTACTTCTCGTGCGACAACCTCTTCACCTTGACAAGTCTCTCTGGCGTGTTCGACCCGGAGGCCATGGGCGGATCATGGGGTAACGGAAAGCTTTACCCTCTGCAGCGCACATGGGCTGTCGGCCTGAACATCACTTTCTAAAGCCATCTAAATATTTTAAAACACGGAAAACATGAATCTTAAAGATATAAAGAAACTGCTTTTGGGAGCGGCCGTCACGACGGCTGCCTTGGGCATGACATCCTGCAACGACTTGCTCGACCTGAAACCCATCAGCCAAATCACACCGGGGGCATACTACCAGAACGCCGACCAGCTGGCGGCTTACCTGAACAACTATTACGACAGTTACCTCACCATGCCTTTCTCCGGTTCGATGAGCCACTCGTGGGGTGGATTCAACGAGGGCAAGGGAAAGTCGGACGGCAACACCGACATCTACTGCTCGGGCGGCGGCAGCACGCAGCTCTTCGCCAACGACCACTGGGAGGTCTCCTCTGGCAAGGTGCTGCAGGGCAGCTACGGCGGCGTGCGCGTCTACAACTTCTTCATAAACAAGGTGCTGGAGCAGATTAAGAACGGAACGCTGAGCGAAACCGACGAGGTGAAAAACTATCTCGGCGAGGCTTACTTCTTCCGCGCGCTCAACTACTTCAAAATGCTGGCCTGCTACGGCGACCTGCCTATCGTGACCGAGGTGCTCCCCGACGAGAACGACGCCATCGTGGCAAGCTCGGTGCGCTCGCCACGCAACGAGGTGGCACGCTTCATCCTCAGCGACCTCGACAAGGCCATAGAGATGTGCTTCCCTCGCTCAAAGTTCAACGGGCAGCGCGTGAACCGCGAGGCCGCCCTGCTCATAAAGTCGCGCATCGCGCTGTTTGAGGGAACGTTCGAGAAGTATCACCGTGGTTCAGGACGCGTGCCGGGCGACGCCAACTGGCCAGGAGCGAAGATGGCTTACAACCATGGCAAGACCTTCGACCAGGATGGCGAGGTGAAGTTCTTCCTGCAGCAGGCCATGGACGCAGCCAAGCAGCTGGGCGACCAGGCCGTGCTCACGGAGAACAACCACAAGCTGAACCCTGTCTACGGCGACAAGGACGCGTGGAACCCTTACTTCAACCTCTTCAGCGAGCCGTCGCTCGCCAACGTGCCTGAGGCCATCATGTGGAAGGAATACAACAAGGACCTCGGCTACGTGCACGGCGTGGGTCACTACATGATATGCGGCGCCAACTCTGGCTTCACGCGCTCGTTCATACAGACGTTCCTCATGAAGAACGGACTGCCCATCTACGCGCAAAACAGTGGCTATAAGGGCGACGTGACCATCGACAACGTGAAGGAGGGCCGCGACGAGCGTCTGCAGATGTTCGTATGGGGCGAGAGCACGCCAACCTACACCGACCCCACAATGCCGGGCGTGGTCGACGGGGAACCCCTGCCGGTTTACCTCAGCCCAACGGAGACCGACTCGAAGCACATCACCGACGACGACGCGTCGATACGTTGCATCACCGGCTACCAGCAGCGCAAATACTATACTTACGATGCCGAGCAGGCTCGCTACTCGGAGCTGTCGACGACCAACGCCTGCCCGCTCATGCGCTCGTCGGAAGCACTGCTCAACTACATGGAGGCTGAATATGAGCTCAACGGCCGCCTCGACGCCACAGCGCAGCAATACTGGCGCGAGCTCCGCACCCGCGCGGGCGTGGACACCGACTTCCAGAAGACCATCGACGCCACCGACCTGTCGCAGGAAATGGACTTGGGCAAATACTCCGGCACAAAGCTCGTGGACAAGACCTTGTACAACATCCGTCGCGAGCGCGTCACGGAGCTGTTCTCTGAGGGCCTGCGCTTCGCCGACCTCATACGCTGGCGCGCCTTCGACAACATGATTACCACGAAGTGGATACCCGAAGGCGTCAACTTCTGGGACAACATGTACAAGTTCTACGACAAGGACATCAGGTGCAACGGCGAGAGCGATGCCGTGGTGTCGGCGAAGAGCCTGGGCAAGTACTTGCGCCCATACAGCAAGTCGATGCAGTCTACAAACGAGCTGAAGGATGGCTACAACTGGCACGAGGCTTACTACCTCTACCCCATCGGCGTGACCGACATGCGCACGGCCTCGCCCGACCGCTCGCTGGAGAACACCAACCTCTACCAGAACATCAACTGGCCGACAGCGGCCGGCGGACACGCGGAGAAGTAAAAAAATGACGTCTGGCTTGTCGGCAACAGCTGCATTGCAGAAAGCCAGCTGACGTCAGATATTCATTAAAAAAGAGGCAAGTGCCCAACGTTGGCGTTTGCCTCTTTTTTTTTATGCATGCCGCAACCCCATACCTACGCCAAGAGCAGACGGCGGGGTTATGGGGTTGTACATGATTATATGCTAAGCAGTTGCGTGTTTATAGGGTGCAGTATGACCGGCAATCAGTCGACAATGACCAAACGCCCATCCTCAAGCTTCACGTGGTGGGCAAACGACGTGCTGTTTCCATGGCAGGCAGCCGCGAAATTCTCGTAAAGTGAGTTGTTCATAATAATGACTTGTTTTTGAAGTATAACTTGTTCTTCCACATCGTATCTTTACCACCGTGGCTGTCGTGCTCGGTTGGTGCAGATTATCACTGCTCTTGATGTTTCATCGGCAAAAGGTAAGAAGGATTTTCCAGCATAAGCAACATTTGGCCATGTTTTTCCAACTTTCTTTCTTCGCCACTGCCTTATTGCCCGCCTTGCCCTCAGCGACTTCACAGCCGCAAACATCGTCGTCGCCATCGTTGGCCTCCAAGATGTTAAAGAAAGCAAAACTCTATCATTTTTATAGTACTATGTATTGCATAGTACCTAATCGTTGACTATCTTTGCAGGCGTAACAACCCAAAAACCTAAATGCAATGAACATCGACAATGCCAAATCCCAGATGCGCAAGGGCATGCTCGAATACTGCATCATGCTTCTGCTCCGCCACCGCGCGGCCTATGCCAGCGACATCATAGCGCGGCTGAAGGAGGCCGAGCTGATAGTGGTGGAGGGCACGCTCTACCCACTGCTGACGCGCCTGAAGAAGGACGGCCTGCTCTGCTACGAATGGCAGGAGTCAAAACAGGGACCGCCACGCAAGTATTACGCGCTGACGGCCGACGGCGAGGCTACGCTCAGTGAGCTCGACAAGGCGTGGCAAGAGATAGCCCACACCGTGGGGGTATTGAAAGACGCGCGACAAGACGCTAACTCGCAACCAAACCAATAACTCTTAAAAACCGGAAACATCTATGAAAAAGAACATCAACATAAACCTCTTTGGCACGCTCTATGCCATCGACGAGGACGCCTGCGAACTGCTTGAGGATTATCTCAACAACATGAAGAGCTACTTCGCCAAACGCGAAGGTGGCGACGAGATTGCCGACGACATAGAGCACCGCGTGGCGGAACACCTGTGGGCACTGAAAGAGCAAGGCATGAATGCCATCGACCTGGAAACCGTGAAGCGCATAATCGGCAGCATTGGCAACCCCGACGAGGTTGACGGTTCAACGAACGACGATTCCGCAGAGTCGGCTGGAGATTCAACCACGTCGGCTGACGATTCAGCCACGGAGAAGACGGCGAAAGAGCGAGACGCGGAAACGGATGACAAGCATCGAAATGGTAAACATGAAATACGTGTGGACATTAATCTCGGCGACGCAAAATGGATTGACCGCATGCTTCACCACGTCAAGACGCATCGCTTCTACCGCGACGGCAAGGACAAGATCGCGGGAGGCGTGATTTCCGGACTGCGCCACTATTGCGGCGGTGGCGACATAGTGGTGTGGCGAGTGTGCGCCGTGCTGCTGGCCCTTGCCACGTTCACGCTCTGCCAAATGAATTTCTCCGGTGGCCTGCAAAGGTTTCTCGTCTTGTTCTTCACCATGCCTTTGATTATCTACGTGGCCCTTTGGCTGCTCGCTCCCGTGGCACGCACGGCAGAGGAACGCCTCTGCATGACGGGCGTGGAAGTGACGCCCGAGTCGATAAGCCGCACCTTGATAGCAGAAGCAGACAAAGAAAAGAAGCCCACGACACGGCGGCATGGCGACGGTATGATAATGAGTAGGCTGTTTGAGATTGCTAAGTTCGGCGTAAAGGCAACCGCTATTGTGGCGTTTGCCATAATGTCGGCTGTCGCGTTGGCTTATCTCGTGTGTGGAGTAGTCTACTCCATCGTGGGCGAGCCGTTCCTCCTGTTGTTCTTCGACGAACCTGAGAACACGCGTGTACTTTCGTCCATACCGCTGCTTGGCATGTATTGGGTGACATCGGCGGTGTGCTGGCTCATTGTGGCACTGCTTCCGCTGCTGGGCATAGCGCGCTCGTTCAAACCGAACCGCAAACGGCTTGGCTTCGCGGCCATAGCCTCGCTCGCGAGCGTGTGGACAGTAGCCATCACCATGGGCATATTGCTGTTTGTGCTGTTCGCCATACACGCCGACAACGAAAGCAAGATAATAGACCGCCAGCACAACACGCGCAACGGCATCTACCTTAACCGCTGGACGTGGGAGCACCTGTACGCCACGGGATGGAGCGTGAAAGAGGCTGACAACATAAGATTCGCCTCTTTGTTCGGAAGCAGCGACGAAGACCCGCTGCGCCTTGACGTCGAACCGTTCAGCGTCAGTCCCGACAAGGACGGCAAGCCCATGACGCTGTCGGTGAGCCGCAAGCAAAGCGTGGCAAAAGGCGACTACGCGCTCGAATGCATGGCGATATGCACGGCCATGGATGCCACGCTCAGCGTGTGGAGTGGCTCCAAGTGTCTTGCCGTGCTGCGCCTCGACGGTTATGGGGCAGCAGAAGACCGCATACTGAAAGACTTTGACTGGACTGCCAGCCGTGACATCCCGCTCTTCAGCGAGCAAAACGACAGCACGATGTGGGTAGACAACGTGAGACAGGGCAACGACAAGTGGCACTACCTCGTATCAAAGCCTTTCCATCACGACGGCGGCACGCTGGAATATCGCCTGCGTATTGGCCAGCACGACGTTGAAGACGCCACGACCGTGAACAGCGAGGTGTGGATGGCACACGAGACACTAAGGAAGCAGTGAGCAAGTTCATTCACTGCCGACAAGAAACGTGAGCTTGGCAAGACAAGATAACACTTTGATTCCCTGCGCGAGCTCGAGATAGGCATGAAGTCGGAGGCTCACAAGCTCGGACACATCGGAATGAACTGTCTGGTTCGTCGCGGCACGCTAGCAGAAGCCAACATACGCCGTCCTCAGGAGTTCTTTGCAGGTGTTTATGCGTATCTTTTAGAGAAGTATGCCAAGTTTTTAGCGGACAGCAATATATAAAATTATCGTTTTGAGAAAGATCGATAATAAAAACACGATGGATGGGCAAAAAAACATTTGAAAATTTTGTCGTTAGATTAAAGTTTTCTACTTTTGTTAGTAAAACAAAACAAATACCCTTGCGTACTGCGAGGTCAGATCAGGCGGTGAAAGGAACTTCCACCTATCCTTGTTCTGAAACAAATATTCTTCAAATACATATAAAATGGAGAATTATGAAAACATGGTTCAACAATGTGATAAGTTAAATAACAAGTGCTTTTTTGAACCACGAATTACTAACAAATGGAATACCAGCGATCATCTATTGGTTGTTGGTATTAACCATTGGTGTGTCCATTACGATGATTGCGAATTTTATCAAGACTGCATTAAGAATTACAATTGTCACAAATATGAAAAGACTTGTCCATTCAGATTCAGCGAAGTGGATGGAAAGGAATATTCTTTAAGGCTTTCTACCTATGAAGCATTTGACGGTTATTATGACATACTTCGCCAACTCGAAACAGACTCGGATTTAGAAAATCGTGTCGGGCTCGGTGCTTATGGGTGTTGGAAAGAGTTTATGCTTTACATGGAAGGTGAGTATGACGATGCTAGCGCAGCAAAACAGAAAGAGTTTTGGGATGGAATCGCCTTTTATAATTATATCCAGCATTTTACAAGTAAACCACTTACATCCACTCACGATGGCGTAACTAAAGAATTGAAGTTATGCGAAAAAGAAGACTTTGAAGCGTTCTGCTGCGTACTAAAAGATTTGAAGCCTAAATTTGTCGTGGTATTTCATCGCGACATTGCCCAGCTGCTTGAAAATCACAAATCTGAGTTTGACAAGCAAAAAATATATTTTCATAAAGTCGGCCGTCTTTGTATGCCAACACGCAGTTACACTCTGTTCTACTGTGCGGCATATGCTGCTCATCTGAATATAACAGACGAGAATATTTTGGAAAGCATGACCCACTCCAGGAACGGTATCAAACTGTTATACGAGAGAATGAAAATAGAGCGAAAACAAGAAAACAACCCTAGAGCAGCATTGGAACATTTACGCAATTATATATCTAATGGCAGTTCCGTCAACAGACAACTTTTCGATAACTACCTTAATTATTGTATTGAAAATGAATATTTTGTGTGTAACAAAGAAGGCTATTTAGTGGTTACAACTAAAGGTTTGATGGATAATACTCAGTTCTTGAGAACTATTAAATTAATGTGTGATAAATTTGGCTTATGCATTCCCGAAAAGAAGAAGAAAGGCAACATCGATATATGGGATTTTGTGATTAAAGCATTCAAAAAAGAGAAGAATACTTTTGATCGTCAATTCATTCGACAATCACTTCATCAAAATCCTGAGATGAATGATAAAGCCATGTTAATTCTAAAAAATGCTGGCATACTTTATTGATTCAATATTCCATCATTGGGATTCTCCCTAACTTTGCAGCATCATTCAGGACATCAGAAGGAATGGATCTTCGGATGTATTACTGAAGATGAATTATTATTATGTCATTATTTAAAGTTCAAGGTACGGTAGTAAAATTCGGTAACGGAATTTATACCGTCAAAGTAGACGACAAGGTTGTCACGATCCCTAGTGGTGTTATGCATCGATGCGTAGAGTTCCCATCTGATATGCTTGAGGACGGGCACTTGAAAATGTCATGTGAGTTGGCTTTAGTAAGGAAGGACGATAGTACTTATTATCCTGACCATAGGGTTTATCCAGCAGTGAAAAATTCCTTTCTTGGAATCCAAAGATCGTCCTCGATATTGTTTCCAGATCAGAAGCAATCATCAGCACAACTGGCAGATGGCAGTTATCTTCTTACAGGTGTACCTTCATATGAAGAAGTGAAGGACTATGAAACTTTTATGGCAGAACTCTCAGCCATGTTACCACTGATGTCTAACGAAAAGAGAGGACAGGTGTTGGTGGCCTTGACATCTACTGAATCTGATACTGAAAAGATGAAAGCCATAATGAAAATTGTGAACTTTCCTGTCAAATTTACTGAATCAACACGTTTAGAGAAAAAAAGTTCATTATTCTTCCCTGCATCTAAATCACAGCTTGAAAAAGACAGGAATGCCCAGTTGAAAGAAGTGGCAGATTCTGTGATTGCATTTTGCAACTCCAAGGAACAGCGCCCTTGTCATGTAATAGTTGGCATATTTGATGAGACCAACGAACCATCGGGATTACAGGATGAGATTGCCACTCGTTACCCAGGTATGTCGCTCGATAAGTTTCAGAGTACAGTTCTTGTTCCATTCTTTCTGTCGTACACAGGAAACAATGCTTCTCTGATGGCCTCTCTTGACTTCGAATGGTATAATATAAGCGAAAATTTAGTCTTAATTATTGATATCAACTATACTGGCGCACCAGTTGTCGTAAAAGGTGGTCGTCTTCCATACAGATGTGGCACAAGCAAGAGTGTGGCTGAGATGTCAGATATGGTTTCATATATAATGAATTTTTCTAAATAACTTATTTATTATAATCAATTTTAATATGGATACTATAGTTAACAAGATTGCTGGATTTGGAGTTCCCGGACTTATGTTTTTTGTTGCAATAAGTATGACAGGATTGTCTGGTGCTGCTGCCGTTACAGCGGCCCTTGCTTTACTGGGGCCTGGAGGAATGATTGGTGGTATTATAACTTTATTAGCAAGTGGGGCCATTGCAACAGCTATTACAGAATATGGTTTTGACGCACTTTTTAAGGCTATTATTAAGAAGCTTTACAAGAAGGGTGAATCAAAAGAAACATTGAAACATAAGATTCAGAAGGGACCTTGGTCTGCTAAATTAAAAGCAAAGGCTATCTCTGATTTAGAAAGAATGTAATGAAGGATGTTCATCCCAGAATCGGCGATTGCCGATTTTGGGATAAAGAAAAAGGTAGATAGTGATTCATAACAGTTAAAAAGAGGGAAAACGATATGATAAGTTTAGAAAATAATCTTCTATTAATTTGCTGCTTCGTGCAGATTTTATTAATTTTTATTATAGAAAGTATCGCTAATGTGTCAATATCACAAAAGTGACTTTCTGCAGTGCAAGGGCATAGAATTCAAATTGCATAATTCGTAAATCTAAATTATCCAAGTAATAAAAGATGCCTAAATACAATATAGATATTAACAAAGTGTATGACCTGCCCAAAGATATAAAAATCATACATTTTAAGGATGTATATCTTGCAATCGCAGTTAACTTTGCGAACTGGATTGTATTGACTTCTTCGGGTCAAGTCGACGTTCTAGAATATTTTCGCTTAGGCCATTCTATACAAGATGCACTGAATAACCCCAAACTATTGAGTAGTGACATAAACTACACGGTAATGCAAATTGAGGCAAGAAAATTACAAAACAAGAGGGTGCATAGCATAACGTGCAACAAAAGAAGTTTACACCTATACTTGACAAACAAGTGCAATCTCGCCTGTCCTCATTGTTATATGTTTTCTGGAAAGCCAAATGACAGAGAACTTACAACAGAAGAAGTTTGTAAGCTTCTATATGATTACAAGTTAGTGGCTAAAGGAACAAATGTTACTTTCTCTGGGGGCGAGCCAACTTCCCGAATTGACTTCGTTCAAATTATCCAATATGCACACGAGCTTGGATTGAGGGTGAAGGTTTTAACGAATGGAGTTTTATTGTCTATAGATCAGTTAGAAGAAGTTTGTAAGTTTATAGATTCGGTTCAAGTCAGTATTGATGGATTTTCAGAAGAGAGCAATGCTGTAATTCGAGGAAGAAACAGTTTTAAAAAAGCTCTCGCGTCTGTGGAGAAGTTCGTGTCTCACAATATTGACACATCAGTTGCAATAACCCCTCCTATATCAGAACTCCGAAATCATGTGAAAGATTATGCTGATTTTGCTCAGTATTTGGCATCAAAATATGAGAACTATAAATTTGATATCAAATTTGCTGAAGGGTTAATACATGGAAGAAATATAAAGCCTTCTGCATTATACAATAAGGAGTACCACAATTTAATGTCTGAGCTTCAGGAAAGTTTGTATGGCTCCGAATACGAAGTTGAGTCGTTTGCAGAGACCTTCTATGACAATGTTATTCTTGACAATTGTATGTTCGGTGTTTTTGCAGTAGCATCTAATGGAGATGTATATTTCTGTCCTCAAATTGGTGATCTATCGCCAATAGCAAACATTAGAACTACTCCTTTTGCGGAAATTTGCAATGAATCTTTCTTCGCAGAGAAAGCTACTACCATATCTAACTTGAAACCATGCAATGAATGTGAGTTGAAATATATATGTGGCGGTGGCTGTAGAATAAAGGAGTTTCCGATGCTGACACAACGTTCAACATTTGTTGGTTTTAATCCAGATGACATTTCTCCTCGACAATGCAGTATAGATGTAAAAGACAAGTTTTATAATTTGATGATACGAAGCAATCGCTACTTGTTTAAGCCGATTGATTAAACTTAGAAAAATTAAGATAAGAAATGGGAGTCTTCTTATAGAAAGTGATTCCCTATGTTTAACAATTTAATCAATAAAAGTATGGTAATCGAATTTGAAATCGCAAAGATTGGCAAGAAGGCCATTAAAATGGGTCGCCTTAAAAGTGGATGCTCATGTTGGAATGATGCATGGTTTAATGGCTAGTAAAAGTTCTGGGGAAGCCTTTTGTAGGCTTCCCCAGAACATTCACAAAATATAGATAAATTTTAAACATTTGAACATGAAGAAACTTTTTGAAGTTCCATACAATTTTAGCTTGTCCATTATTCCTTTCTACAAGAAATATTCTTCTTGCATTAGTTTCTTATTTTTGCCGCCATACAAAGAAGATTCTATAAACACTCGTACGGCTATTGAAACGAAGAAAAAAGGACGTTGCTATATGCCCTCAACTCGAGCAGAGTATGAGAAACATATCCAAAAGATACGAGAAGCCGGACTACGTTGCGTGGTTCTTTGGCAACTTCCTACCGAAATCATTACTAACAAAATTTTGGATTACTATAGAGGACTTGGTGTCTCTGGATTTATCATAGGTAATGATCAAAATGCTAAAATAATTAAAGAATTTGATTCCAATTTATTAGTTATAGCCAGCCTTGTCCAACGTATTTCTAAGAGGGTAATCCAAAGAGATTTCTCCAACTATAACTACGTGCTATTATATTATCCGTTCAATCGTGCGTTGGACGCTTTGAAAAAATTATCTTTCATGAAAGAAAAAATTATACTAATGCCCAATACTCTTTGCCATGTTGCGTGTCCCTCCGTACACCATTGGTTCCCCACGAAAAGCAATCCCTTTGTAAAACGTAGAGATTGCTGGCTGTTTTCACATAAGGATGATTATATCCCGAACTGCGGTTTTATTTCACCTGAACATCTATACTTGTTTGACGATTATGTTGCCGGATACAAGCTTCAAGGTAGAGAATATTCTACTGAACTTGTGGAATATATTTGCCGAACATACTTTGAAAGAGAATCGCCTAATGAATTGTTACATGATCTATTAGGCGAAGGAATGTCAACGCAGTTACTCGATTTCATGAATAGAAAAGAATTAAATGAATATTATAATGCGAAGACAAACGACATTTTGGCTCATATATAAGGTCTTTAAAACATTTCGCAAAGCAATTATAATTTCAAGATAATGTTTTTTATGTCTAATTACAATATTTTTATACAAATGAAAGAAAATTTAGTACTTAATGAAGGTGACAAATGTTTATATTTGAGTGTGCCACAACAAAATGATTGGACTAAGATTGAGTTCTTGCCAGGCATATATTGTAAATCCAATTATATCAAATGCTATGTTGTTCCTGATAATGAAGAGGGTAGAAAATTGTTAAATTCTAAGATTGAACAGATTAAAAATCTTTTTGAATTCCATATCTTTAAAAAGGCTTGCGATGTTCCTTTTTATCGCGTAATAGTGAGTAACAGCTCAGATTTATTTACTGTAAAAACACTAGAAAGCTACGATAAATCAGAGTTGCTTAATCAAATAACAGACTATAAAAATAATTACTTTAAATACAAATCTGACGCAGATGTTATAGTAGATGCAATAAAAAGAATTTTAGCCTGAATAATTCATACCGCTCTAAGACAGTTCCTCTTTTCTACATAAA
>ERZ1673741.2112-NODE-2112-length-14710-cov-12.717161_pt1 | contig 14710 bp, 9 predicted proteins | sample MGYA00580209_ERZ1673741 | MGnify/ENA primary metagenome ERZ1673741 (study PRJEB41218, sample SAMN15661754) | gut metagenome | host: Homo sapiens | place: Canada: London | collected 2015-08-20/2019-03-30 | study: EMG produced TPA metagenomics assembly of... | reverse complement strand
AGCAAAGCGAAGATGACGGAGAGGTTTCGCAACGCTGCCGGCTTCTGCGCTGCACCTTTAAAATACCAAGCCCCCGCGCCGCTGTCAAGGCTTCCCGCTGCGACCTTATTTCACATATTCTTCACCCGGTCAGCGATTCCTTTTCACAATTACCGGATACAATAGAAACAGTTCCAAGGAGGTGCGGCAGAAGCGCCCCCTCCGAACCATTCCCTTTGAGAAAGGAAGTAACCAGTATGGATAACGAGAACAAGTGGGAATACGATTATTCCTCTGAACATAGCCAGACCGGCGAGACCGGCTACCCCAACGTTGGCTCCTCCGGCATGAACACCGCCAACACGGCAGGTACCTACGGCGAGGCCGCACAGGCTGCCCCCCAGGCCGAGCCGAACAGCGGCAGCGATGGCGGCGCGGTGCCGCCTCCGGAAGGCCCCCGGTATCAGGCCGCACAGGGAAGCCCCAAGCAGCCTCCCAAAAAGCGCCGCCGGAAAAACGGCAATATCGCCCGCAGTGCAGTTGCGCTGGTGCTGGCCGCAGCCATGGGCTTTGTCGGCGGCTTTGTGGGGGCCCGGGTGGGCAACACAGGCGGCAAGGTGGTCATCCAGCAGGTGGCACCTTCCTCCACGTCCAGCAGTGATTCCGGCTCTGCCTCCGCAGTGAACACCGCTTCCGGCATGACCACCGCTCAGGTCTCTGAGATGGTCAGCCCCAGCGTTGTGGTCATCACCACCGAGCAGGTGGTCTACTCCCAGTGGTCCTGGTATGGCCAGAGCCAGGTGGAGAGCGGCGCAGGCAGCGGTGTCGTGATCAGCTCCGACGGCTATATCCTGACCTGTGCACACGTTGTATCCGGCGCATCTAATATCACCGTGACCATCGGCGATACCGATTACCCCGCCACCGTGGTGGGCGAGGATGATACCAGCGACGTGGCTGTCCTCAAGATCGATGCCACCGACCTGACCCCCGCCACCGTTGGCAACAGCGACAGCCTTGCCGTGGGCGAGAGCGTGCTGGCCGTGGGCAACCCGCTGGGTGAACTGGGCGGCACCGTGACCAGCGGCATCGTCAGCGCCCTGAACCGCAGCGTGACCATCCAGGGCACCAGCTCCACCAACACCATGTCCCTGATCCAGATGGATGCCTCTGTCAGCCCCGGCAACTCCGGCGGCGGCCTGTTCAACATGAACGGTGAGCTCATCGGTCTGGTCAACGCAAAGTCCTCCTCCAGCGATGCGGAGGGTCTGGGCTTTGCCATCCCCATCAACGATGCCATCAAGGTGGCACAGGATCTGCTGGAGAACGGCTATGTCTCCGGCCGCCCCTACATGGGCATCACTTATCTGGCTGTGACCGATGCCCAGACCGCCGCACAGCTCAACGTCACTGCCTACGGCGTTTACGTTGTGGATGTTGTGCAGGGCGGCCCCGCCGACAAGGCCGGTCTGAAGACCGGTGACCGCATCGTGAGCATCGACGGCACCGAGATCGCCCAGAAGGACGACCTTGGCACCCTGATCCAGCAGCATGCCGCCGGTGATACCCTTTCCATCACCGTGGCCCGGGAAGGCCAGATGCAGACCGTCAGCCTGACCCTGGGCGAAAAGAACGCCCAGACCCAGCAGGCACAGAAAAACTCCTGATTCTCCCCAATCTTTTTCCTGATCAATAAATCAAAGATCCCCTGACCGGCGTTGAACTGGTCAGGGGATTTTCAATTGCAGGTTGTCGAAAGCTTCCAACCCATCTTCGTAACGTTTCAGATTACATGGAAAATCGCCACAAGCGATAAAAACGCAAGAAAAAATGACCGCCTCACAGTTCCCCAACTTGAACGGTCATTTTTCTTGATCACCAGGTAAGGAGCTAGTCGTTTGCGGGCCAGCGCCTTTTCTATTTGTAGTATAGTCAATTTTTAACGGTTTGTCAAGCAACGGCAGACCGTATTTTTATACCTGCCCGAACACGGTGGCGCTCAGGGGCAGGAGAACGGTCTGGCCGGTGCAGATGCGGCTGCTGCCCCGCCACAGGCTGGAGGAGATGCCGTCGCTCAGCAGCTTCCAGCTGCCGCCGGGCAGGGTGACGACCTGCGCCGTCTCGGTGGGGTTATAGTAGACGCACAGGGCGCTCCATGCCGCGCCGTCGCCCCACTGGGCGGGGAGCCGCCAGCCCACAAGAGGCTGTTCCAGCGGGAAGAACTCGATGGCGGCAGGGCTGGCCTTGTCCAGCGCGCCCAGCCGGGGGAACGCCGCCCGCAGACCAATGAGCCCGCGGTAGTAATCCACAAGGCTGTGGAACTGTTCGGCCCGGTGCCAGTCCAGCCGGTTGAGGGCCGGGCTGGAATGGTAGCTGTTGCCCTGCCCCTTCTTGGTGCGGGCAAACTCCTCGCCCGCCTGCCAGAAAGGCAGGCCCATGCTGGTCAGGTAGATGCCCGCCGCCAGCCGGTTCTGAGCCAGCGCGGTCTTGTCCACAGCGGCAAACTCCGGGTGGGCGTAGCGCACCATCAGGAGCTTATCCCACAGGGTAAAGTTGTCGTGGGCCGAAACGTAGCTGATGATCTGCCCCGGGGCGTGGGGCGGCAGCTTTTCACTGCGGCACCACGCCGCCACCGAAGCACCGATATCCCAGAAACTCCCGGGCTTGCCCTCCACATAGCCCGGCTCCCGGGCATCGAAGCAGCCGCCCTTGATGGCATCCCGGGTGTTGTCGCAAAAGATGCCGATGCGCTCGTTCAGCATATTCAGGTTGTTCTTGTTGGCCTCGTACCGGTGCAGGGCGCTGCAGCCGCCCTGCCACGGCTCACCGTACATCAGAATATCCCGCCCGCCGGGCAGCTTGTCCAGTTCAGCCCGGAGGAGGTTCATGGTCTCCACGTCATACAGACCCATCAGGTCAAACCGGAAGCCGTCGATGTGATATTCCCGTGCCCAGTAGAGCACCGAATCAATGAGATAGCGCCGGGCCATGGGCCGCTCGGAGGCAAACTCGTTGCCGCAGCCGCTGCCGTTGGAGAGGGAACCGTCGTCGTTCTGGCGGAAGTAGTAGAGGGGCACCACCCGGTTCAGCACATTATCGGAACGATACATGTGGTTATACACCACGTCCATTACAACGCCGATGCCCGCCGCATGGAGGGCCGCGATCATCTGCTTGCACTCCCGCACCCGCACCTCCCCCCGGGTGGGGTCGGTGGAGTAGCTGCCATCGGGCACATTGAAGTTGGTGGGGTCGTAGCCCCAGTTATACTGCCGGGTCAGGGGGCGGCTCTCATCCACGCTGCCAAAATCGAAGATGGGCATGAGCTGGACATAGCTCACCCCCAGCCGTTTGAGATAATTCAGGCAGGTGGGGTGGATGCCGTCGCTGCTCAGGGTCGTGCCCTGCTGGGTAAAGGCCAGAAATTTGCCCCGCCAGGCTGTGTGCACGCCGCTGGCCGGGTCCTGCGAGAAATCCCGGACGTTGACCTCCCACACGCTGCGGCGGGCCGGTGGGATCACCGGCCGCACATCCCGCTCCCAGCCCTGCGGGTCTACCCGGGCCGGGTCAAAGATCATGCTGCGTACCCCGTTCACCCCAGCCGCGCGGGCGTAAGGGTCCGCTGCATTGCAGGTGCCAAACGGGGTGGCAAGGGTGAAATCGTAGTATTTTCCGTGCTGGTCGCCGGGCAGATAGATGCTCCACACACCCTTGTCCTGCTGCTGCAGGGGCAGGGTGCCCACACAGGCCCCGCCGGTGCCCCGGCGGTACAGGTTCACTGCTGCCTGTTTTGCCGTGGGAGCCCACAGGCGCAGGTGTGTCCCGGCGGGGGTATACTCCACCCCCAGCGGGCCGTAGTATTCCGTCTGGCGGGCAAAGGCTTCGCTCTCAAACAGCGTCTTCCATTCAGCAGGTGTTCTTGGCTCCATGGCAATTCATCCTTTCATTTGACAATAGTGTAACGAACTTTGTCCTTTATTTCAACCCTTTCCTTGCAAAACGTACCAGACTCCACTATACTGAAAGAAAAAACACTGCACGGAGGGAAGTTTTATGGCATACACCGATGATTGGGAAAGTCTGATGAACGGCGTGTTCGGCCCGGGGGGCAGATTCAAGGCTGCCCCCGGCACTTCTGCACCCAAAACAGGCGGCAGCGCCGCCCTGCCTGACCTGAACGCGGCGCTTCTGGAACAGCAGAAACGGCTGGACGAGCTGTTGAAGCAGCAGAACACCCAGCTCAGGACCCAGAGCGATGCCACCGCCGCCGCGCTGGAAAGCAGCCGTCAGATGCTGCGGGACATGGAGGACGAAGGGCTGCTGGCCAGGGGCACCACCGACGTGAAGCCGGAGCACCTGGGCAGCTTTGAAGGCCTTGCCGCCGAGGTCAAGCAGACGGTGCTGGGGCAGGATGCTTTTGTGGACAGCGTGGTGCGGGCCATGCGCCGCCCCTTTGTGCTGGGCACCGAAGCCCCCGCCGCCCGCAACGTCATCCTGCTCACAGGCGGGGCAGGCACAGGCAGGCATTTTGCACTGGAAGAAACTGCCCGCTGCATGGCGGCCCGGGGCCTTTTGCAGAGCGACAGGATTGCCACGCTGGATCTGGCCCTTTACCCCAATTCCGGAGCCGAGAAGCTCTTCCTGCAGGATCTCTACGCCGCCCTGCACGCGCCCGGGGAGATTCTTGCCTTTGAGCACTATGAGAGCTGTTATCCCGGCTTTCTGAAGACCCTGTCTGATCTGGCCGTCAAGGGCAGCGCCCCCCTGTCCAGCCGGTATCTCGTGAACAAAGAGGGCATCCTTGTGGATGCAGGCACGGCGCTGGCCCCGGGAGCCGTCAGCCGCATCGACCCCTGCGGCAAATACCTCATCTTCTACTCCCACAAGGGCCGGGAGGCACTGGCCGACAAATTCGGTGCGGCGCTGGTGTCATCACTGGGGGATGTCTGCGAGACGGCCTCCTACACCCGGGAGGATCTGGCCGCCCTTGCCGCGCAGCAGCTCAACGCGCTGGCCCAGAAGATCCGCACCCGGCTGGGGCTGACCCTTTCCGCCGGGGCCGACGTGCGGGACTATGTCGCAGCTCAGTGCACCGCACAGAAGGGTGCGGCAGGCCTTTCCGCGTGCACCGACCGCATCTTCCGCGCCCTGAGCGAATACTGCCTGCAGACCGATGAAACCCTTACCGGCACCGTGACCCTGACCGCCGGGCCGGAAGGGGTGCAGTTCCGTCTGAACGACGGCGCAGACCAGCCCCTGTTCGACCTGCTGCCTGCCGCCTACACCGGCGCGCTGGATGCCATCCGCGCCGAGATCAACGAGCTGGTGGGCCTTGCCCCGGTCAAGGAATATGTGTTCGGTCTGGCCGACAACCTGCAGGTGCAGCAGCGCCGCGCCGCCGCCGGGCTCAAGACTGCCAGCCTTTCGATGCACATGATCTTCACGGGCAACCCCGGCACCGGCAAGACCACCATTGCCCGGCTGGTGGCGAAATACCTGAAAGCCATCGGTGCCCTCAAGGGCGGACAGCTGGTGGAGGTGACCCGTGCCGACCTGGTGGGCCGCTACACCGGCCACACCGCCCCCCTGACCAACAGCGTCATCGAGAGCGCCCTGGGTGGTGTGCTCTTCATTGACGAGGCATACAGCCTCTACCGCGGCGAGCAGGACAGCTTCGGGCTGGAAGCCATCGACACGCTGGTGAAGGGAATGGAGGATCACCGGGATGAGCTGGTGGTCATTCTGGCAGGTTACACCAGGGAGATGGAGACCTTTCTCACCGCCAACAGCGGCCTTGCCAGCCGTTTTCCCAACCGGATCGAGTTCCCGGACTACACCGCCGTGGAGCTGCTGCAGATCACCCAGGTCCTTGCCAAAAACAAGGGCTACACCCTGGCCGAAGCCTGCACCGAACCCCTGCTGGGCTATTATGCCCGCTGGCAGGCAGCCGATGCCCGCACCGCCGGCAATGGCCGCCTTGCCCGCAACACACTGGAAAAGGCCATCTTCCACCAGAGCCGCCGCCTTGTGGCTGAACCTGCCGCCGCGCTGGATCTGATCCTGCCCAGTGATCTGGAATTGAAGGAACCGTAAACACGCAAAAAGGACTGCTCTCGCAGTCCTTTTTCTTGTTATTGATGCTGTTCTGCCAGCCGGGCGGTCATTTCCCGCATTCCCTGCCGCACTTCGGGCGGGGCAACCACTTCTATCTTGCCGCCAAAGCCGCAGACCCAGCCATAGAACTGGTCACTGACGCAGATGGGGACATCGAAATGGAAACAGCCATTCTCCTCGGGCAGGAACATGGGCGTTGCGCCAAAGCGCTCCCGCATGGCACCTTCCAGATCCGCGGTGCACCGCAGGGTAACGCGATGCTCCGGCCCGCCGTACATTCCAAAGTGCTTGCGCAGATAGGCAGGCAGGTCAAGATCCGCAAACTGCTCCTGACCCCGCCGGGGCGCATCCAGCACCCGGACCCCGCTCATCTTGTCCACCCGGTAATGGCGGATGCCCTTTTCGTCGGCAAAGGCAATGAGGTAGTAGCACCCGTTCTCCCAGGCCAGCTGCCACGGGCTGACGATCCTTTTCTCTTTCTCGCGGCTGTCGGCTTTTCTGTAGAGGAACTCCACCATTTTACCGTTGTTGATGGCCTCGTGCAGGGCATCGATGCTGTACAGCAGGCTCTTGCTGTCGGTCTTGGGACGGCCCTCCACATAGACCTGACGCTGCAGCTGGCTGCCCTCGTAGTTGGAGCAGAGCTTTTCCAGCTTGTGGATCAGCCGCCTGCTCGTGGTGCCGGATACCACCCGGCTTGCCTGCACGGCATCCACCAGCAGCTTGAGCTCCGCCAGATCAAAGGTGCGGCTGGCAAGGAAATACCCGCCGCCCCGGCCCCGGCGCAGCTTGATGTCATAGCCCAGCGCACCCAGTGCCTCAATATCGCTGTACACGCTCTTGCGCTCACAGCGGATGCCCTGCGCCTCCAGCAGCTCCACCAGCTGCGGCACGTTCAGCAGGTGGTTTTCATCGGTCTGCTGCTCAAAAATGCGCAATAGCGCCAGCAGCTTGGATTTCTGGCCTTCCTGTTTGGGCATTCGGTACACCTCATTTTTTCGTGTTGTGCCAAACCTCTCAGTCTCGCTTCCAGCTCCCCAGCAGGGGAGTCAGAAAAAAACAGCCGTGCTGTGTGCTGAAAAGGTTACGGCGCTTTCTTATCAAACGCCGCGCGGCGCTGGGTGGACAGGCGGAACATCTCCTCCAGCTTTTCCCGGTCATCGGCCACAAGGGCGTTGCGCATCTCGTTCAGCGCCCCGCTGAACTGGTCGATCTCGGAGATGAGGTTTTCCTTGTTCCAGAGGAACAGCTCCGCCCACATCTTATCGTTGATGCGTGCAATGCGGGTCAGGTCCCGGAAGGAATCTCCGGTGTACTCGCACAGAGAGGTATTGTCGTTGGCGCACATCAGGCTGACGGCGATGGCATGGCAGAGCTGGCTGACATAGCCGATCATCCTGTCATGCTCCTGCACGGTCAGGGTGCAGATATGCTTGAAGCCCAGCACCTCGGCCAGCTCCCTGGCCCACTGAACGGCCTCCGGGGTGTTCTTTTCCGTGGGGGTCACAATGAAGTTGGCCGGGGCAAAATTCACCTCGGCGGCGTGCTCCACGCTGGAGGTCTCACGGCCCGCCATGGGGTGGCTGGCAATGAACTCCACGCCCGGCCTGCACATGGCCTGAATGGGCTCCACCAGACCGGTCTTTACGCCCGACACATCGGTAAAGATGCAGCCCTCCTTCAGCAGGTGGCCGTAGGTCCGGAACCACTCGAGCAGGGCCGTGGGGTACAAGCCAAAGATGATATGATCGGCCTGACATACCAGATCCTCAAAATCGTGGGTCTTGCCGCTGGCGATATAGCCGTGGTCGAGGGCATACTGCAGATGGCCCTCGCTGCGGTTGATGCCGTCCACATGGAACCCGGCCCTGCTCAGCTCCAAGGCGTACTTGCCGCCCAGCAGGCCCAGGCCCACAATGAGATAACGCTTTGATTTATCCAACATGTTCCACCTCCGCGCCCAAAGGCCTGATGGCTTCCAGAAAATCCGGCCAGCTCTTGGCAACGGCCTCGGCCCCGCTGATGGGCAGGGCCAGCCCGGCGGCCAGCGCCAGCACCGCAAGGCTCATCACCACGCGGTGGTCGTTGTGGCCGGAAAGCGGCTGCTCCGGGGCATGGAGCGCGCCGGCACAGCCATGGATGGTAATGGTGCCGCCCTCGCTCTCCAGCTGCCCGCCGCAGGCCCGCAGTTCGGTCTCCATGGCCTCAATGCGGTCACTCTCCTTGATGCGGAGACGCTCGGCGTTGCGGATGACCGTGGTGCCCTCACACAGCAGGCCCAGCACCATCAGCACAGGGCCCAGGTCGGGGCAGTCGGCAAGGTCGATGTCCGTTCCGTGGAGCGGGGCCTTTTCAAACACCACGCCCTGCCCGGTGCGGGTGAATCTTGCACCGCACCGCCCGAGGATCTCCAGAATGGCCGCATCGCCCTGCAAGGTCTCCTCAGACAGGCCGGTAATGGCCACACCGCCGGTCACAGCGCCCAGCACGGCAGGAAAAGCCGCCTGGCTGTAATCGCCCTCCACGGTGTAATCACCGGGAAGATAGTGCTGCCCGCCGGGAATTTCCAGCGTGTTTTCATCCAGCCAGCGGCTCTCCACGCCAAAGGCGTGCTGCACCGCGCGGGTCATATCGATGTAGCTCCGGCTCTCCACAGGCGGGATGAGGTGCAGGGTGCTGGTGCCGCCCAGCAGGGGCAGGGCAAACAGCAGCCCGCTGATGAACTGGCTGGACACGTTGCCCGCCAGCTCGTATTCGCCCGGGGTCAGGGCACCTTCCACAGTCAGGCGGTCCGCGCCCTGCTCAAAACGCAGGCCCTGCTGCTGATACAGCGTTTTGTAGACCGACTGGGGCCGCTCCATCAGCCGTCCACGGCCTGTAAAAGTCACTTCCTGCCCGGTCAGGCTGGCCAGCGGGATGAGGAAGCGCAGGGTGCTGCCGCTCTCACAGCAGTCCACGGGGGCATCAACCGGCAGAAAGCGGCCCAGCCCCTCCACCACCGCGTCGTTTTCACCGGTGGTAACACGGGCGCACAGTCGGCCCGCCGCGCCCAGCGTGGCGGAGATATCCTTGCTGAAAGCAAGATGATGGAGATGGGAGGTCCCCTTTGCCAGCGCCGCGCAGAGCACTGCCCGGTGAGCCATGCTTTTGCTGGGCGGCGCGGCGATCCTGCCCGCCACTGCGCGGGCGCGTTTTACCACCACATCCATCTTACATATCCCGGCCAATGGCCCATGCGACCTGACGGCACTTTGCCATGGCCTGTGCAAAGGCATCCGGGGTCAGGCACTGGGCACCGTCGCTCCATGCGTGGCGGGGGTCGTAGTGGACTTCCACTTCCAGACCGTCGGCACCGGCAGCCACGGCAGCGATCATCATCGGCTCCACGAGGTTCGACTTGCCGGTGGCGTGGCTGGGGTCTACGATGACGGGCAGATGAGTCTTTTCGTGGATGATGGGCACAGCGGAGAGGTCGAGGGTGTTGCGGGTGTACTTCTCAAAGGTGCGGATGCCCCGCTCGCAGAGAATGACCTGCTCGTTGCCGCCGGCCATGATATACTCTGCGGACATGATCCACTCCTCGATGGTGTTGCACAGGCCGCGCTTGAGCAGAACAGGCTTGTGCATCTTGCCCACGGCCTTGAGCAGCTGGAAATTCTGCATGTTGCGGGCACCGATCTGTACCACGTCCACATACTCCTCAAACTCCGGGATCCGGTCCTCGCTCATCAGCTCAGACACGATGGGCATTCCGGTGGCCTCCCGGGCCTTGACCATATCGAGGATGCCCTCGGTCTCCAGACCCTGGAAGGAGTAGGGAGAGGTGCGGGGCTTATAAGCGCCGCCGCGGAACAGGCTTGCACCGCCCGCCTTTACGCCGTTGGCAATGCGCAGTGCCTGCTCTTCGCCCTCGATGCTGCAGGGGCCTGCCATCACGGCGATCTTCTCGCCCCTGCCGATCTTCACGCCGCCGCAGTCGATGATGGAATCGGCGGGGTGGAACAGGCGGTTGGCCCGCTTATAGGGAGCGGACACGCGGGTGACGTTGTCGATCCAGGGGTTGGCCAGCACGTCGCGCTCATCGATCTTGGTGGTATCGCCCACCAGACCGAACACATTGTAATCCTTGCCGGTGATCAGGGTCACATCCAGGCCCTGCTTCTCGAATTTGTCTACGATCTTTTCCAGCTCTTCCTTGGGGGTGCCTTTTTTGGTCGAAATGATCATCTCTTTTGATTCCTTTCCCTTTTCTGAACCTCTCAGTCTCGCTTCGCTCGACAGCTCCCCTAATAGGGGAGCCCTTGGCAAAACCGGGAACTTCTCCTGAATGCCAAGGCCTCTCCTACTAGGAGAGGTGGCAATGCGTCAGCATTGACGGAGAGGTTGTTCATTTACTGCACCAGGTGCGTCTGCGCGCCGCCATCCAGCCGGAGCAGCTGCACAAGGTAGGCGCAGGCATGGAGATATCCGCTGACCCCCTCGCCTGCAAAGCGGCCCTGACAGCCAAAGGAGACCACATCCACGCTGCGGAAGGGCTCCTTGCCGCTGGGGTCGGCCAGCATCACTTCCACGGCGGGCACGCCGCACACCTGCAGCGCTTCCAGAATGGCCACGCTGTAATAGGCATAGCCGCCCGGGTTGAGGATAATGCCATCGGCCCGGCCTGCCGCCGACTGGATCTCATCGATGAGGTCACCCTCGTGGTTGGACTGGAAAAAGTCCACCTGAACATCCATCTGGGCACATCCCGCCTCGATATAATCCAGCAGTGTATTAAAATCGATCTGCCCCTCCATGCCCGGCTCCGTGAACTGGGTCAGGTTGAGGTTGGGACCGTTAATGACTAAAAATTTCATCCAGCGCCTCCATTGCCGCCGTCACGGCATCCGCAGGGGTGGTCTTGTTGGGGATCACAGCATCCGCTGCCGCCAGATAGAGCGGGCGGCGCTGGGCTTCCATGGTTTTCAGGGCCTCAGGGCTGGTGGAAAGGGGCCTTCCGCCGCCCACCAGCAGATCTTCCAGCGGCCGGTCGATAAAGAGCACGATGCCGTTGGCGTGGAGCGCCCGGAGGTTTGCCGGGTCTTTGATCACGCCGCCGCCGCAGGAGATGACCTGCCGGTTCTCCCTGGCAAAGCGGGCGGTCTGCGCGGCCTCCAGCTTCCGGAAGCCTGCCTCCCCCTCAGCGGCAAAGATGTCCGGGATGCTCCGGCCGTCGGCCTTGACGATCTCCTCGTCCAGATCCACGAACCGCTTGCCCAGCCGTTCCGCCAGAGCGCGGCCCAGGGTGGATTTGCCCGAGGAGGGCATCCCGATGAGGGCAATGTTCAGCTGTTCCCGCCGCAGTTCGCTGGTCACACGGGCGATCTCGGCACCGGCATCCTCAAACTTGCGGTCGAGGAAAAATTCTGCCGCGTACACTGCCTGCGCCACCAGCATTTCCAGGCCGCCGACGGCAACGGGCACCCCCAGCTCCTCGGCCCGGAGGATGAGCTCGGTCTTATCGGGATTATAGATGACATCGATCACGGCTTCCAGCCCGGGCATGGAGGTAATATCCAGGGCGCTCACGCCCACATTGGGGTACATGCCCACCGGCGTGGTGTTGATGATGATCTGCGCCCCGGTGGTCAGGGCCTGAGCATAAGTCAGCTCTCCCTTTTCGGGGTCGGGATGGCGGCTGACGGTATAGATCTGTTTCGCGCCCCGGTCATGGGCCACGGCCCAGGTGGTGTTGTGGGTGCCGCCGGTGCCCAGAATGAGCACGGTCCTGTCCTTGAACTCCACACCGTGTGCATCGCACAGGTAGGAGAAGCCGGGGTAATCGGTGTTGTAGCCGTAGAGCAGCCCGTTCCTGTTGACGATGGTGTTCACGGCGTTGATGGCCTTGGCGTGAGGGTCGATGTAGGAGCAGTACTCCATGACCACCAGCTTATAGGGGATGGTGACATTGATGGCCCTGAACTGCCGCCGGGTCATAAAGGCCCGGACTTCCTCTTCCGTGGGCAGGGGGCACAGGTCGTACCGGTAGCCGCAGAGCATCTCGTGGATGACCTTGGAGTAGGAGTGGCCCAGCCGCCCGCCGATGAGTCCATATTCCATTTACAGCACCTCCTTGCGGTAGCCGGTGGGGTCCTCCATCCAGGCCATGCCGTATTTTGCGGTGAGCAGGTCGCCCACGGCCAGCGCGGCGGCGCAGGTCTGCACAATGGCGGCCCGGGGCACGATGCAGGGGTCGTGGCGGCCCTGAATGGACAGCTCCGCGTCCTTCTTTGCGATATAATCCACCGTGTCCTGCGTTTTGTAGATGCTGGGGGTAGGCTTGACCGCCGTGCGGAACACCACGGGCATCCCGTTGGAGATGCCTCCGTTCAGGCCCGCATTGTGGTTGGTGGCGGTGACGATGCGCTCCCCCTGCATCCGGAAGGCATCGTTGGCCTCCGAGCCCTTCTGGTCCGCAAAGCCGAAGCCGGAACCGAACTCGATGCCCTTGACCGCCGGGATGGAGAAGGCCAGGTGAGCGAGCTTGCTCTCCACACTGTCGAAATAGGGCTCACCCACGCCTGCGGGCAGGCCCAGAATGGCGGTCTCCAGCACGCCGCCCACACTGTCGCCCCCGGCACCGGCGGCACGGATGGCAGCTTTCATGGGTTCCTCCACACTGCCGTCCAGCAGGGCAAAGCCCTCGGACTTGTTCAGCAGTGCCTCGGCCTGCGCCGCCAGCGCGGCGGGATCATCCAGCGCAAAGGGGGCATCGCCGATCCCGGCACACCGCCCGATGTGAGTCACGATCTCGATCCCGGCCCGGTTCAGGGCGCCCAGCACCAGAGCGCCGCCCGCCACCAGCGCGGCGGTGACGCGGCCCGAAAAGTGGCCGCCGCCCCGGGCATCCTGATAGCCGTGGTACTTGGCGTAAGCAGTGTAATCCGCATGGCCGGGCCGCAGCAGGTCAGCCGTTTTGGCATAGTCGCCGCTGCGGGTGTTCTGGTTTTCGATCATCAGGGCAATGGCGGTGCCGGTGGTGCGGCCGTTGACCACGCCGGACAAAAACTGCACCGCATCCCCCTCCACACGGGGGGTGGAAAGGCCGTCGCCCCGGGCACGGCGCTTGTCCATGCAGGCAGCAAGAAAGGCTTCCTCCACAGGCACGCCCGCCGCCATGCCGTCCAGCACCGCGCCGATGGCCCTGCCGTGGCTCTCGCCAAAAATGGTCAGCGAAAGGTCGCTGCCAAAGGTGTTTTTCATGGCTTACTCCTCCACACCCAGCAGGGGGCGCAGGCCCTCCACGGGGATGGTCTCGGCCCGCCAGCAGCCCAGACCCGGCACCTTGATGACCGTGATCTGGCCGCCCTGGGCCTTTTTATCGTGCAGCATCTCGGCCAGCACCTTTTCCTTGTTATAGGTGGTGCGGGTGGGCAGGCCAATGCGGCGGTAGACCGCCCGCACCCGCTTCTGCAGCGCCTTGGATTCGATCATGGGCAGCATCCCCAGCGCCACGCACTCGCCGTGGAACAGGCCCACGGTGCGGCGGCCCTTGATGCCCTTGACGGCCTCGATGCCGTGACCGATGGTGTGGCCGAAGTTCAGGGCCTTGCGCATCCCGCGCTCGGTCTCATCCTGCTCCACAACGTTCTTCTTGAACCGCAGGCTGCGGTAGATGATCTCGCTGATCTGGGTGTCGATATCGCCCTTTTCAAAGATGGCGAACAGCTCGGGGTCCGCCAACAGGCCCGCCTTGACCGCCTCCGCCAGGCCGTTGATGTAGTGGCGGCGGGGCAGGGTGGAAAGGGTGGCCGGGTCCACGATGACCAGCTTGGGCTGCCAGAACGCGCCCACGATATTTTTGGTATCGCCCAGATCCACAGCGGTCTTGCCGCCGATGGAGGAATCGATCATGGAAAGGGTGGTGGTAGGGCAGTTGATGAAATCGATGCCCCGCATGTAGATGGCAGCGGCAAATCCGGCCAGATCCCCGACCACGCCGCCGCCCACGGCCACCACCAGGTCGCCGCGGCCCATGTTGAACTCCAGCATCTGCCGGAGCACCGTTTCCAGGATCTTGAAGCTCTTGCTGGCCTCGCCCTGCGGCACCGTGATGATGGTGGATTCCCGGCACTGGTCGGCCACGCGCTGGGCATATTCGGCAGGCACGCCGCTGTCGGTGACAACGGCCACCTTGCGGTCCAGCCGGGCAAACTGGTACAGATTTTCCAGTGCACCGTTTTTCAGGATGATATCATAACTGCGCTCGCCCAGATTCATGGTGAGCTTTGTTCCGATGAAATCGCTCATTTTGTATACACTCCTAACAGCCGTACCGTGCGGCAGACATGATTCAGCTCGCGCAGCAGCGCGGCGGTCTTTTCGGCTGTGGGATCGCCCACCAGCTCGACGTAAAAATAATACTCAAACGGCACATGGGGCATGGGCCGGCTCTTGATGGACTCCATATTGAAGCCGCTGGCACCGATGATCTGGATCACCTCGGCCAGCTTGCCGGGCTTGTTGTCCACCGTGAACAGCAGCGAGAACCGGTTGCCCGCCGTGGGCTTTTCGCGGCTGAGGACGATGAAGCGGGTGGTGTTGTCGCCGTCGGTGTTGATGCTGGGCACCAGCACCT
>ERZ1673741.2109-NODE-2109-length-14725-cov-4.811384_pt1 | contig 14725 bp, 10 predicted proteins | sample MGYA00580209_ERZ1673741 | MGnify/ENA primary metagenome ERZ1673741 (study PRJEB41218, sample SAMN15661754) | gut metagenome | host: Homo sapiens | place: Canada: London | collected 2015-08-20/2019-03-30 | study: EMG produced TPA metagenomics assembly of... | reverse complement strand
GAGAAGAAGATCAACGCCACCTTCGGCGAGACGAATCAGGTCGTGCTCATCTTCCCGTTCACGGACTTTGAGAGCGAGGCAAACCTGCTCGACGATCTCAATGAGCTCAAGGGCGTCGATCACATTCAGGCGCTCGCGGGCGAGGAGGCCAAGGACGGCTACATGGTCACCGACTCGCTCACGCCGCGCCGGTTCGCCGAGCTCACGGATATCGACATCGGCGTGTCGCGCGCGCTGTACACGGCCTACTGCACTGCGAATGACGATTACACGAAGGCCATCGGCCAGCTTGTGGATCTGAGCAATATCGACAACTGCTCCGTGCCGCTCATTAACATGTTCAAGTTCCTGTATGAGCAGCGCGATATCTACCGTTCGAAGATCGACGCCGCGACCATGCGCGACCTCGAGGAGATGTATGACCGCCTCATCGACGGCGAAAAACAGCTCCACTCCGAGAAGTATTCGCGCATGATCCTCTATCTCAACCTCCCGGTCGAGAGCGAGGAGACCTACGATTACCTGACGGTCATCAAGGGCGTCGTCGGCAAGTATTACGACGAGTCCTATTTCGTCGGCGAGACGGCCAAGGACAAGGACTTTTCCGATGCCTTCAGCACGGACAACACGCTCATCAGCATTCTCACGCTCGTGTTCGTCGTCCTCGTGCTGCTGCTGACGTTCAAGTCCGTGGCACTGCCGCTGCTGCTCATCCTCGTGATCCAGGGCAGTGTGTGGATCAACTTCTCGTTCCCGGCGCTCCTGCACAACAACCTGTATTTCCTGGCGTATCTGATCGTCAGCGCCATCATGATGGGCGCCAACATTGACTACGCCATTGTCATCTCGAGCCGCTACCTCCGGCTCAAAGAGGAGATGCCCTATAAGGAAGCCATGATCGAGGCGCTCAACCAGGCGTTCCCGACGGTCGTGACCTCCGGCACCATCCTCGCCGCCGCCGGCATGTCCATCGGCTTCTTGTCCTCGGAGAACACGGTCGCGTCCATCGGCATCTGCCTGGGCCGCGGCACGCTGATCTCGATGGTGCTGGTCATGTGCGTCCTGCCGCAGATTTTGCTGCTGGGCGACTCTCTGGTTGAAAAAACATCCTTTACGATTGGCCACCACGCCGCGCAGCAGCATCTGCAGGGGGCCATGCGTGTCAACGGACACGTGCGCGGCTATATCAACGGTTACGTCGATGCGGAGATCCACGGTCGTGTCAGCGGCACGGTCAGCGCATCGATCGATATCGGAAATGTGCAGATGGAGGAGGCTCCGGCGCAGACTGTGCCGGCGGCGGATCTGCACGGTGAGGAGGGTTCCGATGAAGAGACATAATGTGCGCCGTCTGCTTGCGCTGGTGCTTGTGGCGGCTCTGTGCCTGCTGTGCGGCGCGGCTGCCCAGCCGAACGCCAAGGAGATCCACATCTACTCTGCGGACGATCTCGTGCAGCTGAGCAAAAGCTGCAAGCTCGACACGTACTCGCAGGGCAAGACGGTCTATCTGGACAACGATGTGGACCTGAGCGGGTCGGACTTTGTGCCGATCCCGACCTTCGGCGGCACGTTCGAGGGGCAGGGCCACACGGTCAGCGGGCTGGAACTCTCGGGCGATGCGTCCCATATGGGCCTGTTCCGCTATGTGCAGGCGGTCGGTACGGTCCGTGACCTGAAGGTCACCGGCAACATCGACGCCGCCGGCACCCTCAACGAGATCGGCGCCATCGTCGGCACGAACTACGGCACGATCTCCGGCTGCTCGTTCAACGGCACGATCTCCGGCGAGAACAACGTCGGCGGCATCGCGGGCACGAACGAAGGCAGCGGCATGATCTATAACTGCAAGACCGAAGGCTTTGTCGAGGGCGACCATTACGTCGGCGGCATCGTCGGTCAGAACATCGGCACCATCTCCTACTGCTCGAACACCACGGGCGTGAACATCAACGCCAGCGAGGCCGTTGGCAGCGCGGAGGATCTCGACTCCCTGACGCTCCCGACCGCATCGGACGACGAGGACGACGACGCGCCGAAAAAGGCCAACACCTCCACGGACGTCGGCGGCATCTGCGGCTTCTCGTCCGGCGTCATCATCGGCTGCACGAACTGGGGCGGCGTCGGCTTTGAGCACGTCGGCTACAACATCGGCGGCATCGTCGGCCGCCAGAGCGGTCTGGTCTCCGGCTGCACGAACTGGGGCACGGCCTCCGGCCGTAAGGACGTCGGCGGCATCTGCGGCCAGATGGAGCCGTTCATCACGCTGGACGTGGAGTCCGGCTCGATCGGCGCCATGGCCAAGGAGCTCAACACGCTCCATGATCTGATGGATACCCTGCTCAACCACTCGGGCGCTGCGGCCTCGTCGCTGGCCGCCACGGTCGGCGTGCTGAGCGACAGCGCGGCCCGCGCCACGGAGAGCGCGCGCTATGTGGCCGAGCGCACCACGGACTACGTGGACAACACGGTCACGACCGTCAACGAAGTGTTTATTCGCATCAACACGGCGGAGAAAATGCTTGCCCCCGCGATCACGGAGTTTTCCGCGGCGGCCGTGTCGCTTGACAAATCGATCGATTACTTCAACAAGGGCTTTGACTATCTCGACATCGTCGATGAGATGACCGAGGCCGACAAGACGGCCTTCAAGGACGCGGCCAAGGACCTGAGCGTCTCGTCCGACCAGCTCAACGCGGCCATGGATTACTGCGCCTGGCTCATGAAGGTCATGGACAACGCCTACGGCACCGGCTCCTATGACCTGATCGCCAGCCGCCCGGACAACTGGCAGCAGATGTCCGACAAGTATGGCTATGAGTACAATCCCGACAACCTCGGCACCTATGAGTCGCAGCGCGACGCCCTGCTCAAGGGCATGGGCGACGCTGCCTCGGCAATCGGCGCGATCTCCGGCGACATCTCCACGATGACGAAGATCATCAATCTGTACTACCTCACCGAGGACTCCACCGGCCACACCCGCATGGATTACATGAGCGCCGCGTTCAAAAACGCGTTCGACGCGCTCAAGTCCTCGAGCGGCAACTTCTCGACCGGTATGAGCTACCTCGACCAGGTCACGAAATACCTCGCCAGCAACGATCCGCTCAACCTGCCCGACATCAGCAGCGATTACCGCACCGCGATGGAGCAGATGTTCGATGATCTCGGCAGCATTTCCACCGGTCTGTCCCGCCTGAGCGTGGAGACGGCCACCTACAGCACCCAGATCATCAGCGACATGAAGGCGGTCAATGACCAGTTCAACGTCGTCATGATGCGCCTGTGCGATATCCTCGAGCTTGCCCTGAGCAAGGACAAGGACGACATCATCCAGGACGTCTCGGAGGAAGAGCTCTCGAGCACGACGGACGGCAAGGTCTATAACTGCGATAACTACGGCAAGATCGATGGCGACGTGAATGTCGGCGGCGTTGCCGGCACGATGGACATCGAGTACGATTTCGATCCCGAGAGCGACTCCAATGTCATCAAAGACTCCACGCTGACGGCCAAGTACTTCACCAAGTGCGTGCTGCTCGACAGCAAGAACTACGGCAGTGCCACCTCGCGCAAAGACTGCGCCGGCGCCATCTGCGGCTATGCGGATCTGGGCGTCATCAGCGGCTGCGAGGGCTACGGCACGGCCGAGAGCACGGCGGGCGACTACGTCGGCGGCGTCGTCGGCCAGTCGCAGGGCTCCGTGCGCAACAGCTTTGCCAAGTGCGAGCTGACCGGCCGCAACTACATCGGCGGCATCGCCGGTTACGGCATGAACGTCAGCGGCTGCAACACGCTCGTGAATCTCAACGGCTCCGGCAACTGCGTCGGCACCATCGCGGGCGAGATCGACAAAGATGGCAGCGCGGCCGACAACTACTTCGTCCACGAGACGGAGGCTGGCATCGACGGCATCAGCTACGCGGGCAAGGCCGAGGGCATGAGCTATGAGGCCTTCATGGCACGCGACGGCATCCCGGCGGAGTTCTCCAGCTTTGCCGTCACCTTCACGGCCAACGGCGAGGTCGTCAAGACGATCACCTTCGCCTACGGCGGCTCGATCGACGAATCGCAGATCCCCGATTGCCCGACGGAGGAGGGCAACTACGGCTCCTGGCCCGAGCATGACTACAGCCACCTGACCTTCGACCTCGAGGTCAAGGCGGAGTACACCGCCGTCTCGACGGTCGTGGCCGGCGACCTGTATGCCGACAACAGCCGCACGCCGATCGTGCTGGCCGAGGGCGTCTTTGACCCGGCGACGGATGTGCACATCACGTCCGCCGAGGCCGACGGCCCGACGCTGCGCGGCAACCAGCAGCTGTACATGAAGTACAACGTCGAGATCCTCAACGACACGGTCGAGGACGACACGGACAACACCGTCTCCCTGCGTGTCTACGCACCGGATACCGGCGCGAGCTACACGGTCTACACCTACCAGAACGGCACCTGGGCGAGCACGTCCAGCAGCCGCGACGGCAGCTACCTTGTCTTCAAGACCATGGACCGCGACCTGCAGTTTGCCGTCACGAAGGCGCACCACGGCCCGCTGTTCTACATCCTCATCGTGCTCATCGTGCTGGCCGTGATCGTCGCGGTGCTGCGCCTGCTCTACTGCCGGAAGCTGAAAAAGGCAGTCGCGGCGGGAACGATGACTGAGGAAGAAGCGGCGACACTGCGCAAGCAGGGCCTGCGCATGTGGCTGGGCGAGGAGTACGCGAAGCTCCAGGCCAGGCACGCCGCTGCCAAGGAGGCCAAGGAGGCCAAGCGCGCCGCTGCAGCGGAGGCGAATGCGGCCGCCGAGGCGGAAGCCGCGGCCAAGGCCGCTGAAGAAGCGGCGGAAACGGCGCCGGCGGACAATGCCGAGGCAGCGGAGACCCCGGCCGAGCCGGACGCTCCGGAAGCCGAAGCCGAGCCGGAAGTGACCGCTGAGGACAGCGCCGAGGCGGCCGAAGTTCCGGCGGACGAGGCGGACACGGAAGCGGAAGACTCCGATGCACCGCAGCATCCCTGACGCGAACGATCCCTTACCCCATAAACTGCGAAAATCCCCGATTGGGTTTCCAATCGGGGATTTTTGTGTGCGCGGACGGCAAAACCGCCCCGGCCATTTGGCCGGGGCGGTCGTCAGATATGCAATCGGGTCAATTTATGCGCGCTTCCACTTGACGCCCTGCGGGGTGTCCTCGAGCACGATGCCGGCGGCCTTGAGCTCGTCGCGGATGCGGTCGGCCTCGGCCCAGTTTTTGGCCTTGCGGGCGGCCTGACGCGCGGCGATCTTCTCCTCGATGGCCTTTGCCTCGGGGTCTTCGCTGCTGTCGGAGCCGAACGGGATGCCCAGCACGTCGCACAGCTCGAGGAAGCGGTCGAGGCACGCCTGCGCCAGCGCCTTGCTCGGGTCGGCGGCGGGGGAGACGGCGGTGTTGATCTCGCGCACCATCTCAAAGATGACGGAGATTGCATCGGCGGTGTTGAAGTCGTCGTCCATGACGGCGTCGAACTTCTCACGGTACTGGTCCAGCCCCTGCACGAAGGCGGCGTCCGCCTCGCTCAGCTCGCTGTCGCGGCCGTTGGCGATGAAGAACTCGAGGTTGCTCTTGGCGGTGCGCAGGCGCTCGAGCGCGGCCTTGGCCTGCATGAGGATCTCGCCGGAGTAGTTGAGCGGGCTGCGGTAGTGGCTCATGAGCATGAACATGCGGATGCAGTCGTAGCCGTAGACGGCGGCGGCCTCGCGCACGGTGAAGAAGTTGCCGAGCGACTTGCTCATCTTCTTGTTGTCGATGTTGATAAAGCCGTTGTGCAGCCAGTAGTTGACGAACTTGCAGCCGTTGGCGGCCTCGGACTGGGCAATCTCGTTCTCGTGGTGCGGGAAGGCGAGGTCGCTGCCGCCGCAGTGGATGTCGATCGTCTTGCCGAGGTAGCGGTTGGACATGGCCGAGCACTCGATATGCCAGCCGGGACGGCCCTTGCCCCACGGAGATTCCCAGAACGGCTCGCCGGGTTTGGCGGCCTTCCAGAGCGCGAAGTCGAGCGGGTTCTCCTTGATGTCGTTGACGTCGATGCGCGCGCCGGACTGCAGGTCCTCGATCGGCTGGTGGCTGAGCTTGCCGTAGTCCCGGAACTTCAGCGTGCGGTAGTACACGTCGCCGTTGACCTCGTAGGCGTAGCCCTTGTCGATGAGCGTTGTGATGAGGTCGATGATCTGCTGGATGTTTTCGGTGGCCTTCGGGTGCACGGTCGCCTCGCGGACGCCGAGCGCGTGCGCGTCGGTGAAGTATTCGGCGATGTACTTTTTCGCGACCTCCTCGCTGGAGATGCCCTCCTCGTTGGCGCGCTTGATGATCTTGTCGTCCACGTCGGTGAAGTTCTGCACGAACGTCACCTCGTAGCCGCGGTACTCCAGATAGCGGCGCAGCACGTCGAACATGATGATCGGGCGCGCGTTGCCGACGTGGATGTAGTTATACACCGTCGGGCCGCAGGCGTACATGCGCACTTTGCCCGGCTCGATCGGCACGAACTCTTCCTTCTGCATGGACATGGTGTTGTACAGTTTCATATTCAGGCTCCTTTGAGACGTATTTGCAATAAAAAAGCGCCCCCATGCCGTCCGGCATGAGAGGCGAAGTCCTTCGCGGTTCCACTCTCGTTTCTCGCTCGCTGCACCGTAACGCGGTGCCTTCGGGCGGGCATTTCCTCCCGCCGCGCTCCCGGACGCACGTTCCGCCCCGCCGGACAGTACCCTCGCAGCGTCTGGGCACCTCTCTGAGACCGGGTGATGGGCGTACTCTTTCCGTTCATCGCATTCATCATCTTAGCATATGCACCCGGCAATGTCAAGGTTGCGCGCCGCGCGCCGGTGTGGTATGCTGGAAAAAACGCGGCCGGCGCCCAAGCGCGGCCGCACAGGAGGAACGAACATGAAAAAATGTCTTTCGCTCCTGCTCGCGTGCGTGCTGGCGCTGGCGCTATTGTGCGCCTGTGGCAAGAAAGACGCGGCGGAGCAGACCCCCGCGCCGGAGACACCGCCGACGCAGACGGCCGCCACCGGCGGCGAGGACACGTCCTGCAAACTCTATTTCCCGAACGACGCGGTCGACGACCTGCGCACCGACACGGCGCAGATCCCGGACACGGAGCCGGCCGTCACGACGGCGTATGCGCAGGCGATCGCAGAGCAGCTCATCGTACATGACGCCCTGCCGAAGGGCAGCCAGGTGCTGGCCATCTCGAAGGACGGCGACGCGCTCACGCTCGACATGAACGAGGCGTTCCTCGCCGGTCTGCGCGAGAGCGGCTCGACGGGCGAGCTCATGTACATGGGCAGCCTCGTCAACACGTTCCTCGATAACTTCAACTGCACGACCGTGCGCGTCACGGTCGAGGGCAAGCCGTTCTCCACGGGCCACGCGGAGTATGACAAGCCGCTGCAGGCATTCACGTTCTGAGGCATAACCCCAAAAGGCCAGCGGGCATCATGCCCGCTGGCCTTTTTATGCTTCAGGCGGCTTTCTGAAACACGTCGTGGTTCTTCACGAAGTACTCCACGCCGGAGTACACCGTTGTTATGACGATGACGACCCAGCACACGGTGTTGAGCCAGGGAATGTTCCACAGCAGCATCAGGCAGATGGCTACCATGGTCGAGGCGGTCTTGATCTTGCCGGACCAGGCGGCGGCGATGACGCGGCCGTTGTCCACGGCGATGAGCCGCAGGCCGGTCACGGCAAACTCGCGCGCGACCACGAGCAGCAGCGCCCATGCGGGCATCTGATGCTGCTCGACGAACAGCAGCATGGCCGCCACGACCAGCAGCTTGTCGGCCAGCGGATCCATGAACTTGCCGAAGTCGGACACCTGATTGTAGTGCCGCGCGATGTAGCCGTCGGCGAAGTCGCTCAGGCTCGCGAGCACGAACACGCCGAACGCCCAGTACATATGGCCGGGGAAGCGCAGGTACATCAGCACCAGAAACACGGGGATGAGAATCACGCGGAAGATGGTAATTTTGTTTGCAGTCGTCATGTCAGCACCTCATTCGTGGATTTGTTCGCCGGCGAGATCGCCGTCGTCGCAGCCGGTGATGTGCACCGTGACCATGTCGCCGGGCTTGGCCGTGCCGGTGAAGTAGACCGTGCCGTCGATCTCGGGAGAGTCGGCATACGTGCGCCCGGAGCACATCCCGCTCTTGGTCGTGCGCTCGCAGAGCACGGTCATGTCCCGCCCGATGCAGGCGGCGTTGTAGTCGTCCATGATGCCGGCCTGCAGCTCGAGGATGAGATCGGCGCGGCGCTGGGCCTCGTCCGGCTCGCAGCGGTCGGTCATCACGGCGGCGGGCGTCCCCTCCTCGGGGGAGAACGGGAACACGCCCACGCGCTCGAGCCGCACCTCGCGCAGCCAGGTGCACAGCTCCTCGAATTCCGCCTCGCCCTCGCCGGGCAGGCCCGTGATGAGGCTCGTGCGCAGCACAAGACCCGGAATGCGCGCGCGCAGCTTCTGCAGCAGCGCGCGGATCTCGTCGCCGGTGCAGTGGCGGTTCATGCGGCGGAGAATGTCGTTGTTGATGTGCTGGATGGGAATGTCGAGATACTTGACGATCTTGTCCTCATTTGCGATGAGGTCGATGAGCTCGTCGTCGATGATCTCGGGGTAGAGGTAGTGCAGGCGGATCCAGCGGATGCCGTCGATCTTCGCCAGCTCCCGCAGCAGCAGCGCGAGGCTCGGCTTTCCGTAGAGGTCCATGCCCCAGCGGGTGATGTCCTGCGCGATGACGATCAGCTCTTTCACGCCGAGATCGGCGAGGTCTCGCGCCTCCTGCACGATGGCGTCGAGCGTGCGGCTGCGGTAGCGGCCGCGGATGGCGGGGATGGCGCAGAACGCGCACCAGTTGTCGCACCCCTCGGCGATGCGCAGGTACGCCCAGCCCGGCCCGGTCGTGACCACGCGGCCGATCTCTTCGATGGGGCCGCTCTTGTCGCCGAAGTACAGCGGTTTTCCGCCGTGCATCACATCCTCGACGGCCTCACAGATCTGGCCGAAGCTGCCGGTGCCGAGCATGCCGTCCACTTCCGGCAGGCTCTCGAGAATGTCGTTTTCGTACCGCTGCGACAGGCAGCCGGTCACGAGGATCTTCTTCAGTCCGCCGGCCTTTTTAACCTCGGCGAGCTGCAGGATCTGGTCGATGGCCTCGCTCTTGGCGCTGTCGATAAAGCCGCAGGTGTTGACGATGGCGACGTCGCACCCGTCCACCTCGCCGACCACCTCATGGCCGGCCTGATTGAGCAGATAGAGCATCTGCTCGCTGTTGACCTGATTCTTCGCACAGCCGAGCGAGATCAGGCAGATTCGATATGGCATGGGTCAATACTCCTCAAAGTTGTCCTGATAGCGCGCGATGGCCGCGCGGATCTCGTCGCGCCCGAAGCCGCGGCGGTAGAGATAGTCCGATGCGCGGCGCAGCTCGTCGCGGTCGGGCGTGTCGCTGCGCAGGCGGCGGCGCAGCAGCGTGTCGATCTGGTCGTCCTGTTCCGGCAACTCCTGCAGCGCGTCGTCCCACAGCTCGCGCGGGATGCCGCGGCGGTAGAGCTCATTGCGGATGCGCCCGGCGCCGTAGCCCTTGGCGGCATAGTGCCGCACGCACATGGCGGCGTACTGCGCATCGTCGAGCAGGTGCATCTCCTGCAGCCACGCGGCAGCGTCCTCGGCGTTTTCCGGGCTTTCGCCCTTTTCCTTCAGCCGGTCGGTCAGTTCCTTGACCGACATGGCGCGCGCGCCGATGATGCGCAGCGCCCGCTGCCGGCAGCGTGACCGCTCGGAGGCCGCGCGCAGCGCGTCAAGCTCCTGACTCGTCAGTTCCTTTCCGCTGCGCAGGTGGAAGTCCGTCACGACGGCGAGCGTCGTGCGCAGTTCCTCGCCGGTGTCAAACCGCGCCAGAAAGCGCTCCGGCGCGGTCTGCCTGAGCTCGATGAGCCGGGCCATCAGCCCTGAAAGTCATCGGCTGCCACCTCGACGGCGCGGCCGGAAGCGATGGCGGCCTTGCGCGCCTGCGGACTCATGAGCTTGTGGGCGTTGGCGCGGATCTCCGCCTCGATCTTGTCCGAGACGTCGGGGTGCTCGCGCAGATATTCCTTCATGCTGTCGCGGCCCTGCACGCGCACATCGCCGTAGGTGTACCACGCACCGGCCTTGTCGATCAGGTCGAGCTTGACGCCGAGGTCCACGATCTCGCCGATCTTGGAGATGCCCTCGCCGTAGATGATGTCGAACTCCGCCTCCTTGAACGGGGGCGCGACCTTGTTCTTGACGATCTTGGCGCGCGTGCGGTTGCCGATCATCTCGCCGCCGACCTTCAGCGTCTCGATGCGGCGCACGTCGATGCGCACGCTGGAGAAATACTTCAGTGCGCGGCCGCCGGGCGTCGTCTCGGGGTTGCCGTACATGACGCCGATCTTCTCGCGCAGCTGGTTGATGAACACGACGATGCAGTTCGTGCGGCTGACGGTGCCGGCCAGCTTGCGCAGGGCCTGGCTCATCAGGCGCGCGATCACGCCGACGGACGACTCGCCCATCTCACCCTCGAGCTCGCTGCGCGGCAGCAGCGCCGCCACGGAGTCGACGACCACGACGTCGAGCGCGCCGGAGCGCACGAGCTGCTCCGTGATCTCGAGCGCCTGCTCGCCGGTGTCCGGCTGGGAGATGAGCAGACTGTCAATGTCCACGCCGAGGGCGCGGGCGTAGGCGGGCTCGAGCGCGTGCTCCACGTCGATGAACGCGACCTCGCCGCCCTTTTTCTGGGCGCTGGCGAGGATGTGCAGCGCGAGCGTCGTCTTACCGGACGACTCAGGCCCGTAGATCTCGACGATGCGGCCGCGGGGCACGCCGCCGATGCCGAGCGCGAGGTCGAGCGACAGGGAACCGGTGGAGATGGCCTCCACGTTCACAGGGATGTCGTCGCCGAGACGCATGATGGCGCCCTTGCCGAAGTTCTTTTCGATCTGGGCGAGCGCGGTCTCGAGCGCTTTTTTCTTATCCTCCGGCTTGACGGGGCCGGTGGAAACGGGTGCGGATTTTTTCTTTTCTGCCATAGTGATTCACCTCTAAGTATCAGATGCGGCCGACGACGACGCGCCGGATGCCGGCGGTGTCCTCGAGTGCGGTCACATCGGTGTATTTTGCGTCCTTCATCAGTGCCATGACAGCGTCTGCCTGATCCTCGCCAACCTCGAACATGAGCCAGCCGCCGGGGCGGAGGATCTGCGTCCAGTGGCGCACGATCGCGCGGTAGAACATCAGCCCGTCCTCACCGCCGTCGAGCGCGCCGAGCGGCTCATAGTCGCGCACGGAGCTGTCGAGCGTGAGGATGTCCATGCTCGCCACATAGGGCGGGTTCGACACGATGAGGTCAAACGTGCCGATGCCCATCGGGGGCTTTTCGAGCGCGTCGGCCTTGAGGCAGATGGTGCGGTTCTGGTGGTTGCGGCGCAGGTTTTCCTTGCTCACGGCGAGGGCCTCCTCGCTGATGTCCACCATGACGACGCGCGCGGCCGGCAGCTCGTGCGCCAGCGCGCAGCCGATGCAGCCGCTGCCGGAGCAGAGGTCGAGAATGCGGGCGTTCATCTTCCGGCCGACGAGCACGCGCAGCGCCGCGTCCACGAGCACCTCGGTGTCCATGCGCGGGATGAGCACGTCGGGCGTGACCACGATCGGCAGACCGTGAAACTCCCACTCGCCGATGAGATAGGCCAGCGGTTCGCCGGCGATGCGGCGCTGCAGCAGGGCCGCGATCTTCTGTTCATTTTCGTCGGAGGTGTACAGGCGCAGGTCGCGCACGAACTCCTCCTTCGTCTTGCCGACGGCATAGGCCACCAGCAGCCGCGCCTCGAGCGCGTAAGCCTCCACACCGGCGTTTTTCAGCGCCGTGCGCGTGGCCAGATACAGGTCGTTATAGGTCTTTGGCATCTCTCTATCTTCCAGTCCTTTGCTGACGGATTACCAGGCGTCGCTGCCCTTCTGCTCCGGGATGACGAGCTCAAGCGCGCGGATGGCGCACTCGATCATGCTGTCGTCCGGCTCGTTGGTGGTCAGGCGCTGCAGCCACTTGCCCGGCGCGGACAGAATGCGCGAGCAGAGGTTGTCGTGCCGGCCGACCCAGCGGTTGATCTCATAACTGATGGACACCACGACCGGCAGCAGCAGCAGCCGCAGGCCGATGCGCACCCACGGATTGTCCCACAGCCCGACGCGCAGGCTCACGAGCGAGAACACGAGAATGCTGATGATGACGACGACGAACAGAAAGCTCGTGCCGCAGCGGGGGTGGAAGCGCGACTGCGGCCGCACATTCTCGACCGTCAGCGGCAGGCCCTTTTCGTAGCAGAAGATGGTCTTGTGCTCCGCGCCGTGGTAGGCGAACATGCGCTCGACGTCCTTCATGTGCGCCACGCCCCACAGATACAGCAGGAAGATGACGATGCGCAGCAGGCCCTCAAAGAGGTTGCGCACGACGGGGCTGTGGATGAAGCTGTCGGTCAGGCCGGCGAGCAGCGTCGGGATCAGGATGAACAGCACGATTGACAGCGCGATGCCGAGCACCACGGCCGTGCCGATGATGATGTCCTTGGCCTTCTCCTCGCCGAAGTGCTTTTCGATCCAGAGATCGATCTTGCCGGGCTCCTCCTGCTCGTCCTCGGGCAGCAGGTCGGCCGAATAGGTCAGCGCCTTCATGCCCTTGACCATCGAGTCGAGAAACACGACGACGCCGCGGATGAGCGGCCAGCCGAGGATCGGGTGCTTTTCCTTGACCAGGTGCAGCTCCTCGACCTTCTCGACCATGCCGTCCTGCGTGCGGCAGACGATGGCCTGCTTCGTCGGGCCGCGCATGAGGATGCCCTCGATGAGCGCCTGCCCGCCGATGGATGTGCGGAACGAGACATTGGTATCGGGTTTTGCGGATTTGGTTTTGCTCATATGGTTACCTCGGTTACAATTTTAATTGCCGCTCTCCGGCGCGAACGGCAGGCGCACCGACACGAGCGTGCCGCCGCCGGGGGCGTTGGCGATCGTCAGCGTGCCGCCGGAGCGGGTGATGATCTCGTCGCACACGGCAAGGCCGATGCCGCTGCCGCGGGCCTTGTGTTTCTCGCCCTTGAAGAACTTTTCCTTCACGTGCGGCAGCTCGTTTTCCGGGATGCCGGGGCCGTGGTCCCTGAATTGAATGGTAGCAGCTTCACTGTCCGAAAAAACGGACACTTCGATCGTCTTGCCGTCGCGTGCGTACTTGGCGGCGTTGTCGAGGATGTTGAGAAACACCTGCTTGAGCCGCTCCGGGTCGCCGGGCACGAGCGGGATCTCCTCCTCGGGCGGGTTGTAGATGAGCTGCATCCCGTCCTGCCGCAGCAGCTCCTGATAGGTGAAGATGGTGTCCTCGAGCTCGCTCTCGATGTCGAGCAGCTCCATGCTCAGGTTGAAGCGGCCGTCCTGAATGCGGGTGAACTCCAGCAGCTCCTCGACGAGGCTCGTCAGGCGCGCGGCCTCCTTGGAGATGATGGCGATGCCGCGGCGGGAGTCGCCCTGGATGGCGGTGTCGAACATGAGCGTCTCGCTCCAGCCGGTGATGGCGGTCAGGGGCGTGCGCAGCTCGTGCGAGATCGACGAGATGAATTCCGACTGCATTTTTTCGCTGCGGCTGATCTCCTGCGACAGCTCGTTGATCGCGGTCGCAAGGCGGCCAAGCTCATCGTCGCGCTGCACCGGCAGCTCCGTGCCGTAGCGCCCGCCGGCGATCGTGCGCGTGACCTCCGTGATCTGCTCGACCGGGCGCGACACGCGCTGGCGGAACCACAGCGCGCAGACCACGGCGCCGACGGCCGCCGCGAGAATGCCCAGCACAATGCCCAGCGCGGTGCTGACGCGCCCCGCGCTCAGGCCAATGGCCGCGCCGATGGCGACGCACAGCGCCGCGTGTACGCACTGGCCGATGGCCATGCGCGAAAACAGGCCGCGGAAAGAGCCGGTATGTTTGGATTCGCCTGCGGGGGTGGGGGTGACGTCCTGCATGGTCTCAGTAGCCCCACTTATAGCCGTAGCCCCAGACGGTGGTGATGTATTCGGGTTCGGTCGCGTCGTCCTCGATCTTGATGCGCAGACGGCGGATGTTCACATCGACGATCTTGACCTCGCCGTTGTAGTCCGCGCCCCAGACGGCGTGCAGAATGTCCTCGCGCGAGAGCGCGCGGCCGGGGTTTTCCATGAACAGCTTCATGATGGCAAACTCCGTCTGCGTCAGGCGGATGTGCTCGCTGTTTTTGTCGAGCGTGCGCGAGCGCAGGTGCAGCACGAACGGCCCGCTCGAGAGCACGTCCTCGGTGTTTTCGCTGCCGCCGATGCGGCGGTAGAGCGCGTCCACGCGCGCGAGCAGCTCGGCGGGGGAGAAGGGCTTGGTGACATAGTCGTCCGCGCCGGTCATGAGGCCGGTGATCTTGTCCATCTCCTGGCTCTTGGCGCTGAGCATGAGGATGCCCATCTTCGAGCCGGTCGCGCGGATGCGGCGGCAGACCTCAAAGCCGTCGATGTCCGGCAGCATCACGTCGAGCAGGGCGACGAGCGTGTCCGGATTCTGCTTGAGCTTTTCGAGCGCCTCCTCGCCTGTGGCCGCCTCAATGGGCTCGTAACCGGACCGGCGCAGGTTGATGACGACGAAGCTGCGGATGCTGGGTTCGTCCTC
>ERZ1673741.2103-NODE-2103-length-14749-cov-6.832040_pt1 | contig 14749 bp, 15 predicted proteins | sample MGYA00580209_ERZ1673741 | MGnify/ENA primary metagenome ERZ1673741 (study PRJEB41218, sample SAMN15661754) | gut metagenome | host: Homo sapiens | place: Canada: London | collected 2015-08-20/2019-03-30 | study: EMG produced TPA metagenomics assembly of... | reverse complement strand
GCCCAGCCGTTCGGCTGTCTGCCGAACCACATTGTGGGCAAGGGCATGATCAATAAGATCCGCGCCCTGCACCCGGACGCGAACATCACCCCCGTGGACTACGACCCCAGCGCGACCCGCGTCAACCAGGAAAACCGCATCAAACTGATGCTGGCCGTGGCCCGCGAGAAGCTGGACCAGCCCGGCGAGGTACAGCCTGTCACCGCGGAACAGCTGGCAGGCGGCGCACCACAGGTGGAGACGGTGGTACGATAAATTTATAAAAAAGCCGCTGGCATAATTGTCAGCGGCCTTTTTATACAGACTTCAAGCCTTCCCCCTTAGGGAAGCCCTGCGTGTCAAAAAATTGCATTCTTATCTTATTGCGTGTGTAGGGGCGACCATTGGTCGCCCGCCAACTTACCGCAGCAACGCATTTTCCGGGAAAGTTTCTTCCAAGGCAAACAGGCACGGGCGAGCAATGCTCGCCCCTACAATGCACTTTTTCGACAGTTTGAGCTTCCCTCACATCTCCTCCACCTGTTTCAGCTCTACCTCCCGCTTATCGATCACCAGCAGTCCTTCCTTCTGCATCTGGCTCAGCGCATTGCTCAAGGCGCTGCGGTCCACGCCAAGGTGGTCGGCCAGCTGCTGGCGGTCAAAGGGGAGCGTAAACCGCAGGCTGCCGTTTTGCCGCGCCAGCACCGAAAAGTACGCTGTGATCCGCCCGCGGATCGTCTTGGGGGCGGTGTACAGGCTGCGCTGCGCCAGCCCCAGATTTTTACGCGCTGCAATGCGCAAAAGATTTTGCGTCAGCTTCCAGCGCCATGGCTCGCAACCGCACTGAAAAAGCTGCCCGGTCTCCAAAAACAGCGCCTCGCCGTTTTCTGCGGCCACAACGCTGACCCGCAGCGGCTCGTCCGGCAGACAGGCGTAGGTCTCGGCAAACAGGTCACCCGGCCCGGCCTGGCCCAGCAGCGTCTTGCTGCCCCAGACGTCCAGGTGCTCCATGTGAACCCGCCCGGCCAGCACCACGCCCAGCGCCGGGGCTCTCTGCCCGGCCTCCAGCAGGATCTCTCCCTTGGCAAATGCCCTGCGGCGCATCCGCAGTGCGGTTACGGCTGCCTCGGCCTCGTCGGCGGTCAGTCCGCGGAACAGTGGTACATCCGGCAATTCCATAATTATGCACCTCACATGTTGTTGCTACAACAGAACTCTTGCTGCCATTGTAGTAAAATGACAGCACAAAGTCAAGGAGGCTGACCATGAAACGACAAATCATTCACATCGACCAGGAGAAATGCAACGGCTGCGGGGCCTGCGCCGCCGCCTGCCACGAGGGCGCGATCGCCATGATCGGCGGCAAGGCCACGCTGATGCGCGACGACTACTGCGACGGCATGGGCGACTGCCTGCCGCACTGCCCCACGGGGGCCATTACGTTTGAGCAGCGCGAGGCCGCGCCCTACAACGAGGCCGCCGTGCAGGCCGCCAGGCAGCACAAGGCCGCCCACACGCCCGGCTGCCCCGGCAGTGCGCCCAAGGCGATGCACGTCTGTCCGGGCAGCATGGCCAAGGCCCTGCACCCCGCCGAGGCAGGGGAGAGCGCCCCGACGACGGCCCCCAGCCAGCTGCGCCAGTGGCCCGTGCAGATCAAGCTGGTGCCTGTGAACGCACCCTACTTTGACGGTGCGCGGCTGCTGATTGCTGCCGACTGCACGGCCTACGCCTACGCCGCGTTCCACGAGCGGTTCATCCGCGGGCACATCACGCTGGTGGGCTGCCCCAAGCTGGACGACGTCGATTACAGTGAGAAGCTGACCGCCATCATCCGCAGCAACGACATTCAAGAGGTCACCGTAGTGCGCATGGAGGTGCCCTGCTGCGGCGGGCTGGAAAATGCCGCCAAGCGCGCCTTGCAGGCGTCCGGCAAGTTCATTCCGTGGCAGGTCGTAACGATCTCCACCGACGGGCGGATTCTGGACTGATTTTTTTTGTAAAAAGGTCTTGCATTCCGCAAAGCAGTATGCTATAATAACATACGTCGCTGAAACGCAGCGACGTATATGCGCGGTTAGCTCAGCTGGTAGAGCATCTGCTTGACGTGCAGGAGGTCACAGGTTCGAGTCCTGTACCGCGCACCAGAGAAAGCCCCTTGCCGATACGTTCGGCAAGGGGCTTTTCTTTTGTTTCCGCGGATGCAAGCATCCGCTTCTGCATGTAGGGGTCGATGCTCGTCATCGACCCGGGAGCTGAACGACTGCCGCGGGGGCGGGCGTGCTGCGCCCCCGCCCCTACAATGCACTTTTTGTGTCCCCATTGACTAACCTGCGCTGGTACGATATACTTATATTTTACGGCATTTTGTCGCACTTTGTGCAAAGCAGAAACAGTAAAAGGAGGGAGGATCGCCGTGATTTTCGGCAAAGCGATCAACCGATACTATCTCAAGCACGCGCCGGTGCTGCTGCTGGGCATTCTGTCGCTGCTGACGGTGGACTACATTCAGCTGCTCATCCCGGAGCTGTACCGACTGGTCATCAACGGCGTAAATCTGGGGCAGGTGGTCGTGGACGGCCAGACGCTGCCCTTTACCAGGGAGGTGCTGTTTCAGCACATCTGCCTGCCAATGATCTGGATCGTCGTGCTCATGGTCATCGGGCGGTTCCTGTGGCGCGTCTGTTTCTTCGGGTCAGCGGTCAGCGTGGCCGCCGATTTGCGGGAGCGGATGTTTGACCACAGCCGCCGCCTGTCCCAGCAGTACTATCAGGTCAACAAGGTCGGCAACCTGATGAGCCTCTACACCAACGACCTCGACACCATTCAGGAGTGCTTCGGCGACGGCATTTTGATGTTCTTTGACGCCGCCGTGCTGGGCATTATGGCGCTGGTCAAGATGTGGCGGATGGACTGTAAATTAACACTTCTGGCGCTGATCCCGGCGGCGGTCATGTTCGTACTCGGCACCGTCATGAGCCAAGTCATGACCAGACGGTGGGAGGAGCGCCAGCAGGCGTTCTCCGACCTGTCCGACTTTGCGCAGGAGAACTTCTCCGGCATTGCGGTCATCAAGGCGTTTGTGAAGGAGCTCAAGGAGCTGATTGCCTTCCGCCGCCTCAACAAGGAGAACGAGGAGGTCAACGTCGCCTACACCAAGATTGCAACACTGCTCGAGGTGCTGGTCACGCTGTTCGTCGAGTCGGTCATCTGCGTGATTTTGGGCTACGGCGGCTGGCTCGTCTGGCGTGGGCAGTTCAACGCAGGTCAGCTTGTGGAGTACATCGGCTACTTTGAGGCCATCGTCTGGCCCATCATGGCTATCTCGATGCTGATCGAAAAGACCTCCCGCGGCAAGGCATCGCTGAACCGCATTACCGAGCTTCTGGATGCGCCCATCGACGTGGCGGACCGCGACGGCGTCGCCGACCTGCGCGACCCGCACGGCGGCATTGAGTTCCGCCATCTGACGTTCCGCTACCCAGACGGCGAGTACGACGTGCTGAAGGACGTATCGTTCACCATCAAGCCCGGCGAAAGCGTCGGCATCGTCGGCAAGACCGGCGCAGGCAAGACCGCGCTGGTGGACCTTTTGCTGCGCACCTACAATGTGCCCGACGGCACGCTGTTTGTGGACGGGCAGGACGTGAACGCCGTGTCCATCCATTCGGTGCGCGACGCCTGCGCCTACGTGCCGCAGGACAACTTCCTGTTCTCGGACACGATTGCCCACAACATCGGCTTCGGCGTGGACGACGCCAGCCAGGCCGACATTGACCGCGCCGCCGCGCTGGCCGATGTGCGGGACAACATCGTGGACTTCAAGGACGGCTACGAGACCGTACTCGGTGAGCGCGGCGTGACCGTCTCCGGCGGACAGAAGCAGCGCATCTCGATTGCGCGTGCCCTGCTGAAAAACGCGCCGATCCTGATTCTGGACGACTCTGTCTCGGCTGTCGATACCCGCACCGAGAAAATCATCCTCGACAACCTCAAGACCAGCCGCGCGGGCAAGACGACGCTGCTGATCGCCCACCGCATTTCGACGGTTGAGCAGCTGGACAAGATCGTCTTTATCGAGGACGGCAGGGTAGAGGCCGTTGGCCCGCACGATGAATTGTATCGCAGCTGCGCCGAATACCGCCGCATGGTCGATCTGCAGAAGCTCGAGGACGAGGAAGGAGGCGGCAGCCATGGCTAATGTAAATCCGCTGTTGCTGGTAGGCGCAGTCATCGGTGTCGTCACAGCGCTGCTGGTGCTGGCCTGCGCCCTCGTCAAGGACAAAAAGGAGACGATGGACTTTGAGCGCACGATGAACGACGGCGAGATTCTGCGCCGCCTGGCCGGGTACGCCAAGCCGTACCTGGCGAAATTCGTCGTTGTGCTGTTTTTAATGCTGTTCTCGATTGCCTATGACATCATCTCGCCGCTGATCGTCGGCGCACTGGAGGAGCTGGTCTCAGGCGAGTTCGAGCTGCCGCGGCTGTTCGCGGGCGTCGCCGTCTATGCGGGCGTGCTCGTTTTCTCGATGGCCAGCACCTACTTCCAGGCCGTCATTCTGCAGCGCGTCGGCCAGCGCATCATCTCCGACCTGCGCGAGGACCTATTCACCCACATTGAGTCGCTGTCCCACGAGCAGCTGAACGAGATTCCCGTCGGCAAGCTCGTCACCCGCGTGACGAACGATACGAACGCTATCTCGATGATGTTCACGAACCTGCTGGTCACGCTGACCAAGAACATCTTTGTCATCCTCGGCATCCTGGTCGCCATGCTGGCGCTCAACTATGAGCTGACGCTGATGGTGCTCTGCTTTGTGCCGTTCATCGTGATTTTTACGGTCATCTTCCGCAAGTTCTCCCGCCGGGCCTACCGCAAGGTCAAGGACGCGACCACCGACATCAACACCTACCTGTCGGAGAATCTGTCCGGCATCAAGGTCACGCAGATCTTTGGCCGCGAGGACGAGAAGATGGCGGAGTTCCGCGAGAAAAGCCAGCGCCTCGCCCGCGCGAACCGGGAGCAGATCTTTGTGTTCGGCGTGTTTCGTCCTCTGGTCTACATGCTGTATATCTGCTCGATCCTGTGTCTTTTTTATCTCGGCGGCATGGGGCATCTGAACGGCGTGACGTTTCTGGGCCAGACCATCACGGGCGGCACCATCGTCACGTTCTACATGTACATTTCCAAATTCTTCACGCCCATCCAGAATCTGGCCGAGCAGTTCAATTGGCTGCAGTCGGCGCTGGCCTCGTCGGAGAAGGTGTTCTCCATCATGGACATTGCGCCCAAAATGGTGGACGCCCCCGACGCCATCGAGTTAGACGAGGTAAAGGGCGAAATCGAGTTTCGCGATGTCTGGTTCAGCTATCTTCCGGGCGAGTGGGTACTGCAGGGCGTGTCCTTCCACATTGACCCGCACCAGACCGTGGCGTTTGTCGGCTCGACGGGTTCGGGCAAGAGCACGATTCTCTCGCTGATCTGCCGCAACTACGAGTTCCAGAAGGGCGAGATCCTGATTGACGGCATCGACATCCGCAAAATCAAAATTTCGTCGCTGCGCCGTCACTTCGGGCAGATGCTGCAGGACGTGTTCCTTTTCTCGGGCACGATCCGCAGCAACATCGTCCTGCGGGAGGAGGGCATCTCCGACGAGGAGATCCTACAGGTCTGCCGCTATGTCAACGCCGACAAGTTCATTGACAAGCTGGACCACGGTCTGGACGAGGAGGTTCGCGAGCGCGGGAACAACTTCTCCGCCGGGCAGCGCCAGCTGTTGAGCTTTGCGCGGACGATCATCCACAAGCCAAGCGTTATGATTTTGGACGAAGCCACGGCGAATATTGACACCGAGACCGAGCTTTTGATTCAGGATTCGCTGGAAAAGATGCGGTTCGTCGGCACGATGCTGATCGTCGCGCACCGACTGTCCACCATCCAGCACGCGGACAACATTATTGTGCTGTCCCACGGCAAGATCCTCGAGCAGGGGAACCATCAGGAGCTTCTGGCGAAGCACGGCAGATATTACCAGCTGTACACGCTGCAATATCATAAGAAGCAGCTGGAGGGGTAAGAGCCTAAAGCCTTCCCCCTTTGGGGGAAGGTGGCCCCGCAGGGCCGGATGAGGGGCAAGCCTGCCATTGCAGGCCTTTCACGGGCAGCCCCGTAGGGCGGCATGCCCTCATGCCGCCGTTGCTGCCACTCCGCTTACGGTCTATTGCGGAAGCCTGCGGCGGGGTGAGGGCACCCCGCCCTACGCACAGTGATACACGTACAGCCGTCATTTCGCCCCGGCACTTGCATTTTACCCGGTGCCCATGTATAATAACTGCCGCGCAGCTTTCCCTGCGCGGTAGTTTTATTTGAACATAGAGAGGGAATTTCCACATGAAAAAGCTTTCTGCACTGATTTTGTCCCTGGCGCTGTCCGCCGCACTGCTGGCGGGCTGCGGCACGTCCGCGTCCTCTGCCGTCTCCTCCGAGGCTGTCTCCTCCGAGGTCGTATCCGAGGCGGTTTCCGAGGAGGCCGTCTCCACTGCTGAGGCTGCCGACTCTGCCGAGGCCATTCAGTTCACCTTCACGGTGACCGGCGCGGACGGTGAAAGCACCGTGCTGACCCTGGACGCCGCCGACGGTGAAAAGCTGAGCACCGCTCTGGCGGACGCCGGTGTCATCAGCGCCGAGGAGGCCGAGGCCGGCTTTGTAACTGTCGTCAACGGCGAGGCCGCCGACTACAACAAGGACGGTTCCTGGTGGTGCCTGACCGACGCTGCGGGCGAGATGACCTCCGTCGGCGTGGCCGACATTGAGCTGCACGACGGCGACAGCTATGCCTTCACCTACACGAAGTAACCACCGCCGCATTGTCGGTCTGGTGCTTTCCGGGCTGATGGGTGCGCTGCTCGTCGTCAGCAAGCAGGCCATGAGCGGTCTGCCCAACATCGAGCCGGTCACACTGCTCATCATCCTGTTTGCGCTCGAACTCCCGCGGGAGACACCCGCTGCCATCACGGTGTTCATCCTTTTGCAGGGTGTGCTCTACGGCTTTGGGCTGTGGTGGGCCATGTACCTGTACATCTGGTATTTACTGGCACTGCTGGCGTGGTTGTTCCGCCGCATGGATCACGCGCTGTTCTGGGCCGTGTTCAGCGGGCTGTACGGACTGTGCTTCGGCGGGTTATGCGCCGCGGTATATCTCTTTGCCAAGACGCCCGCCTTTGCGTTGAGCTGGTGGCTGAGCGGCTTGAGCTACGATGCCCTGCACGGCGTCGGCAACTTTGCCATTATACTGGTGCTGTACAGGCCGCTGCGCAAGGCGCTAAAGGCGGCAAAACGGCAGATTGGGATTGGGTACTGATCTATCAAAGCCTTCCCCCTCGGGGGAAGGTGGCCCCGCAGGGCCGGATGAGGGACCGGTTTGCCATTGCAGACCCTTAACCGGCAACTACCGCAGGCCTTGCCCTCATCAGTCAGCGGACGGGGCCGCTGACAGCTTCCCCCGAGGGGGAAGCCGCTCGTTCCCAAAAGTCTCTCTTTCACACGAAAGGGAGGCTTTTTTATTTACAACCTATGGACGTAACTGCAATTTTATGGTATACTATATCGGTTAAAGTGGGGAGGTATAGGACTATGCGCGTTTTGGGCATCGACCCGGGGTATGCCATTGTGGGCTGGGGCGTTGTGGAGTACATCAGCAACCGCTTTGCACCCATCGGCTACGGGGCGGTCATCACCGAGAAGGACACGCCCTTTGAACAGCGCCTCGTTGAAATTTATGAGAGCGTATTCGACATCTGCAAGCGCTACCAGCCCGAGGCCCTCTCCATCGAAAAGCTGTACTACCAGCACAACCAGACCACCGTCATCGGCGTGGCCGAGGCCCGCGGCGTCATTCTGCTGGCCGCGGCGCAGTGCGGCGTGCCGATCTACGAATACACACCCATGCAGGTCAAGCAGGCCATCACCGGCTACGGCAAGGCCGTGAAGAAGCAGATTCAGGAGATGACCCGCATAATGCTGCACCTCGAGTCCGTCCCCAAGCCCGACGATACCGCCGACGCCCTCGGCATGGCGATTGCCCACTGCCATTGCAGCCGCAGCCGGTTGATGGGGACACCGGTGAGATAATCCGTTGCCTTCCCCCAAGTGGGGGAAGGTGGCCCCGCAGGGCCGGATGAGGGATGAGGTTTCCGCAATCACCCATTTGCGTGCGGTACCCGACAAGCTGCCCCTCATCCGCCCTCGGGCGGGGCCTCGGGCACCTTCCCCCCAAGTGGGGGAAGGCTTTCCACCATACAAAAGAAGGATACACCATGATCTACTGCCTTACCGGAAAAATCATCAAGAAAACGCTGGATTCCGTCGTCATCAGCTGCGGCGGGGTCGGCTATTTTGTCCAGATCCCCGCCACCACCGGCGAGGCCCTGCCCCCCGCCGGGCAGGAGGGGACCGTTTATACGATTATGAACGTCACCGAGAACGACGTCTCGCTCTACGGCTTTGCTGCCGAGGAGCAGCGCGACTGCTTTAAGATGCTGACCGGCGTCACCGGCGTCGGCCCTAAGGCCGCGCTGTCCATCCTGTCCATCATGACGCCGGAAAAAATCGCGCTGGCCGCGTCCAGCGGCGACCACAAAGCGTTCACCAAGGCCGCGGGCGTCGGGCCGAAGCTGGCCCAGCGCATCACGCTGGAATTGAAGGACAAGGTCGGCAAGGGGCTGGCCGCGGGCACGGGCTTCTCCGGCAATGTTGCCGCCCCGGCCCCCAGCTCTGCGCCCGCGCAGGCCGTCGCCGCGCTCGTCAGCCTGGGCTATGCGCCGTCGGACGCTGCCGCCGCCGTGGCCCGCGTCGACGAGACCCTCTCCGTGCAGGAGATCATCACCATCGCGCTGCGCAGTCTGTCGCGCGTGTAACAGAAGGGGAGTGCCGAATTGAACCAGGAATACACCGTGGACCCCAGCCGTCTCGTCAGCCCCGATATGACCCCCGCCGACACGGAGGAAGTCAGCCTGCGCCCGAAAACCCTGGACGATTACGTCGGTCAGGAGAAGGCCAAGGGCAACTTAAAGGTCTATCTGCGGGCGGCGCAGCAGCGCGGCGAGCCGATGGACCACATCCTGCTCTACGGCCCGCCGGGCCTGGGCAAAACCACGCTGGCCGGCATCGTGGCGCAGGAGATGGGCGTACAAATTCGCATCACGTCCGGCCCCGCCATCGAGAAGCCCGGCGACCTGGCCGCCCTGCTGACGAACCTGCAGGAGGGCGACATCCTCTTTATCGACGAGATCCACCGCCTGTCGCGTCAGGTCGAAGAAGTCCTGTACCCGGCTCTCGAGGATTTCGCGCTGGACATCATGATCGGCAAGGGGCCGAGTGCCCAGAGCATCCGCATCAATCTGCCGCGGTTCACGCTGGTGGGCGCCACGACCCGCGCGGGCCAGCTGACCGGGCCGCTGCGTGACCGCTTCGGCATCCTGCTCAAATTAGAGCCCTACAGCCCCCGGGAGCTGGGCCGCATCATCCTGCGCAGTGCGGGCATTCTGGGCGTGCCCATCACCGAGGAGGGCGCGCTGGAGCTGGCCCGCTGTGCCCGCGGCACGCCGCGTATCGCCAACCGTATGCTCAAGCGCGTGCGCGACTTTGCCACCGTGCAGGGCGACGGCACAATTGACGAGGAGACCGCCATCGCCGCCCGCAAGTGGATGGACATTGACGAGCTGGGTCTGGACGAGCTGGACCGCAGTGTCCTGCGCGCCATCATTGAGATGTACGGCGGCGGCCCCGTCGGTCTGGAGACGCTGGCCGCAGCCCTGGGCGAGGAGAGCGTCACCCTGGAGGACATCTGCGAGCCGTACCTGATGCAGATGGGTATGCTGACCCGCACGCCCCGTGGCCGCTGCGTGACCCGCCTGGCCTATGAGCACCTGCACATGGCCGTGCCGAAGCGCTTTGACGACGAGGATTCCGGCCAGACGAGTATGTTTTAAATAAGGAAACGGGTAGAGCCCTTCCGGGCTTCGCTTCGCTCGCTCACCTTCCCTGTGAGGGGAGGCTTTTGCGCGGGCACTGTCCGCGAGAAAGGCGCCCCACGAAGTGGGGTACTCCCCACAGTGTGGGGGGAGATGTCGCGGAGCGACAGAGGGGCCCGGGTCCGAAGGACTGGCCGAGTTTACGAGGCCTGAGGGGCTCTGCCGCTTGGCCTTAACCACAAAATTCATCGAACCAACACATATAGCAAAGGAGAATCACCTATGCGCCCTGCTGATTCCTGGCGGGATTATGAGCTGCTGGACGCTACCAACCACAACCGGTTGGAGCGCTGGGGCCAGACCCTGCTGATTCGTCCCGACCCGCAGGTCATCTGGAAAAACGACGAGACCAGCCCGCTGTGGGCCAAGGCCGACGCTGTCTATTACCGCTCTGCCAAGGGCGGCGGGCAGTGGAATTATCACAAAAAGCTGCCGCAGAAATGGCAGATCCACTGGAACGATTTGACCCTGATCGTCAGCCCCACGGGCTTCAAGCACACCGGCGTTTTCCCGGAGCAGGCCGTGAACTGGGCATGGTATCAGGAAAAGATACGGCAGGCTGGCCGTCCCATCCGCGTGCTGAACCTGTTCGGCTACACGGGCGGCGCAACGCTGGCGTGCCTGGCCGCGGGCGCGTCCGTCACCCATGTGGACGCCAGCAAGGGCATGGTCGCCTGGGCGCGGGAGAACGCTGCCGCCAGCGAGCTGGCAGACCGCCCCTGCCGCTGGATCGTGGACGACTGCGCCAAGTTTGTGCAGCGTGAGATCCGCCGCGGCAGCCGCTATGACGCTGTCATCATGGACCCGCCGAGCTATGGCCGCGGCCCGGGCGGCGAGATCTGGAAGCTCGAGGACAACGTCTACGACCTCATCACGCTGACTGAGCAGGTGCTGAGCGACGACCCGCTGTTCTTCGCCATCAACTCCTACACCGAGGGTCTGAGCCCCGCGGTCATGGAATACATCGTCAAAACGACGCTTTGCCCCGTCAAGGGCGGCCACACCCACTGCGACGAGATCGGTCTGCCGGTCTCCGCCACAGGCGGCGTGGTGCCCTGCGGCGCAACGGCCATCTGGGAGAAATAAGTCATGCCGAATCAGGAACCGATGATCAAAGTACAGGACGTCCGCTTCCGCTACGACCCCGAGCAGCCCAAGTACGCTGTGGACGGCGTGAGCCTGGACATCCGCCGCGGCGAGTTCGTCGCCGTGCTGGGCGCGAACGGCTGCGGCAAGTCCACGCTGGCGAAGCACTTCAACGCCATTCTGCTGCCCGAGGCCGGTACCGTGCTGGTCGAGGGCATGGACACCCGCAACGAGGACCATCTCTACGATGTGCGCCAGAAGGTCGGCATGGTGTTCCAGAACCCCGACAACCAGATCGTGGCGACCATCGTCGAGGAGGACGTGGCCTTTGCGCCGGAGAACCTCGGCGTGCCGCCCGAGGAGATCCGCACCCGCATCGACGAGGCTATGAAGCTGGCGGGCATCTATGAAAAGCGCGAGGCTGCGCCGTACAAGCTGTCCGGCGGCCAGAAGCAGCGCGTCGCGATTGCGGGCGTTATCGCCATGCGGCCCGACTGCCTTGTTATGGACGAGTCCACCGCCATGCTGGATCCCCATGGCCGCGCGCAGGTCATGAAAACCATCCGCCAGCTGCGGGCGGCGGGCATCACGATCGTGTCCATCACCCACTACATGGAGGAGGCCGCCCAGGCAGACCGCGTGCTGGTCATGAGCCGGGGCCGCATCGTCATGGACGGCACACCCGAGCAGGTGTTCAGCCAGACCGAGCGGCTGCACGGGTATCACCTCGATGTCCCGCAGGCCGCCGAGCTGCGCGACGAGCTGGTCAAGGCCGGGATCCCGATGCCGGAAAATGTCATTACCCCCGACGCCTGCGCGGAGGAGCTGTTTAAGCTGCTGAAATAAAGGAAGCCTTCCCCCTTGGGGGGGAAGGTGGCCGAGGCCCCGCCCGAGGCCGGATGAGGGGCGAGCTTGCCGAGGTATCCCGTTTATGGGAAATCGCCGCGAAGCCGCCCCTCATCAGTCGGCGGGCGGAGCCGCCGACAGCTTCCCCCAAGAGGGGGAAGCCACTCTGACGAAAAACTCCCACGTATGCCGGAACGGCACCGCAACCGGGCTGTATCCGGCGGGAAAGGAACAACTATGTCCGAAATCATTCGTGTTGAAAACCTGAGCTACATCTATAACCAGGGTATGCCCGACGCGACGAAGGCGCTGGATGACGTGTCCTTCACCGTCGAGGAGGGCGACTTTGTCGGTATCATCGGCTCGACGGGCAGCGGAAAATCCACGCTTATCAGCCATTTCAACGGCCTGAACCGCCCGACATCGGGCCGCGTCCTTGTGGACGGCAGGGACCTGTGGGAGCAGGGCGCAGACCTGCGCAGCTTCCGCTTTCTCGTCGGCCTTGTCATGCAGTACCCCGAGTACCAGCTGTTTGAGGAGACCTGCGCCCGCGACATCGCCTACGGCCCGCGCAACATGGGCCTGGACGAGGCCGAGGTCCAGCGCCGCGTCAGGGAGGCCGCCGCGTTCGTCGGCCTGTCCGATGAGCTGTTGGAAAAAAGCCCGTTTGAGCTTTCGGGCGGGCAGAAGCGCCGCGTTGCGATTGCGGGCGTCATGGCCATGCACCCCCGCGTGCTGGTGCTGGACGAACCCGCTGCCGGTCTGGACCCCGAGGGCCGCGACACGATCCTGAGCCAGATCAGGGACTACCATGAGAAAACCGGCATCACGGTGCTGCTGGTCAGCCACTCGATGGAGGATATTGCCAAGTACGCCAACCGCGTGCTGGTCATGCACCGCGCCAAAATTGCCATGTATGACACGGTGGAAAACGTCTTTGCCCGCGCGCAGGAGCTGCTGGAGCTGGGGCTTTCGGTGCCGCAGGTCACGCAGATCTTTTTAAAGCTGCGCCAGATGGGGCTGGACATCCCCGCGGACGTCTACACGATCCCCTATGCGGTCAAAACGATTCAAAAGGCGCTGGCTGCCAAACAGGGAGGTGGGGCAAATGCTTAAAGATATTACGATAGGTCAGCATTTTCCCGGGCATTCCATCCTGCACCGCTGCGACCCGCGGCTCAAGCTGGTCGCGACGATTGCCTATATCGTCGTGCTGTTTGTGGCCCCGAACCCGCTGGGGCTGGCACTGTCCATCCTGCTGCTGGCCGCGCTGTACAAGGTAGCACAGATTCCCGGCAAAATGATTTTGAAAAGCCTAAAGCCCATCGTGCCCATCGTGATTTTTACAGCGGTGCTGAACCTATTCTTCGTCACGGGGCAGGGGGAGCCGCTTGTACACTTCTGGGTTTTAAACATTTACGTCGAAGGTGTCAAGTATGCCATCCTGCTGGCGGTACGCGTCTGCGCACTGATTGCAGGCACGAGCCTGCTGACCTACACGACCAGTCCCATCGTGCTGACCGACGCCATCGAGAGCCTGCTGCGCCCGCTGGCGAAGCTGCACTTTCCCGTGCATGAGCTGGCCATGATGATGACGATTGCGCTGCGGTTCATCCCGACCCTGATCGAGGAGACGGAAAAGATCATGAACGCCCAGAAGGCCCGCGGCGCGATGCTGGACAGCGGCACATTTACCCAGCGCATCAAGGCGCTGGTGCCGATCCTGATTCCGCTGTTCATCTCGGCGTTCCGCCGCGCCGACGAGCTGGCCATGGCGATGGAATGCCGCTGCTATCACGGCGGCGAGGGCCGCACCCGGCTCAAGCAGCTGAAATTCACAGGCGAGGACTTCAAATGCCTGGCGGTCATTGCCGTGGCGTTGGTGGCCATTGCCTGCACACGATTCTTTGTGCCGGGGCTGGCGTAAGAATCAGCCGCCCTGTAGGGGCCGGGCATGCCCGGCCCGCAGCCTTCCCGCAAGCATCTGCTTGCCTTACACAACCGGGCCGGGCATGCCCGGCCCCTACCTGGTTCTGACATGAATTATTTACTTTGGATTTCCTACAAGGGCACCCGCTATGCCGGGTTCCAGGTCCAGCCAAATGCGCCCACGGTCTGCGCTGTTTTGCAGGACGCGATGCAGGCGGTGTTCGGCTGCCGCCCCGACGTCAAGGGCTGCTCCCGCACCGATGCCGGCGTCCATGCGCGGCGTTTCGCGCTCAGCTTCTGCTATACTGGCAAAGTGCCGATGCAAAAAATCGTGCCCGCGCTCAACGCCCACCTGCCGCCGGACATCCGCGCAGTGGACATCCGGTCCGTGCCGGACGGCTTCCACGCGCGTTACGCCGCCCACGCCAAGACCTACCGCTACTACATTTTGAACGCGCGGGTGGATGATCCGTTCACCTACGACACCTGCCACAGGGTAGGGGCAGCGCTCAATCTGGCCGCCATGCAGGCCGCTGCGGCGCAGTTCATAGGCACGCACGATTTTTCCGCACTCTGCGCGTCCGGGTCCAGCGCCGCCGCACACGGGGATACCGTGCGGACGATTACGGATTGTACTGTTGTACAGAACGGCGATTTGCTTACAATTTCCGTGACCGCCGACGGTTACCTCTATAATATGGTGCGCATTCTGGCGGGCACGCTCGCGGACGTGGGTCTTGGCAAGCGGACGCCGGAGAGCATCCCCGCCCTGCTGGAAAGCGGGGACCGACGCCGGGCCGGGCCGACGCTGCCCGCAAAGGGGCTGTTTTTGGAAAAGGTCGATTACCCGGAATTGGATGATGTTTAAACGTGTTCTGTA
>ERZ1673741.2102-NODE-2102-length-14751-cov-3.857580_pt1 | contig 14751 bp, 14 predicted proteins | sample MGYA00580209_ERZ1673741 | MGnify/ENA primary metagenome ERZ1673741 (study PRJEB41218, sample SAMN15661754) | gut metagenome | host: Homo sapiens | place: Canada: London | collected 2015-08-20/2019-03-30 | study: EMG produced TPA metagenomics assembly of... | reverse complement strand
ATAAAGTGGTGTCGGATGTGGCATGGAACCAAGGCTCTGGGCAAAAGACGGTGATGACGGTGTTTTCATCTTTAGAAAATATGTTAGGCTCATTTGACTTAACATAACCTTCGATATACACAGAACGATTGTCGGTTTCGAACCCTAAACGTATCTTCTCTTTCAGAGGAAAATAACGATACGTCTTTTGCCTCAGATTCTCAATATAGCCATTATCTGAGTAGAACTTTATTTCGAACTTAATCTCTCGAGACGGTTTACGGACATTGTTAACCTGGGACCCATCGAAAAAACCAAAATTAGAGGAGTTAATTTCGGCTTCCATAGGTCCCAGGCCATCAATATTCGTAATATTCATGCCAGAAGTCCAAGGCTTAGCCAACTCCATAACAAGAGTCTCTTTAGATGCGTTAGTCACTGATACTGTGTTAAGCATTTAACAATTCTCTTCCATATGTTTGAATCTGACTTCTGGTTTGACGATAAATATCAATCGTGGACAAATACTTCGGAGAGTAGTTGTTTTGAGTGAAGTTCACCGTTGGTGATTGTTGCTGCGGAAGAGCTTTGCTAGCTGCCTCCGAAGCCACTTTGACACTATTAACACTGTTAGACGCCATAGCAACCGTGTCGATAGTCGGCGTTAGCTTAAGATTCTTCGACATCATGGCGTTCATCTCATCGGCACCCTTAGAAATATCCGAAAGATCAAGCACAGGCTTAACCGTCGGGTTAATCTCTGGGTCGAGGCTGAAGTCCATCTTCGACAAAGTATTCTTAAGGTTTTCAGATGTAGCCTTTCCTACAGTATTCACTGCGTTCAAGACCGGCGCAGTCTCTTTCTCAATACCGAGAGCGAGACCTTCGTCCAGATACATTCCGATTTCGTACATTCGCTTAGACGGAGAAGCAATACCGAAGAATTCTTTCGCCTTAGATATGACACTATCGGCGAATCCCTTAATCGCTGCACCGACACGACCAATGCCATTAGTAATGGCGTTCTTTGCTCCATCAATAAGCCAATTACCAATCTTAGCAGCTTGACTCATAATGGTCCCACCAACACTGGCAACGGTACTGATGACTGCTTCCACGATGGCGCTAACCAAATTCATTCCTGCATCAGCTAGTTTTTGATGGTTATTGCGGATTGCTTCGGCAAGACCGTTGACGAACGCGATAATGGTCTTAAACGCGGCGTCAATGATTCGAGGCAACGCGCTAGCAATGCCGTTCAACAAGGCGACTATGAAGTCCACACCAGATTTAACAAGTCTTGGCATGTTTTTGGTAAGCCCGTCTAGGAACTTCGTTATCAAATCAACAGCTGCGTTAACCAAGTCGCCGATACGCGAAGCAATACCGCTAATCAGTGACGTCACGATTTCCATGCCTCGGTTGACCCATTCAGGGATCTTGGCCAGAAACTCGTTTATCAAAGCAGATATAAACGTCGAGACAGCTTGAACTGCTAACGGGATATTGGTTATCAAGCCAGTGAGGAAACCGGTTATCATAGCGCCAAATGCAGCAGCAATTAATGGCGCGTTAGTCGCTATAGCAGATAGAATCCCAGTAAACAGGGTAACGATCGCATTTAAGGCATTTCCGCCCATAGCAATGATCTGTTGCAGCGCTAATATAATAGCAGCCAAGAATATACTTACTGCTGTGGCGATTCCTGTCAAGCCTACGCCTACAAGAGCTAAACCTGCTCCTGCCAGCATAGCGCCAGCGCCCATTAAGGCAATTGCTCCAGCAAGTCCCAACAATGCTGGAATAAGAGGAGCCAACACAAGTGCTGCAACACCTAATATAGTCAATGAGCCAGCGATGGCAAGCAAAGCTATGCCAACAGCCGGAAGACTCAATGTACTAAGCAACATGATAGGTACGGCCAAGGCATTAAGAGCTACGGCAGCGACCATCAACGCAGCTGCTCCAACTAATGTGCCGTTTATAGCATGTAATGCCACTGTGAGCATGAGCAATGCTCCGACCATAGCAACCATTCCGACAGCTAACTGTTCCCAAGACATACTTCCAAGCTTAGTAACAGCGGCAGCCATGGCGTTTAGAGCAACGGCCATTGCTAGGAAACCGACAGCTTTGGCAGCCATTCCTGATGGATTCGTCAAGCTCAAAGCCAAGGACATGGCCAACAATCCAGCAGCCATTCCTCCAAGACCTTTAGCCAATCCCTCGAGACTCAGCCCTGCAAATTTCTGAACGGCGACAACCATGATGTTTAAGGCAACACCTAGAGCCGTCAACGCTATTGCTTTGGCCAAGATCGACTTAGAATCCACAAGCTTGGCAACCACCGACAGTTCAAGAAATATAGCGGCCATAGCCCCTAAACCAATAGCCAATTCGCCAATCGGTATTGAACCGAGGGCCTTTAGCGCCCTAGCAAAGACCAACATCGCTGCCGAAATGGCCAACAGACTTGCTGCCGTTTGCAATGTCGACTTTCCGACCTTCTTAGTGAATGTTTGCAACATCACAAAGACTGCTTTAAGCGCAACTAACCCAGTGAACATCTCACCAGGGTCCATTTCACCCATCTTCTTTATGGCGATGGCTAGAAGATTTATTGCTCCTGCAATCACAAGCATCGAAACGGCAGTGCGCATCATTCCACGAGACTGAGTATTTAATCCCTTGGAAGCTGCGACTAATATGCCCATGGAAACGGCGATGGCAATCAAACCAGCTGCAATTCGCTTCGGTTCAATGCTAGAAATCCTCTTCAATGCTAAAGATAGTACTAAAACAGCACTCGAAAGTATCAGCAATGAAGCGGCCGTTCCAGTCATGCCGACAGCGCCTTTTTTGGAGAACTTCTCAAACAATATGAGAGCCCCAAATAACTCAGCAAACATGACCGACATGCCAGCCAACGACTTAGCCAATGATGCTGGATCGATTCCGGAAAGAATATAAATTGACGCAGCCAAAAGAGCAATGGCTCCAGCAATTTTAATCAATGCCGAAGCCTGTAAATTGGTTTGCATAGCTTTGAGCGAACCAGTAACCGCTCCAAATATCTCTTTGACGCCATCAACAAGACCGCTGCCTTTTTTAGTCAATTCGGAAAGCTCTTTGAAGAACTTCTTAATTGTTAAACCAACGGCGACCAAAACGCCAGTGTTAATTCCGGCAAATAGCGCATCAAAAGACACAACGTTGCCACTGCCAAGCGTCTTAAAGAAATTGCCAATAACGGTGCCGATTCCAGACAACACTTTCGACAACATTGGGAATATCTGATTGCCGAGAGTCTTGACTTTCGAAGCGATGGCATCAAATATACTTCCGACGCCATTAAATGCTGAGAAAGAAGTTGCGGCGTTGGTGGCTCCTTGAGCTACTGCCGCTAAGTTTCCAAGCATGAACGCCAGTCCACGCCCGAAAAATTCTAGAACAGAGCCAATGGCATTAAATATACCAGCGACGAGGCCGCCTTTAGTGATGACTTCATCAAGACGAATTAGAAATACAGCAATCGAATCGGCAATGTCAAGAACAGAGCCTGTGCCTTTGCTTAGACCACCGAAAAATCGTCCGAATAATCCGAACACACGTTGGACGATAACAAAACCGATATGGAATATCGAGAAAAGGCCTTGGAATGCGACAGTTATCTTGCCTGAATTAAGCTGAGTAAACAGCTTAAAGCGTTCAGTAATATCGCGAATCTTAGCCGACGCATCAAGCAAAGTACTGGTCTTTAAAGGACCAAATGCTCGTTCGAAAGCCATACTAACGCTTGACGAAATATTAATAATTCCATCAAATGCATTCAGAAGGCCATCGACGAGAGATTGTCGTCCACCTTTCTGCATCCATTCTTTGAGGACTTTATTTCGGGCATTAGCTGATTTACTTACAACGTCTCCGATACGATCGTTTAATGCCGTAAATAAATCCGTAGCTTGGTCGAAGTTGCCAATAATATACTCGAGAGATTCACTCCAGCCAGAACCGATAGCTTCTTTAACGGTATCGACAAGCTTAGTGAATGAGCGGACCTTGGTCGCAGCTTCTTCGCCCATCTTTTGCTGCGCCAAGAGACTTTTGACTTGTGCGTCATTCAACCCAAGCTGGGCTAAAGCCGTAGCATCCAAATCGCCGGCCATAGCCTGCAAATATTTAGACATTACTTCAGACGTTAGCCATCCTTTTTCCAACGTTGAGTTGAAATCGGATTGAACGTCTTCTACTTTAAGACCAGCAGCTTCCAAATAGCCCATCGCGTTAGCAATGTCGATAAGCCCTTGCTGCATGTTCTTATTGCCCATGTTAGCATTCGTTAAAGAGCGCCAATCCATAAGCTTAATAACACCAGCAGACAAACCCTGTGAAAGCTGATACGAAGCGCGGCTCATGTCGGATGCTGATGCGCCACCAGCAGCTGCGGCATTCGCAAAGCCCTTGATCATCGAGGTCGATTCCTCAAGTTTCAGGCCAGCGTTTGTGAACAGACCAATATTCTTGGTCATGTCTGCGAAATTATAAATCGTCTTATCTGCGTAATCATTTAGCGCATTAAGAGAATCTGTAACTTGAGGAAGCTTGGTTCCATACTTCGAAGTGTTAGCCAAGATGGTCTGAATAGAACCCATCTTGGTCTCGTATTCTTCAAAGCCATCGATGATCGGCTGAATAGTTAAAGACTTTGCGATCTTTAAGCCTGCGTCGACCGCTTTAGAAGTGATACTGGCAAGAGCTGTGATTGCTACAACACTAAGCGCCGAAAATTTTTCTTTAATTGCGTCGACACTTTCTTGCAGCTTACTGGTGTTCGTTTGGTTGAGTTTGTTTTGGATTTCGTCGATGCCTTTAGCTCCACCTTTAAAGTGGAGAGCTTGCTTCAATCGGTCCAAAGAGCCTAATGATTTACGCACGCCTGTTTCGAAATTCGAATTCTCGAACTTCATTTCGACTACGCGATTATCAACATTAGCCATTTACTTTGTCAACTCCTTCCAAACATCATTAGCTATTCGATCCATCACCGGCTTAATCGCGGGATTGATGTAATCTCTTCCTTGAACATAACCACCCGTTCCAGTACCGTGACCGTATTGCAATATGATTGCAATGTTCGTCCCCTTCACGGTATTTGTATTTTTCCACACTATAGATGCTGATCCGTGGCGGATTCGGACCTCATAATCCCAAGAGGAAGCTGTCCTTCCAGACTCAGTTGGAGTGACAGAGCTCAAAGCTGATACTCCCTCTTGACCATACTTCTGCAAAGAGCGAAATATTTCGCCTTTGCTCATTCGTTTCAAGAACTTTTCAGTATTTTGGAAGTTACCCTTCGAGCTAATTACTATCATTTTGAATCCTTTAAGACAACTTGCCGGACCCAGTCTTTGAGAGATTTAACATCTCTTGCAAAACCTTCCATGTGGCTGGACCTGGACGCCCATCGACCCATTGCGAAAAGCCACGACCAGGAGCGTGCTTAGACACCAAGTCGCGATGCCAACACCAAGCCAAGTATTGGAAACACGCCCATGTTTTATAACCATCGTAACCGTCAACAATTAAATATCGTTGACCAGTAAGAGGCCAAATGCTATCAGGGCCAATTGCCGAATTCAAAAACTTTTGGAAAGCTTTAATCATCAAGCTTGGCCATGACTTTCGGCCATCTACTGGAGTGCCCATTACTTGCTGAAGACGGGTATACGTTGCCGGACCTGGAACGCCATCGACTACCAGTTTACCAGAACTCTTAGAAGTAGATGTCTTGCTAGATGAGGCCGACTTTCCGGAATAATTCGGACGAATCACGCAGTCAATTCCAGACTTGCGCTGCTTACGCATAACTCGGTTACCCGAAACATTACCTTCAATAGTCTGAAGCCAACCGTTACCGAGATTACGCTCTACCAAACCAACATGATCAGTACGAGAATCGCGATTCCAATTGAAAATGACGACGTCGCCTGGTTGAGCATTGGCGACTGAAACGATCTTAGACCGATTTGCATTCTTACACGCATCGGTATTGTAGAAAAACCCACCAATAGCTTTGATTTGGCCTGCTTGGTCTAAACACATAGACACGAAGCACATGCACCACCAAATGGAGCGCGAAGGGCCACGCAACCAAGGCTGTCCAAGCTTGGATGCCAAATAGCGACCAGCTTCAGAGCCAGGATTAGGGTCATTATCAGCATCATAGCCGATTCGAGACGCTGCCTGCTGCAGCACTAATTGCTGAGGAGTGGACATTAGCTCATCACCTCTGGTTCTTGCGGAACCTCTGCATCGAGAGATTCTTCTGGCTCTGGACCTTGCGGTGGTTGAGCATCTTCGGGAATTGTCATGTCTTCTTCGACTTCTTTTTTCTTTGCAACCATTGAACTATCCTTTGGTTCCTAGCTGTTTGCGACGAGCTTCGTTTAAAGCCCGATTCTGAGCAAGTATTTCTTGCCTGCTCATTTTCTTTTTTGGCTGATTTTTGATACTGCAAATGCGTATGAGCGTTAAGAGCCTATTTAAATGCCACTTTTGGCACTCGAAAGGTATTTGCATGGAAATCATCCAATAATAAATCAACTCAGATGTTACTTGTTCTCTATTTGGAGATTTTTTCTCGTCTCTGAACCAAGTCGCTGTATGCGAATCGTTAATATAATCGTTGACGTCATCTAAATTCTTAGACGATAAGCGATTATAAATGTCTAAATCTTTAGGTTTATTGATTGACATACAACGAACATAATCGATCACTTGTTCTTTAGTTTTTTCTTGATCTTTGGTCCTTGCTTCTTTAAGAAACGGAACATGCCATCTTGATTCCCACCGAGAAATGGAAATCAACGAGTGCTCAAGTGTTAAAACTTCAGATTCTTTTGTGATGAAACAATTTTGTTCTTCATCATAGTATTCTTGTTCAGGGACAGTGATTTGTAACATTGATTCCGCCTTAGTGTTGTTGGAGGGGGAGCTGAACAACAAAAACTCCCCCTCCGTGTGCGAACAACACTCTATTTAATTATTTCCCATTCGTTCCAGCACCACCGGTAGTGCTACTAGAAGCAGACTTAGTCCCGATCAAAGCGATGATTTCATCGGGCATCGGCATCCGAGGCTCTTGCGAATCGGTTCCATACAAAATATCTTCGAGCTGCTTCAACTTAGCAGCATCGCACTTGGTAGAATCGATCACAACGGTAGAAGTCGGCTTAAAGCCTTCAACCGCCACCGGATTCGTGGTCACTTCCCAGCTAAAACTGATCGGTTCCGGAGAATCGTTGATGGTCGAGTAACCTTTTTCGGACGGGGCGGCAGTCGCACCATAAATAAGATGCAGCTTGTAACCAAGATCGGTTCCAGAAACATCGTTGCCAACACGAGTGCGATACGCCAACCCAAAAGAATTACGAGACTGCTGCCCAATGGACACACCCGTGGCTGGAGAAACAGAACCATCGCATTCAGCGAATTCGTCTGGATAGGTAAATGCTTCGATCGTTGCCGCGAATTCTTCGGCAGAAACCAAGTTCAAGTACTTAATGTTATCAGCATACTGAGCCGAGGTTTCAGCACCTGACGGTTTCTCAGAAACAGAAGTCAAGCCGTTCCAAGCAACACCTTTATCGTATTTCCCAGCTTTCGACAACAAGTAGAGAACGCCATGGTCCACACCTGTCTCGTAAAAACGTTCGCCGGTCTTATCCCATGCGAGTTTTGTCATTTTTCATTACCTTTCAATAATAGAGATTAAAGGATTCGTGATATAAGTTATCTTTAACGAAACGAGTAGCGAAGCTAATCATTTGGAAGGCGTCAATCAACTTTTTTGGAAGATTGCTATCCGGATCTTTGGTGATGACCATTATTTGGTACTGATTATGTAGCAAATATGTTTTGTCATCGGCACGATCTTGCTTATAGCTTTGCTTATGGTAAATAATACAGGGATACTTTATTTGTGGCCCTGTTGGAGGCTGAAAATATACATTTCGAGAACCTAAAATCTCCTCTAATTTTTGTTGAAGTTCTAGTCTACTCTTCATGATATAATCCACCCAAATTAATTACCATTCGCGGAGGCTTTTCTTCAATGGACTTAATCTTCCATTTGACGCCATTCCAAATAATATAGCGCATGGCAAAGAAATGAGTATTCGCATACTCATCAGTCATGATACTAATCGCGTTGTTGATTTGCACTGTATCGTTAAGATTTTCAGTTGGTTGAACCTGCGTGTTATCTCGAATTATGTCTCCGAAATACGGTCTTTCTGTGATTGACTCTTTCCAGATTCCAGGCTCGGTTTCAACTAAATCGGCAAAACCTATTAGACCGTGATACTTTGCCATTAGCGTTCCTTAAGCTTTCTGGTTCTCGAAAACGATAGCAGACTTCGGCTTGGTGAGAGCCCCAGAAATGCGGGTTTCCATCAAGTACTTGTACTGGTTGTAATCGATATCGAAATCGTCGAACATGTTCAACTCTCCGCCACGGTCAGCACCAATGGTGTAATCGGACGGGTTAACCATGATAGCGACCAAGTCATACTTCTTGTTGTCCTTGGAGTCGCGAGTGAGACCCTTCATAACAGGAACCTTGACGATGCTGCCAACACCAAGCTTCGAAGCCAACGCAGACTGAGTCTCGTAAACGTAACGACCCATCTTGTCCTTCAGCAACAACATATCGGTGAGGGCATCAGCAGTGATGTACAGAGTCGGAAGACCAGTTCCTTCATAATCATCTCCAGCCCGAATGATGGAGTCAATTACTTCCTCAGGAGTGGCCGGAGTGCCAGGAGTCTTCGCCATGTTCTTGTGCAAGGCATAGAAGTCATCATCCTTCCAAATAGGACGAATGCATTCCTCATTAATCTTGTCTTCATTGTCAGCTTCACGGCCATCGCCGACCAACACAGCTCGTGCAATTTCCTCGTCCAGCATCAAACGCATTTCAGACTTGAGGAATGCCACGACATCGAACGAAGTGATGTCCACGATGTCATCACGATCAAGCTTCTGCTTCTTGTAAATGGTGGTCGGATTGGTCACACGCTTGGCCAAGCCGAAGAACTCTTCCTTCTTCAAACGGCCAGTAATATAACCCTTGGCCCGAGCGGTGTCGAACGTCAAATCAGCAGAAAGCGACTTGATACGAGCAAACGGAGTGTGCTTGGTGCCACCCATAAGGTCGTTCACCCATTCAGTACGACGCTTAACCAGGTCGGGGGTGTCGGTCACGGCTTGCGCATCAGGGAATAACAGCGAGATGTTGTCAATCCCATAGGTTCCCGCGTGCTGCAAAACGGCTTCACGCAAAGACCCGCCCTTTTTAGCGTCAGCGAAAATAGCCTCAATGTCGGAATGCGACAAGACGTCGTATTGAGTTCCATCAGAGGCTTCAAACACATTGTTGTGCATTAAACTATCTCCTTCATCCATGCCATCTTGGGCAACTTCTTCTGATTCTTCATTTGTTTCTTCTGGTTTTTTTCCAGTTGCCTCTTCGACAGCCTGGCCGATCAAGAAGTATACAACTTGCTTCTGCTCTTCAGTAAGCTCTTCGAATACATCTTTAACCGTTTTTTCGTCAACGTTTTCAGCCGACGAATTTTCTTGAGTTTCCTCAGCCATATCTTTATTCTCCTTCTGTTGAATACTTTGATCGGCGTGGGCGAGTTCGAGACCAGTATAAATAATGGCCTCATCTTCCGACGTAGTGATGGAATCATCGCTATGTTGGAAAGACAGATTTTCAATTACAGCTCCAGGATTTGCTCCTGAAAGAACCAAACTTACTTCACGAATATTTCCGTGAACGACATCTGGCCCGTTTTGCACAAGTTGATTCGCATAGATTGACAACGAAGTGATGTCTCCATGACGAACCAACTCTTTGGCTTTTTGGCCCATATCGGATTCATTCAAAGAACAATAGGCGTAAACGCCGTCGTCACGATTTTCGAGACGAGCATGTCCCAAAACGTTAGACGGGTCGTCGTGAATATGTTGCCAAACCAATGGCACAGTTTGCCCATCATTTTCTTTGAATGCATTGCGGCAAATGATTCGGCCATCGCTGCAACGTAAACCGTTTTTAGTTGCATAGCCACTAAAATCAGTTTTCATCTCCTTCTCCTACCTTTCTTTGCTTTCTTAACCTTTTGCATAGAACGATCAGAATTCAGTTTGGCGATTTCTGCTTCATACTTCGTCTGATATTCCTGCTTGTATTGCGCAACATTCTTCTTGTGCTCATTAGAGTAATCTTTGGCGATGTCTTTGTAGCTGGTGTTGATGTCAGCTACTATCTCTTTATACTCTTGAGCCAATTTTTCGTGTGCCTTTTTATTTTCTTCGCGCATTCCGGCAAGCTGCGATTTTATTTGAGCGGCCTTCTGCTTACGAGCGTCGCCTTTTAGCCCATCTAATGAGCGACGTAAACTGTCGGCTTTGGCTTTCATTGCTGCTGCGTGATTTTTAATTCGCTGCTTCTGCTTTTCAGCTTCGTCTTTTCGAACTTGCTTCGTGTAATCTCGTAAATCATGTAAATTAGCAATTTTCTTTTCGAAAGAGGCTCGAGTCTTATCCTTTTTCTCAGCCAATAGCTGTTGCTTGATGTAGCCGGCTGCTTCTTTGCCTGTGTCGTTGAGCTTAGCTGTAGATGTTCGACCTTTAAGCTCGCGAGTTCTCATGTAATACTCATGAGCTTTTTGAGGATCGTAGTATTTGGAAGCGTAATGCATGAGCTCGCTCATAATTGCTTCTCCAAATCATCTAGGTCCTCGTCCACGGAATCGAGCTCTGCTTGATTTTGCTCAAAATTTTGTTGAGCTTCGTCAAGAGTCATTTGCTTTTCTGCTTCTGGGTCTTCGACGGACGGATCGGAAGGTAAGAGATTCTTGTTTCGCAAATCATCGGCTCCATTTTGACTGGAGGGCCTAAAGCCTATGATGGCGCGAACTTCGTTAGAAGATAGAATCTCATTACGAGTGAAACGATCAGCAATGTCGGCAAGCGCATTGATAGGCACGAGACGGAATGGATCACGGAAGAACGTGATGCGCTGTCCTTGAGTCCAAGCCGTCTTGGTCAAGAACTTCCTAGTGAACTCGTTAGCGATTGCGGACAAAATCGGCTCAACTGTGCGATAATAGTAATTAATCATCGCTTCGTCATTGGCTGTTCCTTTGAGAATCTCTTCGGTTAGACCAAGCTGTTGATAGAGCACTTCATTCAAATACTTAACTTGCGCGAGAAGATTATTCTCGACAGGCCGATTAAGCTGAGTAATACGTTCTGTGCCATCGATGTAGGCGATGCCGTACTTAGAACCTTTAAGCTGCATCTCAATCGCTTGCCGACGTTTCTCGGCTTGTTGCTGGCGCATCTCTGACTTGATAACATACGGAAGTTGGATGATCAAATCTAACTTGCCATCAGCTGAAGCTTTATCGACGACGTCGAGCAACGCCAACTTATCGACAAGTCGTTTCAACGTTCCATTTGGCTCGTTCATCACGGCATACAATGGATTTTCGATGATTGCAACGCTGCGCTTTGGAAGAATGACTTCTTCTTTATTTCCAGTGCGATCATTGTAAATCTTTACTCGAACATGAAATGGAAACCATTCTGTGATTTGGCCAACACGCATTGTTCGAATCTGGTAAGTGTCCGAAACTTTTGGATCGATGGTGGTGTCGACAGGAACCACCGCAACCACGCCTTCATCGAACAACGATAAAGATAGGTCTCTAATAAAAGACCTTGCTGGTTGGTCAATATTGGCCTCGAGTTCAAGACATGTATTCAAACCGGAACTGATTTCTTCAATGAACCGATCGTTTTCATCAACACGAACATGTCGCAAAGATACCGAAGCCACGTCGATAGCAATTCGATTATAAATTGAAGCCACGACAGACTTTTCGCTTGCATAATGCAGACGAATCTTGTCAGGATGATAGACGGCACTTGGACCGGTTTGCTGATAGTCTGTTGCGTCGCGATTCATGAAAGCATTCCAGCCTTTTTGGAACCTTTCTGTTAAAGTGGCCATCAGTCCTCCTTTTTAGATTGTTGCTTCTTTATCTCCATGTTGATTTGCGAATTATATGTGACGCTTGACGCCAAAGAAGTTAAAGGAACGGCCATCAACATCGGAGATCTAGTAAAAGCGCGCCCCATAACAATTGCCGTGGCAGCTACCTTTTTTCTTGCATTTTTAGGCGACGGATCATCAGCAAATGTAAGCTTTTTTACAGGTGTTAGCTTGGAAGCTTGAGAAATTGATTTCTCTCCGAATAAAATTAATGGATTTGATCCGAAGCCAGTGGAGGCATCATTTATATCACGAATCCCATCATAGCCCTTGGCTTTCATTATTTCTGTAAACCGTTTTACATTTTCTCGATCTTTCTTCGTATCTCCCATGAACCCATACGTGTTAAAATTATAGTACTTATTCGAATCGGTCCCGTTTAAAAAGAATGTCGCTATGCGCTCTTTCATTTTGGTTTCTGGAATGTTTTTTCCAACGGTCTGATTGAAAATCTTTCTAGCTGTTCTGTCGCTGGCTATTTTTAAAGGCTTATCGATAGTGGCTTGCTTCACGATGTCTCTAGCGCCGCTTCCATTCTTTTCCTTAAACAAATGTAGATATGTGAAATTATCAAATTTGTTAGCGGTGGCGTAAAAACGTTCCATTGAAGAAGGGCTGTCATTTAAATCGGAAACCCGTTGCATTAATGTCCCAGGTTTCACATATTGGTCAAATGATGCAACGCCTTTTTTATATAACAAATAAGCGGCGGCAGATGCGAGAACAGTCCCAGCTACAACCATGTGCCTTCTATTTGCATTTATTTCTTTTTTCGCTATTTTTTTTAGCTTTTTCATCAGAAAGACTCGGGTCTTGTGCCTTTATAACTCTCGCGTATGCATTAATTTTCTCTTGCCTACGTACACCCCATTTTTGCCCTTTTATTCCATGGTGGCTTAGTGCCTCGTTCATTGTCTACGCCTTTTTGACTTGTTATTTTTTTCGTTCTCGCACTAAAGCATCAGCGAATGGACCAGCAAACATGGCAGCAGCAAAACGTTTTCCTTCACTCGCTCGAGGATTTGCAACCGTAGCGTACCTATACCCAACATTCGCCGAACCTAAAACAACCGAATCGACTAGCTTTTGCCCGAGACTTAGCTTCTTAGGATCAAACGCTTTTTTATAATAATCTCTTTGATTTTCCATAAAAGCTTGGTCTCGCATTAATTTAATAAATGCCTTTTGATCTTTGTAGTTTTGCCTGCGATTTTTATCTGTTGAGTGCTTCTTTATTTGCTTAATGTACTTCTTTTGTTCTTTGTAATTTTTGATTGTTTTTTTGTCTTTGGCTTTATACTCTTTTTTAAAATTTCGACGTACTCCCCAAGACATTCCTTTTACGCCATGATGGCGCAACTCGTTTTCGTCAACCATCTTGCCTCCTCCTTATTCAAAAGATTCTTTGTTTAATTTATAAGCAATAAAAGCGTCCATCATTGCTGAAACGCTATCTATCTTTTGGTCGTAACGCTTCTTTAGTAGCTTACGATTCCCATTAGTGTCTTCGAGGGTGATGCAGTTGCCCATGGCAAACGTCATTAGTTCTTGGTCGAACAAGAGCATTCGTTCCTCGCTAAGCTTTTTCAATTCGCCTAATGGAACTGATTCGGTTCTTGCTCCTTGAATCACTTTTTCAATGCCGAAAGGACCATTCTCCGTTTCCCAACGATTAACAAACTCCTTAGCATTGTACGGATCGAACCCGAACGACAGCACGTCGTATTTGGCCTCCATGATGTAATTGTCTAAGTCATCATAGACTTCCATCATGTCTAAGATAGTCCCTTCGAGAACTTGCAATGAACCTTCGTTGATGAATGTCTCGTACTTTTGTCGTGCTGCTCCCGGTAATTTCATCAAAGTCAAAGATGAAATGTAGCATCTTGTCTTCACTCCGAAACTTCCATCGCCTAAAGGAAACATAAACGTGAATGCTGTGAAGTCGTCGCCTTGGGACAAGTCGGCGCCCATAGAGCATGGCATTTCCCAATACTCGCGTTTACGATGAGGAAGCGTTTCTTCGTAAGTAAAGAAGTACGTGTAGCCTTCCATCGGTATTCCGAAACGTTTCGCTAAGATGTCGTTCCTTGCCGCTGGAGCCTTTTCCGCTCGTTCAACTTCCAACTGATACGTTTCGTAAGAAACAGTCTTCCCAATGTTAGGATTGGCCTTGGGCCACATCTCAGGATTCGGAACTTCGTTTACATTATCTAACTTGTAATACCATACGGACACATGAGGATTTATGTATTCCCCTTTAAGTATGTCCATTAACTCCATTTTGATGGTATCGCCTGCGGCGTTGCGAACTGTGCCTTCAGATGACGTAGCTAGAATGAAATAGTCATCAAGTTTCGATGAACCTTGTTCGATTGCTCCGACTACGTCTTCCCTGATGTCTCCTGAAAGCCATTCATCGACTGTCGCAATCTTTGGACGTAAACCCTGAAGCTTATCGATGGACATCGGACGGACTTCCATCAAAGAACCAGTCAGAAAGTTCTCAATGCCTTTTTTGGTTGACGCCAGCTTCTGCCTGTTGGCCTTTGAGCCTGTGGTGTTCTGCAAACTGCCTTCAGTCAAGAACTTAAACAAAGGCCCACGAGCACGAACGATAGCTGTCCTGACAGGAGCCATCGTTT
>ERZ1673741.2093-NODE-2093-length-14818-cov-5.976428_pt1 | contig 14818 bp, 9 predicted proteins | sample MGYA00580209_ERZ1673741 | MGnify/ENA primary metagenome ERZ1673741 (study PRJEB41218, sample SAMN15661754) | gut metagenome | host: Homo sapiens | place: Canada: London | collected 2015-08-20/2019-03-30 | study: EMG produced TPA metagenomics assembly of... | reverse complement strand
ACTGCAAGGGGCTCTGCCCGGTCTGCGGCGCCAACCTCAACGAGGAGGACTGCGGCCACGCGGCCCAGATCGAGGAGGCCCGCCGCCCGGCGAACCCCTTCGCCGCCCTCGCCGACCTTAAGCTCGACGAGGAGGACGGGGAGTAGGGCCGCGCGACCGGCCTTCTTCTCGTGGAGAATTACTGTATAGTGCCAAGAGCGTTGGAACGTGGTATAGTTACCAACGCATGATTTTTGGCGATAGGCCGTCCTCGGCGCGCGGAAGCGCCCCGATGACGTTGGAAGAGAAGTCTGAGAGGTTCATCATGGCAGTACCCAAGCAAAAGAAGGGCCGCGGCGCCACCCACTCCCGTCGTTCGGCGAACAGCAAGCTCACCGCTGCTCCGCGTTCCGTGTGCCCGCAGTGCGGCGCCCCGAAGCTCCCGCACCACGTGTGCCCGAACTGCGGTTACTACAAGGACCGCGAGGTCGTTGTCGTTTCCGAGTAGCCATTGAGCCTCGAGCGATAGAGCACCTTCTGGGGACGGCCTCGGCCGTCCCCTTTTTTGTGTCGCGCCACCCGGCGGCTGGGGCCTCCGCGCGCGGCTGGGGTATACTCAAAAGGTTGAATAATCCGAGCTTTCCCGGGAGGAACGCATGGTAACCATATGCGTGGACGTGATGGGCTCCGACAAGGACCCCTCCGAGCTGATCGAGGGCGTGGCGCAGGCGCTCGAGGCCGATGGCGACCTCAAGGTCCTCGTCGCCGGCGCCCCCGGCGTCGTCGAGCCCTTCTGCGCTCAGCATGACCGTGCCGAGGCCCTGCCGTGCACCGAGGTCATCACGATGTCCGAGCACCCCGCCAACGCCGTCCGCAGAAAGAAGGACGCGAGCGTCGTGCGCGCCGCGGGTGCTGTGCGCGCAGGCGATGCCGACGGCATGTTCTCCGCGGGCTCGACGGGCGCCGTCCTCACCGCCGGGACCTTCGGCGTGGGCCGCATCAAGGGCATCAAGCGACCGGCGTTGAGCCTGCCGTTTCCCGGCAAGGGCGACCACATGACGGTGTTTCTGGACATGGGTGCCAATGCCGACGTGAAGCCTGAGGTCATGGTCCAGTTCGCCCAGATGGGCCGCGCCTATGCCGAGGTCGCGCTCGGCGTGAAGGACGCGCGCGTGGGCCTTCTGTGCAACGGCTCCGAGGAGACCAAGGGCTCCGAGATGGCCCTGGCCTATCACGAGGCGCTCGCCGCCGGCGACTGCGGCTTTGCGGGCAACGCCGAGGGCACCGACATCCTCGGCGACTCCTTCGACGTCATCGTGGCCGACGGCTTCACGGGCAACGTCGCCCTGAAGTCCATCGAGGGCACGGGCAAGTTCGTCCTGGGCCGCCTCAAAGCTTCGATGGGGGAGTCCTTCCTGAACAAGGTCGGCCTCGCCCTGCTGAAGAAGTCCCTCAAGTCGATGAGCGCCGAGCTCTCCGGCGACGAGTACGGCGGCGCGATCCTGCTGGGCCTCAAGGCCCCGGTCGTCAAGGGCCATGGCTCGACCTCGGCGCGCGCCGTGTGCCAAGGCACGCTCGCGGCGGCCCGCGCCGTCCGCGGCGACCTGTGCGGCAAGATCGCCCGTGCCTGCGGCGCGGACGCCTAACGGGTAGAATCAAGCACGTATTTCCATCAGGACTATCAAGCGGGGCGCGCCCCGCGCCCAAGGAGGAACCATGGAGCGCAAGGAGATTCTCGAGCAGGTCATCCAAGTCGTCGGCGAGACCCTCGACGTCGCCGACGGCGTCGAGCTCACCGAGGACACCAACCTGAAGGAGCTCGGGGCCGATTCCTTCGACCTCCTCGAGCTCGTGACCGCCCTCGAGGACGAGTTCGGCCTCACCCTCGACGACGACGACGTCGAGAAGATCGCGACCATCGGCCAGGTCGTCGACGCGATCAAGAACGCCGAGTAGGCGCGGGGGCGGGCTCTTGAAGATGCACAAGCGCGTGGAGGCCGCGGAGCAGATCTGCGGCCACGTGTTCACGGACAAGACGCTGCTCGAGCGTGCGCTCACGCACCCCTCCGCCGTGGAGGGGGCGCGCACGAAGCTCAGCTACGAGCGCCTCGAGTTCCTCGGCGACTCGGTGCTGGGCGCCATCGTGGCGACCGACATCTACGAGCGCTTCCCGTCGATGGACGAGGGCGAGCTCTCGCAGCTCAAGATCGCCCTGGTCTCGGGCAACATGCTCTCGATGATCTCCGAGGACCTGGGCATCGCCCCTCTCATCGTCATGGGCGAGTCCGAGAAGGGCACGCAGGCCCGGGGCATGCACTCCGCGCTCGAGAACGTCTACGAGTCCATCGTGGGCGCCCTCTACCTCGACGCCGGCTACGACGCCACCCATGAGTTCGTGCAGCGCACGCTGGGCCCGCACGTGAGCACCGACCTCGCAAAGAAGCCCATCAGCGCCAAGTCTCGCCTTCAGGAGGTCACCCAACGCGATATGCGCTGCGGCCCGGAGTACAAGCTCATCTCTGAGGAAGGCCCCGCCCACACGCCCACGTTCACCTCGGTCGCCATGGTCGAGGGCCGCAGGATCGGCCGCGGCCAGGGCCACTCGAAGAAGTCCTCCGAGAGCGCGGCGGCGGCCGACGCCCTCGTCAACCTCGGCTACGCCCAGGAGGGCGAGTTCGACCACGAGGGTTTCACCAACTAGCCGCGCCTCCCGCGCCCGCACCCCGAAAGGCACACTCGCTTGTATCTGAAGTCGCTCACACTCAAGGGATTCAAGTCCTTCGCGGACAAGACCCAGATGGTCTTCGACCCCGGCCTCAACGTGGTCGTGGGCCCCAACGGCTCCGGCAAGTCGAACGTGTCCGACTCCATCTTGTGGGTCCTGGGCGAGCAGAGCGCGAAGATGCTGCGCGGCCAGGCCATGGAGGACGTCATCTTCTCGGGGTCCTCGGCGCGCGGCGCGGTCGGCCTTGCCGAGGTCACGCTCGTGCTCGACAACTCCGACCACACCCTGCCCATCGACTTCACCGAGGTCGCCGTCACGCGGCGGATGTATCGCTCCGGCGAGTCCGAGTACCTCATCAACAACTCACCCTCCCGCCTGCGCGACGTCCAGGACATCCTGCACGACTCGGGCCTCGGCAAGGACACCCACTCAATCATCAGCCAGGGCAAGCTCGACTCCGTGCTCTCCAGCCGCCCCGAGGAGCGCCGCAGCCTCATCGAGGAGGCCGCCGACATCTCCAAGCACCGCCGGCGCAAGGAGCGCTCCATGCGCAAGCTCGCGAGCATGGACGAGAACCTCGCCCGCGCGAAGGTCGTCTCGCGCGAGATCACGCGCCAGCTGAAGCCGCTCGAGCGCCAGGTCGACAAGGCCAAGCGCGCCCATGACCTTCAGGGGCGCCTCCAGGAGCTCACCGTCCAGCTCGCCGTCGACGACCTGCGCCGCCTCCAGGAGCAGTACAACCGCCTGGCCGCGCGCGCCAACGAGGCCGACGCCGCCGTCGAGCTCGCCCAGTACCGCCACGACGAGAAGAGCGCTGAGCTCGAGAAGCTCCAGAGCCTGCTCGAGCAGAAGGGCCTCTTTGTCGGGGACCTCGGCGAGCAGCGCCGCAGGATGCAGGACATCCTCGGCCGCATGGAGTCCGACATGCGCCTTCTGGAGGAGAAGGGCAAGAACATGGTGTCGCGCCTCTCCGAGATGCGCACCCAGCTCTCCACCATGGGCCGCCAGCGCACGGAGGCCTCGGCCGAGCACGAGCGCCTCCGCGGCGAGCTGTCCGATTTGGGCGTGCGCGAGCGCGAGCTGAGGGTGTCGGTCGACGAGCTGCAGCTCAAGTCCCGCGACTGCGCGCGCGTGCGCAAGGACCTCGAGGCCGAGGTCGCTCGGATCTCCGCGGCCGAGCGCAAGGCGCGCGCCGAGGCCGACCGCGAGACGCTCGCCTACGCGAAGCTCGAGGACCAGATCGGCAGCTCCGAGGTCGAGGACGAGATGTTCGCAGACCGCCTGGCGCAGCTCGCGGATACCATCGCGAACTCCGAGGCCGCCATGGAGGAGCGCTCCGAGCGCGAGGCGCGGCTCAAGTCCGGCCTCGAGGAGGCTCGCGCCAAGGTCGCCTCGCTCGCCGACGATATCAACGCGAAGAACAACGAGCTGCAGGCGGCCCGCCGCGCCGAGAAGGAGGCCCGCGCAGCGCTCTCGTCCGCCGAGGCGACGCTGCAGGCGCTGCGCTCCGTCGACGCCCAGGTCGAGAAGGCGAGCCCGCTCGCCGCCAAGCTCGCCGCCGGCAAGGCCGCCGAGGGCCGCGTGGAGTGCCGCCTGGCCGACCTCATCGAGGCAGACGCCGATGTCGAGGGCCTCGTCGAGAAGTTCCTCGGCGACGACCTCGCGGCGCTCGTCGTGTCAGACGCCGGCGCCGCCGCGGCGATCGCTTCCGAGGGCGCCTCGCTCACGGGCGTCGAAGGCCGCGCCACGGTTCTCGCGCTCGACGCCCCGCGCGCCGCCGCGCCCGCCCCCGACGACGTCCCTGGCGAGCCGCTCGTCTCGCGCCTGCGCGTCGCGGACTCCGCGCGCGCCCTCCTGGATGCGCTGCTCGGCGACGTCCGGCTGGTGGCCGATGCCCGCGCTGCCGTGGAGGCGCACATGAAGGCGCCGGCGTTCACGTATGTCTCGCCCGATGGGGTGTGCGTGCTGCCGGACGGCCGCGCACATGTGGGCAACGTCCCCTCGAGCGAGTCCGGCGCGCTCGAGCGCAAGCGCCGGATCCGCGCGCTTGACGAGGAGGCCCCGCGCCTGAAGGAGGCGCTCGACGCCGCCGTCGCGTCCGTGGCCGCGCTCGAGAGCGCCATCCAGGGCTCGCGCGACGATCACGCGCAGGCCAAGGGCGAGGTCGCGCGCCTGCAGGCGGAGCTCACCTCCGCCGCCTCCGAGCGCGGCAGGCTGGAGAGCCAGCACGCCGGCGCGCTCTCGGAGCGCGCGCAGGTGACCCAGCGCCGCGAGGCCGCGCAGCAGAAGGCCGCCGAGGCCCGCAAGCACATCGAGGAGCACCGCGCCGCGGCGAAGAAGGCCCGCGCGGAGGCCGACTCGCTCGCCTCTGAGCTCAAGCAGAAGCAGCAGGCCCACGAGGACGCCGCGCGCGAGTCGGGTAAGGCCAACCACGAGCTCTCCGATGCCCGCCTCGAGCTCGCCATGGCGACCGAGCGCCGCAGCAACGCCGCATCCCGCGAGCGCGAGTGCGCCTCGCGCGTGGCCGACCTCGAGCGCCGCATCAAGGCGACCGAGGACTCCTCGCGCGCCCTCGACATCGTGCGCCTGCGCGTGGACCCACTCCACGACCGCTACGACGCCGTTCACGCGCGCGCCCTCGAGTGGGCGGCGCGCCTGAAGGACCGCGCGTCCTTGGCGGAGGCCGACTCCGACTCGCTCAAGCGCACCATCGGCGAGGCCAAGGAGGCTGTGAGCCAGGCCGCTTCCGCGCTGGAGTCGGCAAAGGGCGTCGTGGGCGAGGTCAAGGTCGACATGGGGCGCCTCGAGGTCCAGGTCGAGGGCGCCATCAACGCCATCACCGCCACGGGCGCCGTGCTCGACGAGGCCCTGCGCGTGCCCGAGCCCGAGGACCGCGACGCCGCCGAGCGCGAGGTCGCGAGCCTGCGCTCACAGCTCGAGGGCATCGGCCCCGTCAACGAGGTCGCCATGGACGAGTACCTGCGCCTCAAGGAGCGCTCCGACTACATCGGCGAGCAGGTTGCCGACCTCGAGAGCGCGCGCAGCTCGCTCAAGAAGATCAATGCCGCCATCGACCGAAAGATGAAGAACCAGTTCCTCCTCGTCTTCGACAAGGTCAACGAGAACTTCTCCGAGATCTTCTCGCTTTTGTTCCCCGGCGGCCAGGCGCACATCGAGATGACCGACCCCGAGAACCTCTCCGAGACGGGCATCGAGGTCGTGGCGCAGCCCCGCGGCAAGCGCCTGACCAAGATGATGCTCATGAGCGGCGGCGAGAAGTCCCTGACGGCGCTCGCGCTCCTCTTTGCCGTGTACAAGGTGCGCACCGTCCCGTTCTACGTGTTCGACGAGGTCGAGGCGGCACTCGACGACTCGAATCTCTCTAAGCTCCTCGACGCCATCGAGGCGCTCAAGGAGTCGACCCAGCTCATCGTGATCTCGCACCAGCGCCGCACGATGGAGCAGGCCGACGTCCTCTACGGCGTGAGCATGCAGGCCGACGGCGTGAGCCATGTGGTCTCGCAGCGGCTCGACAGAACAACCGGAAAGGTGGTTGATGCATAAGTGGGCTTCTTTGATTCCCTCAAGCGCGGGCTCGAGCGTTCCCGCGAGGTTCTGAACGAGGTCTTCTACCTCGGCGGCGAGGTCGACGAGGACTTCTGGGAGGATCTCGAGGACCGGCTCGTCATGGGCGACATGGGCGGCGAGGTCGCCGTCCGCGTGACCGACGACCTCCGCGACCTCGCGGCGCGCAAGAACCTCACCCGCGCCGACCAGCTCCGCGGCGCGCTCGCGGAGCGCCTGGCATCGGAGTTCTGCCCCGCCGAGCGCGACCCCTTCGAGGACACCCCGTCGTGCGTGCTCTTCGTGGGCATCAACGGCGCCGGTAAGACCACGACCGTGGGCAAGCTCGCCGGCCGCGCAAAGGACGAGGGAAAGAAGGTCGTCATCGGCGGCGCGGACACCTTCCGCGCGGCGGCGATCGAGCAGCTCCAGGTCTGGGGCGAGCGCGCGGGCGTCGACGTGGTCACCCGCGAGCGCGGCGCGGACCCTGCGAGCGTCTGCTACGACGTCGTCGACGAGGCGGAGCGCCGCGGCTGCGACCTCACGCTCATCGACACCGCGGGGCGCCTGCACACCTCCGCCGACCTCATGCGCGAGCTCGCCAAGGTGGTCAACGTCACCCGCAAGCGCAGCGCCGCCCCCGTGGCGGTCGTCCTCGTGGTCGACGCCACCACCGGCCAGAACGGCCTCAACCAGGCCAAGGAGTTCAACGACGCCCTCGACCTCGACGGCCTCATCGTGACCAAGCTCGACGGAACGGCCAAGGGCGGCATCGCCCTGGCGATCTCGAGCCAGCTCAAGCTCCCCATCTACCGCATCGGTGTGGGCGAGTCCATCGACGACCTCCAATCCTTCGACGCGCTGGAGTTCTGCCGCGCGCTCGTGGGCGAAGGGATGTAGCACATGGCAGTGTTCAGCTCGCTTTCCGACCGCCTCCAGGACACCTTCGACAAGCTGCGCGGCAAGGGCCGTCTTACGGAGGAGGACATCAACCTCGCCATGCGCGAGATCCGCATGGCCCTGCTCGAGGCGGACGTCAACTACCGCGTGGTCAAGGGCTTCGTCGCGCGCTGCAAGGAGCAGTGCATGACGGCCGAGACCCTGGAGTCCCTGAACCCGACGCAGAACGTCGTGCGCATCGTTCTCGACGAGCTCACGCAGCTGCTCGGCTCCACCGAGTCCAAGCTCGTCCTCGCCCAGAACCGCACGCCGAACGTGATCATGATGGTGGGCCTGCAGGGCTCCGGCAAGACCACGGCCTCGGCCAAGCTCGCCTACCTGCTCAAGAAGCAAGGCCACAGCCCGTTGCTCGCGGCTTGTGACACGCACCGCCCCGCGGCCGCCGACCAGCTCGAGACCCTCGGCTCAGAGATCGGCGTGCGCGTCTACCGCGGCGACGGCAAGGACGCCGTCCGCGTGGCCTCCGAGTCCATCCGCGACGCCGTCGACCACCTGAACGACATCGTTATCGTCGACACCGCCGGCCGTCTGCAGATCGACGAGGAGATGATGCAGGAGGCCGTGGCCATCAAGGAGGCCGTGCGCCCCGACCAGATCCTCATGGTCGTCGACTCGATGACCGGCCAGGACATCGTCAACGTCGTCCAGACCTTCGCCGAGCGCGTCGACTTCGACGGCGTGATCATGTCCAAGCTCGACGGCGACGCCCGCGGCGGCGGCGCGCTCTCTGTCCGCGAGGTCACCGGCAAGCCGATCAAGTTCGTCTCGATGGGCGAGAAGCCCGATTCCCTCGAGGTCTTCCACCCCGACCGCATGGCCAAGCGCATCCTGGGCATGGGCGACGTCGTGGGCATCATCGAGGAGGCCCAGAAGCTTGCCGACGAGCAGCAGGCCGCCGACGCCGAGCGCATGCTGCGCGAGGGCTTCACCATGGACGATCTGCTCACGCAGATGCAGCAGATCCGAAAGATGGGCGGCCTCCAGAAGCTCATCGGCATGATCCCCGGCATGGAGCGCGCGATGGCCCAGCAGCCGGGCGCCAACGTCGACGACTCGCAGATGGTCCGCATCGAGGCCATCATCCACTCCATGACCGCCGAGGAGCGCGCGAAGCCCAAGATCATCAACGGCCAGCGCCGCAAGCGCATCGCCCAGGGTTCCGGGCGCAGCGTCCAAGAGGTCAACCAGCTCATCAAGCAGTGGTCCGAGATGAACAAGATGATGGGCAAGATGCGCACCATGAGCCAGTCCATGACGGGCAAGAAGGGCAAGAAGAACCGTCGCGCCATGCAGAACATGATGCGCGACATGGGCCTCGACAAGCTCAAATAGCGCCGGTCGCCGACTTGGCCGCCGCCGACAGCCGAACAAGGGGCGGGCGCGGGTTTTCCCGAGGCATATCGGGGAACCCGCGCCCGCCCTCAAGCTACCCGTCGGTGGTCGTTCGCCTAGCGGGCCTTCACCAACTGATGAGCGCGCTGATGACTGATACCCAGCAATGCGCCGATGTCTCGGAGCGAGACGCCCATATCGTGGAGCTTCTTCGCAGCGATGCCCTGCGTCCTCATGGCGCGCGCCTCGAGCTCGGCCGCTTGGCGCTTGAGCTCAACGGCTTCGGCCACCTCGGAGGGGAGGTCGTACTCGTAGGCGACGTCGATGTCCTCATCGTCGGTCGTGATCTTGATGAGGTCTCGGGTCATGGTGTTGAGCTCAGAGTAGTTCCTAGCTTGTGTGCAGTAGCCGATCTCCGGCACCTCGATGACCCACCATCCATCGGCCTTCTGGACCTTCGCAGTATATTTTGACACTATTTCCACCATCCGTTTCCAAGCTCGGACTCGCACAGGCGATAGATGCTTACCACAAGAGGCTCTTTCAGCTCGCGATGCCGGGGAATCACCACGCGCGTAGAGCCCAGCATTCAAATCTCGTGGCAAGAACCCTGGCGAACGCGAACGAACTTGATGTGGGACCTTGCGGCGGAGCGCCGGATCTTTGCGATCAGGTCGATTCGCTTGGTCATTAGTGTACCAATCTAACCGTCTAGCACAATAGACATTTGATTCTATTGCGCTAGACGTTAATTCGGGTAATGAGAGCCTAGAGCTCGTCCTCCTCGTACATCGAGCCGGCGCGCACGATCGCCCAGGCCGTGAAGGTCAGAAGGCCGCCGAGGATGCAACAGGCGATGACGGGCAGGGACACGTCGCCCGTCTTGGGCACTCCCGGAGCGGAGGGCTCCCGCGGCTCGGCGGGCGGGTTGCTCGTGGGCGGCTGGCCGAACGTCACGGTTTGCGCCTCGTCCTCGATGTCCGCGTGCACGGCAAGAAGAACGTCCTTGGAGTAGAGCGACTCGAACGCCACGAGCTGCTTGCCTGCGAGATCGGGCGCTTTGAAGCGGAACTCGACGGTGGCGGTACCGTCGGCGGCGTCGGCCGTGAACTCGGCGCTCGCCGTCACGAGGGAGCCGTCGGAAGCCTTAAGCACGCCCGCATCCTCGCCATTCTCATCCTTCAGGTGGAGCGCTCCTTCCACTCGGTAGACCTTGCCGCAGATGAGGTTGCGGTAGTTGACGGTGTCGACGAGCGTCGTCTCTTGGCCGACCTCGCGCCAGTCCAGCTCCTTCTTTCCGTTGTCGGAGAGGAGCTCGGTGCCCAGGTCGGGGACGCGGACGCTCTGGCCCTCGTCGTCGATGTCGGCGTGGGAGCCGACGCGCTCGCCTGCGCGGTAGAGCTCCTCGAACACGACGAGCGTCCTCGCACCGAGGCCCGAGGCGTCGACCTCGAACTCGAGCTCCTGCGAGCCGTCTGGGCCCTCGGGGACAAACGTCGCTCGCTGCTGCGCGACCACGCCCTCGTCGGAGCCGTCCTCGCCCCTCAGGTGGACCTCTCCCGCGAGCTCATACTCGGCGCCCGGCACGAGGTTCTCGTGCTCGACCACGTCGACGATGTGCTGCGAGGCGGAGCGCGGGGTAATGTGGTCATCGGTGAGTGCTGCGGTCGCGGTCGTGCGCAGCCTCGGGAAGTCGACCGTCTGTCCCTCGTCCTCGATGTCCGCATGGACGGCGTACTGGATGCCGTTTCTTTCCAGAGACTCGAAGGCGACCACATCCTTGCCCGCGAGCGCGACGCCCGTGAACTCGAAGACGACCTCGGCGAAGCCGTCGCGCACGTCAGGGGTGAAGGCGGCCTGCGCGCAGATGGGCTCCCCGGCGTCGTCGGTCGCCGCACCGAGGTCGGAGCCGTCGTCGCCCTTCACGTGGAGGGTTCCTTGGAGTAGGTACTCGTTGCCGGGCTCGAGGTTGCGGTAGGCGACGGTGTCCGTGAGCTTGACGCTCTGCGCCGACGCGTCCGCCTCGTGGCCGGCGTTGCCGGTGAGCGTGGTCGCGATCCTCGGCACGCGAACGCTCTGGCCCTCGTCGTCGGGGTCGGCGTGCTCGGCCAAAAGATCGTCCCCGTCGTAGACACGCTCGAAGGCGACGAGCCGGTGTCCGCCGAGCTGCGACGCGTCGAGTACGAAGCGGAGCTCCTGGGTGCCTGAGCTGAGCTGCGGCGCGAAGCTTCCCTCAGCGCTCGCGACGACGCCGAGGTCGCGCCCGTCCTCGTCGATGTCGTGGAGCTCGCCGCGGACACGGTACCCGTGGCCAGGCTCGAGCCCCTCGTACTCGACGGCGTCCGTGAGCTCGACGCCCTCGGCGGCCGGGCAGGTTTTCTCGTCCTCGCCGTGGCTGAGCGTCGTCGCGATGCTCACGCGCTCATCGTCGAAGGTGCCGAGCGCATAGGTCCTCGCGTCGCGCGAGACGCGCAGCGTCGTGCTGACCAGGCGGTGCCCCTGGTTAGCGGCGCACCTGAGCTCCTCGAGGAGGTAGGTGTCGTAGGGGAGCGCGCCGCGCGCGTCGTCGACGTCGCCGTTTCCGAACCAGATACCGGCCGCGGGGTCGAGCTTGCCCTCATCCGTCACCTCGTCATCCTCGCCGAGCGCGGAGTCGAAGGCGTTCGTGCGGGTGCTGTGCGCGTTCTCCTCGGAGTCGAACATCCCGTTCTCGTCGGTGACGATCACATGGCTCTCGCCGGTGCTCTGGCTCGTCAGTTTGAAGGCGACGCTGGCCATGCGCCCTTGCGTGCCCTCGTCGGCCTTGACGAACGAGAGCCCGCCGCGGATCGGCGCGTCGGCGACGACTGGCGCGTCGTAGGTGCTCACGTGGACACCGGTGCCCTCGCCGGTGATGCGCCGGACCTCTACCTGGGAATTGAGCAGATAGCCCTCAGGTGCCTTGGTCTCCTGCACCGCGACGGTGCCGAGCGGGAGCTCCTGCCCGAGCCGCGCCGTCCCGTCGTCTGCGGTGGTCACGGTGAAGCTCTTCTGCGGGGATGCGGGAAGGCTCCCGAGGTCATAGGATCCCGCATAGTAGTCGATGCGGAACTCGGCGCCGGCGAGCGTGGCCGCGCCGGTCGGGGTCTCGCCCGACTCGGCGTCGCGCTTGACCACGGCGACGTCGACCTGGCAGGTCTGGGGCGCGTCGGCGACGTCGGCGCGCGCCACCGCGCCGGCGGGTACATCCACGGCGCGGACGGTCTCGTCGAGCGCGAAGCCGGGGGCGGGGGTCGTCTCGCGAACGTAGTAGCGCCCGGCAAGAAGACCCGTCGCCTTACCGCGCCCTCCCGCGTCGGTTACGATGGTGGCCGCGCGGTCCGTGCAGCCCTCGTCGCGGAAGACGCCGTACTCGGCGCCGGCGAGGTTGTAGCACCCGTTGCCCGCCGATACCTGTGGGCGCGTGCTTGTCTTCGCGATCTCGAGGTCGCCGCGGGCAGGCTCGAGCCAGAACCGGGCGCACTGTTGGGTCCCGTTGGGCTTGCTGTAGAAGCGGCCGCGTCCGATGACGGAGCCCTCTGCCATGCGGGCCTTAAGCTGGTCGCTCGCTGCCACGACGATGCCCTTCGCTTTGTCGGAGATGTGGTGGCCCCTGCAGGCCGCCATGCGGTCGAGGTCGAAGTCGTGCTCCGAGAGCTCCCAGAAGCACCGCTGCGTCATCACGTAGAGCTCGCCGCCCTTAAGCCCGCCGTCCCCATAGCTGTTCTGCAAGTAGTCCTGCACGAGCGCCAAGAGCGTGACCTTATTCTGGTCCAGCTGCTTGTACTGGTCGGGCGTGGGGTCTTGGCCGGTATCGTTTATGCAGACCCAGCCGCGGACCGTCGCGCCCACGGCGTCCTGCACGACCGAGTCGCCGCTCTGCCCGTTGACGCCCGGCTCCAGGCAGAACGCCCAGGGGGCATCCGGGCCAGATCCTGCGGTCCAGATCGCCTGGTCCTCGAACCCGGAGTTGCCGGCGTTGACGATCTCCACGTGGCTGCCGACGGCCTCGGCGGCGAGCGCCTCTGTGGGCATCGCGCACGAGGCGAAGGCTCCGAGCACCTGCGTCGCCACGAGCACGAGGCTGGACAGCCAGGCGGCGAGCCTCCTTCTGATCGATTCTGCGCGGGCATGCGCCGGCGCGTGGTTCGGGCGGTTTCCCATGGTTCTCCCTTCTGTCGGATGCCGCGCACGGCGCGCGGGGAGTCAAACTCTAAGGGAGGGCACAGGCGGCGACGGCCTCTGCGGGTGAATCGGGCCGGGCTGCCTTGCGCGTATCTTCCGGGAACCTTCCGGCAATCTTTCGCGCCGCGAGAAAGCGCGAGGTAGACGACCCGCCGACACATGCGGGAAGAAACCCCGGCGTGCCCTTGCCCGCAGGTCGTCCGGCGGCTGCCGCCGCCCGCACCGTGCATACGACCGTTCGCAGGGACTTGGTCTTCGTCGTCGCCACAGCTCGTTCATATATAAATTCTGCGCTGTATTACTATGTCGTTTTGCTCGCTTGATTATGAACGAACATAAGCTCAGGGCCCCGACGCGATTCTCGCCGGGGCCCTGAGCAGGAACTTATGGTGGTGGCCGTGCTAGTTGTGCACGACCACGATGTCGCCGATCTTCGTGAGGCCGAAGAGCTCCTTGGCCTTATCGACCGGGAGGTTCACGCAGCCGTGGCTCCCGTTGCCCTCATAGATCTTGCCGCCGAACTTCGAGCGCCAGTCCGCGTCGTGCAGGGCGTAGGAGTTGCCGATGAAGGGCATCCAGTAGTCGACGTGGCTGATGTACTCGGGCTCGTTGGTCGCGGGGTCGATCGCGCCGCGGAGCTCGACATCGCCCTGGGCGCGGTAGGAGTCCATCACATAGACGCCGCATGGGGTCCCGTGGTCCTTGGTGGTGTCGCCGGTGACGATGTCTGTCTCCCAGACGAGGTTGCCCGAGTCGTCGTACATGCGGGCGTGCTGCTCGGCGAGGTCGACATCGATGAAGCGGTTACCCCAGTCTTTGCCCCCGTTGGCGGCTGCGTATGAGGCGCCCTGCGAGTAGGTCGGGATGTCGATGTTGGACTTCTGGCCGGACTGTAGCGCCTCGACGATCTTCGTTGCCGTGTCGGCGCCGTTGATGTTCCAGCCGTAGGAACCGCCGGAGACCGAGACCTGCTTGCCGTCGGGCCTGGTGTAGGTGCGGGTGGTGCCCACGGTGTCGCAGGACTTGGAGAGGTCCCCGCGGCACCAAGCGGTGATGGCGTCGGAGTCGAGCGAGATGCTAAGGTCGTCGCCGAACTTGACCCACGAGGCGATCTGCTCAGCGGTGATCGTCGTCACGGTGGAGCCGGCGAGCGTCAGCGTCGGCGCGCTTGCGAGGTAGGAGTTCGCCTGCTTGATGGCCTCCGAGAAGTCGTCCCCGGACGTCATACAGTCGTCGCCGAGCGTGAGGGAGGGCTGCAGGGCGTCGAGCGCTGCGCAGACCTTCGCCGCCGCGGCGTCGCCGTTGAGGGAACGGGTGTCGCCGCCGTTCTCGAGCACGAAGCTCGACTGGGCCTGGTCGTAGGCGATCTTCGCGTTCTGCTCGGCGGTCTTGGCGGCCTCCTGGCTCTTCTCCACGAAGGGCGCGATGGCCGCGGCGACCTTGTCTTTGTCGTAGGCCAGCTTCTTGTCGAGCTTGATGTCGCGCGACTTCGTGAGCTCGAAGGGCCAGGCCCAGGCGTTGGCGCGCCCGAAGGCGTCGTCCGCGTAGGCCGTCCCGTCGTAGCCGAGGTCGACGTCGGCGGCGGCCAAGGTGAGCTCCACGCCGGCGCCGCTCACCTTGAGGGAATAGCCGTCGGTCTCGGAGTCGATGGCGGAGACGAGCTCGTCGCGGGTCTTGAGCGAGTAGTCGGTTCCGTCGACCGCCGTGTTGGGCAAAAAGTGGTCCGAGAAGTACGCGACGCCGCCGAGGTAGGCTGCGCCCGCGAGGCCGGCGACGACGACGGGGACGATCCAGAGCTTGCCGTGCTTCTTCGCGGGTGCCTTCGGCTCGGGGGCGTCCGGCGCGGGCGCCGCGGCGGCGCCGATGGTCTCGAAGGGGCTCGGCGCGCCGGCCTCGTCCGTGGCGATGGCGTCGATGGGGTCGACGGGAACCTCGGTCTTCTGGGTGCCCTGTGCTTCCTGGGCGCCTTCCGCCCCCATATCTATGCTCGCGAGGCGCGAGAGGTCCCGCCGGGCGGTCTTCTCGGGGTTTTTGTTGTTAAGGGAATCCTGGCGC
>ERZ1673741.2080-NODE-2080-length-14861-cov-4.430096_pt1 | contig 14861 bp, 12 predicted proteins | sample MGYA00580209_ERZ1673741 | MGnify/ENA primary metagenome ERZ1673741 (study PRJEB41218, sample SAMN15661754) | gut metagenome | host: Homo sapiens | place: Canada: London | collected 2015-08-20/2019-03-30 | study: EMG produced TPA metagenomics assembly of... | reverse complement strand
CGACAATGCCGAACACCTTCCGGGCAGAATCGAACATGCCGTCAATGTCCGCTGCGTCGTCCTGCGGCTCGATGATAATGGTGCTCTGCGACCGCGTGACCAGGAATTTTCCGTAGTGCCGCGCGCGGAAGCGCAGGGTCTTGCAGAGCATGTCCTCAAAATATTTCCGGTTTGCGCCCTTGAGGACAATCTCTCCGTATTTGCAAAGCAGGATCTCTTTCATGTCAGTCCTCCCCGTCCGTGTCCGCATCCGGCTCCGTGCGCGCTCCGTCCGCGCCGTCTTCCTCAACCGGCGTGCCGTTGCGGTAAGCATCCAGCACCGCCATGGCATCGGCATAGCGCTCCTCGGGCACCAGAATATCGGTCCCGAATATGGAATATCCGGCAATCAGGCGCACCGCGCCGCCGCTGCCGCGGTCCTTCGAAAGGTACGGAATCTGCTCGTCCTCCAGAATGCTGCCGACAATCGACAGCTCCGCGTTGTCATTCACGGTCACCAGCAGCCGCATGCCGTCTTCCGTTCCGGCTCGGTCCAGACCGAAAAGCGAATCTTTCATGTCTGTCTCCTCTCAGTCCTCGTAGTAGTGCGGGAACAGCGCTTCCCAGACCTTCATGCAGCCGATGGTATCGGCAATGGAGGTATGCGCCACGCCGTCCCATTCAATCCCCAGGCATGCCATGGCATCGCTGAGCGACGTATGTGTCAGCTCGGGGTGATGCTCCTGCATAAAGCGCGTGTATTCCGCAGCCGCGCACCGCACCTTTTCGTGCAGCGCCGCGCGCTCTGCCTCGGTCGCGTAAATCATTTTGATATGGCTGAAATCGGTCGACACCCCGTAGGCAATCAGGTTGTCCGCGTTTGCGAAAATCTCCTTGATACGCGGCGTCAGCTCCGAGAGCGTCGGCGCATCGGCAACCATTTCCGGCGTAATGCCGTGAATCTTTTCGGTCTTTTTCCATTTCTTGGTATGTACCGGACGGACATAGGTGTTCATGATCACCTTTCCGGTCGCATCCAGAATCGAAATGGAGATAATCTCATCGTGGTCGTATACGCCGGTCAGCTCCAAGTCAAAGAACAGCACCCGCTCGCGTTTCATACCGTAGTGTGCCGCGCGGTGGGCGTCCCCCTCTGCCCGGCGGGCTGCCAGGTCGCGCTCAAAGCATGCCCGGCAGAGTTTGCGCATGTAGCGGACGTTCTTTCCGCACTCCACGCACAGCTTCGGCTGCCGGATTGCCTCGCGCTTATCGTAAAGATAGACCGGTCTGCCTTCCTTTTTCCGCATATACGCCGCCGGCTCGGCAACAATATCGTAATGCATCTCTGCCAGCCGCTCTGCCGGATAGAGATTCAGCGATGCTGCGCGCCGGACGTTGACCCTGCCGATCACCTTTCCGGAATCCAGCGTAATCGGGTCAACCGGTGCCGCCTTGCGCGGAGCATACCAGCTCTCGGGCGGCGCTTCGGTCACACGCATCGGGTCGTAATAATAGAGCGGCTCACCGCTTGGCAGACGCACATACGCAACCGGATCTCCCTTCGGCATCAGGTGCATGCGGTCCAGCGTTTCCTGTGACAGGTATTTCCGCGCCTCTGCCTGATCGGGGCTGAGGCAGGGAATCCCGGCACCGGAGCCGGTTTTGAGAACTTCTTTCAATGGGGGTACCATACCTTTCCTGCAACTTTGGCACGCCGGCGCACGCCCGGCAATGCCGCAAAAAGAACATACCATAAAATTATAGCACATTTTTCGCCGCAATGCAAGACCCCTGCCGCGATTCCATTCGCCTTTCCCTTGCATTTTTCAGGTTTTTTCCTATGTTTTAGAACAGGAACTGTTATCATTCTTATTTTTCGGGTCTTTTTTCTTCATTTCGCGCAGGACGGAGAGCGCGCGGTCCAGACCGCCGATCTCGTCAATCAGCCCGCAGCCGACCGCCTCTTCCGATTCCAGAATCGTCCCGCAGTCGGTTGCCATCTGGTCCGGGCGCATCATCAGTTCGTTGATTTTTTCCTCTGTTGCGCTGGAATGCGCACAGATGAAGCGCACAATCCGGTCCTGCATTTCCCGCAGGTAGCGGAAGGATTGCTCCACCCCGATGACCATGCCGTTCACGCGGACCGGGTGCAGCGTCATGGTAGCGCTCGGGACAATCAGCGAGCGCTTTGCCGCCGTTGCAAGCGGGACGCCGATGGAATGGCTGCCGCCCAGCACCAACGAAACGGTCGGTTTTGTCATCGAGGCGATGATCTCCGCAATGGCAAGTCCTGCCTCCACATCCCCGCCCATGGTGTTGAGCATCACCAGCACGCCGTCGATCTCGTCATCCTCTTCAATCGACACCAGCAGCGGCAGCAGGTGCTCGTATTTGGTCGCTTTCTGTCCGTCCGGCAGCAGGTAGTGCCCCTCAATCTGCCCGATGATCGAAATACACTGAAAATGCTCCCGCCGGTTCTCTGCAACCGTGCCGCCGATCTCCCGGATGTCCTCAAACGCCGCATGCAGCCGGTCCCCTGCGGTCTGCGCCCCTTTTTCGGTCTTCTTTTCCTGACTTTCCATTCGGTTCCCTCCATTTTGACGCTTTTTATTATTATGAACAGAAAAAAGTTTGCTTATGTAAGCGAGATTATGAAAAAAAGGGCTTTACATTCGGGTCGAAAAATGGTATAATAAAAGTGTATGGGCTTTGCCCTTCAGATGCCGTCCCGGGCTTTGCCCGGACCCACTTGGATATGCAAAGGAAGATTACGGGATACGGAAAACGGCTGATGGGACATGCCCTGACTCCACTCTGTTCTGAACAACAAATAATTTAAGGAAGGTTTTGGAGAAATGGAAAACAAGGTTTTGGTTGAAACCTCCGCCCGCCACATCCATCTGACTGCAGAAGCGGTTGAGATTCTTTACGGAAAAGGCGCGGAGCTGACCGTCAGAAAACCGCTGAGCCAGCCCGGGCAGTTTGCAGCCGGCAACGACAAGATTACGCTGGTCGGACCCAAGGGGACCCTTGCGGTCAGCGTGCTGGGTCCGTGCAGAAGCGCGAACCAGGTCGAGCTGTCCTACACCGATATGCGGGCGCTGGGTCTGCGCGATGTTCCGGTCAGAGAAAGCGGCGATCTGGCAGGCACGCCGGGGCTGAAAATGGTCGGTCCTGCTGGTGAGGTTGAGCTGACGGAGGGCGTGATCATTGCAAAGCGCCACATCCACTTCAGCCCTGCCGATGCCGAGGCATTCGGCGTCAAGGACAAGCAGATTGTCAGCGTGAAGATGCTGACCGACCGTCCGGTGATCTTTGAGGACGTGGTCTGCCGCGTCAGCCCGAATTATGCGCTTGCGATGCACATCGACACCGATGAATGCAACGCTGCCGCCGCGTTCGGAACCGTCTACGGAGAAGTCATCCTCTGATTTCGCAAAAAAAATATCAAGGAGATAGAACAAATGAGCAACGTCAGTGAATGCCCTTACGCAATGAGTGCCGAAGTTCAGCACCAGTGCAAGGTCACCAAGGGCTGTGACCACGGTCCGGCTCCCCTGCCTGAAGAGGGCAAGTGGATTCAGGCAAAGCAGATTACCGATATTTCCGGCTACACCCACGGTGTGGGCTGGTGCGCACCGCAGCAGGGAGCCTGCAAGCTCTCGCTGAACATCAAGAACGGCGTCATCGAAGAAGCGCTGGTGGAAACCGTCGGCTGCTCCGGCATGACCCACTCCGCAGCAATGGCAGCCGAGATTCTGCCCGGTAAGACCATTCTCGAAGCGCTGAACACCGACCTGGTGTGCGATGCCATCAACACCGCAATGCGTGAGCTGTTCCTGCAGATCGTCTACGGCAGAAGCCAGTCGGCGTTCTCGGAGGGCGGTCTGGTCATCGGTGCCGGCATGGAGGACCTGGGCAAGGGTGCGCGCTCGATGGTCGGTACCATGTATGGAACCCGCGAGAAGGGCGTCCGTTACCTCGAAATGACCGAGGGCTACTGCACGCGCATGGCACTCGACGCAAACAACGAGGTCATCGGCTATGAGTTCGTTTCGCTGGGCAAAATGACCGACTTCATCAAGAAGGGCATGGAGCCGAACGAAGCCTACAAGAAGGCAATGGGTCACTACGGCCGCTTCAATCCCGAGGACGGTGCCGTGAAGTACATCGATCCCCGTAAGGACTAAGGAGGTAGAAGCAATGGCACAGTTTGAAGGATATGAGAGACGCGAGGCGAAGATCCTCGACGTTCTGAAGAAATACGGCATTTCGTCCATTGACGAATGCAAGGAAATCTGCGACAAGAAGGGTGTTGATGCCTACACCATCGTGCAGGACACCCAGCCGATCTGCTTTGAAAACGCAAAATGGGCTTATACGGTCGGCGCCGCAATCGCAATCAAAGAGGCAGAGCGCACCGGCGACAAGAGCGCCGCAACCGCTGCCGCAAACATCGGTATCGGTCTGCAGAGCTTCTGCATCCCCGGCTCCGTTGCCGAGAACCGCAAGGTCGGTCTGGGTCACGGCAACCTGGGCAAGATGCTGCTCTCCGAGGAGACCGAGTGCTTCTGCTTCCTGGCAGGTCACGAATCCTTTGCGGCTGCCGAGGGCGCAATCAAGATTGCTCTGAACGCAAACAAGGTGCGCAAGCAGCCCCTGCGCGTCATTCTGAACGGTCTGGGCAAGGATGCGGCTTACATCATCTCCCGCATCAACGGCTTTACCTACTGCAAGACCGAGTTTGACCCCTACACCGAGACGGTCAAGGTCGTTGAGACCAAGGCGTTCTCGAACGGTCCCCGCGCCGCTGTCAAGTGCTACGGCGCTGACAACGTGCCGGAAGGCGTTGCCATCATGAAGCTGGAGAACGTCGGTGTGTCGATCACCGGTAACTCCACCAACCCGACCCGCTTCCAGCACCCCGTTGCCGGCACCTACAAGAAGTGGTGCGTCGAGAACGGCGTGAAGTATTTCTCCGTTGCCTCCGGCGGCGGCACGGGTCGTACCCTGCACCCCGATAACATGGCTGCAGGTCCTTCCTCTTACGGTATGACCGATACCATGGGCAGAATGCACTCCGACGCTCAGTTCGCCGGCTCCTCCTCCGTCCCGGCTCACGTCGAAATGATGGGCCTCATCGGCGCCGGCAACAACCCGATGGTCGGTATGACCGTCGCTGTCGCCGTCGCGATCGAAGAAGCGTTCAAGGGGTAAAAGGTCGCAGGGCTTTGCCCCGCACCCCACTTAGAGGCTTCTTGAAAGAAGCCCCTAAGAACCGCAAGAACTTTCACCCAGAAGGGCGGAAATTGTCGATAACGAGTGGAATTTCCATTCGCTTCGTGCAATTTCCGCCCTTTTGGGTGAAAGCTTTTGGGATTCTTAAGGACTTTTCTCGAAAAGTCCTTAAGCGGAGTGTGAGGCAGAGCCTCACGACCTTTTTACCCCCTAACCTCCTCCAGAGCGCGGCGGTAGCGGGAGGCAGCGGAGGGGGTGGCACCGAACATCGGCAGGGAGAGGAGGAAATGCCCGTCGCGCGCCAGGAACTCGCGGTTTTCGCCGGTCACCATCGCCCAGGCGCGGGGCAGAATCCCGCGCAGGCAGGCGGCAGCGGCGGGATGCCGGACCACATCGAGATTCGGCGTGTCCAAGGAGAACGGATGCAGCAGATGCGAGGGCGCTGGGACATCAAAGTGCCGCGCACCGCTCCCGAGATTCTCCCGCGCGCCGCCGGGCAGGACCGCAACAGCCGTGCATCCGGCGGGAACGGACACATCCAGGAGAAACCGCCCGTCCTCCGTCACCTCCCAGCGAACCGAATAGACCCCGGCGGGAGACCGAAACACCAACCCGGCATGCTTCAGCCGGTAATTCGGGTGCGGCACAATCTCGGCAGACCGCCAACCCGGAGCGCCCGGACGTAGCCCCACAATGTCCCCGTAAATCGCCTCGCAGACCGACCCGTAGGCATAATGGTTGAGCGAGTTCATGCTCGTGCCGCTCACACGCCCGTCCGGCAGAAGCGTGTTCCAGCGCTCCCAAATTGTCGTAGCACCAAGCCCCAGCGCGTAGAACCAGCCGGGGCAATCCGGGCTGAACAGAATCCGGTATGCGTCATCGTCCAGCCCGGCGTCAAACAGCGCCGGGAGCAGCAGCGGCGTTCCGCAAAAGCCGGTCTTCATGCAAAAGAGATCCCGCCGCAAACGTTCCCGCAACCCGTCGATGACCGCCTGACGGTCCCGGTAAACACCGAACCGAAGCGCCAGAACATAGGCGGTCTGCGTATCGACCGCAAGCCTGCCGGTCCCCGTGAAGAAAGCATTCAGAATCGCCCCGCGCACCCGCTCCGCAGCGGCACGGAACCGGGCGCAATCCGACGCCAGCCCCAGCACCTCAGCCGCACCGGCAGTCAGGAAAAGCGAGCGGTAATAATACAGACTGTTGATATACCCGGTGTCCGTCCCGCCCGAAAGCGCCTGCGCGCAGATGCCGTCCTGCGCCAGCCAATCGCCGAAGGTGAAGAAATCGGTAATCAACCCGCGGTCCCCCTCGGCGCGGTCGCGGGAGAGCAGCAGCGCGCAGTAGTCGCGCATGAGCGGATAGTCCCGCGCAAGTTGCCCGCGATCGCCGTAGAAGCGATAAAGTACCGTTGGCAGAATCGTGGCGCAGTCTGCCCACACCGCGCCGCCGTGCCCCGCCTCCCCGCGCAGCGACGGCGCATACATCGGCAAATCCCCGCCGTAGTAGGTCACCTGCTCGTAGCGCAGATCGCGCAGGTACTTTTCGTAGAAGGCGTAGCAGTCGCTCCCGTAGCAGGCAGACGCGGCAAAGACCTGCGTGTCGGCGGTCCAGCCCAGGCGCTCGTCGCGCTGCGGGCAGTCGGTCGGAATATCCAGAAAATTGCCGAGCTGGCTGCGGCGGGTGTTTTCGGTCAAGCGCACCAGGCGCGGGTCGGATGCCGAAAATGCGGAGGCATCCCCGGTGTCGGAGGACAGCACCACACCGCGAAAATCGTTCGGGTCGACCGTCTCCAGCCCCTCAATCGCGGCATAGCGAAAACCGAAAAACGTAAAATACGGCTCGTAGGTGTGCGGCTGCCCGTCCGAGACATAGACCGCCTCGGTTTTCGCCGTGCGCAGATTGTCGCGGTAAAATTCGCCGCCCTGCAGCACCTCGCCGTGGCGCACCGTCACCCGGGTCCCGCGCGGCAGCCGGGCAGTCATGCGGACAAACCCGACCATGTTGACGCCGAAATCGAGGACCGCTGCCCCGCCGGGCGTCCGCAAAAGCGTCGGCGTCCGCTCCTCCCGCACGCGCACCGGCGCACCGAAAAACGGGACAGCCGGCGGCTGACGGTCCGCAATCCGGCAGGGCACCGGCTCCCCGGCGTCCCGCGTCAGGTCGCGCACCTCCCCGTCATAAATCGAGCTTTCCGCGCAAGCCGACCGAACCGCCGAGAAAGCCGTGTCGCCGGTGAGCAGCACCCTGCCGCCGTCTGCCTCGTAAAGCATCAGCGCGCAGAGATAGGCATCGCCCCAGACCTTGCCGCCCGCCTCCGGCGCTTTGTCGATTCCGTATCTGCCGCGATACCAGCCGTCCCCCAGCTCCACGGTCAGCAGGTTCTCCTCCCCCGGCAGGCACAGCGCATCGACCCGGTAGGTGTCGAACCGCACGTAGGCGTCGTAGTCGTTGCAGCCCGGCGTCAGGTAGCGGTCCCCGACCCGCTTTCCGTTCAGCTCCGCGCGGTACAGCCCCAGCCCCGTAATCGCCAGGCGCAACTGCCGGGCGTCTTCCGGCAGCCGGAACCGGCGCTCCAGGCGCGGCGACGGGACCGGGCGCGCGGGCGTGATGAACGGCGCGGAAAAAGCGACCGCCGTTTCAAATTCTGCCTCTGCCGCCGTCTCCCCGCCTAAGACCCGGAACCGGTAGCGCCGCCCGGGCAAAAGCGTCAGCCCCGCAAAGCGGAACCCGGGTGCATCGGCAAGCGTGACCGTGCGGTGGGCAACCGGTGTGCCGTCCGGCGTGCAGATCTCGGCGCGGTACTCCGCATCCGTATCCGCAAGGAAGGAGAACAGCAGGTTTTCCGGGGCGAAAAACTCCCCCGGCTCCCGGCGGTCAATCAACAGGTTCCGGATTGTCATCACGGCACCTCCGGTCCCGGGAATGCCGCCGTCAGGTCGGTCAGCCGTCCCAGGCGCAGGTCCACCCGCGCATCCTCCGCTGCCGGTCCGATTCCGACTGCCAGCATGCCGCACATTTTTGCCGCCGTAATGCCTGCTGCGGCATCCTCGACCGCGGCGCATTCTGCGGGCTGCAATCCCAGCCGCTTTGCTGCGCAGAGAAAGACCTCCGGGTCCGGCTTGGAGCGCGTGATGTCGGTCCCGTCCGCAATCGCGTCAAAGGCGTCGGTCAGCCCGGCAGCCTCCAGAATCAGGCGCGCGTTTTTGCTGGAGGACCCGACCGCCAGCCGGTATCCGCGCTCCCGCAGGCAGGCAAGCGTCTGCCGGGTCCCGTCCCCGACATCTGCCGGGGTCAGCCCCTTCAGATGCTGCCGGTAAAGCCGGTTTTTCTCCTCCGCCAGCCGCTCCCGCTCTGCCGCGTCCGGCAGCCTGCCCGGGCAGCCTTCCAACAGGATTGCCAGACTCTCCATGCGGCTCACCCCGCGCAGCCGGTCGTTGACCGTTTCGTCAAACGGAAGCCCCAGCCGGTCCGCAATCGCCTTCCAGGCAAGAAAATGGTAGCGGTCGGTGTGGACCAAAACCCCATCCAAATCAAAAATCAATCCCCGGCATTCCCTCATCCTGTTTCCTCCGCATTCCTCAGATTCTATCAAGATAGGATTCCGCAATCGGGCGGTTTTCATGCACAGGGGACAGAAAAAAATACGGAAGCGGAGAAGACCTTGGGCTTTGCCCAAACCCACTTAGAACCCCAAGAACTTTTAACAGAAAAGCCGCTCTACGTTTTTTGGAACGTAGGGCGGCTGTTCGATTCGGGGTTCCGCAGCATATGAAAAAATGGATGACAGATACCGTCAAGCGTATGTTCGGTGCCCGGGTGGTAGTGTTCCTGCAGGACCGGTTTCACCCGTCCGAACGGTAATTGGCATCCGGCACAATCCCACCTGCAGCCGGGAAACGGCACCGTGTAGGGCGGGATGCGGATCCGCAAAAATACCGGCCTTCATGTTTGGCCTGCCCCTTCCTCGTTGCGGCATGCCACCTGTTTTTTGGACACCCCGCCGCTCTCGGTTGCATGCCCGTTTCCGGACATTGCCTGCTGCATGTATTCGCGCGGTCCGATTCCGACCGCCCGCTTGAACGCCCGGGAGAAGGAGGAATAATCGCTGTACCCCAGCTGGATTGCCAGCGTTTTGAGGTTCCCTTCGCCCGCGTCAATGCGGATTTTCGCCATCCGGATGCGGCGCTCCACCACGTAGGTCTGCGGCGAAACGCCGGTCCGGCTCTGAAAGATCAGGCTGAAATACTTCCGGGAAAAGCCCAGCGAGCGCGCGACATCCTCCACAGAGATCTGATAGTTGGTCTGCTCCCACATCCGTTTGGCAAACGAGATATAATGGTCGAACCGTGAGCTTGGCCTCTCCTGCGGCAGCTCGGTCTGCTTGACGCGGGTATGGTAGGAAATCAGCTCGTACAGTTTGCCCATGAAGAACCAGTAAGGGCTGCGGTCGCCGCCCTCGAAATGCAGCATCTCGTCAAAAATCTTCCGCATCCCGTCTTCAAATTCATAGGGAAAGATTTCCGCGTTCTCCGGAATGCCCCATGCGGTGGTGTCCACCGGCTTCTGCATCCGCAGCATGATCCAGAAGAACTCCATCGTGTCCTCCGGGTCGGTGCGCAGCGTATGCGGCTTGTTGCGCGCAGCCACCACGCAGTCGCCCTTTCCGATGGGTCTGCCGTTGAAGCTGCCGTGCCCGCCGACAATGTAGTGGATAATCATATCCGTCGGATAGAGCCGGTTAATCAGGTTCTTGCTCGGGTCCGAGACCTCATACCCGACCGACTGCACGTAAAATTCGCGCTCTGTGCCGGATGGATCGGTCAGAAAGATGATATTCTTGTAGTATTTCTGCCCGTCCGGAAACGTATCAAATTCGGCAGGACCCTTCAGATAACAGAACTGCGAAAACTCGGATGTCTGGCGCACATAGGAGCATTTCATAACTGCCACCTCCCCGGCTTCCGATTTCCCCATTGTTATACCGCACAGGGTTCGGAAAATGAAAACGATTGTTAAAAAGGTTCCCCAAACAGGTAAAATCCGTCACCGGTCGGCAGCGGAATCCACACGCCGGGCACCTGCTGTCCGCCTTCGATCGGGAACAGCTTTGCATCCTGCCGGACCACCCGGCTCCCGTCGCGCATGACCGCCGTAACGCTGCCTCCTGGGGCAGTCTCCAGCCGTAGCGGAATCTGCAGATAATGCCCGGCATGGTCGGAAATGGTTGCCTGGAAGCCCGAGAGGAACCCTTCGTCCGATCGCGCACCGTCCTGCTCCCAGCGTGACGGCGCAAAGTACCAGCTTCTGGTCCAGACCACCGTCCGGATGCCGCGCAGTGCCGCTTCCTCCCCAAACAGGCGGTTCACCATAACATCCTCCACGCAAAGCCCGGCCGGCGCATCGGTCACCCTGCTCCAAAGCCGCCAGAGCAGCTCACAGGCAGCCTCGCGCGTCTGCGGGGCATCCGGCTTTTCCCAAACCCCGGCGAGCTTGGGCTGACCGGGCAGCAGATGGGAAAGATACGGCATTTCGACTGCCTCTCCCAGCACCACGGCACCGCGCTCGGTCCCGGTCTCCTTCAGAATGCGCCGGACCTCATGCGCCATGCGCTCAATGTGATAGAACTTTGCGGCGGGCTTAAATTCGATGAAAATCGGGTAATGCTGCCGCCCCGACACTGCCTGTAGCATTGCCTGCAGCCGGTCGGTGTAAACGCCCGGAAAGTCGGTCCGCTCCCGCGATTCCAGCTCCGCAGCGGAGAGGATTTCCACCACGCAGTCCTCCCCCTTCAGCATTCCCTTGGTGGAAGGATTGTGGATCACAAACGGAACGCCGTCCCGCGTCAGTTTGACGTCAATCTCGGCACCGTCCAACCCGACATCCGCACCGTGCAGGACCGCCTGCACCGAATTTTCCGGCAGCCGGTAATCGTCCTGGTAGCCCTTGTGCGCCAGAATCCGGTAGCGGTCGGTCTTGGAGTGCTCCGGAAGGCAGGAATAGATTTCGTACACGCGCGCCGGACAGTCAGTCAGAACACCGTCCACCCCTGCAAAGATTGCCTGCGCCTCCCTGCCGGGTGCATCGCACCACACACTGTGCAGCCGCTCATGCAGCAGGTTCAGCGTCTCCCAGCCGGTCTGGTCTGCGGACAGCAGCAGTCCGATCGCGCCAACCGACCACGCCGTTTCCGAAACGGCGGTCCAGTCCGGCACTTGCCCGAGTGCCCGGCAGTCCAGCATGCGCCGCAGGTCCGGCATCCGCAAAAAGGCGGTTGCAAATTCGGCTGCGCGTGCAAACGGCACGCAGAGCGCCGCATCCCCCAGCGCATGCTCCCAGACAAAATCACTCAGCGGCTCCGCTGCGGCAAGATCGGTCAGGCACAGCACCGGAACTGCCCGGCGCGTCAGGTCCAACAGATCGTACAGGGACCCCAGCGCCGCGCCGTCCGCATCCCGCACCGTCAGGGTCCGGTCTACCGCAAGGAATACCGTCTGCGGGCATTCCCCCTGCATCTGCTCTGCGATGTGCGCACCGGCTGCCACCGAAACGGCAGGCGCCGCGATTACATGATCGGTCGGGCGGTAGATCTCCCGGCAAAAGCTCTCCTTTCGGCTCGCAAACAACGGTTTCATATCAGTCTCCTTTTCAGTCCTGCGCGGTGAAAAGATACATCCGCGCGTCTCCGTCATACAGAACTTTCTGAATGCACAGCCCCGCCGACATCCGGGCGGCATCGCTCAGCCGCTGTCCCGTCTCTTTGCAGAGATAGGTCAGCGTGGGGTCCGGTCCCTGCCAAAAACGGCAAAAAATCCCCCGCAGGTTGCCCTGCGGTGGATATTTTGAATGTTTTTGATTAAGCCTGACCGACCGAGCCGAAGAGCTCCATCTTCTCTTTGACGGTTGCCTTGATTGCTTCCACGCCGGGAGCGAGCAGCTTTCTCGGGTCAAAGCCCTTGCCTGCGAGGTCCTTGCCAGCCTCAACATACTCACGGGTTGCCGCCGCGAACGCCAGCTGGCACTCGGTGTTGACGTTGATTTTGGAAACGCCCAGGCTGATTGCCTTCTTGATCTGGTCTGCCGGGATACCGGTTCCGCCGTGCAGAACCAGCGGCATTGCGCCGACCTTTTCGGAAACGGCTGCCAGCGTCTCGAAGGACAGACCCTTCCAGTTTGCCGGATACTTACCGTGGATGTTGCCGATTCCTGCTGCCAGCATGGTAACGCCCAGGTCCGCAATCATCTTGCACTCGTTCGGATCCGCGCATTCGCCCATTCCGATTACGCCGTCCTCTTCGCCGCCGATGGCGCCAACCTCAGCCTCCAGAGACAGCCCCAGCTGGCTGGTAACGTGAACCAGCTCGCGGGTCTTCTCAACGTTCTCCGCAATCGGATAGTGCGAGCCGTCGAACATGATCGACGAGAAGCCCGCCTTGATGCACTTGTAGCAGCCCTCATAGGTACCGTGGTCCAGGTGCAGCGCAACCGGAACCGTAATCTTCAGCTCCTCAATCATCGCCTTCACCATGTCGGCAACCGTCTTGAAGCCGCACATATACTTTCCCGCGCCCTCGGAAACGCCGAGGATGACAGGAGAATTCAGCTCCTGAGCGGTCTGCAGAATGGCTTTGGTCCATTCCAGGTTGTTAATGTTAAACTGACCGACGGCATAGTGCCCCGCCTTTGCTTTTTCCAGCATTTCTTTTGCAGATACGAGCATAGTTATTGAACCTCCGTTTTTCGATTCTGTCCTGCTTATAACAGATACATTATATACCATTCCGGCAAAAAAATCAAGCCGTTTTTCGAAAATCAGTCCGTTTTTTCCGAATTTTCTGCCACAGCCGCCTGTTTCAGCCCTTTCCGGTCCAGTTTTCCGTTCGGCGTGAGCGGCATTTTTTCCAGTTTCCGGAAAAGTGCCGGGAGCATGTAGCGCGGCAGATAGCTGCGCAGCGTTGCCATCAGCGCCGCACACTCCGCGTTTCCCGTGAAATAGAGCACGATGCGCCGGTGTTCGTCGTCATAGACGCAGCAGCATTGCCGCACTGCCTCGCACCGCGCCGCTGCGGCTTCGATCTCCCCCAGCTCAATCCGGTGCCCCTGGTGCTTGATTTGTGCATCCACGCGGGAGTGGAAGACCAGCTCCCCGTGCCGGTTGTAGCTTGCCAGGTCTCCGGTGCGATAGACCGTTTCCGGATACGCCTGCTGCATCGGGTTCTGCACGAACGCCGCTGCGGTGCGCTCCGGGTCGTTGTAGTACCCCAACGTCACGCAGGTTCCGCGCAGGTAAATCTCGCCCACCTCGCCGGGTGCAACCGGCTTTCCGTCTTCTCCCAGCAGCAGCACGCCGGTGTTGCGGAACGGCTTTCCGATCGGGATTGCCTCGCCCTCCTCCAGCGTGCGGTCCGCGCGCCAATAGCAGGACATGCCCGTGGCTTCGGTCGGTCCGTAGAGGTTGAAAAAGGTAGCCCCCGGAAGCGCCTGCCGCCAGAGCGCGTACTGCCGGGGCGGGAAGACCTCGCTGCCGAATGCGACCGTGCGCAGGTACTTTGGCGGGTTCTTCTCCAGCACGCCGAAGGACGAAATCATGGTCAGCGCCGAAACGACCCAGCAGACCGTGTTGATGCGGTGCTCGTTGAGGAAATCGCACAGCTTCATCGGGAACAGGAACAGCTGGCGCGGGACGAAATAAGCGGTTGCGCCGAACTTGATAACCGGCATCAGCTCCTTCAGCGGCGCGTCAAAGAACAGCGGGGTCTGGTTGGCAAACACGCAGGTTTCGTCGAACCCCAGCGCGTCGGACAGCGCCTCGGTATAGTCGATGACCGAGCGATGGCAGGCAATGACGCCCTTCGGCGTTCCGGTCGAACCGGAGGTAAAGACCACATAAATCGGGTCGGTATCCAGCTGGCTCTCCCGCACCCCTCGCAGGGCTGCCGGGTCTTCATCCTCCCCTGCCAGGTCGGCATAGCGGAGGACCGTTCCGTGCCAGTCCAGCTTGCCCGCCAGCTTCTCGCCCTTTTCGTCCACAATCATGCACGCAGCGCCGACCGTTGCCAGAATGCTTTCCATGCGCGGCGCCGGCATGGCGGGATCCAGCGGCACGTAAAAGTTCCCGGCATAGACCGTTCCCCAGAACGCCGCCGGGACCGTCGGGTGCTTCTCCATCAGAATTGCAACCGGTCTCCCCTTGCCGCGTCCCTGCCGCAGCAGTGCCGAGCCGATTCCGCGCGCCGCCCGGAAGAGCGCACCAAAGGTCAGGCTGTCTTGCCCGTTCGAAAACGCCACCTTGTCCGGCACCCGCGCGGCAGTAGTCTCAAGATATTCCAATACGTTATTCAACATTTGCACTCCTTAATAGGGGAAGACCTCGGGGCGCTGCCCCGAACCCCGTTTAAAACCTTCTTAGAAGAAGGTTTTAAAAATTCGAAGAATTTTCCTGAGAAGGGCATCCCCCCATTTTGACCGACCGAAAATTTCCTGCGTGCGAGAAATAGGGGGGATGCCCTTCTCAGGAAAAGTTCTTGGGGTTCTTAGACCCTTCTTCCAAGAAGGGTCTAAGCAGAGTTTGAGACAGCGTCTCAAGGTCTCCCCCTATTATTGAATCGCAATATATTCCCGTGTAGCGGTTTTGGGATAGCCGG
>ERZ1673741.2071-NODE-2071-length-14896-cov-12.679200_pt1 | contig 14896 bp, 15 predicted proteins | sample MGYA00580209_ERZ1673741 | MGnify/ENA primary metagenome ERZ1673741 (study PRJEB41218, sample SAMN15661754) | gut metagenome | host: Homo sapiens | place: Canada: London | collected 2015-08-20/2019-03-30 | study: EMG produced TPA metagenomics assembly of... | reverse complement strand
ATAGAAGGCTATTTTTATCATTGTATGTTTTTAATGATTCGGGTCAAGTGCTTTCGGGGTACATACCAACCTAATTTTCTCATTTCTTTGTTAAGAATATTAAACATAACAAAAAATCTCCCCTCTTTGAGGGGAGATAAAAGTTATAACTTCAATAATAAAGATATTAAAGTACTCAAGTTGTACTACTAGAAGAATGATTTGCATCATACTGAGCCTCGGCAGCGGTCTGAGCGTCAGCAAGCGGGGTTGAATCGCCAATCTTATCCTTATAGTTCTTGTTTGTGAGAACTGCAGGGAATGTACCATAGTACTTACCAGACTTAGCAACACCAAGGATAGCAACGCCGTCCTTAAGCTTAATGCCATACTTAGCTGACTTTGCATCATCTGAATAGTATGTCAGATATTCATAAAAAGTTGCATCACTGCTGATCTCTGTGCCGGCTGCAGTAGCAGTAATGTTGTTTATCCACCAGCCATCAGCAGGAAGTGATGTAATTGTCGGATCTTCATCCATTTCCTCAAGAGCTGAGTTAGCAGCCTTTACCATCTGTGAAGCAGCCGAGTTAGCAGCCTGGATCTTGGACTTCTTTACATATCCGAGCATAGCGGGTACGAGAATTGCAGCGAGAACACCGATGATAGCGATAACAACGATGAGCTCAATAAGAGTAAAACCTTTCTTAGTAGTTTTCATAAGAAAACCTCCTTATTAACAAAATTTGTGCCGTCATTACGGTCACGCGCTTATGAGGTCGGGGCAGATTTTTTACCCTCGGGAAATTTTTGTTTCCTTTGGACTTATCGCCCTTTTCCTTCTCTGTGACTATAGTATATCACTTTATTCATAGAATGTCAACAGAATTTCTAAAAAATTTCCATTTCAATGGCACTTTCTACACGCGAACGGTAAATCGGGCTGTATTTTTTGACACTTTCGTCATATTGCACAATACTATATTAACTTCTTAAATGATTTGATTAGCTTTTGTTGTATTTACATCGATGTATACTGTGAGTATAACTGTGCTTCATATCTTTATATATAATTCAAATTCATAAAAAATAGCAGAAACTATTGACATATCCGAGTTGATGCTGTATAATAATACAAGTGTTGCTTTAACTATTTAAAGCTTTACAGGTTCAACTTCAAAAAACATTAATGAAAGGGCTGGTTATTAATGGGCTCACAAGCCGCAACCTTCGCCATTCTTGCCGTTTACGTTCTGATAATGGTAAGCATTGGCGTCTACACATCAAGAAAAACAAAGTCTACCGAGGACTTTCTCCTCGGCGGCAGAAGCGTCGGTTCATGGCTGACTGCTTTCTCATACGGAACAACCTATTTCTCGGCAGTTGTATTTATAGGCTACGCAGGACAGTTTGGTTGGAGTTATGGTGTTTCGTCCACATGGATAGGAATAGGAAATGCAGTAATAGGAAGTCTTATTCCGTTCTTTCTTATGGGCAGAAGAACACGACTCATGTCCAATCACCTTAATGCAAAGACTATGCCGGAGTTCTTTGAATACAGATTTGATTCAAAGGGATTAAAGACTGTTTCCGCGGCAATCGTATTCATCTTCCTGATACCCTACACAGCTTCGGTATATAACGGACTTTCAAACCTCTTTAATATGGTATTTGACCTTGGTGAGTACGGAGCTACATATATTATTATAGCAATGGCGATACTCTCGGCTGTATATGTAACACTTGGCGGATATAAGGCAACTTCACTCAATGATTTCGTTCAGGGAATTATAATGCTTATCGGTATTGCAACAGTTGTGGTTCTCACAGTTCAGAAGAAGAACGGAATCTCTGCTGCTGTTGATGCTCTCAATCTTATTCCTGACGATAAGGGCAATACAGGCACACTCGGCTCAATATTCGGTCCCGACCCGTTCAATCTCCTCGGAGTTGTAATTCTTACATCTCTCGGAACATGGGGACTTCCGCAGATGGTTCAGAAGTTCTACGCGATAAAGGACGAGGACGCAATTAAGAAAGGTGCGATTATTTCAACATTTTTTGCGCTTGTAGTTGCCGGCGGCTCGTACTTCATGGGCGGATTTGTAAGACTTTACTGTACACTCAAGGAGGACGGTTCGGATAAGGCTCTTATTGACTTCAATGCCAACGGAAAGCCGAAATTTGACACAATGGTGCCTGCACTTCTTCAGAGTGCGCTCCCGAATATTCTTATCGGACTCGTTGTAGTGCTCGTTCTTTCAGCCTCACTTTCGACTCTTTCTTCGCTTGTGCTTACGTCAAGTTCTACACTCACCAATGACCTTATCAAGCCAAGAGTAAAGGACTTCAGCGAGAAGAAGCAGCTCCTTTGCACAAGACTTTTCATTGCTGTATTCCTTATCGTTTCGGTGATCATTGCAAGCAACCCCAACGCTTCGATAACAACTCTTATGTCCTACTCATGGGGAGCGCTTTCAGGCGCATTCCTTGGCCCGTTCCTTTTCGGACTGTTCATGAAGAAGATTTCCAAGGCAGCTTGTGCAGTAAGCTTCTGTACAGGTATAGGGATCAGTCTTATTCATATGCTCCTGTTCAGTTTCAATATAGATGCATTCAGTGGCATAAGACAGGCTGTAATAGATCTTAACTGTCCGCTAAACCTGCTTTCTCCTATAAATGCCGGAGCATTTGCGATGATACTTTCGCTTATCATTGTTCCGGTAGTTAGCTGCTTTACAAAGGCTCCTGACGAAAAAACGATAGAAAACGCATTCAGTTGCCTTAAAAAGAACTAGGTCGTGTTGACACTAAGCCTAACAACGCATCTTTTCGGCAAAATTTCACGCATCCTGCGTTAAAAAGTCTTGACAGGCGACAGCCTGCCTGCGACTTTTTGCCTTGTCTACGTAAAATTTATGCTCGAAAATCTGCATATTATCTTAGTGTCAACACTCCCTAAATCACTAAAAATAAAACCTGAGAAGAAACTGTGATCTTCTCAGGTTTTTTGTTGTTATGCTTTTTTGACGGGATGTCGGATCACTGTTTTCAGTTTTTCCGGAGCAACACGCCGTGCATCGGAGAGGTATATTTCGTGATGCAGTCTGGTGCCTGAAAAATCATTTTCATAGCCGTTTTCTGCGAGAAATTTGTCCATTAATTCGACAGTTGCGGGTTCGTCATCATACGAGCCGATGTGCATGATCTGAACGCATAAGCCTTCGTCTATCGTCAGAAATTCGGCTGATGAACAATCAAGCTTCTTCTTTTTTGAAGCAGTCTCAACTGCCCATTCAAAGTCGTTTTTCTCTACAAAGTCAGGCAGGCGAATCACCGATATCCAGTTGAATGAATTCTTATCTGCGTAATTTACGCCGTTAACTCCGTCCTGCCACCAAAAACCTTCGAGCGGCGGAACAACATACTCGAAGAAACCATTGATTTTGTAGTTGGTTTTATAACTCATTTTCAGCGTATAGGCTATAGCGTAGAGAACGCCGATAGCCTGCTTGTAAGTTCCGTGTTCATCATTTGGATCGCCTTTGCCTCTTACAGCAATGTAATTTGCACGCGGAATTTCCACTATCTGCGGCTTATTCTTAGGCATATAGAATTCTTTGTACTCTTTTTTGAAATCAAAAGCCATAAACTTACCTTTCGCCGTTGATGTAATCTATAAGCTCTGCTTTTCCGTCTGCCATGGTGTAAGCATAATAGGTGAGAATGGTGGAAGCGTCCATCGCATTGATAACACCGTCTCCGTTGACATCGGCCGCAGCGATTTCAGCAGCACTGAGACCGCTTTCTTTATTGGCGAGTTCATTGGCGTAAGCTGTTAGTATAGCAGAGGCGTCGATCGAATTGATTTTTCCATTGTTATCGAGGTCGCCAAGCTTGCGGTCGCTGAGTGCGATGTAAATACTCTGCACATTGCTGCCGTTGGGACGTATATCGCGTATTCCGCCATCAGGGAGTCTGTACACGAGGTTTGTTATATTAGGCTGTTCGGTTTTGAAGTCTATTGCGTAACGGCCTGCATTTGCAGAAGTATCCACGCTGTAATCGAAAACAGCAAGCGGATATTTGCTGCTTTCTCCGTCAGTAGGAACAAGCGGTGTTGAAAGTACATTTGTGTAGGCTACCGACATGAGTTTATCCTCGGGATATGCCTTTGCCGTAAGGACATACGAAGCTGCAGAATTGTCATATGGATTTTTGAAACCTGCCTCCTCGGGAGTGTAGATGTTGGTAAGTTCAACGCCGTTTCCCTGCCATACCCATTTAGCGACTATCTGTCCCGTTAAATTCAGAGCGTCGTTGAAGTAAAGACGAATTTTTCCATCGATCGCGGACTTGCCGCTTACTTCATTGAGGTTGATAAAGATAGTACGACCGCTTGGGAGAATGTGGATATCATCGTTATCCTCTGCACTGAAATAAAGTGTAGGGATATATGTGTTGGGATCTAATTCTGCCGCACCTGTGTTTATGGAAGATACTGCACTTAGCGTGAGAACGAGTGAAGAACAGAACGCGATAAATTTTTTCATAATAATCTCCTATCAGAGCAGCTCGCACATTCTGAGAACGATCTCAGCAACGCGTTTAGCTGCAATTTTTTCAAATTCATCGAATGACATAGCACCCTCATCGTCAGCGTTGTCCGAAATGCAGCGAACGCTTACAAAGGGGAGTTTGTTGAGGTATGCGCAGTGACCGATAGCTGCACTTTCCATGTCAACGGCATAGGGGTCGAACTTTGCGAGTATCTCCTGCTTAACATCGTTGCTGGAGATGAAAGCTTCGCCCGAAACGATCCTTCCGCGGAAACTCTTAACGCCGAACTCGCCGCAAACCTTTTCAGCAGTCTCGATGAGCTTTTCGTCAGCCTTGAAAATACCGCAGTATGGCGGATAATCGTTAAGGAAATGGAGATCAAGGTCGTGGGCGAGTACCTCATTTGAAACAACGATATCGCACACTTTGACAGCGTGATTCATTCCGCCTGCGATACCTGTGTTGATAATGCAGTCGGGCTTGAAGTTGTCCGTCATGACCTGAGCGCAAAGAGCCGCGTTGACCTTGGCAATACCACAGCAGGCATTGATGATCTTCTTTCCGTCGCGCTCGTTTATGTAGAAATCAAAACCTGAAATGTTTCTGACTTCCGCATCGCCGAGAATTTTTCTTATGTCAGCAAGCTCGGAAGGCATTGCGCCGATAATTGCTATTGTATTCATATTTAATAGTAACTCCTTTATAATAAACTCGCCTTTATTATACCATAGAATTGACGAAAAAGCAACCGGACATAAAGAATTTACATTTTCTGGTGTGAAATCTGAAACACAATTGAAAAATCTGCTTGAAATTCATGAAACAATGTGGTATAATAATATAAAACCATTTCACAAAGGAGTGAAGCACAATGAATATTTCTGAATTTGCAGAGTACGCCGGTGTTTCAAAATCGGCGGTCAGCAGGTATTTCAATAACGGCTATCTGAGCGATGACAAGCGTGAACAGATAGAGAAAGCGATTGAGGAAACAGGCTATTCTCCGAGTTTTTCGGCTCGCGCGGTAAAGACTCGTGTTACTAAGCTTGTTGGAGTCATAATACCGTCGCTTTCGAGCGAGAGCTGTGCCCGTATCACAAGCGGTATCAGCAGGATACTCAACGAGCAGGGGTATCAGATACTGCTTGCAAACACCTCCAACGATCACAACAAGGAGATAGAATATCTCGATTTATTCAGGCAAAACCGAGTAGACGGAGTCATTTTCCTCGCAACGATTTTTACGGAAACTCACCGCGCAGTCCTCAAAAAAATGCCGATCCCCGTTGTTATCGTGGGACAGCAGTATAAGGGATATAACTGCGTTTGCCATGATGATTTCGGAGCAGCTTATGCACTGACCTCCCTCATGCTGGAAAGGGGGGCGAAAAAGCCGGCATATATCGGCGTTACTGATGATGATAAAGCGGCAGGAGAGGCGAGACATCATGGCTTTCTCAAGGCACTTTCAGACAACGGCGTATCGCTTGACAAGCACCATATAGCCGCTGCGGAGTTCAGCATGGATTCGGGTTATAGCTGTGCGGCAAAGGTACTGTCAGCGCCTTCACTTCCTGACTGCATTTTCTGCTCAACGGACAATATCGCCGCAGGAGCAATGCTTTACTGCCGCGAGAATAATATCAAAATTCCCGACAATATTATGATATGTGGAGTAGGCGACTCGAAAATCGGAGCAATAACTGCTGTTCCGCTTACATCGGCACGTCTGCACTATTATACGGCAGGAGCTGAAGCTGCGCAAATGCTTCTGAATGGGATAGCACGCAGCAGTGAAGTTCCGAAAATAATGAAACTTGACTATGAAATAGTGGAACGAGAATCGACAAAACGTGATACCTGATATGAAATGGTGTGAAACTTACAAGAAATACTTTTGAAATTTGGAGCAAATGTCATTGACAGCCTGTACATTCTATGATATAATAAGTTCAACAAATGAAATTGATTTCATAAATGATGTGAAACAAATATATCAGGAAAGAAGGACGTTATATGGATTACAGAAAAACTGCTCAGGAAATTCTTTCCGCGATCGGCGGCAAGGGTAATCTGGCAAGCGCAGCACATTGTGCGACAAGGCTCAGACTTGTTATTGCAGACAATGCAAAGGTGAAAAAATCCGTTCTCGAAAACATTGACGGAGTAAAGGGAGTGTTTGAGGCGGCAGGTCAGCTCCAGATAATCATCGGAACAGGTACGGTCAATAAGGTTTACGATGAATTTATCGACCTCGCGGGCGTTGAAGCAGCTTCCAAGGGACAGACTCTCATAACATTTGATAAGCAGTTGATCGCGTCAAAGGGCTATAAGACGATAACACCGGTAATTGTTACAAATTCATTCGAGTTTTCGGCAGTAAACCGCAAGGCGACAGGAGAAGTAACTCCAAAGAACGTACTTCTCGAACTTGTAAAGGAGTGATAATATGACATATATTGACGGTAAATGGCGGCAGGAGGTTCACCTCGAACCTCCGCATGGCTGGCTTAACGATCCTAACGGTCTCAGTTTTTTCGGCGGTTATTATCATGTATATTTCCAGTATTCTCCCGATAATGCCAATGGTGACGGAAGAAAGTGCTGGGGACACTACCGCAGTAAGGATCTTATTGACTGGGAGTTTACGGGAACGGTTCTTTTTCCTGATACTCCCGATGACAAAGACGGCGTTTATTCTGGCTCGGCAGTCGAGCATGACGGAATCCTCCATATTTTCTACACAGGAAATGTCAAGGAGGAGGGCGACCATGACTATATCACGTCAGGCAGGGGAGCGAATGTGATAAGCGTAACTACTGCTGACGGAGTTACAATGAGTGAGAAGCAGACACTTCTGCGAAACAGCGACTATCCCGATTTCTGTTCGTGCCATGTGCGCGATCCGAAAGTATGGCGCGAGGGTAATAAATGGAGAATGGTTCTTGGTGCGAGAACTCTCGATGATACAGGTTGTGTTCTTTTCTACTCATCAGACGATATGATAAGCTGGAAATACGATGGAAGCGACTGCATTGAAGATTTTGGATATATGTGGGAGTGCCCCGATGTGTTTGATGTCGGCGGTCACAGATATCTGAGCGTATCTCCGCAGGGACTCCGGCACGGTGAAACCAAGTTCCAGAATGTCTATCAGTCCGGATATTTCAGATATGATGGTTCACTCAATGGCTTTACGGAGTGGGATTACGGTTTCGATTTCTATGCACCGCAGACGTTTGAAGCTCCCGACGGACGCAGGATAATCATAGGCTGGATGGGGATCGGCGATATACCGTACACCAATCCCACTATAAATCTTGGATATCAGCATTGCCTGACAGTTCCGCGTGAAATTACAGCCGATGAAAACGGTGTCCTTATGCAGAATCCTATACGCGAACTTTCAGAACTGAGGGGTGCGAAAAAGTCTGTTTCCGACTGCGATGAGGTCAATATGGAACTTCCGTCAGAAATTATTGCAAAAGTCGGCGGAGAATTTTCAATTGAGATAAAAGACGTTCTCACTCTCAGTTGGGAGGACGGAATCTTTGAATTAAGATTTGACAATGACAAGGCAGGCGGCTTGCGAAAAGTCCGCAGGGCAGTTGTGCCTGAGTGCTGCGACCTGCGTATCATAGCGGACAAGAGTTCGCTTGAAATTTATCTCAATGACGGTAGGACGGTTTTGAGCACTCGTATGTATCCCGAAGGTGACAGCGTGGAAGTTGTTTTCCGCGGAATAAATGCTGAGATTTTCAAACTCAGAAAGCAGGAGGTGAAGTTTCTTGGAGAATAAAAAGCTGATCGCCATTGGTGAAGCGCTGATAGATTTTGTGCCGAAAGAAGTCGGCTGTTCATTCAGCGAAGTCAGCGCATTTTCCCCCAAAATAGGCGGAGCGCCCGCAAACGTGTGCGGAGCATTCACAAAGCTTGGCGGTGATTCAATGATGATAACCCAGCTCGGTGATGACCCCTTCGGACACAAAATTGCAGACGCGCTCACAGGTTACGGAATCGACACTTCGGCAGTAAATTTTACCAAAACAGCAAATACGGCATTGGCTTTCGTAAGCCTTGATGCCACCGCAAACAGAACATTCTCATTTTATCGCAGTCCCTCGGCAGATATGCTCATGTCTCCCGAAATGGTAAAAAAGGAGTGGTTTTCCGATGCATACGCCCTGCATTTTTGCAGTGTTTCTCTTGGAGATTTTCCCATGAAAGATGCTCACATAAGGGCAATTGAATATGCAGAAAAGGCCGGAGCAATAATAAGCTTTGACCCGAATCTCCGCTTTCCGCTTTGGGAGTCGAAAGAGAAACTTCACGACAGGGTGAATGAGTTTATTCCAAAGTGTGATATTCTGAAAATATCCGATGAGGAGCTTGAATTCATTACCGGTCAGGGTGAAATAGAAAAAGCCGTTCCCATACTTTTTGAGAAAGGCATAAAACTTATAGTTTACACTTGCGGAAGCAGCGGAGCTTTCGCGTTTACCAAAAACGCCAAAGCATTTTCACCGTCCGAAAAAGTCAAGGCTGTGGATACAACAGGTGCAGGAGACGGATTTATCGGCTCTTTCCTGTGGAAACTCAGCACTTTCGGAGTGTCGGCTGGCGATATCCCGACACTTGACGGATCCGTCCTAAGAGAGTGCCTTGACTTTTCAAATAAATTCTGTGCAATAAGCGTTCAGTCAGAGGGCGCTATAGAATCTTACCCCGATATTTTAAATCTACAGTGAAAGGAAAAATTATCATGAAAGAATTTAGGGAGTGTTGACACTAAGATAATATGCAGATTTTCGAGCATAAATTTTACGTAGACAAGGCAAAAAGTCGCAGGCAGGCTGTCGCCTGTCAAGACTTTTTAACGCAGGATGCGTGAAATTTTGCCGAAAAGATGCGTTGTTAGGCTTAGTGTCAACACGACCTAATTACACAATTACCGATGCAGTAGGAATCCACGCACGTCCCGCAGGTCTCCTCGCAAAGAAGTCAGCCGAATTCAAGAGCAAGGTTACGATCATCAAAGGCAGCAAATCGGCTGATACACGACGTCTTATGGCGCTTATGGGACTTGGTATCAAGTGCGGTGAAACTATCACCGTTCAGACAGAGGGCGAGGACAAGGCAGCAGCAGCCGAGGCTATCGAGGCGTTCCTCAGGGAAAACAACTTCTAAACTCACAACGGAAAAGACGGTGGTCATATGTTAGCGGCAAAGGGTACCGGAGTTTCTTCCGGAATCGCAGAGGGAACACTAAGGGAACACTATTTTACTATAAGCGTGCGTCAAAGAACACTGATAAAAAAGCAGGTACACCCGATGAGGAACTTGCGCGCTGGAAAGAAGCGTCCGCGTCTTTTGCGGTAGAACTTGATGCGCTTGCAGAAAAAACAAGATCCACACTTGGCGAAGAGGCTGCAACGCTCTTTGAAACTCACCGTATGATGCTGGACGATCTCGACTATACAGACAGAATTACGGAGCTTATTCAATCTGACGGATACAGCGCAGAGGCTGCTGTTGACGCAGCAGGCAAGGAGTTTTCCGAAATGTTCGCAATGATGGACGACGATTATATGAAAGCGAGAAGTGTTGATGTACTCGACATTTCCAATCGCGTTGTAAATATTCTCAGTGGAAGCGGCGAGGCGAATGATTTTGGCGGAAAACCTGTTATTATCGCTGCGGACGACCTGACTCCGAGCGAGACCGTTCAGCTTGACAAGAATCTAATTCTCGGATTTATCCTCAGTGGCGGAAATGCAAACAGCCATACTGCTATCCTTGCGAGAACGCTCGGAATCCCCGCAGTCATAAACGCTGACCTTGAATTTCGCCCCGAATACGAGAACAGGGAAGTCATAATGGACGGAAGTGTAGGATATATCGTGATCGATCCCGATGAAACCACTAAGGACTACCTTGGTAAAAAACAGCGTCATGAAAAAGCTGTACGGGAAATGCTCGAAAAACTGAAGGGTCAGCCCGATGTTACAACAGACGGCAAGAAGATAAAGGTATACGCAAATATCACAAACCCTTCTGACGTTGATGCAGTTATAGCAAATGACGCGCGTGGAATCGGACTTTTCAGGAGCGAATTCTTGTATCTTGGTTCTGATGATTTTCCGGCAGAGGAAGTTCAGTTTGAAGCTTACAAAACCGTTGTTCAGAGAATGAACGGCAAACGCGTGATAATCAGAACAATGGATATAGGTGCCGACAAGAAAATCGGTTATTTTGGACTTGCAGATGAGGCGAATCCTGCACTCGGCATGAGAGCATTACGAATTTGCCTCACACGTCCCGAGATTTTCAAGACTCAGCTCAGAGCGCTCTACAGAGCCTCTGCATACGGAAAACTCGAGATCATGTTTCCAATGGTATCGAGCCTTTGGGAAGTTCAGGAGACAAAGCGTATGTGCAGCGCTGTAATGGCGGAACTGAAAAAAGAACGCATTCCCTATGATGAGAACCTCGAACTCGGCGTAATGATAGAAACTCCTGCGGCGGTGATGATAGCTCCCGAACTTGCGCGGGAGGTAAGTTTCTTCTCAATAGGAACAAACGATCTTATGCAGTACACCATTGCACTTGACAGACAGAGCATATGCGGACTTGAAAAATTCTACGATGCAAATTATTATTCATAATTACCTCCTGAGCTTAGTATACCAAAAACAAGCATTCAAGTAAACTAAGTGAAATTGAAATATAAGATAAATATAACTTAGCTTAATTATAATTATTAATCAGGATAATGTCAATAAAAACAGATATGCTTGGAATACATATTTTTTTATTCGGACTTTTGGATATTAAACTTCCTAAAATCACCTAATGTTGTGAGGCAAAGAGGGTGTTCATAGATAACAAAAGTACAAATATTTAATTTTCAAATTTTATAAAAAAGCTCTTGACAAGTATGATGCTTCGTGATATGATGTATTATGTAAGAGGAGGTATTGTATGGATATTCAGTTAAAACGCGGACTCTTAGATGTATGTGTATTAGCAGCGATTAGGAGTGAAGATTCATACGGTTATAAGATAATCAAAGACATGAAACCGTATATCGAGTTGTCTGAATCGACGCTGTACACCATTCTGAAGCGACTTGAATCATCGGATATGCTGACAGTCCGAACAGCGGAACACGGCGGCAGATTGCGCAAATATTATCATATCACTGATAAAGGACTAAAGCGCATTGAAGATTTTAAAAAAGAATGGGACGAAATTTTGTTCATATATCGATTTGTAACCAAGGAGGATAATAATGAATAAGCAAGAATTTCTTATGCGGTTGAGAGAAGATTTATCGGGACTTCCTCAGAATGAAATCGAAGAACGTCTTACATTTTACAGCGAGATGATCGATGACCGAATAGAGGAAGGACTTTCCGAGAAACAGGCGGTAGGCGAGATCGGAGACATTGACGAAATTATTTCGCAAATCGTTGCGGACATTCCGCTTGCCGTGCTTGTAAAAGAAAAGGTAAAGCCGTCACGCAAGTTAAGAGTATGGGAGATCGTACTCCTGATACTGGGTTCTCCGATATGGCTTTCCCTCGGAATCGCTGTATTTTCCGTAATTATTGCAGTTTATGCGGCAATATGGTCGGTAATAGTTTCCTTGTGGGCGATCGAAACCGCACTGATATGTGCTGCTTTAGGCAGTATTTTCATGTGCATCTTTTTTATTTTTAATGGTCATATATCGTCGGCTATCGCCATGATTAGTGCAGGTATGGTTTGCGCGGGAATGTCTGTTTTCTTTTTCTTTGGTTGTAAAGCGGTGACCAAAGGAGTTCTGTTAATGACAAAAAAGCTTGTTCTGAGCATTAAAAATAGTTTTGTAAAGGAGAGAGCATAATGAAAAAATCAACCAAAGGACTGCTTATCACAGGTGCTTTACTTATTCTTTTCGGAATTATAATTTTCACAGGTGTGATGGCGGCAAATCATTGGGATTTTTCAAAGTTAAGCACTGTGCAACTCGTAAGCAGTACATATCAAGTAGACGATAAATTTGATGATATTTCGTTGAAAACTGATGTTGAGGATATCATATTTTTACCTTCTGATGACGGAAAGTGCAGAGTTGTCTGTGATGAACCTAAGAATGTGAAAGCTGCTGTTTCAGTTCAGGGAAAAACGCTTACTATCAATACAACGGACAACGAAAAGAAGAATTTTTACATTGGCATAATGCTGAATACGCCGAAGATCTCCGTATATCTTCCTGAGAGAGAATACTCGCTGCTTCGTATCAATGAAAATACGGGAGATATAAAACTGCCTGATGCTTTTACATTTGGGAAAATAGATATTGAGGCAGACACCGCAAATGTTAAGTGCCGTTCTTCTGCTTCGGACTCTATTAAAATTAAACTCAGCACAGGGGATATGGATATTTCGGACTTATCTGCAAATTCTCTTGATCTCACAGCTACAACAGGTGAAATAAAAGCAGATTCAATCTCCTGTAAAAGTGATATTCAAGTTAAGGTGAGCACAGGAGACTCCAAGTTTACAGATATTTCGTGCAAAAACTTTATCTCAAAGGGAAGTACGGGCGGAATTTTTCTGACTGATGTAATTGCGGCAGAAAAGATCTCCATCGAAAGAAGTACAGGAGATGTAGCATTTAATGCTTGTGATGCAGGTGACATATTTATTAAGACTACCACTGGAAATGTCAATGGAAGCCTGCTCTCCGATAAGATATTTATTACCGAAACCAACACTGGAAACGTAAGTGTCCCAAAGTCTTTAAGCGGAGACAAGTGCGAAATTCATACAACGACAGGAGATATAGAGATAAAAACAAAATAATACAAAAAAGCGATAGAGAACTTAAACTCTCTATCGCTTTTTATAATATCAGTTTCACATAAAATACGATGTGAATTTAATCGCAATCGACGTATAGCAGATGTTTTCCGCAATGGAGACACCGGAATAAATACCCCTGCATACTTCCGTCATTTTGCATATATTCCTTTACATCTGTAAGGTCAAACCCACATATGTCCTGATCGTATGTTTCTTCAATCTCCTTGTCAATACCTGAACGTATCAGATCGTCCCAGCCGACATATCCGATAAATGCGCAAAAGTCATCGCAATGAGCACACCAGTATTCTTGCTGCAAACCTATATATCCGGGTGTACGATGTAACAATTCATCAAGTTTGTCCGAATCGGATACTTTTCCGACATTATCTGCATCTTGGAATTCTCCGTCGAATTTTTTTGCTGCTGCGCCGTTTGAAATACATTCAGGACAAATGCGATCTACATCATCTATAGAATAAAAAGGTGATTCATACCATATATCCGTTTCGCAGCCGCAGCAATCACATTTCTGAGGAGTACCTTTTTGAAAAGCACCGGTTTCAATTGGATTCGGGTGATATTTAAACGTTGGAAGCATATTTCTTTCTCCTTTGATTCAGGGCTTATATTCATAGTATAACATAAATATTATATCATTATTACTCGGAAAAAGCAAATATATATTTGCTTTGTGGCCGGGTTATGATACCTATTCAGACTAAACGGCTTGAAATATGTAATTAATTATGCTATAATTGTAATCAACGAAAACAATAGTCATGCCGCTCAAGCTGTACAGAAAGGAATCTGAATTGAATATTTATACATATCATAACGGAAAAAAGCTTCGCTGCGGCTATACTACAGGTTCCTGTGCAGCCGCAGCAGCGAAAGCAGCAGCCGAAATGCTGCTTTCAGGGATAGAATTTACGCAAACGGAACTCTTGACACCGTCAGGAGTCCCACTTCACCTTGATGTTTGCGATATTTGCAGAACGACCGATACAGTACGGTGTGCCGTCAAAAAGGACAGCGGTGACGATCCGGATGCGACCAAAGGAATATTGATATATGCAGAAGTTTCCAAAACGAACAGCGGCATTACAATTGACGGCGGTGTCGGAATAGGAACTGTTACAAAGGCGGGACTCGATCAGCCTGTCGGTTCAGCCGCAATAAATTCCGTGCCGCGGAGAATGATAACAGAGGCTGTATCGGAGATTTCTCATAAGTATGGATATATCTGCGGATTACACATTCTTATATCAGCACCTGAAGGCGTAGAGATCGCCAAAAAGACTTTCAATCCACGAATGGGAATCGTAGGCGGAATATCAATTATTGGCACGACAGGTATAGTAGAGCCTATGAGCAACTCCGCAATTGTGGATACCATATGCACAGAAGCAAATATCCGTAAAGCTGAGGGCAGAAAAACACTTGTATTGACCATTGGAAACTACAGCGAGAAATTTATTATGGAAAAGCGGCCGACACTTATCCG
>ERZ1673741.2050-NODE-2050-length-15048-cov-9.189622_pt1 | contig 15048 bp, 18 predicted proteins | sample MGYA00580209_ERZ1673741 | MGnify/ENA primary metagenome ERZ1673741 (study PRJEB41218, sample SAMN15661754) | gut metagenome | host: Homo sapiens | place: Canada: London | collected 2015-08-20/2019-03-30 | study: EMG produced TPA metagenomics assembly of... | reverse complement strand
CGGGAAGCTGTCCGGGAAAATAGGTCGAGGCCAACACAAAAGAGGCTCAGGGGATAACACTGGGCCCTCTCATATATTCCTCCTTAGCTCAGTCGGTAGAGCATGCGGCTGTTAACCGCAGGGTCGTAAGTTCGAGCCTTACAGGGGGAGCCAAAAGGAAAGAGCCGTCCACCGGATGGCTCTTTCCTTTTGCATTTCTAAAAGAATCAAAGTTATGTCCCTGCTAACACGGCAGCATCGGCTGTTAACTGTGAGCAAGGAAAAACACCATGTTATGGTGTATTCCCGCAGCGATACCCCGCAGAGCCGGGAGAATCGGATCTCATTCTACGGCTCTTGGATATCCTTGAATCCTAACTACATATGGCAAAAATTATCAGCCGACTTTATGACCACAAATTATGGGAAATATGGTCGGCTTTTTTGTTGCCTGAAAACAAATAGGAGGTTTTCATGTATATTGAAATAGAAAAGACAGGTCTTGATGTTTCGGACTTGATCGCCTTGGTACAGCGCAGGAAGGACGGCAATACGCTTTTTCCGTACAAGAGCTTTGTGTGCTGATGCAGTAACTGTTTGTACTCGACAAAAGGAAAGTGCGCACTGAAAAAGTGTTGTTGTATGGATGAGAGAATCTGCGCGAATACCTGCTCATTCGATAAGATGATGCGACAATGCTTTTCGGAAACCGGGGACAATGTGTTTCGCTATCGTTTGCACATAGCCATTGATCGTGCGATCGAAAAACAAAGCTGTTTTCTTAATTTGGGACACCGTAGACGATTCTATGATGGACTTTCTCGCACAAGAAAAGCAAACAGTATTTTTTTGGCTCAACTCTTTTTACTTTCTGCTTTTGATGAACTTTGGTAAGAAGCAAGGAAGGTTATAGAGCAGAACCGAGATCCGGGCGTGTCAGGAGCACAACCGCAGTACTTACTGCTACCGCAGAGTGCATATATGGCTTGAAAGGCAAGGAATACATAAGGAGCCGAAAACGGTGGGAGCGACTGAGGGAGAACAACTCTTTCCGTCGCACAAAGTGCGACACTTTCTTTGGAGTGGAATGCTGTGGCAGCAGGATGGGGCGTTCCCTGCGATGTGGGGAAATGTCATTTTCCCGGATAGATTTGGGCAGGATAGCGGGTGCTTTTAGGTGGAAATTTTTCGTTTTATCTTGAAAAAATGCTTGACAAACCGCCATAGGTACGCTATACTCAACAATGGTTAGTGGAAGCTAATAATTAAGGCTTCTGCTTTTTTGAAGAGAATGTGTTAGCGATGACTGACGGGAATCATGCTGATTTTCGCGTGCGCTTCGAGACTGGATTTTCTGGAGAGGAGCTGCGGATGATACAGGATATGCCTAGCGGAGGCGGCAACGCGTTTTCTGTCCGTAGATCCATATTTACGCCGATATGGAAAAGGCACAGGTGGAGGAGCTTGTGAAGGATTTACTTGGACACACGCTTATGGTTATTTCTGAGGATGAGCATGCTGCCTATGTCGGCGTGCTGAAATGTAGGACAGATATCATTTTGGCGGAGTGATCAGCATGGAAATCGGTAAAAATTCTTTGTGGGAGCGGACTTTCGCAAGGGATTAAATAAAAAACAGCAATGTGAAGGAGAAAAAGAATGAAACTTGTGAAATCGATGGTATCGGCAATCTTGGCGGTCATCATGTGCGTGATGTGCGTGGGCATGTTTTCCGCGTGCGGAAAGCAATCTACGGAAAAGGCGCAGTTCAAGACCGTGCCTGTTTTGGAGGACACCCGTTCGACCGAGACAAAAATGAACACGTTCAAGACGTTGAACGGCAATGAGGTGACCTACAACATGAATACCCGCAAGATCGTTGCCATTTCCGGCGCGGGAGACCTTGTTGCATTTGGTCTTCGTCCATCCGCGGTTATTGCGGACAGCAGCACGGTTGAGAGCTATAAGACGTTTTTCGAGGGTGTGAAGCTGTTGAACTATACGCAGCCGTTTGATACTGAGGAAATTTTATCGTATGAACCGGAGCTGATTCTTGTCAATCAGCTGATGGATGAAGAGAACATTAAGGCATTGGAAAAGATCGCGCCTGTAATTCCGCTGTACCGCGAAAGCTTTGATTTTGAAGAAAGATTGGACTATATCGGCAAGATTTTTGGTCTTGAGGACAACGCGAAGACCCTGATTGATTACGCAAAAGAGACAAAGCAGGCGGCACTGGATAAAGTGGCGGAGATGAATCTTTCGGAGAAAACGGTGACAGTCTTCTATTACATGGACGGCGTTTCTGTTCCGCCGACGGAATATTGGTATTTTAACAAAATCATTTATGAAGATTTGGGCATGAAGCGTCTCCCGATTGTGGATCGCTTCCTTGAAACACAGGACAATCCGTTTGCGCCAATCAGCTACGAGGTTTTGAAGGACTATGAGGGCGATGTTGTGATCTACGCCGATATTATGGCGGCGATGATGGGAACAGAGCTTGGTGTCCCGAATGATCTTGCTGAAAATCCTATGTGGAAGATGCTTGACTGCGTCAAAGAAGATCGAGTTGGCGTAATCGACGCGATGCTTTACGCTGAAAAAGATGTGCTTTATCTCTATGCACAGTATGACGGCATTTTGAAAGCATTTGAAAAGGCAAAGGCGATCGAGAGCAAATAAGCGATGAAAAAATTCGGGAATCACATCAAAACACCACGGAGCAATTCCGCAAGATTTTTCATTTTGCTTGCGGTATGTGTGGGGATGCTTGTCATTCTTTCCGTCGCGTTTATTGTTCTCGGAGCGAAGGCGATAAGGCTATCGGATATATGGAATGCGCTGTTCCGTTTTGACGCTGAGGAGATCAACCAGGTCATTGTACGGAATTTGCGCATTCCGCGCCTTTTGGCGGATATAATAGTCGGTGTTTCGCTTTCCGTTTCGGGCGCGGTGATGCAGGGAAACACCAAAAATCCGATGGCGGATTCGGGTATTATGGGTATCAGCGCCGGCTCAATGTTTGCCGTGATGCTGATTATGGCGTTTTTGCCGTCCGCGACAAAGCTCGAGATCATCGGCTATTCCTGCCTCGGCGCAGGAGTGGCGACGCTGCTTATTTACGGAGTTGCCATGATGGGACGGCGCGGTATCACGGCCGACCGCATGGTGCTTTCGGGAATGGCGATCTCAACGCTGTTCAGCTCCGTGACATCGGCGATCGTTCTGAAAATGGGGATGTCGAGCAGCATGATGAAATATACGGCGGGCAGCTCTGCCAGCACGGTGTGGACGGATATTGCGATCGCAGGACCCTTTTTCATCATGGGATTTCTGGCGTCACTGCTTATATCGCGCGCTCTGACAATCATGAATCTCGGCGAGGACGTTTCAAGAGGGCTTGGCGCCAATATCCGCTTTATCAAGTTTGTTAGTACGATGGTGGTGTTGGTGCTTTCGGCGATTGCGGTCGTTGTGATTGGCCCTGTCGGGTATGTGGGGCTGATGGTTCCGCATATCGTGCGCTACTTTGTGGGGACGGATTACCGGTTTGTACTGCCGTCCTGCGCGGCGCTTGGCGCGGTGCTGGTGGTGCTGGTGGACCTTGTGGCGCGGCTGATTCTGCCGGGAAGAGAATTTCCGGTCGGCATTCTGCTTACGATCATCGGCGTTCCGTTTTTTATTTTTACATCGCGCCGTCAAAAGAGCGATGCATTTGGCGGGTAAGGGGGCAGGACAGTGAAACGTGGGCTTGTTTTGGGAAAAAATCCTCTTCGCCGCGGAATCGCGATCAATATCGTGCTTGTGATTCTACTTGCCGTGGTCTTTTTGATCGGGTGCAATGTTGGGCAGTATAAAATTTCGGTGGGCGAGATTTTTTCGACGATGTTTGGCGGGGGAACGGCGCGTTCCCGACTGGTATTGTTTGAATATCGCCTGCCGCGGCTGTGTCTTGCACTTCTTGTCGGTTTTGGCATGGGCATGTCGGGGGTGGTGATGCAGGATCTTTTGCACAACAACCTCGCTTCCCCGGGAACGCTGGGTGTCAGCGCCGGATCGGGGTTGTTTGTAACCGTTTATGTGGCGTTTGTCAAGTCTCAAAGCTCGAATGCAATCCTGCTGCCTGTGCTGGCGCTTGCCGGCGGATTGGTTTCGGCGGGGATTATCTTTTTGCTCGGAAGCAAACGGGGGCAGCAGATGAATCCCACCCGACTTATCATGACCGGCGTTGCCGTGAGCAGCGCATACGGTGCTGTCAGCACGTTTATGATGCTGCTGCTTGATCAAAGCCAGCTGGAATTTTTGCAGAGATGGCAGGCTGGCGAGCTGTGGGGGACACAGTGGCGCTTTATTATCGTGTTCGCCGTGTGGTTGCTGATATTCGGCGGCATGACTTATTACAGTGCGCGCACGCTGGGAGTCATCGGGCTTGGCTATGACATTGCAAGGGGACTCGGCGTGAATGTCGGGCGGCAGTTTGTGTACTTATCGTTTTGTGCGGTAGCGTTATCATCCGCTTCGGTTGCGTTCGGCGGCAATTTCTTCTTTCTCGGGCTTATCGGTCCGCATATTGCGCGCAGGCTGGTTGGCACGGATGCACGCCTTTTGCTGCCGGCATCGGGGATGGTTGCCGCTATGATCGTTCAGGTGGCGGATAGCTTGGTGTATGGCATCTCTTTGCTTGCCAATATTCCGACGGGAATCATTGTCTCCGTGCTTTCCGTACCGTATTTTCTATACCTTTTGATGAGGTCTTGATGATGCAGACAGAGAAAACAAACAAAGGAATTATTACGGAAAAATTGAAGGTTGGATATGACGGACATATCATCGTGCCTTCTTTTGATATTCAGATCCGTGCAGGAAAGATCACGTCTGTGATCGGTGCAAACGGGTGCGGAAAATCCACCGTGCTCAAGGCCATTGGGCGGATCATTCGCGCGGAATCGGGGTGTGTCATCATCGGCGGAAACAGGATTTCCGAAATGAAGAACAAAGATATTGCAAAGCAGATGGCGATTCTGCCGCAAACACCGACGGCGCCCGGAACGCTCACCTGCGAGGAGCTTGTGGCATACGGCAGATTTCCGTATCAAAAGGGAATCGGAAAGCTCAGCGCACAGGACAAGGCAGTTGTGGAATGGGCGCTTTCGGTGACCGGCATGGGGGATTTCCGCACGCGTCCGATAGCAAGTCTTTCCGGTGGGCAGCGGCAGCGCGTGTGGATTGCCATGGCGCTTGCCCAGCAAACCGGTATTATTCTTTTGGATGAGCCGACAACCTATCTGGATCTTTCGCATCAGCTGGAGGTTTTGGAGCTTTTAAAGCGGCTGAACAGGGACGAGGGAACAACGATTGTGATGGTGCTTCATGATCTCAATCTTGCCTCGCGGTATTCCGACTATCTGCTGGCGATGAAAGACGGCAGGATCGAAAGCTACGGTGAGCCGTGCAAGGTAATGACGCCGGAGATGCTTTCGACGTGTTTTGGCATTGACGGCGACATTGTAACCGATCCGCGGAGCGGGAAGCCGCTTTGCATTTCGTATGATTTGGTCGGGCGACAGGGAGACGATTCCGGTAAGACGAACGAATGCCACGGGGAGACAATTCAGGCTTGACAGGCTTCCTAGTCTGTCAGAAAGGAACGATATGAAAAAAATTGCATTTTACGGCAAGGGCGGCATCGGAAAATCCACGACGGTTTCCAACGTCGCGTCGGCACTGGTGAAACTGGGCTACCGCGTTTTTCAGATCGGATGCGACCCTAAGTCGGATTCCACCATTCATCATAACGGCGGTCAGCGCGTGGAAACGGTTCTTTCCGCGATGAGAAAGGGCAGCGTGGAGGAGACGGCGATCGTTCATGTCGGCGAGGACGGCGTATATCTGATGGAGGCGGGCGGACCACCTCCCGGAACAGGATGTGCGGGGCGCGGCATCATCACCGCGTTTGAAAAGATCAAGGAGCTTCGTATCTATGAAAAATATGAGCCGGATTTTGTTCTGTTTGACGTGCTGGGAGACGTGGTGTGCGGCGGATTTGCCATGCCGATCCGCAGCGGCTATGCCGACGAGTTGTATGTGGTGACATCCGGTGAGATGATGTCCCTTTATGCCGCGAACAATATCGTCGAGGCCGTGAGGGGGCAGAGCAGTCTTGGTTATGCAAAGCTCAAGGGGCTTATCCTCAATCGTAAGAACATCGATAATGAGGAGGCGCTTGCAGCGCGTGCGGCGGCGGAAATGGGGACGGAGATCGCCTTTGTTTTGCCGCGTGCGGCGATCGTGCAGGAGGCGGAGTCTCGGCATCAGACGGTAGTTTCGGCATTCCCCGAAAGTGAGATGAGTGACGCTTATTTGCGTCTGGCGGAGAGGATCGCTCATGGCGGATAAATGGATTTTGGTTCAAAACCTGAAAAAAGAACCGTATTTGCCGTCCGCTTCGGTTTCCTGCGCGGATCATTGCCCGATGGATGCTCTTTTAGAGGAGCTCGCGGAGATGGGCGATGTGAACGCACTGGTGGTCGGCGTGGGAGAATGTGTCTATTATTCACGCAAAATCCCGTTTGCTGCGGGATGCGAGAACTGGGCTTATGCGCTGGACGAACGAGAGATTATTTTCGGCGAGGCGGACGGGCTTTCAGCGGCGCTTGCGGCACTTTCGTGCACGGGACATCGCACGGTCTGCATTTTTACGTGCATTCCGTCCTTGATGAATTTGAATTTTGACAGCCTTGCGGCGCAGTTTCCCGAGGTGGTTTTTCTTGCAGCGCCCGCTTATACGGGAATTTCACCGTATGACAGCTTGTCGGAGCTTTATCTCCGGCTGTTCGGCGATGAAGAGGCCGGCGGGACGGAGGATGTCAGCGTGTGGGAGTTCGGCGTGCTTTCCGGGGCGGATGTCCGCAAAAAATTGCGTGCCGGAACGCATATTGTGAACCATCCCCGTTATTTGCGGTTGCTTTGTCGTCTGGCAGAGACAGCACCGATCACGGTGGTCGACAACAGCCGGTTTCAGTCGATCGATTACTATCGGAGATATGCGACACCTCTTGGCGTAAGCGCGGCGGCGATTGACGAGGCGGACCGGCTCTCGTCACGGATCGCGCGTGTCGGCTGGGTGAATGTGAAGGGCGCGAGCGCGTGTGATTTTGCTGCGTTTTTGCATTCGATTGGCGTTAAAATCGGCGCGGTTGTGTTTGACGGACGTGCCTATCACGTGCACAACGACAGCCTTTTGCGGGAGTTGTCGGGAGAGACGGAGGTCAGTTTCGACATGGCGGATACGCCGAAAAACGGTGCCGTTACGCTGGATTTTTCCGTATATCGCGATGAAATTTCGGAGAGAAAGGGGCTGGACAGATTGCTGTTCATGCTGAAAAGGGCGGGAGAGTTATGCCACTTGTAAAATATGCCGCTCTGCCAACGGCGAGAATGTCGATTTTTTATGCGGCATCTGTATATCGCGACCTTGCGGTAATTGATTTTTCAACGAATGGGCATGGACTTTATAACTACGGACATTTGTTGCGTTTGCAGCCATTTTTCCCGGATAATGCGGCGGCGCGCATTTTTTCCACACATATCACAGAGGTGGACATTGCGCTTGGTGATAGGTCGCGTCTTGATAACGCCATTCGGGAAGCGGTGGAAGCGGGATTTCGCCATATTCTTCTCATGCCGTCGTCGATTGCCGCAGTATTGGGATTTGATTTGGAAAGTGACGCCGTCCGGCTTTCACGGGATTTCGGTGTGGATGTATTCACCGTACCGGCAGGACTGAATACGGATTTTTATGCGGGGCAGACGGCGTTTTTGCTTGCGATGTCGCGGCATTTCTGCGGGGATGGTAACGGGGCACACAGAGATTACCAGCTGCTGGGCGGTGCGCCATCGTTGCAGGCGAGAAGAAGTCATGATGCGCTTTCGGCGCTGCTGAAGGACCGCTTGGGGCTTGCTTGTGGATTTGACAGTCTGAATGCGACATCGGTGGAGGACTGGGCGCACGCGAATGATGCGGAGATTTCGATTGTGACGGCGCAGAGCGCGGTCCCGACCGCCCGGCATTTGCAGGAGAAGTACGGTATCCCGTATTGTTTTGCGTGCGGGCTTGGCAGGTGTGCGGAAGAGAAGTTTTTGGAGCAGGTGGCGGCACATTTTGGGCTTGACGGCTCTGCGCGGCAGGATGGGACTTACGCTTTTGTTCTGATGCAGATGAAAAACATTCTGGCAGTGAATCGTCCCGCGATTGTGTGTTATGCGGATGTCGATCGGCTTTTGGCGCTTTCTGCTGTTTTTGAGGAGCTGGAGACGGAGGTTGAGATGATTTGCTCGCATGAGAATGAACGCTATATGCATCTTTTGCCGGATGATTTCATCACGCGGTATGCGCCGCGGGATGTGGTGGTGATTTCGTATGATCGGGTATGCCGTGCTTTTCCGCGCGCGGTGGAAGTGGATCAGATGGGACTGGATTTTCGGCTGCAAACGCCACTGTATCGGCCGGATTTTGGCGTGCAGGGAGCGTATTTGCTGTTTGAGCAATTGAGTGAATTGTTTTTTTAGGAAAAAAGGGAAGCACCGCTTGGGGCGGTGCTTTTTGTTTTGGAGAAGATATTTTGCAATTTAATATCACAATAAATTGAAAAAACAAGGAGGTTACCGGACAATGTGGACCGGAGCTGCCCGGTAAAAGTTTTTTTTAATTTTTGGATGGGATCATACAAAAAACCGCACTTGTCATTCAAGGTAAGTGCGGTACATTGGTAAAGATGATGAGATTGTTGTGAAAAATATTGCAATTCTTTGGTTGCTATGGTATAATAATTTCAACCATTGTGATGACATTCGTTTTCATGAGCTTGGAGAATGTTTTATGATAAAATTAAAAAAAAATATATTAACTATTGTTGACATTTTGATGTGCTTGATAATTGGAGAATTGTTTTTTATAATTGTTTTTTTGAATTATAGATTTCAAGAGTTGTATTTTGTTTTTTGGTTATATCCTCTACTGTGGCTTATATTTTTTTGTATAAATATAAGAATATTACTAGCAACGATTGTTATAGATGATAAATCGATATGTTGTATGTATTTTGGAAAACGTCAAGAGATGTGTTATTGGGAGGATATAGAAAAAATAGAGAAATCTCGGAGTTGGGGATCGAGAAGTGTGAAATTTATTTTAAAGAATGGCAAAATTATTGAATTTCAAATTACTCGAAATATAAGGCGAAAGTTTTTACAAGTTTGTCCGAAACAAGAATTAAATAATTTTTTTATACAAGCTACAAAAATCTTATAAATTAACAGTACCACTCGGTAATATCGTTGCGGTATACAACAGCGCGGGTGTGAAGCTGGCAAGCTATATCTACGATGCATGGGGCAATTTTACAATAACCTATTCTAATGGCGGCGGGACGACATCAGCGCAGTACAATCCGTTCACATACAGAGGTTACTACTATGACAGCGATCTCGGATTATACTATCTGAACAGCCGGTATTACGACAGCAATACGGGACGGTTTATTGGTGCGGATGGACAGTTGAACGATGGAATCCTCGGTTACAACTTGTTTGCGTATTGTTATAATAACCCAGTGATGTATGTGGATTATAGTGGTCATATGCCGACTTGGCTTACGTATACATTAGGCGCATTGGCATTTGTGGTCGCGGGTGTATTGGTGGCAGCCACTATGGGAATGATGGCACCTGGCGTTATTTGTGCTACCTCTTTTACGCTGACTTTTTTGGGAATATCATTATCCACTGCTACCACGATTGCGACGGTAGGAACAATGATTGTAATGACTGCTGCAGCGGCGTATGCAGGAGATATGGCGTTTACGCAAGTTACGGGTGAAAGCCTCCTTTTAAATACAGTATTTATGGGGAATGAAACAGCTTACGGAATTGGAGCATTTGCAACCGTCATAGCTTCTGAGGAATTTTTATATATGTTCTTTAAAAGCTTACAGATGGGAATTTGCTTTGTTGCTGGAACGCTTGTAGAAACGGAAAACGGTGGCATACCGATTGAAGAAATAACTGCGGGAATGATGGTGTATGCGCATAACCCGGATACGGGAGAGACAGAGCTGAAAGAAGTGGTAAGGGTATTCAGAAATGAAGCTTCCGAACTGGTGCATGTGTATGTCAACGGAGAAGAAATAGTCTGTACCAATGAGCACCCGTTTTACTCTCCTGTTAAGGGCTGGACAGCAGCTTGTCAGCTGAGAGCAGGGGACAGGCTTGTAACTTTGAACGGAGAATATGTTATAGTAGAGCAAGTGCAGCATGAGATACTTGAAGCACCTGTTGCGGTATATAACTTTGAGGTTGAAGGATTCCATACGTATTTCGTCGGTCAAACAACTATTTTAGTCCATAATGAATGTAAACCCAAGTCACCCTCGAAAGTAAGCGATAATTATATTAACAGTAATAACATAGATGCCCATGTGTTTAAGAATAAAGCAGGAAAAATCCCCAAAAGCCAAATTTCAAAATATGATATATACAAGGATACTGCAAATAAAGGGAAATTGTGGGTAGGTGATAAGGCTGGTAAAGTTTGGAGAGAAACAACTTACTTTTTTGAGGATTTAATAACTTTGTGGAGGAAAAGATGAATTTTAATAAAGGCAAACTGCCTAATTTCGATGGGAGTATAGTTCTTACATTTCCGAAATCTGTTCTTTCTTCACAGATTACAAGTTTATTTGGTAAGGACACTGATATTCAAGTTTTTGATGATATATTAGAAATGACATATATTGAAGTAAAGAACCTTTATTGCTGGGAAGTAAATGACTTATTGAAGAAATTATTTCATCATTGCGATTTTGAGGTTTTGTTATTAGCACAAAAACAATTAGGGGCAAAAATTATTATTGATGTCTCGTTTCATCATTACCATAAATACCCATCATTGATTTTCGAAGGAGTAAATATGGAGAATATTCATATGCTTAAAGCGGATATTTCAATAGACGCATATTAAGTATAAGGGTTATTCGTTGAACTTAATGAGTGGGAATCGTAGAAAAGTACCTTTGAGCACTGTTCTCATCGAATGCCACATTGTATTGTGTTCACTTTCAGAAATAACTATTGATTATCTTATTGTCAATAGAATACTCTTAAAGAGGGTACCATTTATTTGCGGTGCCCTCGAACGAAAATATAACCGGGGCTTGTGCCGATTGAGGACATCAAACCGGGATGTCTCATTTGGGTGCCCGATGAACATGTGATAGTAGACAGTGAGAGGATTACCTGTACTCCTAATCACTCGTTTTACTCTCCTGTTAAGGGTTGGACAGACGCGATACAGCTCAAGGCAGGAGACAGGCTGCAGCTTCTCAACGGCGAGTATGTTATCATTGAGCAGGTGCAGCATGAACTGTTGGAAAGCCCTGTAACAGTCTATAACTTTGAGGTTAAGGGGTTCCATACATATTTTGTTGGTGAGACGAGTGTGTTGGTGCATAATAGTTGTGGAGATAAGTATTATAAAGCTACAAGAACGGATGGCGGAGTACAACAAGGGATGGAGATAACTAAAAAGGAAGCACTTAATAGGGTTCGTCATGGAAATGATGTAATAGCGAACTCACGATCAGCTGCTAAAAAATTAGCAAAAGATGCATTTGGAAATTCGAGAGTTTATTCAGAAATCCACAAAAGTGTATCTAATGCAATGTATCATTTTCATGATGCATCAAATCATTTTTTTCATATATTTTTCAGATAGTAATTGAGTTTAATATTTCAATCCAAGATTAACTTATAGTATTAAAATATTAGTTAGGAGAGTGTTAAAATGCCGGTTTGGTATTGGAAAAACGGTTTACATGATGCTGTAATAAAAAATATTTCTTTTGTTTCGCTCAATTATGATTTTACTCTAAAAAATCCTATTCGTAATTACATTTTAATTGAGTTAGATTCCAATAATGCATTATTTGAGCGTTCTATAAAGTCAATTAAATTTTTTAATGCAAAACTTTTATCTGGAATTAATGAGTATTGCGGGTGGTGGTGGGTGAGTGATACATTAGAAATGAAAAAAATGAAATATGTATTAGAAATTAATCTTGCAACGAAGGGACAAAAGGACAAAGTTATTATTAATTTTGACGATGCTGAAGTTGCAAGAATATAATAGTTAATAATTTCATATAAAATAGGTTTCAGAGGTGGGCACAATTATATGCGGTTCTTATTATGCAGCAAAGGGAGGAAATGTCTGCTTTGTTGCCGGAACTATGATTGTTGCTTCTGCCGGACTTGTTCCTATAGAGGAGATAGAAGCTGGTGACATGGTTTATGCACACAATCCCGAAACAGGAGAAACGGAACTGAAAGAGGTAGTAAGGACTTTCAAAAATGAGGCAACAGAGCTTGTGCATTTGACTATCAACGGCGAGGAAATCACTTGTACCAATGAGCACCCGTTTTACTCTCCTGTTAAGGGCTGGACAGCAGCTTGTCAGCTGAGAGCAGGGGACAGGCTTGTAACTTTGAACGGAGAATATGTTATAGTAGAGCAAGTGCAGCATGAGATACTTGAAGCACCTGTTGCGGTATATAACTTTGAGGTTGAAGGATTCCATACATACTTTGTTGGTGAGACGAGTGTGTTGGTGCATAATAGGTGTTCAGTTGATGATATTTCAACGGGTAGAACAACTCCTAATAATTTAACAGAAAAATTAGCTATGGATTCAGCGAAAAGTAATCCTTCAGCGGGAAAAGTACTTAATATTAAATTAAAAGATACAAGATTACCAGAGGGATCTGTAAAAATGTCTCAAATATTTGATACATCAAAAGGAAGAATTCAGATACATTATGTTTGGGATAAGGTTAAAAATATGTTTTTTGATTTTAAATTTAAGTAAGCGGTGAGCGATTTGGGCATTTATAGACATTAATATCTATAAATGCCCAAATGAGAAAGGAATTATCTAAAAATGTTAGTTATATGTACTGCTAATAAAGGTAATAATAATCCTTTAATATTACCTATTAATAGTGAACATCAAATTGATGAGACAAACTTTGTCACTTCATGTGAATGGTATACCCTTAATTCAGAAATTTCAGGATATAATATCACAGTTGGAAAAAAGTATACTGTAATAGGAATAATAATGTTTAAAAATGAGATAAGATACTTGATTTCTGATGATAATAATATTCCAGGTTTTTTTCCATCAAATTTGTTTAGAATAATGGAATCATACGTTTTATATGAATGGGAAATAAGGATTTTTCCAATCGAAGCTGATCAGCTTTTAGTAATTGGATATTCTGAACTGACGCAAAATTACAATCATTTGATTGGTTTAATTGATAACAATCCAAATGATATAAAACTTTTTCTAAATTATATAAATAATTTTTAGAGAACGACAGCTATGCTCCTTGTTTGATCGCATACATTGGGGTAAATTTGTTGGATATAATTCATGAGGTGTTGAATAAAAAATGAAATGGGGAAAGGAATATCATTTAGTGGCGAGATGATAAAAAATAATGTTGATGAAGATGTTGATAATTGGAAAAAATATCGTTGAAAAAATAGATGAAGGATATATGAATTACATGAATAATTCACATTAAAATGTGTAAATAACTTGTTCACATAACAGCCAATGGGCCGATACTTTTTTGAGTATCGGTCTACTTTAATAAGTATATAGGTTGTCTTAAATTTATTATTAATTTAGGACAGCCTTTTTTATATATTAAAACATCAAATATATCATATATACAAAAAAATAAACATAAAAACACATAAAATTCTATTTATTTACAAAAATATATTGACATAATATGCCATTATATGGTAAAATTTATACAAATAATTTAAAAGAATGCTTAGCTCGAAGACAAAAAGAGAAATCAGTTATATCAATTTAATATTCAACATAGCAGAATGGCTTGATCATTCAAATGAGATCAGAAGCCCCGTACAGATAGCTTTTTTATCTATGTGTAGGGGCTTCTTGTTTTATATAAATAGTAGTTAGGATTCCAAAAGTCCTTTCCGTAGTGAAAAGCGGAAAGGACTTTTATGCTTTTTTATTGGCAGCCGTATATCGCTAAATATCCATAATCTCCGGATTTTTGATTTTAACAGAAATTCAAAAATTTAAGGAGATTAAAATGAGATACGAGTACAAATTGATAACCATTGAAAATGGGGAAGATATGCAATATTTTGTGTCATTTGTTGATGGTTCAAATAAACCGATCATTACCGAGGTTTCTTATGAGGTGTTCATGATACTGAAAAAGTGTAAAAATTCAGAAGAAGCTTACATAAAACGTCGTAACCGTCATCATGCCTATTATTCATTTGATGAAATGAGAAACAGTGAACAGGATGATTGTATAGATGATTCCTTTATTAAAGAATATCTCTGTGTTAATTTATGATAAGCAAATAAGCCGATTTTATGGGTGCGCCGTGATCTGCTCATATAGAAGTTAGCGATAAAATTTACATGACACCCCCGGGTAGCTACCGGCGCGGCGATGATATGCAAATTTTAGCAAATCCAGAAACGACAAAAAATTTAATTATCAAAAAGCATGAGATTAAAAACCTAAAAAAATTTATGCGACCTATCGAGAATACAAGAATCTCGAAACGCCGCATAAATAAAGGTTTTTTGGCGCGCCTGGGGGGATTCGAACCCTCGACCTACCGGTTCGTAGCCGGGCACTCTATCCACTGAGCTACAAGCGCATATTTTTCTGATGCTTTAATATTTTAGCACAAGGAATGGGTGTTGTCAACACTTTTTCATAAGAAAACGCAATATTTTTATTGTTGAAATTTATATGTAATCTCGGCTGCATGTAGATCAGACCGTTTTTGTCAGTTATAGCGCCGTCATGTCGTCGTGGCCGAAGATGACTTCACTTGTGCCCATTCTTGCGATCTGCGTCGTAGCTGAAGGTTTCTTTTGGAAGTACTGGAAGATCAGTGGCTTTTGCAATAAAGAAGATTAACGATTGAGCAGCGATTCCATTAAGG
>ERZ1673741.2047-NODE-2047-length-15068-cov-4.838673_pt1 | contig 15068 bp, 13 predicted proteins | sample MGYA00580209_ERZ1673741 | MGnify/ENA primary metagenome ERZ1673741 (study PRJEB41218, sample SAMN15661754) | gut metagenome | host: Homo sapiens | place: Canada: London | collected 2015-08-20/2019-03-30 | study: EMG produced TPA metagenomics assembly of... | reverse complement strand
GTTTTGGAGACCGGTACTCTACCAGCTGAGCTATACCCCTATGTGCTTCACAGCATAGATTATTATAGCACACTTTCCTCCGAATTGCAAGCCCTTTTTCAAAAAAATTTCCGGTTTGGAGCGAAAAACTTTTCTCCCGTCCCGCGCCGGACCGAAAACGCGGTCAGGTCCTCCCCGGAATGCCGGCTTTGCGGAACCGGTAGGGCGTGGTCCCCTTCGCCTGCCGGAATTTGGCGATGAAATACGCCGGTGTCGAAAACCCGACCTGCAGCGCGATGTCGGTCACGCTCAAATCGGTTGTCAGCAGCAGCTTTTCTGCCTCCCGCAGGCGAACGCCGCAGACGTAATCCGGAAACGAGCACTTCATCGTCCGGGCAAACAGCCGGGAAACCGCCACCGGGCTGATTCCGCACACGTCCGCAACGTCCCGCTCGCTAATGTCCGCAAAGTGTGCCCGGATATACGCAAGCGCGGTCTGCATCGTCTCCCGGTCTGCCGGTGGGGTCCGGTCCCGCATCCAGGGGCAGGTCTCCCGCCAGCGCCGCAACAGGAACAGGATGACCCGAATCACGTCCGCGCGCAGGCTCAGCTCGTAGCCGAACTGATGCCCCTCCCATTCTGCCATCATGCGCGGCAGAATCGTCGGAATTTCGGTGCCTGCCAGTTCCTCCGGGGAGAAGACCGACTGCCGCTCGGGGGACTGCTCCATCAGAGTCAGCGCGTAGCCGAATTCCGCGCCGGTCTGCTCGACGGAGATCAGCATCTGCGGCAAAAATTTGACCACAATGTATTCGCTGGGACCGCCCTCGTAGTACACGTTGTGCGCGTCCCCCGCCTGAATGACGGTCAGCCCGCCCGGCACCAAAAGGGTGCTCCGATTGCCGATATATACCTTTGCCGTTCCGGAAAGACCGAACAGCAGCTCGGTATAGTCGTGATAATGCATATTCTCGTGATGCTGAGACGGGCGCAGCAAACGGATCCGGATGCATTCAATCGGCAGAACCTCCCCGCCCCGCCGGACCATCCCCTCATCGTAAATCATGATGCCTCCTTGAAAAAAATTGATATTTCAGGATAAAAATATTATAGCATATTTTCCGCGTTTGTGCTATACTTTTCTTGAAAATAATCCGGAAAACCGGAAAAAACGATATAAAGGAGAGCAAAAAAATGATACGTGTTCTGGTTTGGAACGAATTTCAGCACGAAAAAAAGAGCGAAACGGTCAAAAAAGTCTATCCGAACGGAATCCATACGGTAATCGCCGATTTTCTTCGCTGCGATGACATCGAGGTCGAAACCGCTACGCTGGACGACGAAAACTGCGGCATCACCAAGGAACGGCTGGACAAAACCGATGTTCTGATCTGGTGGGGACACATGGCACATGACAAGGTTCCGGACGAGGTGGTTACGCTGGTCCGCGACGCAGTACTCGCCGGCATGGGCATGATCTTCCTGCACTCGGCGCACCACTCCAAGCCCTTCCGCGCGCTGCTGGGCACCTCCTGCAACCTGACCTGGCGGGAATCCGGCGACAGTGAGCGGCTCTGGGTCATCGAGCCGTCCCATCCCATCACCCGTGGCATCGACCGCACCTTCACGCTGGAACATGAGGAAACCTACGGCGAGCCGTTCGTCATCCCCACGCCTGATAAACTCCTGCTTATCGGCACCTATTCCGGCGGCGAGGTCTTCCGCTCCGGCTGCCTCTGGGAGCGCGGAAACGGCAAGATTTTCTATCTCCAGCCCGGTCATGAGAGCTTCCCGACCTTCTATGTACCCGAGATTCAGACCATCATCAAGAATGCGGTCCGCTTTGTAGCGCCGACTTATCGGGAATACATCACCTGCCCGAACGTTCGCTTCATCACCGATGACGAACCGTACGTGAAATAATCAAAAGTAAAATCAATTCTTATTTTAAAAGGAGATCGAACAATGGCAAAACTGATTAAAATCGGTATTATCGGCTGCGGCGGCATTGCCACCGGCAAACACATGCCTGCGCTGGCAAAGGTCGAGGATGCGGAAATGGTCGCGTTCTGCGACATCATCCCGGAGCGTGCCGAAAAGGCAGCAAAAGAGTTCGGAACGCCGGACGCAAAGGTCTACACCGACTACCGGGAACTGCTAAAGGACAAGACGATTGATGTTGTTCATGTCTGCACGCCGAACCGCTCGCACAGCTTCATCACGGTGGATGCGCTGGAGGCAGGCAAGCATGTCATGTGCGAAAAGCCGATGGCAATCAACTCTGCCGAGGCACAGAAGATGCTGGACGCGGCAAAGCGAACCGGCAAGAAGCTGTCGATCGGCTACCAGAACCGCTTCCGTGACGATTCGCTTTACCTGAAGAAGGAAGCCGAGGACGGCACGTTCGGCGACATCTATTTTGCAAAGGCAACCGCAATCCGCCGCCGCGCGGTCCCGACCTGGGGCGTGTTCCTCAACGAATACGAGCAGGGCGGCGGTCCGCTGATCGACATCGGCACGCATGCGCTCGACCTGACCCTTTGGATGATGAACAACTACAAGCCGAAGTATTGCGTCGGTACCGCTTATCACAAGCTGAACAACGACACCGACCAGGCAAACATGTGGGGCAACTGGGAGCCGGAGAAGTTCACGGTTGAGGATTCGGCTTTCGGCTTTGTGGTCATGGAGAACGGCGCGACCATCATGCTGGAATCCTCCTGGGCGCTGAACTCGCTGGACGTGCGCGAAGCGACCACTGCATTCTGCGGCACCAAAGCGGGTGCGGACATGATCGGCGGCGTGCGCATCAACGGCGTGCGCAACGGCAGACAGTACGTGCTGGAGCCGAACTTCAAGGTCGGCGGCGTTGCGTTCAATGACGGCAAGAAGGGCGAAGGACCCGCAGACCGCGAGGAGCGCCTCTGGATTGAAGCGGTCCGCAACGACACCGCGCCGATCACCCTGCCTGAGCAGGCATTCTGCGTCACGCGGATTCTCGAAGGCATCTATACCTCTGCAAAGACCGGCGAAATCTACAGGTTCTGAGGAAAAAGGGCTCTTTGACAATCGTCGGGGTGGAAAAATCTGACGAACCGGTAAGAAGCCGTTGAACAGCATAGGGAAAGCGTCACAAAGCATATCCCCACTCCCACCCCAAAAGCAAATGATTGCCCCTGGGCAAAAGAGCGGTTACCGCACACGTCACAAGTGCGATAGCCGCTCTTTTTGTCAAATTCGCACCGCGTCTTACCACGCAGCACGGAAAGTTCAGAAGCACTGTATACAAACCCCGGCTGAGGAAAGTTCGGGGAGGATGAGGGAGGTTTGGAGGGAGAAGCGTCGCGAAGCGACGGTAGCGGCTTGCCGCGTTGGGGTCATCTTCGAAAGGGGGCTCCTTCTCCCTCCAAGGTCTTCTCTCCCCCTCCCTACCTCTTCCGCAGGATTACAATCAAGCCGGGGTAGTTTGCCTCGGTCTCGTAGCCTTGGGCAAGGTAGGCGCGCTGGTATTTTTCCCAGTTGCTGTAGCGCGCGTCAATGACAACATAGTCGACGTCCGGCTCGTTGTTGTGATACGCCAGCTCGTAAATCTCGGCGCGGTCCGCTAAATGCGCCAGAAGGAAGGTCGAACAGCACACCGATGCATCGTCCGGAACCGTGTCCAGAATCTCCTCCATCTTTGTAAAGGTCTCCCGGTCGCGGACCCAGCGCGTCCGATAATTGGAAAATACCGGGGTCACCGAATACAGATAGAAGCAAAGCGTGCAGGCGCAGGCAATCCCCAGCAGCGTCCGTTTCACTCCAGCCACACCCAGATCAGGAAGATTCAGGATGAGTGCGTAGAACAAGAACGCCGCAATGCCGAAATGATACTGAAAGCCAATGTTGTACTGATACTGATAATACGTCAGGAAATTGATCAGCACCGGCGCCAGCAGCAGCCAGCGCGATGTCTTTTTAACGCAAAACGGCAGCATCCCCAACGGCAGGAACAGCTGAAAGAAATAGGTCACCTTCTCCCAGGAGGATTTCGATGTTGTGAACAGCTGCGTGAGCAGGTAGCCCGGATTCAGCAGCGCGGTCTTCACCGCACCGAGCAGCCCGTCCTCCCGATTGTAGATCAGATTGTCAAACCGGCTGACCATCATCCCCAGCCCGTACTTTTTCAGCAGATACGCCGAAAGCGCAAAGTACCCGCCCGCCAGAACGGCAAGCCCGATCCCTTGCGCGTATTTTCGCCGCCCGAGGATCACGTACAACGCAAAAAACAGCAGATAAACCGCTGCGTCCTCCTTCACCGACAGCACCAGAAGCGCCGAGAAAACCATTGGAATCGGGTGCCGCGTCTCGAAGAAATAGAACGTCAGCAGCAAAAACAGCGTCAGGAAACAGTTTTCGTGAATGTCGTAAAAGCACCCCGTGCTGATTGCCGGGTAAAACGCATACAGCAGCCCGACAACGGCGGTCACCTTGCCCGACAGCCGGAAATGGCGGCAGAGCAGCAGCACCGGAATGATGCCCAGCATCAGCACGACAGCCTGTCCGATTTGCAGCGTCTCCGGCGTTGGGAACAGGCACCACGCGGGGTACAGCAGGTACCAGACCGGCGAGATGTGGACCGCAAAATGCGACAGCAGCCGGTCGCGCTCCGAGGTGCAGAGCGGCAGCCCCGTCCGCTTCATGTTGCAGAACATGTTGACGAACAGACCAAAATCGAAATTCGGGGACGAGAACGTCCGGTAGCGCAGAACGGTAATCGTTGAGATGACCGCGCAGGAGCCGACCGCTGCCAGCACCGCCACGCAGACCGCCCATTTGCGCGGCAGGCAGATGCGATTCAGCAACTGCCGGTTTTCCCGCAGGGTGTACAGCAGAAACAGGCAATAGACCAGCGCGACCGCCAGCAAAAACAGAATACCGTACTGGTTCTCCCCCGTTGGCGCGTTCGCCAACCAGACGCCGACGCAAGCGGTTGCGCCGCCGATGAGGAACCAGGAGTCGGTCTGCAGCCGCCACCGCCGCAGGACCAGCGCCACGACGGAAAATGCGGCAAAGAGAACGGCAATCCAAAACAGCATCCCCTGCAGGGAGGCGTCCTGCCCCCAGGCGAGCTGCGCAAACTCCCGGTTGCCGAAGAGCCGGTACGCCGACACGCAGCACCACGCTGCCACCAGGCGGCAAAACAGCCGGTTCAGTGTCCACGGGGATGCGGCTTTCTCTTCCCGTGTCATGTCAGTCCTCCTTTCCTTCCGCAGGGGCTGCCGGCGTGGAAAGACCGACAACGCTGTCGACCGGCAGGCTGAATGCAATGCCCTGCGCCGGTGTCTTCAGCCCAACGCTGCGGTACAGCGCGTGCAGAATGTCGTCCTTGATCTCTCTCGGAACCAGAATCATGACCATCTCTTTCTCCGGCTGAATCGTGATCTTGAAAAACGTCTCGGCTTCCTTCGCGGCGGTTCCTCTGGCAAACATAACCGTCCCGCCTCTCGCGCCAAATTCCTTTGCCGCGTCCATCACCGCGTCCGAAAAGCCCGCGTCCACTATGCAAACAATGACCTCATGCGTGTACTCCATACTCTTCTCCTTTCACAGCAGCAAGGTGTGGGGGTAGGAAAGACCTTGGGGCGCTGCCCCAAACCCCGCCTAAACCTTTCTTGAAAGAAAGGTTTAGGAATCCAAAGAACTTCCCTGAAAAGGGCGTCCCCCCTTTCTCAGGCTGATAAAATTTGTAATCGGTTCGGAAGGGGGGACGCCCTTCTCAGGGAAGGTTCTTGGGGTCCTTAGCCCCTTCTTCCCAAGAAGGGGCTAAGCGGGGTTTGGGGCGGCGCCCCAAGGTCTCCCTTATCTCCGCACCTTGTTGTTGGTGAGGAACTGGTAGATGGCGGCGCCGGCGACGCTGGAGAGCGGGACCGTGTAGGCAATGCCCTTGCCGTCGCGGACCGTGGCGAACTTTTCCTCTAAGCCCTTCAGGGCAGCGGGTGCCATGTCCTCGCGGATTAAGCTGAAGAGCACGCGCTTTTCGGTGTCCTCCAAGCCAAGGTAATGCAGCAGATCGGAATCGGCAGTCCCGCGCGCACGCATGCTCATCTGCATGTTGACCTCGTACTCCTGCAGATAATCCATATAAAATTCGGCTTTGTTCTTGTTCACAACCGTGATCAGCAGCTTCAGCTTTTTGGGCGCAACATTTTCGGTCACGGGGAAACGCTTTCTGCGGTTTTCTTCCATGAGAGCCTCCTTCAGAGGAAATTGATAATCTGCTCGTCGTCTGCATCCAGGATTCGCTTCATCGCAATCCGCTCGCGCACTCTGCCACGCAGAATGGCTTGGAAACCGAGCAGCTGAATGGTGATCAGCGGGGTCATGGCAACCATCGCCACAATGCCGAACGCATCTGCCAGCACCTTGCCCTCCCCCTGCAGCACCGCGCAGGCTCCGATGGCAAACGGCAGGATGAAACTGGAGGTCAGAGGACCGGACGCAACGCCGCCGGAGTCAAACGCAATGGCGGTGTAAATCTTCGGCACAAAGAAGGACAGACCGAGGGAGATGAAGTACCCGGGAATCAGATAGTACAGAATGCTGAAATCCAGCAGAATCCGCAGCATGGAAAGCCCGATGGACAGCCCGACACCGCCGGACAGCGCAATCATCATCGCGCGCTTGCTGACCGTGCCGTTGGTGATGCCCTCCACCTGCTGATTCAGGACGTGAACCGCAGGCTCCGCAAGCACCACGACCATGCCGAGCACGAAGCCCGCAACCACCAGAAGCGTTGGATGGTTGCCCGCCAGTTCCTGCCCCATCTTGAAGCCGATGGGCATGAACCCGACCGTTACCGAGGTCAGGAAGAACACCAGCCCCGCAAAGGTGTAAACGATGCCGACCGCAATGTGCCAGAGCTTCTTGCGCGGCAGGTGCAGGAACGCAATCTGAATAATCGCAAAGAAGACCACAATCAGCCCCAGCGCGATGGCAACCTCCTTCACCACGCCGCCAAGCGTTGGCAGGAAGTTTGCCCCGATGTGCGATGTAATGCTGTAATCCGGCAGCGCATAGGAGATTTCGCCCTTGATGCCGATCCCCAGCGCCATGACTGCAAGAATGGGTCCGATGGAGCAGAGCGCAACCAGACCGAAGCTGTTCTCCCCCGCGTCCTTGCCGCCCAGCGTTGCAGCAACGCCAACGCCCAGCGCCATAATGAAGGGAACCGTGATGGGACCCGTTGTCACCCCGCCGGAGTCAAACGCCATCGGCAGGAAATCCGCATTGCCGCCGATGACCACCAGCGACGTCAGCGCAAACAGAAGCATATAGAAGAACATCAGCATCGCGGCAAGGCTTTTTTTGAAGACGATTTTCAGAATCGCCAGGACCAGAAACAGCCCCACGCCAACGCCGACCGTCACGATCATCAGCGTGCCGTTCATCACCTCGGAAACCTGCGTGGCAAGTACCGAAAGGTCCGGCTCCGCAACCGTGATGAAAACACCCATGATGAAGCAGACCACCAGCAGCAGCCCAACGCTCCGGGAGCGCGACAGACCCGAGCCGACCTGCTCGCCCATCGGCGTCATTGCCATGTCGGCGCCGAGATTGAACAGCGCCATGCCGATAATCAGCACCGCCGCAGAGACGCAGAAGACCAGCACCTCCTGCCCGGTCAGGCTGATCAGCGGGGTCAGGTTCAGAAGAATCACGATTGCCGTGACCGGCAACACCGATGTCAGCGATTCCTTGAGCTTGTGTGATAGGATTCGTAGCACAGGGGGAAAACCTCCTTGTCGGGATTTTAGTTATAGAATAGCACGGAGTTGTAAATTGGGTGTTAACCTTTCGGTAATATCTTCATTTTGTGGCAAAAATGGATTATGTGTGTAGCCGGGAAGTGTCACGTGGGGTCTTGGCTGCCACTGAACGGCTACATTTGCAAAATCTCCATGGCGGTTATTTTTCGACAAATCACCATCTTCTGCATGATGCTACTTGCTAACCACCCGCCGGACCTGACCGAGGAGCGCCGAACCGGAGCGGAAGGCGCGGACGACGGCATCCACCTCGCGGGGGGATTCCACAGTAAAGAGAAAATGCCAGGAGACCAGACCGGCGCGCGTCAGCTGTTCGGCGCGGTCGGACATGCAGGTCGGCAGACTGTTGACAATCAGACTCCGGTGCTCCCATTCGCGCAAAACCGGAAATTTAACACCCCACCGGTCGACCAAAACCGCATGCCCGGCCGTGCAGGAGGCGCAGTCGGTCAGTTCCTTCCCAACACACTTTTCCAGAACCATCAGCGGAATCCGACCGTATACAATCGCAGCCGTGTTCCCGCCAATGTCGCGTAGCTGCGGCAGGGTCAGTTCGGGCGAAAGCACACAGAACTCCATCCCGCGCAGCTCCCAAAACGCCGCTCCCTCCGCATTCGTAATGTTCAGCCGGAAATCGCCGCAGGGAATCAGCCCGGCATCAAGCGCCAGCGGCAGATGCCCCGCATTGCCAACCAGCGCATACCGCGCCCCCTGCCGCACGGCGCAGGAAAGCCCCTCCCGCACCCGCGCCTCATCCCCGTCAAAAATCACCGGCGGCAGCAGAACCCCGTCCGCACCCGGCGCAAACATAAACAGCGGCAGGAAAATCCGGTCGAAATATGCCCGCGCCGCATCGGTCAGCTGCTCGGGGCGGCTGAGGACCGCACTCCGCATCGGAACGCGCCGCTGCAGGGGCTTTTTCGCCGTATAAGGCAACTCCGCACGCACCGGTGGGTCGTGTTCCGCAGCCAGCGCATCGGCAGCGCGCCGCCGCAGGTCGTTCAGGCGGCTGACCGGCAGCATCAGACCGTCCCCGATCTCGCAGTCGGTCCGGACCGCTTCGTAGGGCGTTGCCCCCAGCTTCGTCAGCTGCCGCAGGACCGCTTCTGCCGTCATGGGCACCGAGCGTGCCGGCTGCGGGATGTCCCCCGTCACCGTCACACGCTTTTTTCCGTCCGAGAGCGACAGGGAGACCGGCTCTTCTGCCACCATTCGGACCGACAGCGACACCGGAACGCGCGAACGCAGCCCGCCGAACGGCTCCACGCCGCGCGTCAGCTCTTTGTCCTCCACGCTCCGCACACCCAGCATCGCGCGCCCGATGTGCCCGGTGTAGTATCCGTCGGTAAATCCGCCGCGGCTGAACGCATCCGCCAGCCGCCGCATCTCCCCCTCGGTCGCGCCGCGGTTGCCGTCAATCAGCTGCCGGAAGGTCCGCGCCACTTCGTAAACATATTCCGGCGCCTTCATCCGCCCTTCAATTTTGAAGGACGCAACGCCCATTTCGCATAGCTCCGGCACATGCGCGGCAAGCGAGAGATCGCGCAGGGACAGCGGATAGCCGGTTGTTTTGCTCTGATACGGCAGACGGCAGGGCTGCGCGCATTCGCCCCGGTTGCCGCTCCTGCCGCCGACCAGCGACGAGAACAGGCATTGCCCCGAATGGCAGACGCAGAGCGCGCCATGGACGAACAGTTCGGTCTCAATCGGCGACTCGCGCAGGAGCAGCGCCAGATTCTCGCGCGAGATCTCCCGCGCCACCACCATGCGCGTAAAGCCGCGCGCGGCAAGGTCTGCTGCCATGCGGCTGCTGTGCCCCGACATCTGCGTGCTGGCGTGCAGTTCCAGTGACGGCATCACCCGCCGCAGCGCTTCGGCACCGCCCACGTCGGCAACAATCAGCGCGTCCACCCCGGCGCGTGCCGCTTCTGCCGCAGCGTCCAGAAATGCCGGAAGTTCGCGGTCGGTGACCAGCGTGTTCAGCGTCAGGTAGACCTTCACCCCGCGCGCGTGCGCAAGCCGGACCGCAGCCCGCAGCCCGGTCTCGTCAAAATTGGCTGCCCGTGCCCGGGCGTTGAAGCCGGTACCGCCCAGATATACAGCATCAGCCCCGCCTTCCAGCGCCGCTTCCAACGACGCCTCGGAACCAGCGGGGCATAAAAGCTCGGGTCTTCTGTTTGTTTCCGTCATGCGGATCAGACATCCTCGAAGGTCAGCAGGTCGAACATCGTGCCGACAGAGGTCTTCTTCGGCTTCTTGTCCTTCTTTGTGTCATGTGCAAAGACGCTGTCATCCTTCTCCTCTGCAACGGCAGGAACCGCTGCTGCGGGCGCTTCGACCGGCGACGGATCGCTTGCGGGCATCTCTGCCTCGGCTGCGTGCTCCGGCTCGTCGGAGCCTTCTGCCGTCTGCTTGTCGGGGAACTGCTTCGGGACATACTTGACCCGTGCAGGCGCCTCTGCCTTTGCTTCTTCCTTCATGCCGACAGCTGCCGCGCGATCCAGAATCGACTGCATAACCGCCGCATCCTTGCGGAGCCGGTCAATCTCTTCCTGCATGGATTCCACCGTCTTTTTCAGCTTCTCGTTTTCCCCTGCGAACCGGAAAGCGTCCTTTTCCACCTTCTTGAACGCCTCCTGCATTGCAATCCGCTCCGAGCAGTAGGACAGAGCGCAAAGGATTGCCGCCTCGTTCTTGGTGCATCTCGGGCTGTGCAGATTGATGTCGCGCATGCGGCGGTCCAGAATCCCGACGATGTTCTCAACCTCATCCGGAGATGCATCGCTGACGATGTTCAGCTCCATATCCGCAACTGTAATGGTGTACTTCTGTTTCATGTTTGATCAGATCCTTTCTGAAACGGTTCGAAAAATCTGCTTCTATTATACAATAAAAAAACGACTTTGAAAAGGGCTTTTTTCAAAAAAAATAAAATTTTTTCAGATTTTTCCCGTTTTTTCGTCCGGAAGCCGCACCCGGAGGCAGGTTTTTCCCCACCTCGGGCAAAAAAGTTCCCGCAAGCCCTTGCAACCGCCGCCGGGTTATGGTATAATAAACAAAAGGATTTCCACAGCCGGGCGCAGGCGCTCCGGGCTGCAAAATCATGGTTAAGATCTTTTCCAACAACAGAAAGGAACCGGAATATGAAAACAACAGAACTGAAGGCGGCACTTGTCGGCACGGCGCTGGACAGCCGTTTTTGCGAAATCTACGGCGCGGACAAGCTCGCCGCGCAGAAGGCACGGTATCTGCACGCCGTGGAAGAATTTGAGGCGCTCTATGGCACCGACCGCGATGCGGCGCTCTACTCGGTTGCGGGCAGAAGCGAACTCTCCGGCAACCATACCGACCACAACCACGGCTGCGTAATTGCTGCGTCCATTGACCTGGACATCATCGCCGTTGCGGCAAAGGCGGCAGGCTCGACCGTCCGCATCAAGAGCGAAGGCTTCCCGGAGGACACCGTCGATTTCGACGTTTACAACGCCCCGGACCCCGCATGCTACGAAAAATCTGCGTCGCTCATTGCCGGCATGGTTGCCGGGTTCCGCAAGGAGGGGCTGGCGGTCGGCGGCTTTGATGCTTACACCACCTCCAACGTCCTCAAAGGCTCCGGCATCTCCTCCTCGGCTGCGTTCGAGGATATGGTCGGCAACATTCTCAATTACGAATACAACGGCGGCAAGGTCAGCAACGTCGAAATCGCCAAGCTGGCGCAGTACGCCGAAAACCGATTCTTCGGCAAGCCCTGCGGTCTGATGGACCAGATGGCATGCGCGGTCGGCGGCATCATTGCCATCGATTTCCGCGACCCGTCCGCGCCGGTGATTGAAACGACCGACTTCGACCTGACCAAAGCGGGCTACAATCTCTGCATTGTCAACACCGGCGGCAACCATGCCGATCTGACCGGCGACTATGCGTCGGTCCCTGCCGAGATGAAGGCAGTCGCGACGCATTTCGGAAAAGCGGTGCTGCGCGAAGTGGACGAGCAGGCGGTCATTGATGCCATTCCCGCGCTGCGCGAGGAGGTCGGCGACCGCGCCATCCTGCGTGCGCTCCATTTCTTTGCCGAAAACCGCCGCGTTGCCGCGCAGAAAGCAGCGCTGCAGTCGGGTGACCTGGACACCTTCTTTGCAAACGTCATTGCGTCCGGGCGGTCCTCCTTCTGCTATCTGCAAAATGTTTACACCACGAAAAACGTTGCCGAGCAGGGGCTTTCGCTGGCGCTGTGCCTGGCTGAGCGTGTACTTTCCGGCAAGCGGGCAGCATGGCGCGTTCACGGCGGCGGCTTTGCGGGCACGATTCAGGCGTTCGTTCCCACCGCGGAAGTCGAGCACTTCCGCGCGGTGATGGATGCGGCATTCGGTGCGGGGCGGTGCATGGTCCTGCGCGTGCGTCCCGAAGGCGCGCTGCGGGTCTGATTCAGCTGCCGCGCCTTTCCCCGCTGAGCGCGAATCAGAAGCGGTTTCTGCTGATCCTGCTCTGCACGGTACCGGCAGTCGCGCTCTATTACGGGCTGCCCCGGCTTGGGTTCCTCTACCCGCATGTTCTCTACATTGCCGTCGGCGGTGTTCTGGCGGTCTGGTACGTCATTTACAACCGCGGGTTTGCGCTGCGGGGCAAGATGCCGGATCAGCTCTCGCCCGATCTTCCGCTTGCCGAGCGGGAGCGCCTGATTGCGGATGCCAGGCAGCGTCTGATCCGGTCCGGCTGGGTGCTCTACATCCTGCTGCCCGTGCTTTTTACGCTTCTCATCGATACCGTTATTCTCTTTCTGTTACCGGATTGGAGCATCTTTTCATGACAGATCTGCACCTCTATTCCCTTTACTCCGGGTCCACCGGCAACGCGTTTCTGGTTGTTGCCGGGGAGACCCGGTTCCTCATTGATGCGGGAAAAAACGCGCGGGCGCTCTGTGCGGCGCTGGCAGTCTGCGGGGTTGACCCGGACAGCCTTTCGGCAATTTTCCTGACGCATGAGCACGGCGACCACATCAAGGCGTTGCCGGTCTTTCTCAAAAAACATCCGCTGCCGGTACATCTGGCTGCGGCTTGCGCGGTGCCGCTGGCGGCTGACCCGGTTGTCTCCCCGCTCCTGCATCCGCACCCGCCCGTTCACACCGAAGTGCTGCCCGGCGGCATTACGGTCACCTCTTTTTCAACACCGCACGACAGCCGCGCGTCGGTCGGTTACCGCATTGAGATTCCGCTTGCCGACCGATTTTTCCGCATCGGTTACGCGACCGACATCGGTACTGTGACACCTGCCGTAGAGGCTGGGCTCACCGGCTGTCAGGCTGTGGTGTTGGAGGCAAATCATGACCCCGAGATGCTGGTTTGCGGACCCTACCCCGAGCAGCTGAAGGAGCGCGTGGCATCCCGCTGGGGGCATTTATCGAATCCGGACTGTGCCTGCTTTGCTGCGAAGCTCTGCGAGTGCGGCACGCGTTCCCTGATGCTCGCGCACCTGAGCGAGGTCAACAACACCCCCGAATGCGCCCGCGCCGAGCTGGAAATGACGCTCGGCACCTCTGCGGTCCGTCTCTCGGTTGCAGACCCCCGCGAAGTCGTCGAAATGGACCTTGGGGGCTGCTGGGAGGTGTAAGACCTCGGGGCTCTGCCCCGAACCCCGCTTAGAACCTTCTTTCGGAGAAGGTTCTAAGGACTCCAAGAACTTCACCGCACAGGGCAACCGGATGGTAGGACGTGAAGAGTTTTTACGTGTTGCAAATCCGGTTGCCCTGTGCGGTGAAGTTTCGGGCTCTTCGAGCCCACTCGGAAGGAGGCTCTACGCGGAGTTTGAAGCAGAGCCTCGGGTCCCGCCCTCGCTTCGCTCGGCGGGCGAAATGGCTGATACGGGTTAAACAATACTATCTAAGACGGATAAAAAATGTTAGAACCCCATAACAACCAGCCTTTGTGTCATCCTGAGCGGAGCGGCGCAAACGGGTGAAAAAGCGAACGCGCCCCCCCAAAAAAACCGCCGCGTAGTCGAACCCCGCAGGGGCGCCAGCAGGCGGGATCTCCGAACGGCAGAGGCAATACAGTCACAAACTAACTTATCATGCTACTTACTGACCACCCGCCCTCATCCGTCGCCTGCGGCGCCAAACTGCTTGCAGTTTTCTTCCCATCTCGAAGGGGAAGGCTTTTGGCAAGACTCCTTTCGTTTGTTTTCTACGGACGAAAATCCAAAAGTGAAAGTTGTACAAACGTAACAAATAAATAGAATTACTATGTTTGCATAGAATTGCTATGTTCGCACAGCCGTTGAAAAGCCTTCCCCTTCGAGGGGGAAGGTGGCGCGTTAGCGCCGGATGAGGGCGGGCAGTCAGTAAGTTACAAAATAGGGCAACAAATTAGGAGGTCAACGAATGCTAAATCTGACGCTTATCACCGTTGGAACGTTGAAGGAAGGATACCTGCGCGATGCGGCTGCGGAATATGAAAAACGGCTGCAGGCGTACTGCAAACCGCAAACGATCGTGCTAAAGGAATCCAAACTGCCGGACGCACCGGGCGCCGGAGAAATTGCAGCCGCACTGCACACTGAGGGAAAGCAGATTCTTGCCGCCATGCCGTCGAAAGCCTATCGCATTGCGCTCTGCGTAGAGGGACAGCAGCTGTCCTCCGAGGAGCTTGCATCAAAGCTCGCGCAGATCAGCCAGACGCACGGCGCAGTCTGCTTTGTCATCGGCTCCTCCTACGGTCTTGCCCCGGAAGTCAAAGCGGCATGCGACCTGCGCCTGTCGGTCTCCCGGCTGACCTTCCCGCACCAACTCATGCGCATCCTGCTCCTGGAAACCGCCTACCGCTCTCTCGGCATCCTCGCCGGGAGCAAATACCATAAATAACAGCGAAAAAAAGGACCTGCCTATCCGAATGTGCCCCGGATTGTAGGTCCTTTTTTGTTTTGCGGTTGTAAGATTTTGCAGCATTTGACGGCGCAGCACTATTTAGTTATTACTATCTAAGACGGACGAAAAGGACAAATCTATGTTCCGAATAGTCCTCTGAGATGACACAGAGGGCTATTCGGCGCGTAGATGATACTCTTTTTATCCGTCTTGGATAGGAAGAAAAAGCGGAACGACACATGGACCGTTCCCTACAAACCGAACAAGCCGCAGTCCTTGCTCCAAAAACGCCACCCCGCCGAGCGAAGCAAAGGCGGGACCCTGAGGCACTGCTTCAAACTCTGCGTAGCGCCTCCTTCGGACGGGCTCGAAGAGCCCGAAACTTCACCGCACAGGGCAACCGGATTTGCAGCACGTAAAAA
>ERZ1673741.2045-NODE-2045-length-15078-cov-130.206483_pt1 | contig 15078 bp, 9 predicted proteins | sample MGYA00580209_ERZ1673741 | MGnify/ENA primary metagenome ERZ1673741 (study PRJEB41218, sample SAMN15661754) | gut metagenome | host: Homo sapiens | place: Canada: London | collected 2015-08-20/2019-03-30 | study: EMG produced TPA metagenomics assembly of... | reverse complement strand
CGTTCCAACCTCTCTTATTCTCCTTTGGCTGCTTTAGAGCTTTATGTTAAAAAAAACTAATCCATAGTTTTCTGCCCCGCAACTCATGGCTTTCTGCCAGGGAAGTCATGGTTTCAGCCTTCTCTTGTCCTTATTCTAACGATAAATGATGACCGGCATTGGTCATCATTTATGACCCGTTAAAGCCCTTATATAAGCCCATTTAGCCCTCATCTCCCGTTGCCCCATTCTCCCCCTCATCAACCGGGCAGAGTTAACAGGTTAACAGTTAACACCCCAAAAATGCATACTCCCCCTCCCACACATATATAAAAATAAGTATATATATATTTAATATAATAAGGTACGCAAGGGGGAGGTAGGAAAAAACAGCTGTTAACTGTTAACCCTGTTAACCCCTGCTGCTCCCAAATGCTCTTTTAGGAAATTTAAACAAGTATGCTTGGTGGTTTCATTAGAAAACCGTACTTTTGTGGCTGACAACAAACAATATCAAACATAAAAACGACAATGAAGAAACTGAAATTCCATATAGTAGGTCTTACCCACAACGACGTGAAAGGTCGTGAGGTAGAATACGCCAAGGAGGCAGAGGGCAGAACCATCTGTCTTGTGCCCGATGACGCCAACCCCTTTGATATGCTGGCTGTGAAAGCTTACGACAAGCAGCTTTTCATCGGCTATGTCTCAGCCCTGGAGGGCGAGGACGTAAGAGCCCTCATCATCGCCCGGAAGGGCAGGAACCTGCGCACCCGATGCCTGGGAAGCAACAGCAAGGAGGGAGCCGATGAGAAGTCGGGACTCCAGCTGATAGTGGAGGCTCGGGTGGATGTCTCAGAGCAGGAGATAGAACAGGCGCGCAGGGAAATCTATGATGACGGAATCTATGACGGCTGGCACTATTCCGGCCCCATTCTGCCCATCGACAAGCTGACCCGTTTCAGCGATTGCACCATGATGCTGGAAGGCGTCATCAACGACATCATCAGCATTCAGGAGCAACTCTCACGGGATTCAGATTCCGCTGAAGCCGATAAGAACCCTCTTGATGCCGATTCCCGGGCGGCGCTGGAGGCAGAGCTGCGCGACAACCTGGAAGAGGCTAGGGAGCGGCTCAGCAGCTTCATGGAAATACAGCGAAGCGATTATTCGCGCGAGATGACGCAGACGAGAAACCGCATTCTCAATAACCTCGACCTCATAGACGATGAGGAAATCCATCGCATGGGCGAGCAACTGTATACGGAGATGGGATTCATTACCAGTTCCGCTTATCGTGAGCGTGCAGCCCAGTCTTTCTTCGTAGAAGCGCCTATCGCCATCAAGAAGAAGCAGACGGGCGCCTACGACTATAAGGACCAGCTGGACGCCATAGAACAGCAGCTGCACGCCTTTCCCTATTCGCTCTATCCCACGTTCAAGGCCGACCCGGTAGATTTCCTCCGCCAGGTGTTCTATAAGCGTGTGCCCCGCAAGAAGATGCTCCAGCTGCTTTCCGGCATCGTCCTGATGATCATGAACGGCAGGGTAGATGACGTGAAGCAGTGGGGCAAGCATGGCAATGAGGACTCGCTGATGGCGATGAAGGCTGTGGGCAAGAAGCCTTCGGGCATTGAGTGTAAGATGAAACTCAAGGAGTTGGTGGATGACGCTATCCTTGATATGGCGTCTTATCATAAGCCAAGTACGGGTGAACTTCTGATAAATTGTCAATCCGACTGGTATCCTATATTCCGCATGCTGAATGATTGGAATATATATGATTCGAAAAGCCAGACTGCCTTCTGCCAGTATCTGGAAAAACGATATGAGAATTTAGATAAAGGGGGTGATAAGGAGTTGGCTCCCTGCTGTAAAAGAAAGGATCTGACGCAAGCTGCAGCGGGAATGTTTGATGAAAACGAGACTCAGGCGTGGAGCCGTCTTCATCCGAAAACATGGAAGATAAGCTTCGGCAAGTTCAATCATTACTGCGATATTGTTGATGCTTTCAATAAGCTCATGCGAGAACAGGCTTTTCAGAAGTACCTGAACTTAGAGGATCTTTTGCCGAGCAAGGAAGACTTGGAAGAAGAGGATTCTGAGAAAGAACTGGATTCTGAAGAGGATGAAGCTTGATAAGATTCATGGGGATGTGTGGGGCACATCCCCTTTAATTATGCCTATTATTATACCCCTTTTATACCGATTTCTCGCACCATTATACCGTTCCCGACATTTCATTATACCGCGAAAAACGAATTCCGCCCAAAACTTGCAAACGCCTCATTTATTACTTATCTTTGCATTGCTTTTCAGACAGAAGAGTGGCAGGTTTTGAAAAAAATCCTGCCTAATAATAAATTATTAATATCATATAAACTATGGCAAACAAGAACCTATCTTTTGATGAGTGCAAGCTGCTCAGCAGCCGCCTCATCGCAATGAACCCTAATCGCAATGCAAACATGGGGCAGATTGCTACTTATCTCCTCGATTACTACACCGAGCTCACCAAGCAGTCCTGGCTCAGCAACCTCGTAGGACAGATTCGCGACCTTACCGCCAAGCAGAATCTGATGGGCGAGGAGCAGAAGCAGACTGAGGTCTACAAGCAACTCGACAAGCAGATTTCCGCCTTCAAGAAGCAGCTGCCTTTCCGTTCGCCTCACTACTTCCACTTCCTGGACGACCACCGTGCCCAGAAGTCCATCGACCCGGAGGCCTTCACCTTCCAGACTACCGTAGACATCGATAATCCGGAGGAGGTAGAAGGAGCCGTGAAGAGAGCCCTGCTCCTGAACGGAATGTTTGATGACCCCCAGGAGAAAGCCGCCCGTGAGCAAATGTTCACCGCCGATGAAATCGAGCTTTGGAAGGGAAAAGTACTTCATGTGGAACGCTCGGCACGCAACAAGGCCCACATCGACATCCGCATCCCTGTAGGGATGACCATCGCTGAGGCTCAGAGCGCCTTCTGCAAGCTCATTCACGCCACCGAAGACCCTAGCTGCGTTACGCCTGAGCGCATCATCTTCATCACCGATGATGCCAGCCAGATCTATACTGCCGACGACTGGTACAAGCACCTGGATGAGGAAGCCGTGGCTGAATATCGTGAGGCTTACAGAAAGAGAGGACTGGACATCGACGGCCGTCCGATGGATATTGATTCCGCTCCAACCGTAGATTTCCAGCCTGTCGAGAGCGAGGAGGAGAAGACGGGAAAGACTGCCAATACCGTGCAGTATGAGCAGACTTACGATGGCGTTCCTTACGAGGAGATTGTGAAGTCGCTGGTGGATTTGATGGGCGGCGCTCCTGCCCATGGCAACCGCAACAACTTCATCTATCGTGAAGCCTGCCTGCTCAGATACATCTGCAATAGCGAGGCGGCCTGGATTAAGCAGGTAATCGAAATCTTCGGCGAAGACGAGGCGAAGGCGTTCGCCTCTGTAGAGAGCGCCTGCAAGGTGGCTCAGTCCTCGGAAATGCCCCAGCTCGTGAAGCAGGCGATAGAGCTCGCCCGCAAGAACTATCTCGCCAAGCAGGCCACCGAGAAGGCAGGAATCTACGCCGAAGTTCCGCCTCAGTTGCCTGCCAAGCTGCCTAAGCTCATCAAGCTGCTCACCAGCAAGGTAGAGGATGATTTCAAGGCGCCTGTGGCGATGGCGGTCTTCCCTCCGCTGGCTGCTCATCTCAAGGGCGTCAACTTCCGCTACATCGACAATCAGGTGCATGAGGCGGCGATGATGAATCTGCTCGTAGCGCCGATGTCGTCAGGCAAATCGGCGGTAAACGGACCTATCAACAGCATCATCGAAGACCTGGTACAGATGGATAAGGTGAACCGTCAGAAGGAGCAGGAATGGAAGGACGAGGTGAACACCATGGGCGACAACAAGAAGAAGCCGGTGCGCCCGGAAGACATCTGCATCCGCATCGTTTCGCCCGACCTTACCCGTGCTGCCTACATCCAGCGTCTGGACGATGCGCAGAAGGCTGGCGATGCTTATCTCTACTGCAAGATGGACGAGGTGGACATGCTCAGGAAGTTCAACGACCCTAGCCAGCTGATTCGTCTCTGCTGGGACAATTCAGAGGATGGTCAGGAGCGTGTGGGCACCAAGAGCGTTACTGCCCGCGTGAAGACCCGTTTCAACTGGAATGCTTCCAGTACCATTGCCGTTACCCAGAAGTTCTTCTCGGTAAGAGAGGTGGCTGATGGAGCCGTGAGCCGTCTGTCGCTTGCCACCATCTTCCGTTCAGAGTTTGCTCCTTGTCCGGTTGTGGGGGAATATGATGCGCAGTTCAAGTCGCAGCTGGCTCCTTATATCCATCAGCTGAATGCCACCAGCGGTTTCAAGGAGTGCAGGAAGGCTCGTCAGCTTATCGAGCGCCTGGGCAGTGAGCTCATGGAGCTGGCTCAGCTGGCTTACAACAAGCCTTACGCCGAGTTTGCCAAGCGCAGTCTGGCGAATGGTTTCCGCAGGGCGATGGTGCTTTATCTGGCGAATGGCGAGAAGTGGGAGAAGGCGATAGAGGATTTTATCGTATGGAGCGTGAAGTATGATTTGTGGTGCAAGATGCGTTTCTTCGGCAATCAGATGCAGGAGGCGATAGATGCAGACAACCGTTCTATCTATCATGCATCCGGTGTGAGCAATCTTCTGCTCTTCGTTCATGATACTTTTGACAAGGCAGAGATTCAGGAAGTCTGCATGGTTCATGGCACCAAGACCAAGCTTGCCGTCCTCCTGTGCACCTGGAAGAAGCGTGGCTTCATCGTGAAGAACGAGGACGGCACCTTCTCGAAGACGGCTAAGTTCATAGGCAAGTATGGGCACTACGGAACGCCGGAAATGGCAGCGTAGAATAGGTTAGGCACGGATTACACGGATTACACGGATGTTCTATGAGATTATGAATGCGTTTTGATTGACATGAGAGGCTTAAATCCGTGTAATCCGTGCCTGATTTCGTAACGGGAATGTAAAGGTTCTTGACCTTAATCAAGAAATCGGGGTGTTCTGAAACTTTTCTCCTGAAATATTCGTGTGCGAACACAAAAGTTCGTACCTTTGCATCGGAAATAAGAAAAAAGGATAAAAGATTGATAATATCAGGATACGAAAGGTATTGATTATAAGGAAGAAAGATTGATTACATCAGGATACGAAGGTATTAGGATCTAGGTAAAGATTGAAAAAGGGATAACAATAAAAGATTGTTAATAAAAAGGATAAGTTTGATTTAAAGTTAAGAAAGGGAAAAGTTATGTTAGTATTAGGAATGGTTTTCGCAGCAGTAGTAGCATTCGCTGCAACAGTTGGCGCAGCAAGCAACAAGCTCGCTTAAGTAATAAGCCAACGAGGTAAGGAACTTTAAAAGTTCAGAAACAGTAATTGAAGCAAAGTAGGAAGCCAATATGGGCTTCCGAGATGCAGAAGGAGAGTCAACAGGGCTTTCCTGGGATTGAGGAGCGGATGATGCTCCTTTTTTCGTTTTTATCAGAAATCATTATCAGACAATACAGTATATAAAAAGACCTCTTTAAGGGATGGTCACATATAAAAAAGAAATCGGGTAGTTAACAGGTTAACAGTTAACAGCCCGATTTTCTTTGTTTTTATGCTTTCAGAGAGATGATTTCGAATGCTCTTATATCGTTTGGTGTTTGTAATTGTCAGATATATAGAGACTTCTGAATTTCTCTTTTTATTTACCAAGATAAGGCTTCAGGATTCTAATCCTGTTCTGGTAGCCCTTTCCGAGTAGATGTAAGCCATCATTGCTGTAATCCGGGTTCATGTCCTGGGTGCCAGGGATTACGGACTCAGAGAAGAGGTCGATGTAGGTCAAGCCACGTCGGTTGGCGATGTCCTTGATCAGGGCGTGTGGGCAATGGCTTCTGCTTTTTGCTTTTTGGCTTCCTGTTAAGAACTACTTGAAAATCAGGGTAGTGAGTCTGTCTTTATCGAACAGTTCCTGAGCCACGGCTTGAATCTGGGCGGCGGTAATCGCATCCACCTGCTCATAGAGGCGGTCAACGTTCTTCTCCCAGCCATAATGCAGGAAACTCTTGCCGAAGTCGAGGGCGAAGTTCTCACGGTTGTCGCAGGCCACGCCTATCTGCCCCTTGATCTGCTTCTTGGCAGCCTTGAGCTGTGCATCGCTCAATGGCTTCTGCATGAACTTATCCAACTCCTTGCGGACCAGTCTGAGGCAGCGCTTTACATCGTGTTCATCACAGCCGAAATAGATGCTCCAGGTGCCCGTGTCGCCATAAGCCACCATCGTGCTCTCTACGGTGTAAACCAGTCCGTTGTGCTCTCTGAGGGCGAGGTTCAGCTTGGCATTCATGCCCGGTCCGCCCAGCATATTATTGAGCAGATAGAGCGGCATCCGGCGGTCGTCGTTCACATCGTAAGCCCGGGTTCCTATCATCACATGAGCCTGATGCGTATTCTTCTGCATTACAATCGTCTGCCCGGCAATTCCATCTCCCACAGATGGATAATTTTTAGGTCCCACAGATTTCACAGATGACACAGATTTCTCTTCAGCTATAGAATTCTCATTCCATGAGATCTGTGTAATCTGTGAAATCTGTGGGAGCTTTTCCTCAGCAAGGTTGACCACAGATTCATCATCTGCGAGCGCCCTCTGAAGGAGTCTTACCAGCTTCTTGAAATCAATATCTCCGTATGCGAAGAATATCGCATTATCCGGCCGATAAAGCTTCCTTGTGAAGCGCAGCGCATCCTCCGTCTTGAAGGAGCGAACCTGCTCGGCGTTGCCCAGGATATTATGCCCCAGCGGCGAACCCTTGAAGAGGATATTCTCGAATTCATCATATATCAGTTCGGCTGGCGAATCATTATAGCTCTCTATCTCATCGCAGATTACCTCCACCTCCTTATCTATTTCCGCTTGCGGATAAACCGAGTGGAAGACGATGTCGGAAAGCAGGTCCACGGCCCTTGCGATGTGCTCCTTCAGGATGGCAGAGTAATAAACCGTGCCCTCCTTGTTGGTGTAGGCATTCAGGTCGCCTCCCACACTCTCCAGACAGTTGAGAATGTGCCACGCCTTGCGGCGCTCGGTGCCCTTGAAGGTGACGTGCTCGCAGAAATGCGCCAAGCCCTCTTCGCCCGGCTCCTCGTTGTGGGTGCCGGCGTTTATCTGATAGCCGCAATACACCACCTGGCTATCTGATGGCAGGTGGATGATGCGGAGTCCGTTGTCTAATGTATAAGTATTGTATTTCATTTCAAGGTGCAAAGTTACATTGAAAATGTAATTTATCCAAAATATTGGGCATTTATTTTGCATTATCGCCAAAAAGACTTATCTTTGTCCCCAAAAACAATATAAAAGAGACATAAACAATGCGTAAGGTTATAGGAATAGGAGAGACCGTGCTTGACATCATCTTCAAGAACGGCAAGCCGATAGAGGCAGTACCGGGTGGCTCATCGTTCAATGCAGTCATCTCGTTGGGACGTGCGGGCGTGAATGCTTCGTTTATCAGCGAGGCGGGCAACGACCGTATCGGAGAGTATGTGATTCAGTTCTTGAGAGATAATGGGGTGAATGCTGACAACGTGAGCATCTTCCCTGATTCGAAGTCGCCACTCTCGCTGGCGTTCCTCGACGAGAACAACAATGCTGACTACATTTTCTACAAGGATCATCCTCACGACCAGCTGGAGTTTGCCACTCCCGAAATCAATCCCGATGACATCGTGCTCTTCGGTTCGTTCTTCGCCCTGAATCCTGTGGTTCGTCCTCAGGTGGCTGGTTTTCTGGAGTACGCCAAGAGTCGTGGCGCCATCCTCTATTATGACATCAACTTCCGCTCTTCTCATCAGCATGAGATTATGAAGATTACACCTAATCTGATAGAGAATCTGGAGCACGCCGATTTCGTTCGTGGCAGCCATGAGGACTTCGGAATCCTCTATAAGAAGCCGGAGGCTGACAAGGTGTATAATGCCGAAATCAGTTTCTACTGCAAGAAGTTTATCTGCACCCAGGGCGCTGAGCCTGTAGAGGTTCGTGCCGAGAACGGCTTTGCCAAGAGTTATCCTTCGGAGAAGATGAAGCCGGTGAGCACCATCGGTGCCGGCGATAACTTCAATGCCGGTTTCGTATTCGGACTGATTAAGGATGGAATCACCCGCGAGGATATCGACCGCGGCTTATCTGAGGCGCAATGGGATAGCCTGCTTGCATCGGCCCAGGATTTCTCCACCGAATGCTGCAAGGATATCTACAATTATGTTTCCAAGGAATTCGGAGAAAGAAAAAACTTGGAACTTTGAACTTGGAACTTTGAACTTTATGATTAGTAGAAGTTGTTTGAGAAACAGCATATCATAAAGTTCAAAGTAAATAAGTTCAAAGTACAAGTAATCATAAAGTTCAAAGTTCAAATCTCAAAGTTCAAAGTAAATAATATGACAGAAATTACAAACAAGATTTATTACGTAGGCGTTAACGACCGCAACAAGCATCGTTTTGAGGGCCTCTGGCCTTTGCCTAATGGAGTGAGCTACAACTCTTATATCATTGACGATGAGAAGGTAGCGCTGGTAGATACTGTAGAGGTAGATTTCTTCACCCAGTTTCTCGAGAACATTCACGAGGTGATTGGCGACCGCGAAATCGATTACCTCATCATCAACCACATGGAACCTGACCACAGCGGCTCCATCGCCCTCATCAAGAAATATTACCCTAACATCAAGATTGTGGGCAACAAGAAGACTCTGGGAATGCTGGAAGGCTTCTATGGCGTTACCGACGATGTGGTAGAGGTGAAGAATGGCGAAACCCTTTCTCTGGGCAACCACGAACTGAGCTTCGTCCTCATCCCTATGGTTCACTGGCCTGAAACCATGGTAACCCTGGATGCGAAGAACAAGGTGCTCTTCTCGGGCGATGCGTTCGGCTGCTTCGGTGCGCTGAACGGCGGAATCATCGATACGGAAATCAATTGCGAGACTTTCTGGCTAGAGATGGTTCGCTACTACTCAAACATTGTGGGTAAGTATGGAATCCCTGTTCAGAATGCCTTGAAGAAGTTGGCTGGCGTGGAGCTGGATTACATCTGCTCAACCCATGGTCCGGTTTGGCACGAGCATATTGAGAAGGTTATCGGCATGTATGATAAGATGTCGAAGTACGAGACGGAGCCGGGCCTCGTTATCTGCTACGGCACCATGTATGGCAACACCGAGCGTATGGCAGAAATCATTGCCCGCGCGGCAAGTAAGGCTGGCGTGAAGAACATCGTGATGTATAATATCTCGAAGACTCACCACAGCTACATTCTGCGCGACATCTTCCGCTACAAGGGTCTCATCGTGGGTGCTCCAACCTACAATGCCGGTCTTTATCACGAGATGGAGGTTCTCCTCTCCGAGCTTGCCAATAAGGACATCAAGAACCACCTCCTTGGCTGGTACGGTTCTCATTGCTGGGCAAGCAAAGCTGTGGCAAAGATTCAGGAGTGGAACGAAACCAAGCTCCACTACGAGCCAGTGGGCGAGCCAGTGGATATGAAGCAGGCGATTACTCCAGAGGTCAAGGCGAAGTGCGAGGCTCTGGGTAAGGCGATGGCAGAGAAGCTGCTGGCAGAATAGGAGATTTCTTATTAGAGATTATTATAAAAGAGCGAAAAGGCAACTGAGGTTAACAGAGTTAACAGTTAACAGTTGTTTTTCCGCTCTTTCTTTGTTTAAATACCTTTAAATATTTCGTGTAAATTACGATAAAACTTGGTGAAGTTGTATAAAAAGCGTATATTTGCGACTGAAAAACGTGTCTTGACACAAAAAAACGTCATAAACTATGTATTTTGAACGTAAAGCATACTTGAAAGAACTCATCTCGGCAGAAGGCAATGGGATGATAAAGATTATCACCGGCATTCGCCGTTGTGGTAAGTCTTTCCTCTTGTTCAACATCTTCCGCAAGCATTTGCTTGAAAGAGGTGTTGCGGAAGATCATATCATGCAAGTAAATCTTGAAGACCGTAGAAACAAGAAACTTCGTGATCCTGATGCTTTGCTGGAGCATATAGATGCTCAGATGAAAGATAAGGATAGGTATTATATTCTCTTGGATGAGGTTCAGATGGTGAAGGAGTTTGAAGATGTGCTCAACTCTTATCTCCATGTAGAGAATGCTGAGGTGTACGTAACTGGTTCCAATGCCCGATTTTTATCGAAGGATGTGATAACTGAATTTCGTGGTAGAGGTTGGGAAATCCGAATCCATCCGTTGAGTTTTTCTGAATATTATGAAGTGATAGGAGGGGAGGAGCGTCAAGCCCTTGAAACCTATTATCTTTATGGTGGATTGCCTGCTGTGGCGCAGATAGAAACTCCTGAAGCGAAACAGAATTATCTTCGTGAGATTTACGAGACGGTTTATCTGAAGGATGTTTTGGAGCGTAATCGGCTGAAGAATTCTGATGGAATGCGCGAATTGGTGCGCCTTCTGGCTTCTACGATTGGTTCCTGTACGAATGTGCAGAGAATTTCTAATACGTTCAAATCTGTTGGAGGAGTGGAAATCGGTACTAAAACCATTGGCAGGTACCTGGAGAACCTGCAGGATTCCTTCATCATCAGTGAGGCTTTGCGCTATGATGTGAAGGGGCGCAAATACATTGGTGCTGGTACCAAGTATTACTTCGAGGACTTAGGTATTCGAAATGCCGTGCTTGATTTCCGACAGATAGAATACACTCATATTATGGAGAATGTTATCTATAACGAGCTTCGCAAACAAGGCTATGGTGTGGATGTCGGTGTAGTGGAGAGCTTCAGGCGGGATGAGAACGGCAAGCTGCAGCGTAGGAATCTTGAGATTGATTTCGTGGTGAACCGTCATGATGAACGTCTCTATATCCAGTCGGCTTACGCCTTGCCTGATAAGGAGAAGGTAGATCAGGAGCAGGCTTCTCTTTTGAATGTAAACGATGGCTTCCGCAAACTGATTATCGTAGGGGATAGATATCGTTCGGGTTATAATGAAGAAGGCATTCTGATGATGAGCCTCTCCGATTTCCTTTTGGGGAAAGAAAATAAGGAATAGATGGTCTTGAAGAAAATATCAAGGGCGGAAGAACAACTGGGTTAACAGAGTTAACAGTTAACAGTTGTTTTTCCGCTCTTTCTTCATCTATTTTATATAGGATTTTTATGCCTCGCAGAGCTTTGTCAATTCTTCCAGGTTATCCGCCACTTCAATCACATCCCGCCAATCGCCGCGAATCATGCTTTTCTCTGCCATGTCATCCAACAGGGCGATGGTGGAGTTCCAGAAGCCTTTCATGTTGTAGAGAATCACCATCTTGTGATGGTAGCCGATGGTGTGGGCGGCGGCGATGGTGAAGATTTCATCCAGGGTGCCGACGCCGCCAGGAAGAGCTACGAAGATGTCGCTCTGGGCAAGCATCAGGTCCTTGCGGTCGCTGAGATTATCACACGGAATCTCGATGTCGAGGTCTGGGAAGGTTCTGCCGCCTCGCTCTACAAGCGTAGGAACCACACCGATGGTTCTGCCGCCATTCGCCTTCACTGCCTTGCCGATGCAATCCATCAGACCGGAGTTGCAGCCGCCGAAAACCAGGTCGTGGCCGTTCTCTGCCATCCACTTTCCCATCTCTTCAGTCATCGTGAAGAAGTCGGGGTCGATATTCTTATTTGCTGAACAAAAAACTGCTATTTTCATATTGCTTTATCTTCTATTTGATAATGTTTTATCTGTTATTTATTGATGTTTAGGCAAAGGTACGCAAAAATATCGAGATAATTGGGCTCTTTTTGCGGATAATTTCTTAATTTTGCAAACTATAACTAATCTTATAAACGAAAAGATAGAAATCTTATAAACGATACAAGAGAATGAAAAGGATTATCACATATAGTATCATCGCATTGTTGCAGGCGTCTGTGTCGCTTGCACAGACCTCTCCGAAGCCGAAGCTTCAGAAGCGGGAGAAGTATGAATGGCAGGGAGAGATTCCTACCTATGTAGAAACGCTGAAGAAGGAACTGACCTATCCGATGGCTTGGGGCAACAGTCCGATTAAGAACTTCAAGAAGTGGAAGAAGACGGCAAGGGCGAAGGTTCTCGAATGCATGATGACGCCTCCGAAGGCGGCTGCGGCTTGGGATATGGAAGTTTTGGGCGAGGAGCAGAGAGACGGATATAAGGCGCAGAAAATCGCCTTTAATATCAACGCCTATTCCCGTATTACGGCTTATCTCCTGATTCCGGATGGCAAGGGCCCATTTCCAACAGTCAATGCGCTTCATGATCATGGTGCCCATCTCTTTATCGGAAAGGAGAAGATGATTCGTCCTTTCTTTACTCCGGAAGAAAAAGATTCCCCTACGAAGCAGGCACTCTGTCAGGAGATCTTGGATGATGCGGATGCGTGGGCAAGGCAGCTTTATGATAATCAGTACGTGGGCGATTATCTGGCGAAACATGGCTACGTGGTCTTTTCTGCAGATGCGCCGATGTGGGGAGAACGAGGCCGGAAGGAGGGCGTGGATAGAAACAAATACGACCTGATAGCCGGCAACATGATGATGCTGGGTAGAGACCTCTCTGCCTTCATGACTTACGATGATATCGCCAGCACCGAGTTCCTGGCTTCGCTGCCGATGGTAGATGCGAAGCGTATCGGATGCGTGGGCTGTTCGATGGGAGCCTATCGTTCGTGGATGCTCTCGGCTTTATCGGATAGAATCAAGACGGGTGCTTCCATCTGCTGGATGATTACCACCGATGCGCAGCTTACCCGGAGATTCGGAAGAAAGGAGAATGGCGGTTTTGCAAATTGCATCCCCGCTCTCCGCCAATATCTCGATTATCCTCACATCGCCTCCCTCGCCTGTCCGAAACCGATGCTCTTCATCAGTGGTACAAAAGACAAGCTCTTCCCTGTGCCTGGTGTAAAAGATGCTTTCACCGAAATGCACAAGGTTTGGAAGAGTCAGGGAGTTGATAATCTGCTGGATACGGAGCTTTGGGAAATCCCTCATTCCTGCGGACTGAAAGCGCAGGAGAAAATGCTGGAGTTCCTGGATAAGAATCTGAAATAAGAAGATAAATAAAAGAGTGGGAAAACAGCTGGGGGGTTAACAGAGTTAACAGTTAACAGCTGTTTTTCGCTCTTTCCCCTTTAATTCAACAAAAGTCTACTACGCTAACCCCTTAAAAACAGCGTTAGCGTAGTAGACTTTTGAGAATTCTAAATGAATTTACCACAATTCAGCAGGCGACAGATCCTTGTCCTTTCTGCCCATCAGATAGTAATCGGCAAGGAACTGGATGTAAGCCTGGGTGACTTTCAAACCGCTTTCTCTTACATATTTGCTGGTGAAGAGGTTGGCATCAGGCAGCATATTGTTCTCAATCAGCTTGCAGACAATCTCGTAAGGGAATGGACGGCCCAAGCCAGAGATGATATTGAAACTGTCGAGCTCTGCATGCTCAGCGTTGTAATATGGATTCTCAGGCGATGCGATGCAGTGGGCCATACCGAAGCAGATATTGATTCCGGTATATGGACTTCCGCAAACGATGATTCCCTTCTCGTATTTTGGAGGGAACTTGATGTTGGCTGGTAATTCGAAACCAACTTCCTTTAGGAAACTCTTCAAGGTCTTGACATCCTCCAAGAAGATGAACTTATCACCGTAGCCCTTTGCCTTGAGCAGGTTGTAATCGTTGATAGGCTGCTCGTGGTTCACCTGAGCCTTCTCTGCCTCAATCTGCTCCTTGTTCTCCTCGTAGTTTGGGTTCAGCAAAGCACCCGTCTGCCACCAGTCGCCACCGAAGTAGAAGAGATTGGTAACCATCAGCTGCTCGCCACTGAGGAATGCGCTGGCATCTTCGATATTGGTAGAATCCTTTCGAACTCTATATAACTTCTCTTCCTCAGAATCCTTATCAGAAGCATCCTCCTCAGAAGCATCATACAAATCCTTCAGATAGAAGAAGTTATCATCCTCCTTGATCATCTTGAAGGCACGGGTGCCCTTGTAGTCGATTTCTGTCCAGAGCTTGTGGGCAGGATGATGTTCGCTCACCTTGGCAAGCCATTCGGCAGAGGTGAGGGAGAGGAGATTGTTGCGGCTGTTCATCGTATGCTCTATCTGGATAGAGTAGGCGATGACATCATTGAAGCCCTGTGGAGAGTGGGCGAGGCGCTCCAGCTCCATCTGAAGGCGGAAGCGGTTTCCCACGTTGAAGAAGCAGCCATAGTGGAACCAGGCTAAGGCATCGCGATATTCATAGAACTTGTCTTCATCGGTTGGCAATTCGCAAAGGAAATCGTAGAGACGCTCGTTCTCCGGCGCTGTCTCGTATTCCTTGTCGAGCACATTATAAGCCATCTTGGCTGCCAGCTCCAGGGTGCTGAACAGGAATGGTACAGGTTCCTGTACATAACTGCTCTGCTGGTAATGGTGCCAGCACAGGAACTTGATGTCTGCATAGTTGATTTCGTCAGGATCGTATGGAGACTCATCATCGTTCAGCGTATTCTGGATAAATTCCTTCTCGTTCTCGTAGAAAGGAATGTAAGTGCCATAGCGCTTCTTGCATTCTGCAGTAAAGGTCTTCCAGATGCAGGTACCTGAGATGACGTCCTCAAAGTAGCCGGCGATGCTGAGTGCAAGCTGCTTGGCTTCTTCCACGTTCTTAAACTGGTGGGTGAAGCACGCCTCATCGAGGGCATGGTATATTTCGTTAGCCAGTTCTGTGTAGTACTGATCTACTTCATTTGGTTTCTCGTATGGATGCATTGTCATCCATTCTTGGGTGAAAATTACCTTTTTCATATCTTTCGATTCTTTGTTATTCGAGGTTATAATCGATATTCGTTGTGATGCGATGTCGTTATTTCTCGGGTTATTATATATATTTGTTAGTCGTTCGGCATGAAATGTCGTCCGAATTATCTGTAATGATAATGCAAAGATAATGATTTCTGCGCAAAAAATGCAAGAAAGTCACATTTTTTTCGTATCTTTGCACCCGAATTTAGGCAATCTTAATAAATGCGTG
>ERZ1673741.2044-NODE-2044-length-15088-cov-68.446152_pt1 | contig 15088 bp, 15 predicted proteins | sample MGYA00580209_ERZ1673741 | MGnify/ENA primary metagenome ERZ1673741 (study PRJEB41218, sample SAMN15661754) | gut metagenome | host: Homo sapiens | place: Canada: London | collected 2015-08-20/2019-03-30 | study: EMG produced TPA metagenomics assembly of... | reverse complement strand
CCGATGAGCAGATAGCGGGAGTCGGCAGAGATATCATTGAGATATACATTGTGATAGCCGAAAGTAAGCGGCTGGAGAATGCCCGATGCCAAATCATACTTGGCAAGATAGCTGCGGTTTCTCCATCCTGGCTGTCGGTCATCAGGCTCCTTTACATCAAACACCTGAGCATCCTGCTTTCTGCCTTCTGTATAAAGCGTGTAGATAAGCGATTTCTCATCAGGAGTAAACTGGAACCAGCCTTCCGGAATATTTGCCGCCATCACCTCGCGCTCCATATTCAGCGGATTGATGGTGATAAGCTGCATGGCTCCGTCTGCCTTTCCTTCACCGGCGATGGCATTGTCGCCCGCCTTCTCGGTAAAGTACATCTTGTTGGTGCGAGGCATCCATCTTACGTTCTCCTCAAAGGAAGCAACGACCTTGTTGGTCTGACTGTTTCTCAGCTCGTTGATGCTATGGTTCTTGCCCTGACGGTCTACCCAAGTCTTGCGCACAATCATAAACTTGCCATTTGGCGAAAGTGCCACACTTGAATAGTTAGGCATGCAGATTACATCATATATATTAAAGGTGCGCTTGGTATTGGCAGAAGCCTCGCCCACGCTCAGCTGCTTGCCATCGGCAGCAGTAACGCTCACCTTGAAATCCTTGGCAGCATCCTTGTCTGCAGTCTTATCGGAAGACGAATCAGATGCGGTGAGATATTTGATGACCACAGTATGGGTAGAAGGCAGCAAGACGGTCTCAGCCTTGTCACCATTCACCTTCACCTGCTCGCCATCTACGAAGAGACGGTATTGCTTCAAGCCCTTTACCTCTACAGTAGCCTTGGTACGGCTGGTGTTAGATACGGTGAAGGAAGCCAGATGGAGTGCATTCTGCTTGGCATGATCAGCCAAGAGCTGAGAAGCAGCCACTTCCTTGCCATTATTCAATAGGTTGAACGATAATGGAGAGTCTAATACCCCCTCCATTGTAAACTTTTCTCCCTTCACATTTACGCTGTCTGCCATCCAGGGAGTGGACACAGGGAATGGTCCCACATGCTTCAGTTTCTGCACCTCGATAGTATCGGCATTGGCAGAAAGCGAAGCACAGAGAGCGGCGCTGAAAGTGAGAGCCCAAAGGCTCTTTCTTGTTGTTTTCATCATGATTTATTTCAATTATATCAAATTTTCTGCGAAATTACAAATAAAAGTTGAGATAAGCGAAACTTTCGCTTACATTTTTTGCTTCTTATCGGGATTATTCTGTTTTTATGTTATTGGCAAGTTCAGTATGTTATCTGAACGTTAAGAAGAGCTTTCATAAAGTTATAGTTGTGTTAAACCCCTATTCCAGCCATTGTCATTCTAAAAAAATCATTTACCTTTGCATCGTCAAACAGAAAAAATGACAAAGAAAATAACAGAATCAAGGAGTATTAAAACTAAAAAAAAGATTGTTATGAACAAGAAAAATATGATATTACTGAGCTCTTTACTCGTATGTTCGCTCGAAAGTTTCGCACAGAACAAGGTTGAGGCTACCGATTCCATCTTGAAGGATATGGACCTGGATGCAGTAACCGTGGTTGCCTCCAAGCCTTTGGTTAAGATGGAAACCGACAAGATGACCTACAACGTAGAGCAGGATGCCGATGCCAAGGCTTCTACCGTACTTGATATGCTGCGCAAGGTTCCGATGGTAACCGTAGACGGACAGGACAACATCACCGTGAATGGTTCTTCCAGCTTCAAGGTATACGTAGACGGAAAGCCAAATCCCATGTTCTCTGCCAACCCATCTCAGATATTCAAGGCGATGCCGGCAACCATGGTCAAGAACATAGAGGTAATCACCAATCCGGGAGCCAAATATGATGCAGAAGGAACGGGCGGTGTGCTCAACATCGTACTCAACAAGCAGACCGTGAATGGCGCAGGAGGCAACGACCTCAGCAATGGATATAACGGCAACATCAGTGCCACTGCCGGCAATCAGGCGCAGAGCATCTCTGCCCTCATCAGCGGTCAGCAGGGCAAGTTCACCTACAGTGCCAACGGTATGTACAACTACCAGAAGATGAACGGTACAACCATCTCCTTCGACCGTACGCAGAAAGACGGAAGCCTGATGAACTACTATCAGAAATCAGACATGAAGCAACCGTTCTCGATGGGTAACATCAGTCTCAGCTATGTACTCGATTCGCTGAGCAACATCAGCGCCACGGCTGGCTTGACCACCTTCGGGCAGAAGCTGAACGGTCATCCGCTTACCCAGATGTCCGGCGGCATCTATGGCAAGGGCTTCGAATACGGCAACGAGATGAAGCAGGATCTGGACAACACTTCTTTCAATGGAAGCATCGACTATCAGAGATTCTTCAACAAGGAGCGCACCAACTATCTCATCCTCAGTTATCTCTTCAGCACCAACCCTACCCATCTCGACAACTATACGTTCTACGATGACATCAGTCAGGTAACAGGGATTCAACTCCACGACCTGCTCTCCAAGAGCAAAACCCGTGGCACTGAGCATACCTTCCAGGCAGACTTCACCCACTCGCTCAGCGAGACACAGCGCTTGAACTTCGGTGCCAAATACATCGCCCGCACCAACAAGAGCGATTCCCGCTACTATGATGTGGCAGCCGACAAGACCGAGACTCTGAACCCTGCCAACAGCATGGAATACAAGAACACCCAGAATATTCTGGCTGCATACGCTGAATGGAAAGGAAACTTCGGAAAATGGGGAACGATGATGGGAACCCGTTACGAGCAGACCTGGGAAAAGGTGAAGTTTGAACAGGGCAAGGGCGATGACTTCAACAAACAGTACGGCAATCTCGTACCTAGCGCCAGCCTTTCATACAACATCGCTCCGGGCATGAACATCGGAATGAACTATCAACTGCGCATCACCCGTCCGGGAATCACCTATCTGAATCCATACGTAGACCGCAGTAATCCTACTGCCATCTCCTATGGTAATACAGACCTCGACGTGGTGAAGTCGCATCAGCTGAACATGGTATTCAATTACTATAACCAGCGATTCATGTTGAGCACCACCCTGGGTTACGGATTCTGCGACAACAAGATAGAGCAGTATTCCTTCCTCGATGCCGACAACCTGCTCAACACCACCTACGGCAATGTTTCGAAGACCCGCAATGCCAGCATGAATGTATTCATCAATTGGCTGATGTTCAAGAAGACAAGACTGATGCTGAACGAGAGCTTGAGCTACAACGATTTGCGCAGTGATGCTCTGGGATGGAAGAACAACGGATGGAACAGCAGCACGATGATCAATCTGCAACAGACCCTGCCTTGGGAACTGCAATGGACCGTGGGTAGCATCATCCAGACCAAGCAGCATAATCTGCAGGGCTATCAGAGCGGTATGTCGTTATTCTATACCACCCTCTCCAAATCTATCGTGAAGGATAAGCTTGACCTGAGTCTGATGTTCCTCACTCCTACCGACGACAAGCTCAACATCAAGCAGAAGACCGTGGGTTCGGATTACGTTCAGAACATGACCATAAAAGTGCCATTGCGCCAGATCAGTCTTACCCTGACATGGAAGTTCGGAAACACCAAGAAGCAATTCCAGCAGGCGAAGTCAAACATCAAGAATGACTTCCAGGAAGAGCAACAGGGAATCCAGACAGGAGGAATGGAGAAATAATAAAAACGGAAAAATCAGCAGGAAGACTCTTTTCTGCTGATTTTTCCGTTCTATACAACTGATTGTTTTTTATAATCTGATAGCTAAATCAATACCTGTTGGAGCTATCGAAAGACTGATATTGTCATTGATATCCTTCTCCTTCTCTCCATCACTCTCCTTTCCTTTCTTCTTGTTCTTTCCCAGAATCCAATCGCCTATCAGATAGCCGGCTTCTGCTGAGGCTACACCGATGGCGGCACCCGCCACGACATCTTCCCAATGATGGCGATTGCGGCGCACTCTATCCACAGCCACTCCCGTAGCCACCGCATAGCCCGCCACACCAATCCAGGGAGAAACCTTGCGATATTCGTGCATCAATGTGGTGGCACCGCAGAAAGCCACAGAGGTATGTCCCGAAGGAAACGACTCGTTATCAGTCCCATCGGGTCTCATCTTGTGTATCGACTTCTTGAGCGAATAGGTTACAGCCGCATTGACGCCGAACGAGAGCACCGAAACAGCAATCCTTCGCTTCCAGGAACTCTCAGCCTCCACGCCCAGCATCTTCAATCCGAAGACAGATGCCGTTGGCACCAGGCGCAGGACATCATCGATTCCATCACCATGATAGCGCTTGTAATGGGTAGTCTGCTCTATAGGAACCGTTGTATTCTGCCCCATGGTCATCATCATATTCTGCGAAAAGACAGGGGCAGGAATCATCATGATTCCACCTATTAATATCTTTCTTATTCTTTTCATATTCATGTTAATATGTCGTACCCGGCATGTATGGCGAAAAGGGAAGCCATTTCCATTTTGCTTCCATTTTTATCCTAGATTTCTTCTACTATCTCGCTCATGTCCTTGCGCTTCTTCTCGGCATGAGGACAATCTTCTGCAATATGCCCGATAGGAATAATAACAACTGCCTCATAGCCCTCACGAGGGAAGAGCTGCTGCATCTTATCGGTATCGTAATTGCATACCCAGCAGGTTCCAAGTCCACGCTCGGTGGCTGCCAGACAAAGATGCTCAGTAGCGATGGCTACATCAATATCTCCATGAGGCTTCTCATCATATCTGCGAACCCAGTTTTCATTCACATTTCTCATGCCCACGATATACATCGGTGCTGTTTTAAACCACTCCCGATTGTAGCATTCCTGCAATTTCTCCTTAGCTTCTGCAGAACGGACGATAAGCCAGAGCCAAGGCTGTCTGTTCACAGCAGACGGTGCCAGCTGCACACACTGCATGATATAATCCAAATCCTCCTGGCTTACAGCCTCAGAGGTAAACTTACGAGCCGAGAATCTCGACTGGCTCAATGATAACATATCTTTCATATCGTTCTGATTTTACGATTGTTCTAATCTAAATTATGGGCACAAAGTTAAGAAAAAATTACGGAACAACCAAAAAACAAGGATAAAAGGTAATAGGTTTCGGATTATTTTTCGTAATTTTGCAGATTATATAAGGATTAGTGAAATGAACTTTCGCATGTGGTTCAAGTACGGGCTGAAGGCCCAAAAGCTCCTAGCCCAGGGCAGCGCCCTGGGTATAATGGCAATCAGCAAGGCGCCCTGTAAGGGCAAAAGCCTTATGTTTTGCCTGGAGTTTTAAAGCTTTTGCCCTTACAGGGCGACAAACTTGCGCCCGTAATTACCCAGGGCGATGCCCTGGGCTAGGGGCTTCTGCCCTTGCAGGGCGTGTGGGGTAAAACTTGAGGAAGTTCAGTTATACAAGAATTAGTGGATTATATTGAAAAAATGATAGGATTGGCAGATTGCAACAACTTCTACTGTTCGTGCGAACGAGTGTTTCGCCCCGATCTGGTTGGGAAGCCCGTGGTTGTCTTGAGTAACAACGACGGGTGCGTCATTGCACGCTCTGAAGAAGCCAAGGCTTTAGGCTATAAGATGGGCGACCCATTCTATCAGGTAAAGGAAAAGTTGGAGGCAGAAGGTGTAGCTATCTTCTCCAGCAACTACACGCTTTATGGCTCACTCTCCAATAGGGTAATGTCGATGCTGTCGCACTACTCGCCCCTCATCGACCAATACTCCATCGACGAGAGTTTCTTCGAAGTGGATCATTCCATGGCAAAGAGCTTTTTTGAAACAGATCATTCCATGGCAGAACGTTTCTTCAAGAAATATCCGAAGGAAAACGTTACTTCTGCTACATCAGATTCTTTGCTCCACCAATATGGTGCCAGGATTTCGGCTGATGTATTACGAGCCGTGGGCATCCCTATCTCCATCGGAATCGCAGAGACGAAGACTCTGGCAAAAATCGGTTCTAAATTCGCCAAGAAATACAAGGGATATCAGGGCTGCTGTCTCATCGACACAGACGAACGGAGACGCAAGGCGCTGTCTCTCTTCCCCGTAGAAGACGTATGGGGAATAGGTAGGCAGATAGCCCGGAAGCTCGACTATATGGGAATCAGAACTGCCGCCCAGTTTGCCGATAAGAAAGAGAGTTGGGTGCGCAGCCATTTCAATATCACCACCGTCAGGACCTGGAAGGAACTGAACGGAGAGAGTTGCATCAGCATCGAGGAATTGCCGCAGAAGAAGAGCATCTGCACCAGCAGGAGTTTTGCCGACGAGGGCATTACTGACAAGAACGTGATAGAAGAAGCCGTGGCTAATTTCGCAGTACGCTGTACAGAGAAATTAAGGAGGCAAGGTAGCGTATGCCAGGGTATTACCGTGTTCGCATGGACTTCCAGATTCAATGAGAATGTGCCCGAATATACCATCCACGACTCCCTCACCCTACCCATCGCTACAAACGCACAAGATGAAATCGTGGGCGCCGCCCTCAGTATTCTCCGCGCCAAATATCCGAAACCAATGACAGACAGCAGAGCTGACCGCCCCGACATGTCGTTTCACTTCAAGAAGGCAGGTGTCATTCTGTGGCAAATCTCCCCCGACAATCCTCGCCAGCAGGATCTCTTCGACCCTATCGACCGCACCAGGCAGAAGGCACTGATGGAAGCCATCGATGCCATCAACCGCAAGAACGGCTATGGTACGATAAGGCAAGCCATACAAGGCACCGATTGCCGATTCGACTTGAAGCGGGAATATATGTCAAAACGTTTCACAACGAACATCAACGAAATACTGAAGGTAAAAACCCAATGAGATGCAAAATTAGCCCCTTTCAAAAAATGGGCTCCATAAACTAAGAAAATGAATAAAAATAACGAAAATAATATAAAGCTGACATTTCACCCTGCGGAATTCGGAGAAAAGATGCCGATTCCGCTGGCTGAACAAAGCGTAAAGGCAGGCTTCCCTTCGCCGGCACAAGACTATATGGAGGGAGAAATAGACCTCAACGATATTCTGGTTCGCCATCGTGAGGCAACTTTCTACGTGCGTGTTTCGGGCGACAGCATGAAGGATGCAGGCATTTTTGACGGTGACCTCGCTGTGGTTGACCGGCAGATAGAACCCTCTAACGGCAACTTTGTGATAGCTTTCGTAGATGGCGAATTCACTATTAAACAGTTCAAAATGGACGAAAGCGGAACCTTTGGCTGGCTCATCCCATGGAACAGTGATTTCTCGCCTATCCGGGTAGATGAAACCAACCGGTTCATGGTTTGGGGCGTGGTGACCTATGTGATTCATCAGATTGCTGAATAGTTTTAAGTTAAAGAACGCAAAATAATTAACCACTTTCGGTATTTTTTATTACTTTTATTGGCTAAAATGTGGCATTTCAATACTGCATCAAACACAAATTAATAAAAAATAATAAAACAAAATAATCAAAAAAAGCCATGGAATACGCTTTATATAGATACGAGTTTGAGGTCATAGAGAAGAAAGACTCCTCCATAAACCTATTCCCCGAGCTATCGGAGAGTTTTAACCCAAGACAGGCGTTCGAGAAAAAGAGCGAACTGCTCAACTATCTGCTAGAAAATGACTATCAGATGCTCCTTGCAGAACAAAATCAGCAGGTTGCAGAAAAAAATCAGCAGGTTGCCGAACCAAATCAGCAGGTTGCCGAGCGTTGTCCCTTTCCTGTTAACCCGGCTAGCGCAAAAACTGAGCAAGCCTTTCCCTTTGATGTAGATAACGTAAAACCAACGCTAACCTTCACCAGCAGCAGAAAGAAAAAGCTCTACCACAAATACACTTCTGCACCGAAGGATGGATTTGCCATCCTGGAACTAGCCCGCTGTAGAAGCATAAGCCATCGTCCGAAACCCTTTTTGGATAAAGCCGTGATAGAAGACGACTACGAGTCACTTCACATCATCATAGACAACCGCGGCACCTATCAGCGTGTAGCCATCGAAGTGAAATCTTCCGTTTTCAAAAAGACCGATACCGTGGCCGATTCGCTTGCCCGTGCCCTGAGCAAGGCTTTTGCCCGCTATGGACTCCTGGTGAAAGTGGTGCCCATCCGCGATGACAAGCACTTCTGGAGTTTAGTGAGCGACAGAAAGCAGTTTCCACGTGGCTTCAATAAACTGTGTGTAAAGTTCCCACAAATCAACGACCCAAAAGTAACCGAAGCTATGAGACGTGCCAATATCATCTATCGTGAAATGTTTCATTCCAATCTCGTTATCATACAAGAATCGTCTGAGGGAGAAAAACTCAGTTTCAACGAAGAAGACGAGAAACAGAGAGAATACATGAAACTTTGCGCAGAAAATGCCGACAGCATCCAGGTATCGCCAATAGGCGCCCGCCCTATCACGCTTGGAGGAAAAACTGCCAAGACGCAACGGATGACTGATGCGGAACGTAAAAACATCGAGGATGTGAACCACGAGATAGGGCTCTTCGATGGCGACCCAATTCAATCCACTCAATCTTTCATGGACAAAGCATACGGTAAAGCATGACACAAAACGACATAAGGCGCAAGAACCTCAGAAAAGAAGAACCGATTTATAGACAGCAGGCCCAATACCTACGAATAATGGGAGAAAAAAAAGCCTCTGACACAACAAATGACGATGTGGCAGATAAACTCCGCAACCTAGACCTCCTGACTTGGGATGAAACCGAACGATACTTCGCCCGATTCGCCGAAGACCTGGATGATGCGAGCTATGCGGTGACCGACTTGCTTATAGATACAGCCTGCCTAGGCAGAACTATAGGAATGGAAAGGGAATTGCCTCCCCTGATAGCTGCCCTGACTTTCGCAAGATTGATGGCAGCCGGCGACGAGGTGTTTGAGAAATATCAGGACATCTGGATAGCCATCATGAGCTCACAAGACCGCAACCCAGAAGCCAAGCCCCTCTTCGAGAAATTCTGTCAAGAGATAGAGGCCAACAAGTTCGACCCATCCACCGGCAAGGAGACCATCTACCGCCGTGGCGACCCAATAAAGCGATTCAGAAGCACTGGGGTGGCTAAGACGGACGCTCGGCAAGAGGCGCTGCTCTACGGGATACTGGAAGCCACCAAGGGCTGGAACAGAAAGGAGGCTTTCAAGGCTTGCTGGCCCCTATGGGAGGAGCTGTGGAAGTACTTGCTGGAGAAGGAGGAGCTGGTAGAGGAAATCTCCCGAAAGCATCCCAAAAGCAGCTCAAACAACACTTCTATCAACATCACGTTGGTGTGCAATGTGGCTGGACTTCTGAACAGTCATTTAAAAACCCAGGGCCACGATGTAGCTTCCTGCTCAAGACTTGCAGACTTGATCAAGGAAAATTGGAACTCCTCGCAGAGCCACAAGGAATTGAGCAAAATCACCAAACTCTCAGATGAGCAAGCAAAGCTGATAAAAGTCTGGCTCACCATGAACATGAAATAAAGATTACCCCAGAAAATTACCAACAAATTACCATTTTTTCGCTAACTATCTGAAAGTGAGCGGGTAATTTGGTGGTAATTATTTTTTTGAAAGTACCTATTACCACCTTTTGACCATCCACCATCTATTACTACCTTTGCACCCGTCGAAAGGACAAAACAAATTGTTTAATCTGAGTTGATACGAGTCTATCAGAGGGAGAGTTCCCGGGAAATAAGTGTCGACACCTTTCTTTTCTTGAAAAGGCTCTCTTCTACTCGCAAAAATTTTCAGATTATGAACAATCAGAATTTTCAGATGAACGGTGTGAAGCACACCCAGTTCTTAACCGCTGCCCAGCAGCACTCCGAGTTCTTAACCGCCCAGCAGCACTCACTGCTCTCTGGCATGGCCTCTTATGACGGTGGCAGAAACTTCCTCTTCTCGCCCGATGAGCCTGTGGCAGGCCTGTTGCCACGATTCCGATGCCATGGCATCGCTCAGCAGATGACCGACGGCACCTTCGACTTCGTGGCCAAGCCCAAGGTTAAGCCGCAGTCGCAGCTCATCAAGAAGCTGGCGCACGGCAGAGTGAGCAAGACCAAAGACGGGGCCATACAGCTCACACTCAAAGTGTACAGCGACGAGGGCGAAAACATCGCCGAGGCTATCTACAAGGAAGCTGCCATCGCCAAGGACGCCATCGTGGACTATCAGATGAAGAGATGATTTTCGGGGGCCAAAGCTGCTTGACAAGCTCAGCTTGCAGGCAGCAAAACCGTCTCAGCGTCTCAGTCTCAGTTAGGAAAAAAGTCACAATTCCACTTCACACCCCCTTTCTTATACCTTATAACTTATTGATAATTAATTAGTTATATAATATATAGACAGAAGCGGATACCCCTTTTAAAACAACTGAGACACTGAGACTGAGACGCTAAGCCCCCCAAGTAACAAACCAAAAATTGATTTAATTCTCTAGAAAGCAATGAATTACAACATTTTTAGCAGCACCGCTCCAGCGATGCCGAAACCGGGCAAAGGCACAGAATTTGTAAAACTTGCCCTCTCACAAGCCTCAAAAGACATGCGAGAAGTGCTCATTCCGATGGCAATTCCTGCCTTGGCAGCCCATCTCACGGACGTAAGATTCATGTATTGCGACAACAAATTTTATGAAATGTGCGGCCAAATGGGGCATTTGATAGGTCCTTCGGGCATCGGAAAGGCGCAATTGAGCCATCTTGTAGAGGCTATCATGCGACCTTTTCGCAAACACGATGAGATAGAGTATAAGAAACTCGTAGACTGGCAACGACAGATGAAGACCAAGGGTGCCAACAAGGAAAAACCCGAGCGTCCAGACGTGAGCTTCTGGTTTCCACCTGCCGATATCACCAACCCAGCCTTCATCCAGAACGCCATGGCGCTGGAGAAGCTGGGCGAGCGAACCCAATACCTCAACCTGCCCGAGGTGGAGATGGCAGACAAGATGTGCGGCGGACACAGACAGGTGAGCCAGATGGTGAGAAACATCTACGACTGTCAGCGAGCTGGTGCCCTGCGTGCCACGGCTGATGGCGTGACGGGTAACCCTACGCTCAGAGTGAACATCACCTTTACCTCTACCCCCGATGCCGCCCGACTTTTTTATAAGAAAGACCTCACCAATGGTTTCTTCGGGCGCATCCCATTTGCCTACAAGGCTCGTGGCGAGCGCTGCGGCAGGATTCCACGCCAAGGCACCTATGGGCAGGACTTCATGGAACAGCTGGACAGCTATCTGCTCAGGTTGGACAACTGCAAGGGCGCATTCACCGTGAAGCCGCTCAACAAGATAGCCGACCAGCTGGCAGAGGAGATGGCGAAGCTAGCCGACCTAGCCGACGACGACATGCTCTGGGAGCTCTCCCACCGCAGCATCTTCTCGGCATGGAAGAAGGGGGCAGTGCTGTGGATTCTGAACGATCAGCAGTGGGCTCGAAGCATCGGTGACTTCGTGGTGTGGTTTTGCTACTATGATTTGTGGTCGAAGGTAAAGGTATTCGGCGACATGTTTAAGGGCGCAGATGCCAACGAGGAGGAGACTCAGAAGAGCGGACCAAAGAATATGCTCGACAGCCTGGATAATTCCTTCAACGAGCAACAGCTGGAGGCATTGCGCCTGAGCCTTGGCAAGAGCAAGGAGGGCACCAAGCATCAGCTCAGAGTTTGGAAGAACCGTGAGTTTATCACCTACTGTGCCCAGACGGGGCTTTACACCAAGACGAAAGAGTATCTGAAAAAGTAAAAAAGACTTTTGTATGGAAAAATATGAAATTCAAAAGCTCCGCGACCTTCCAATAGAGGAGGTCGCAGAGCGACTGGGAATGCAGGTGTCGAAGCACAAGTGCCTCTGCCCTTTCCACGACGATCATCACGCCAGTTTCTCGTTCAACACGAGGAAGAACTATTGCCGCTGCTACGTATGTATGGACCACAGCATCGGCACTATCGACCTTGTGATGAAATATACAGGCAAGGATTTTCTCTCGGCTTGCCGTTGGCTGGCAGATGCGCATCAAGTTTATATAGCAGATGGAAAGGAGAAATATTCTCCGGAGAAAGCACCCACCTCGAAAGCACCCTCTTTTGATGCCAGCAAGTACGCCCGATTCTTCGAGCATCCTTGGCTCAACGAGGCGGCACGTAGATTCCTTTTCGAGGAGAGACGGATTGATGCGAGAGTGGTAAACTGGTGCCGACTGACATCATGGACGGATAAGGAGGGCATCAGTTGGCTACAGACTCCTTACTATGACGTGGACGGAAAACTCATCGGCATCCAAAACAGAAATCTCGGCAAGGCGAATCCATATAAAGAAGCTTCGGGAAAGAGCGATTTAGGCAAGGCGAATCCAGATAAAGAAGCTTCGGGAAAGAGCATTCCCCGCTTCCGATTCCCCTACGGTTCGCAATGCGGCATCTATAATCTGCCCGTCACAAGACAGCTTTCGCCTGGTGAACCTCTTTACATCACCGAGGGATGCAGCGACTGCTGGGCGATGCTCTCTGCCGGACACAAGGCGATAGCCATTCCGTCTGCCACGCTCTTGAAACCAGCCGACAAGCAATGGTTGGCAGAAATGGGAGAAAAGCTCAAGATAGAATGGCACATGTATCCCGACAAGGATGCGCCGGGCGAACATCTCTACATGCAGTTGAAGGAGATTCTGCCCTCGCTGGTGCATCACCAGTTGCCCCCTGGATGCAAGGATTTCAGCGACTATTATCTGAAAAGCTTTTATGAACCAGACAATATACAAAGCTTTTGCCCTTACAGGGCGACAGGTTTGCGTCCGTAATTACCCAGGGCGATGCCCTGGGCTAAGAGCTGCTGCCCTTTCAGGGCGCTGATTGCCTTTATACCCAGGGCGTGCCCTGGGCTAGGAGCTTTTGGGCCTTCAGCCCGTTCTTGAACCACATAAGAAACTTGAGTCAGTTATTAATTTTTAAAGCAAAATAATATGGAAGAATTTATCATTCACACGTACACCAAGAAGGAACTTGCCCTGATGTACTTTCCCGAGAGCATGCCACGCACTGCCGTCAACCATCTGATGGCTTGGATTCGACTTTGTACCCCTCTGTGGGATGAACTCCAGAAGATGGGCTACAAGAAGACCAGCAAGGCTTTCTCGCCTAAACAGGTGAAGGCCATCGTGGAGTATCTGGGCGAACCGGGATAATACCGTTTCAGAAATTTACGAAAAAATATTCTGAAAAATGTGCCGCCATCTCACGGCATCAGCCGCCAACGCATAACCGCTGGCGGCTGTTTTTGTATCTTTGCATCGTGATTCAGAAAGCGCTGGAAAATCACTTTCCTAGTTGGAGAAAAATATTTCTCCAGTTGGGAAAATGAAAAAGAGCATCTGGAGAAAGTCTCTGAAAAGAAAGAGAAAGTCTCAGACAAGGATGAGAATGTCTCAGACAAGAAAGAGAAAATCTCAGATGCATCAAGTTATAACCTAGACTCCATGTCCCGATACGAGTCCTTCTTGTCCTTTTTTTATAAGAGGACGGGAAGTTAAAAGGGGGCAAGAGAAACGTATGAACCCAAACATGAAAGCATTCATCAAGTATCTCATCGTGGCCGTGTGCTCTGCCATCGTCACCTACCTCACCAGCTCGTGCACCGCAGGACTGGTAATAGGAAAGAACCAACGACAGCAACAGGAGAACAATATCTCCACCCGAGCCGATTCCACTCACTTCGTGCCTACCATCACCATTAGATAAATGGTAAAAAGGTAAAATTACGAAGGGAAAGATATTGACAACCAAGTCTCCATTTAACTTGGAAATTACGATTATCAATTCTCTAAATTATTAATTATAAATTATTTAAAGTATTATGGCAATTAATCTGAAAGCAAAGGAAACCCTCATCCAGGTGGGTGAGTTGAAAGGTAAGTATCGTTACGTGCTCGGCACCGAGCTTTACAACAAGCTCTCTGAGAGCAAGGTTATCAAAGAGGCTGCTCTGCGCAGCGGAGTGAGCCGAGGCGTGATGCAGGCATGTTGGGATGCCGCAGGCGAGGTAATCAAGGCTTGGACCACCGAAGGTCACTCCGTGGCTATTCCAGGACTGGGCACCATGAGATTTGGCGTAAGAGCCAAAAGCGTGGAAACCGTGAACGAGGTGGCAAGCGGACTCATCACTGCCAGACGTGTCATCTTCACGCCTAACGTGGAAATCAAACAGGAACTGATGGACACTGCCATCCAGATAACCTGCTACGACCGCAACGGCAAGGTTATCAAGAACGTTACCTCTGGCGATAAAGGCGATGTGGAAGACCCAGACAACAACCCTGGCGGAGGCGAAGACAACAATCCAGGCGGAGGTGAAGACAACAACCCTGGTGGCGATTTAGGTTTGTAATAGCCCCATAATCATACGATAAAGACTGACGGCTGTGCTCAAGCAATTGGGTACAGCCGTTTTTTTTGTAAAAAAACCTTGCAAACGTGCCCGAAAAACCAGCCACGAAAATCTCTTCCGGTACCCGCTTACCCAAAGTGCGGAGCCGATTCTGCGCACCTATCGCCAAAGTATCAGTAAAGGCGAAGACGGCATCAAAAAGATGGAAGAACTCCTCAAAATGCTATCTGTATATTACATTTTATAACATCAGTTACCCGTTTCTAAAATGGAAACGATTGCAACAGTCTTCTACCCTGTTTTTCTACACTTCTTTCTTTGCCGTCTCAATTAAAAGCTGTACCTTTGCAAGCGAATTTCAGCGATGACTAGGCTAAATGCCTATAATATGAAAAATCAGTAGCAAATATATGTAATTAATTATACAAAAAACAGCAGTAGTTATGAGTATTAATATCAAGAGAAATCAGTTGAAGAGAGTTGTGATTGTAGGTGGTGGACTCGGTGGTCTTCGTTTGGCAGAAGACCTCTGCAATGCAAACCTGCAGGTGGTGTTGATTGACAAGAACAACTTCCATCAGTTCCCTCCGCTTATCTATCAGATTGCCTCGGCAGGTATCGATCCAAGTTCCATCTCCTTCCCGTTCCGCCAGATTTTCCGCAAGCGCAAGAACTTCTACTTCCGCATGGCAGAAGCGA
>ERZ1673741.2040-NODE-2040-length-15095-cov-11.477327_pt1 | contig 15095 bp, 11 predicted proteins | sample MGYA00580209_ERZ1673741 | MGnify/ENA primary metagenome ERZ1673741 (study PRJEB41218, sample SAMN15661754) | gut metagenome | host: Homo sapiens | place: Canada: London | collected 2015-08-20/2019-03-30 | study: EMG produced TPA metagenomics assembly of... | reverse complement strand
GATGCTGGCGCTCTGCAATCTCTTCACTTTCGATTGTTACCTGAAGAGATTGACGACCTAATTGTGCCTATATTGTGGAAATTTCCGCTAAAAACAGCATAAATTTCCACTTTTTAGATTGTAAACAACCGAATTTATGTATGGGGTCCGGATTTTCCGGTTGCTGTCATAAAAAATGGTACTTGCTCAGACCTTCCTTAAGATAATGGATAAAGAAGAATGAAGAATGAAGATTTTTAAAAGATAAGCCCGAAGAGAGCTTTTACCTCTTTGTCGCTTAAAGCAGATAGCAGGGAGAAATTTCAGAACGCTCGGTTCCGGATATTTTTTCTCCGCTTTTCAGCGGAAGGTCTGCACTCTGATTTCCTATTAGACTCGAGGCGAAGCCCTGACTTATTAAGGAACATTCTCTCGTTTCAACCAACCGGCATCCCTGCGGGGATCAACAACAAAAAAGCACAACTTTCAAGGAACCAGCCCGATGTATGTTTCTCAGGAAGGTGGTAGCACCAAAGAACTGCTAGGGGGCATCAAGACCGGCGTAATAAGCTGTCGACTGCCTTTTGAACTCAAGCTCGCCATTGAGGGGCTTGCGAAAAGTCAGAACGTTGCCCTCTCTCACGTCCTCCGCGAAATCATTCAGGAAGCAGTAGCCCAGGGGGACTGCTTCTGGTGGAAGGCGGGAGCGGCCAACGATGAAAATACACTCGGCGAGGATGCAGGGGAGCTTGAAGCTCAGGCCCTCGGCGATGCGTCCTGTGGCACCGCCGTTGTAGAAGGCTGATTCATAGAATTTCTCAAAAACCGCCTGACGGGTTCCCGCCCTCAGGCGGTTTTTGATTGCCCGCTTTCTTTGGAGTCGCGCCGGAGAAGCGCTGATATGGGTCTGCAATGCACGCAGATGAGCACGCGATGCCGTACGGAAGTGGCTTCTGGCGTTCGCGGCCTTTCCGCATCAGAGTCGGTGCGGAAACAGTTTATCGCAATGTCGGCGAGAAAAGCCCGCACCCAGGATGAGAAGGTTCTCGGTTCGGTGATACAGTAAAAAAGCCAGAAATGAGAAGTCAATGCCTTTGCGCCGCAAAGGCAGAAAAGAAGGGGAGACTATGCCCGTTCTGAAGGTCAAAACCAAAATCAAGCTCAGCAAAGCTGCGCTGAAGGCGCTTACGGATGCGCTCGCGCAGACGGGACTTTCGCCCTAGGAAACCGTGCAGCGCGTGATCGCCGAAGCCGTGCAGCAACTGACGACTGTCAAGGCTTCCGAGCCGGCTAAGGAGGCTCCCGCGAAGAAGCCCGCGGCCCGCAAGGCGCAGCCGAAGGTTGCCGCCAAGCCCGCAGAAAATCCTGCCGCCAAGGCAGCGGCGAAGCCTCTTGAAAAGCCCGCAGTCAAGGCAGCTGAGAAGCCTGCATCCAAACCCGCCGCCAAGGCTTCCGCCAAACCTGCATCAGCCGAGGAAAAGCCTGAGGCCAGGGCGCCTGCGGCCGCACCTGCTCCGGCAAGGCAAGCGGCTCCCCAGGCTCCCGTGAAGGCCTGAGCGGCCATCTGATCGTTCGGCCGCGCTCCCTCCGCGCGAGCGGACCGGCAGAAGTGAAAAGCGTCGGTTGAAATTTCCGGCCCTTTTTGCTTTTGGAAAAGACTCTGCGGGCGGCACGCCGGGAAGCTGCGGAACACGGCCCGCTACAATAAGCGGAATCCTTCTCTTCTCCCGATATTGCCGAGGGATCCTGCCGTGATTCGCCTTCGTTCACTAGCTTTGACGGTTCTGCTGTCCCTTGCGCTTTCAGCCGGGGCGGCGGACTTCAGCTACCGGCTTTCGGGGCTTGAGGGCGAGCTTGAGGAGAATGTCCGGGCGCAGCTCGAGTCGCTCGGGCTTGACGGCATTACCGTGGCAGGCCGCTACCGGGCCCGGGTGAGAACCGGCGTGAGGGACGGCCTGAGGGCGCTCGGCTACTATGCCCCGAAACTCACCTTCAAGTGGGATCCGATACCGAAGGAAGGATCGAAGGACCCGCGCATTCTCCGGCTGACGGTTGATCCGGGCGAGCCCGTGAGGATTGAAGGCGCCGAGCTCCTCCTTGAGGGCGATGCGGCGAACGACCGCGCGTTCGAGCTTATCCGGGGAAAGCTCCCTAAAAAAGGAGCCGTGCTCAACCACGGCGAATACGAGAGCTTCAAGAAGGAAGTGCAGAGCCTTGCTACGCGGAAGGGCTACTTTCAGGGGCGCTTCACGCGCAATGAACTCGCCGTGGCGCCGGACCTTCATCAGGCCTGGTGGCGGCTCACCTTCAGTTCCGGTCCGCGCTGTAAGTTCGGCGAAGTGCATTTCTCCGGCTCGCAGATCGACGACGAGATACTGCAGAACCTCATTCCTTTTGAGAAAGGCGATCCCTATACCTCGGAGGGCCTCGCCAATCTCAACGAACGCCTTGCCGATACCGGCTGGTTCAATTACGCCGTTGTGGCGCCCGACTTCAGAAATGCAATGCCCGATAAGGAGCTTCCCTTTGAGGGCTCGCTCACGCCCCGCAAGGGCAATATCGTCGAAGTGGGCGTCGGCTATTCGACCGACGTCGGACCTCGCTTCACGGGCGCATGGACCAAGCCCTGGGTGAATTCGAAGGGACACAGTCTGGCGCTCTCGAGCGCGGTTTCCGCCCGCGAGCAGCAATTCGACTTCAGCTACAAGATGCCCCGGCGCGAGAACCCGTTCGAGGAGTACTACCTCGTGCAGGGCGGCCTCAAGCATACGGACCTGAACGACACCAAGTCGACCCAGACGACGCTTGTCGGATCGCGCTACTGGAATTTTGAAAACGGCTGGCAGCGGGCCTTCAACATGCGCTGGATGCTCGACAACTTCACGCAGGGCATGAGCTCGACGACGACCATGCTCTTCTATCCGGGCGTTTCCTTCAGCCGAACGCGCTCGCGCGGCGGCGCCATGCCGACGTGGGGGGATTCGCAGCGCTATTCCTTCGACCTGTCGCGCATATTCTGGGGGTCTGACATCGACTTCTGGGCCTTTAATGCGCAGGGAGCGATGATCCGCACGCTCGCCATGCGGCATCGCTTCATCGGGCGCTACGCCTTCGGCTGGATTCAGACGGACAACTTCGACGACGTGCCGCCGGACCTGCGCTTCTTTGCGGGCGGCGACAGAAGCGTTCGCGGCTACGACTACAAGTCGATCTCGCCCAAGGACGAGTCGGGCGACCTCCGGGGAGCAAAGCGCCTTTTCACCTCGAGCCTCGAATACCAGTGGAATTTCCACGGCGCCTGGTGGGGTGCGGCATTTGTGGATGCCGGCGAAGCGGTGGATAAATTCACTTCCACGTCATTCAAGGTTGGCGCGGGTCTCGGCATCCGCTGGCAGTCGCCCGTAGGACCGGTGAAGCTCGACATTGCCCGCCCGATCGGAGATCCGGATCACAAGGGGTTTGCTTTCTATATCGGCCTCGGCCCGGAGCTTTAAGATGGCCAGATCCGTCCGTATCTTTCTGCGCCTCGCGGGGATTCTCCTCGCGCTCATCCTTCTTCTTGCAGGCGCGCTCATTTTCCTCGCAACGACGGCGACGGGTCTTTCGCTCACGACGAAGGCGCTTGACCGCTGGGTGCCGGGACTTTCAATTGAGAAGTCCGACGGCGACTGGCGGCATCTGACGCTCACCGGGATTGGATGGACTTCTCCCGGCGTGGACGTGAAGGCCGAAAAGCTCGTGATTGAGCTCGACTGGTACCGTCTTTTCGATAAGAAGCTCAAGCTCGGACGCCTTGAGATCGATAGGCCGGAGGCTCTCGTCGAGACCGCGAAGCTCCCTCAGCAGGAAGCGGTTCCTGAAGAATCCGCGCCCTTCGAGCTGCCGGACCTGAAGCTTCCGATCGGCATAACGCTCGAGGGCATTGCGGCAAGAGACGCAAAAGCAGTGATCAACGGCGAGACGATTGAGCTGAAGTCGCTCGATGCTGAGCTGGATCTTCACGACGGAATTCTCAAGCTCTCAAAATTCTCTCTTGCCGGTATTTCCTCGGGGCTCGGCAGGATTCCCGCCGGGGCCGCTCAATTTGATGCGGCCGCACGCATGAGCCGCGAGGGCGTCGTCATTGAAGAAGCGGCGCTCTCCGAAGGGCATGCTGATCTCTCAAATCTCTCTTCGCCTGCGCTCGCTTCGGAAGAGGCTCAGCCCGCAGGGGAAGCGTCGACTTCGGCATCGGTGCTGGTCCCTGCACCGGCCTCTCTCCCTCTGGCGCCGTCTCATCAAACCTATCTCGAGCGCGTGAAGGGTATTTTTGCCGAACCCTTCATCAAAACGCTTCCGGTCGTAAAGCTCCCCTTTGATGCGGAGCTGCGCTCTCTTAAGGCGAGCGGCATTCGCCTTGAGGGCATCCCCGGGACGGAGGGACTTCCCGGCTTATCACCCCTCGAGATCCGAACAATTGACGCGAAGGCTTCCATGAAGGCGTCGCATGTTGAGATTGAGCGCTTCCAGCTGGAATCCTCAGCTGCCGATCTCGCGCTTTCGGGAAGCGCGGATCTTGACGGCGCCTGGCCCGTCAATCTCTCTCTCGAGGTCCGTGCGGATGCTGCGCCCTGGGGAACGCTCGTTGGCCTCAGGTTTGATTCTCCGGAGGCTGAGTGCAAAACGACGCTTTCGGGCGAAATTGCCGGGGCGCTTCATCTCGAAGCGATGACGAAGGGGCCCGTTGCCATGACGCTGAAGGCTGCGGCCAACCCGGGTGAGGCCGATCTTCCCTTCAGCCTGTCTCTCGCCTCGGATGAAATCAAATCGCCCGAAATTCTCGCGGCCTCGAGCGAGAAGGCAGAGACAGCGGGCAGCGATGCTGCTCCTCAAGTCTCCGGAACGCCTCCCGCCGCATCGGAAAAGACTCCGCTCAACGAGGAAGCTTCGTCGCGTCCTGGCATCGCAGGGACGTTCGCCAAAAGCCGCTACATCGTGAGGAACCTCGCGCTTGAGGCCGCCGGTCGACCTTCCGCATGGGAGCTTGCGCTCAAGGGAAATCCCGTCATTGAGGCGCCGGACGCGCTCCTAGGGCGAGAGACCCGCTTTGAGGGAACTCTGGATGCGGATGCCTCGGGCGACCTCTCCGGGATCCGGCTTTCGAAGTTCGATCTCGTGACGCCGCTGGGCGAACTGAATCTCAGCGGCGAAGCGGACTGGAAAAAAGATCTCGCGTGGAAGACGGCTTTGAAGGTCCGGGGCGTTGATTTCGAACCCTGGATCAAAAAGCTTCCGCTCAGGCTCGGCGCCGATTTCTCTGGCGAAGGGCTTCTGCGCACGGACGGCACCTACCGCGTGGATTCGGCGAAACTGAAGCTCGACGGCGCCATTCAGAAGGCGCCGGTGCGGCTCGCGACGGAAATTTCCGGAACGAGCGAACTCTCATGGAAGGTCTCCGACTTTGACTTCCTCCTCGGCAGAAACACGCTCCGCTTTGCGGGCGAGGTCGAGCACATGCGGGGAATCACGCTTGATCTCAGCATTGATGCGCCGGGGCTCCTCAATACGATTCCGGGGCTGAGCGGCCGCGCCAACGGAACCGTGAAGCTTGCCGGCAGCCTCGCGCATCCGATCGCTCAGGCGAATGTCCGCGCGAGCGGGCTCAGCTGGGAGAATCTCTTTTCGCTGGGCGGCCTCAATCTCTTTGTGGATATGAGGAATTCGCCCTTTAAAGGCGCGGCGCCGCAGAAGGGCGGGGCGAAGGATGGAGAGCCGCTCCCGCCTCCGGCGCCGCCCGCGAATCTTCCTCCGCCCCCTGCTGCCAATGCTTCTCTCGAAGAGAAGATGGCCTTCATCTTCAATTCCCTTGCCGGCGGGGAAATTCAGGGGAGCGCCAGTCTGATGCTCACGGACCTTGCCGCTTCCGGCGTCGCTCTGGATTCGGCTGAAGCGTCGCTCAAGGGTACCGAGGGGAGCCACGTCATCGCGCTAGCTCTTTCCGGCGACCCCATATCGGGGTCGATCCGGGCTGCAGGGAAATTCTCGCGCGACACGCTCTCCTGGACGGGGTCTCTGACTGAGGCCCGCGTGGAGACGCCGGCGGGCACCTGGTTGAGCAGGAATGCCGCGCCCCTGAGCTGGGATCCGAAGACGGCGCAGCTCGCCGTGGGAACCCACTGCTGGATGCATGAGGATGCCAAGGTGTGCCTCCCGAAGCCCATGGTTCTCGGGCGAGCGGGCGAAGCGCACCTCGCTTTGAAGAGCCTCAATGTGGAGGTCCTCAAACCCTATTTGAGAAAGAAGAGCGACCGCATCGCCGGGAGCATCACCGGGAGCGCGGATTTCCGCTGGGATCTCGCCAAAAATCCGATGCCTTCCGGACAGGTGACCCTTAACGGCGACGGGCTGAGCTACTCCACGCGCTGGCAGGGCGTGAGATTCCCGGTGACGCTTGAGAAGCTCCGCGCGCATGCGCTCATCACAGGGAAGCGCGTTGCGCTCGCCTGGGAGGTGAAGCCCGAGGGGAACGGCTCGAGCTTCGGCGAACTCGCGGTGATTGATCCGGAGAAGGAACGCCGGCTCGATGGCCGGATTGTCGTGGACGGCATCACGCCTTCCTTCATTCAGCCCTTCCTCTCAAGAGGCGAGCGCGCCGAAGGCGCCGTCAATGCCCGGCTCCGGGCTGCGGGCACGCTTTCCCGTCCGGAGCTTTACGGGCGCGCGGGCGCAGAAAATGTCGTGGTCGACGCCGACTTCATTCCCATTGAAATGGAGCCCTCAAACGTTGAAATTGAATTCAACGGCCGTACGTCGACGCTCTCCGGGGAAATCCGGACGAAGACGGAAAGCGTGAACCTTTCCGGAAACGCTTCCTGGGAGAGTCTCGAGCGCTGGAAGGCGGATGCAAGAGTGCGCACCGAAGGGCTCCATCTTTCCCTCCCTCCCATGATTCAGGTGGACGTCAAGGGCGACGTGACGGCCGAGGCGACGAATGCCTCAGCCTCTCTCAAGGGGCGCATAGAAATCCCCAAATCGATGATTGAGGTGAAGACGCTTCCCTCGACGGCAATTGCCGTCTCTGAGGATCAGGTGCTTCTTGACAGCAATCTTCAGCCAAGAACCGTGCGCACGGACGGCATGCCGATTTCGGGCGACGTGACGGTGGTGCTCGGGCCCGAGGTGAGGATTGCGGCCTACGGGCTCCGTGCAGGTCTCTCGGGCGAGGTTCGGTTCGTCATGGCAGGGGGCAGAATGGGGCTTCTCGGTCAGATCAACGTGCCGATGGGGCGCTTCCGGGCCTACGGACAGGATCTGGTGATTCAGAGCGGGCAGATTCTTTTCTCGGGCCCCATGACCAACCCCACGCTGCGTCTTGAAGCCATTCGAAATCCTGAAAACACAGCGGACGGCGTGACGGCCGGCATCCGGGTGACGGGCACCGCCGAGTCGCCGCAGGTGACGCTCTTCTCCACGCCGCAGCTTTCCGAGCAGGAGACGCTCTCCTACCTTATTCGCGGCGAAGGCCTGGGGTCCGAGGAAGGAAGCAGCGCCTCCATGATGACGAGCATGCTGATCGGCGTCGGCACCTCTCAGGGAAGCGGCATTCTCTCCGAAGTCGGGGACGCCGTCGGTCTGAGAGGGCTCGGCGTTGATACGACGGGTACGGGCGACTCGCAGCAGGTGGTGGTGTCGGCTTACGTGCTCCCGGGCCTTCAGGTGAAGTACGGCGTCGGGATCTTTGATTCCCTTGCGACCCTCACGCTTCGCTACCGGCTGATGCCGAGGCTCTACCTCGAAGCCGTTTCCGGGGTGGAGCAGGCGCTTGATCTCCTTTATCGATTCGAATTCTGACCGATCGGGGAACGGAAGCTTCAGAGCAGAAAAATGCCGTCCGGGAAACGCTCCCCCGGACGGCATTTGAGACGGATCGTCGATGAGGCGGCTTACTTCGCGTCCGCGGCCTTCAGGTTTTCGATTTCCGCGCGCATGCGGTCGAGCTCAAGCTGAGCGCGTTCGCGCGCGAGTTCCGATCTTGCCTTGCTGTCGGCCACGGTGCCGTCAACCTGAGCGCGGCGCTCGGCAACGTCAAGCTGCTTGAGCTCAAGTTCGAGCTCGCGCACCTTGTCCTGATAAGCGTCGAGCTTGGCCTGGCGCGCGGACTTGGCTTTCTGTGCGGCGGCGCGTGCTTTGGCGGCCTGTGCATCCTGAGCGGCCTTCACGCGGGCGGCCTCAGCCTGAGCGGCAGCGCGGGCCGCTTCCTTCTGACGGGCTTCCTCCTGCATGATGCGGGCGGCGGCGTCCACGCTCTGCGTGTTGTAGTCGATGAGGTCCTGGCTCATGCGCTGGGTTCCCGGAGGGAGCGTCGACGTCTGAGTGGACGGGGTGGTGCAGCCGGCAGCTGCCAGGGCGCAGAGCACCGAAGCGGCAATAACGGCGGAATTTCTGAACTTCATGATTGGTATACCTCAGGAACGCGCATTACTTGCGGGGGCACCCGTAGGGGTTGTTGGGCTGAATGCGGGCTTCGCTCGGCGTGGGCGCGACGAGAATCGCCGTGCCGGTCTTGAATTCGCAGGGCTGGCCGACCTGAGAGGTCTGGAGCACCCGGCCGCCGGCCGTCTTGTAGATGATCTGGACGCCGTCGGTATAGGTCGTGCTGTCGCCGCCCACTGCACCGCCGGCGAGGCCGCCTACGGCGCCGCCTGCAAGTCCGCCCATCACGCGGGCGGAGGTGGAGTGGTTGTTGTGGTTGCCGATCGCGGCGCCTGCGATGGCGCCGAGAATGGCGCCCGCAATCTGGGCGGTTTCGCGGTTGCTGCTGTTGGGGACCGCCACGCGCGCGGCGTTGATGGCGATGATTTCAACCGTCTTGACTTCCTGAACGCGGTTCACCTGATTGGCCGTGTAGGTATCGGCGCGGTAGTAGGTGCCGTCGCTCGCGCAGCCGCCAAGAAGGAAAACGGCTGAGAGGGCGGCAGCTGCGGCGATCTTTGTGTTCTTTTTCATGGTTTTCATCCTTTGGGTGCGGCAGGCTTTCGATTCGAAAAGGTTTTCCCAAAACAATTGGGAGGAAGCCCGGAGCCCCGCAGATTCCGGATCATGCAGCCGTCCCGGCCGCAGGATCCTTCCTATAAGAGAGATTTCTAAGTGCAACATTAGCGCAGGAGTTGCTGAACAAGTGTTCATGAATTTGTGCATTCGTAACGAATCTCGTCCGTCGCATGCGACAGGAGTCTGTCGTCCTGGGAATGCCCGGCCGCTCCGTTAATGAAGAAAGGCGGCCTAAAATCCAGAGATCCCTCTCTCCTATCCTTGTCTTTCCCCGCCATGGCTCGTCTTATCTCAGCTGCCGCAGGAGGCTTCCTCCTCGCGGCCTTCCTCTCGGTTACTTTCGTCATGCGGGGGCCCGTTACGGCAGTGGGCCCGCTCGCGCACGAGATCTGCGAGGCCATGCAGGTGGGCTGGGACGCCTACGGCACGCTCTCCGCGCTTCCGGTTGCGGCCTTCGGCGTTTTTTCCTTTGCTGCGCCCTTCCTCGTGCGCCGGTTCGGGCTCTGGGGCGGGATTGCTGCGGCGATTGCGGTTCTCTTTGCGGGCGCCGTTCTTCGAATGGTGACCCATTGGTCGGTGCTTCTCGCCGCAACGCTTTTGGTCGGCGCGGGCATAGCCATCCTAAACGTGCTGATGCCCGTCGTCGTGAAGACGGTCTGGGCGCAGAAGAGCGGTCCGATGATGGGGCTTTACACGGGCGTCATCGGCTCTTCGGGCGCCGTGGGCGGGCTTCTTGCCGCGCCGCTTCTCACGCTTTCGGGGGCGCTTGCAGTCCCCTTCGGCTTCTGGGCGCTTGCGTCCGGCATTGCGCTCCTTTGCTGGAGTCTCGCCAGGCGGCAGCCGGGCGCCGAGGCGATGGTGACGGCCGGTTCTCCTCACAATGAAGAGAAGACATCCGCTTTCAGCGCCATGCTTTCCGATCCGCTTGCCTGGGCGCTCACGGCAGTGATGGGATTGCAGTCCCTCACGATCTATACGGCGGCCGCCTGGATGCCGCCCTTCTGGCAGAGCCTCGGGATGAGCGCCTCGGAAACGGGGTTCTGGATTTTTGTCTATCTCCTCTCGGGTCTTCCGGCTTCCGTCTTTACGCCGCGCTTCATGAAGCTTATCGGCAATGACGCCCTCTCCGGGATCATTCTTTCCGTCGTTTATCTCGCCGGGCTTCTCGGCTGGATTGCGGGCGGCGTCTGGCTTTTCCCGGCTTCGGTCGTTGCCGGCGCCTCGCAGGGCGCGATGCTCTCCGTGGCTTTTCTTCTCATGGCGCAGAAGTCGAGCGACATGCGCCGCATGCTCGGCATATCAAGCATGGCGCAGGGGATCGGCTATCTGGGCGCCGGATGCGGCCCCTGGATCTTCGCCATGCTCTACGAGAAGACGGAGGCCTGGACCTTGCCCTTCGTCTTTTTCGGTGCGGTCCTGGTGCTCTGGGGGCTCGCCGTTGTTGCATCGAGCTTCAGAGAGAGACTCAATTGAAACCGCATGCGCGGCTGAACTTCCGGGGGAAAGATTTTCCCGATCGGGCGGGCGAACGTAAGGAAAAGGAAATCCTTTGCGGATTCGGGCAGAATTCGGCCTCAATAAGCTAAAACGATAGGTTGCTTCGCGAAGCTTCCCTCGTAAAATTGCGCCCGCCCGTAACAATACCTGAAACTTTTCCCCCGAAAGGAGATTTCCCTATGGCCACCTGGTCCATGTGCGTAGCGCTCGTCGTTACCGTCGGCGCCGTCTGGGCGCTGATCAAGCGCTACGAGACGCGCCTTGTTCTTCTTACAGCCGGCCTCCTGATGGCGGTTCTTTCGCTCGAACCGATGATCGCCTTCAAGCAGTTCGACAAGTCGATGACGAACGGCTCGCTCATCATCGCAATCTGCTCGGCAATGGGTTTTGCTTCCGTCGTTGCGCTCACGAAGTGCGACGTGCATCTCGTTGCGCTTCTCACGAAGCCGCTGCGCAAGCTCGGGCTTCTCCTTCTGCCCGCCTGCATGCTGGTGGTCTCCTTCATTTCGATCGCGATCCCCTCGACCTCCGGCCTCGTCGCCTCGGTCGGTCCGACGGTGATTCCGCTCCTCATCCGCGCGGGCTTCCATCCGGCCATGGCGGCCGCTGCCGTGGTGGGCTCCATCACGATGGCGTACCTCTCGCCCGGCGTCGCGCACAACGCCTTCGTTTCAAAGCTTGCGGACATTCCGATCATTGAGTTCATCGGCCGCTTCATGCCGATCACCGTGGGCGCCGCGCTCGGCGCCATCGTCCTGATGGTCGTCGTCTGCCTCGTCTACCGCGACTTCCGCCGCGAGGGCTTCCATGAAGCTGAAGGCGCCGGCGCCGCGGGCGGCAAGAAGGTTGATCTTCCTGAGAAGCCCAACATCCTCTTCGCCATCGCCCCGATGCTCCCCGTCGTCATTCTCGTCTGCGCCAACATCTGGGCGCCCCAGATGAAGATGTCCGTTGCGACGGCCATGCTGATCGGCGCGATCTACGCGATCGCCGTCACCCGCACCAACCCCGCCGACGTCACGAAGAAGTTCTTTGACGGCATGGGTTCGGGCTACGCCAAGATCATCGGCATCATCATCGCGGCCGGCGTTTTTGCTGCCGGCCTGCGCGCCTGCGGCGTGATCGACGCCTTCGTCAACTACCTTACACATGCGAACGAAATCGCCAAGCTGGGCGCCGCAGCCGGTCCCTACCTGATGGCGCTCGTCACGGGTTCGGGCGACGCGGCTGCCTTCGCCTTCAATGAAGCCGTTACTCCGCACGCCGCGAGCTTCGGCATGACGATCGACGGCCTCGGCTACCTCGCCGCCATTTCCGGCAACTTCGGCCGCCTCTCGTCACCCCTTGCCGGCGGCATGATCATCGCGGCCGGCATCGCCGGCGTGTCGCCCTTTGCGATCGTGAAGCGCACCGCTCCGGTGATGTTCATTCTTCTCGTTGCCGTCTACATCCTCAGCTGATGAACGGCTGAAAAGCAAACTGACCGCTTCCCGGGTTTCCGGGGAAGCGGACTCAGAAACAAGAGGTCCGGGATGCCGAAAGTCCCGGGCCTTTTATTTTTGCCATTCTGTAAACAGATGATTCAAGGGTAAACCCGATAAGTTCTTTGCAATATCCGGATTGATGCAGAAGCCAAGGCGTGCTTTGAGTTTTGATTGAATTAAGATAACGAAATCAAAAATCCATATATATCAAATGATATAAATAAATCAAAAATAGAATCTGCATTTGCATGAATGCAGATTGAATCGTACTATTTCTGGTCAGACGCAGAAGATTCCGTTCTTTCTGCGCTGCTCGCTTCCGGGGCTGAGTGCTTCTCTCGATCTAAGCAGCTCCGAAGTGCTTTTCCAATAAAACTTCATTCCTACAAGAACCAAGGATTTCAGGCAATGAACGGTCTAACCATCATGCTGATCGCTCTCGTCGCTCTGGCAGCGGGCTATTTTGGATACGCCCGCTGGCTCGAGAAGACCTGGGGAATCGATCCCAACCGGCCCACACCGGCCGTGGAAAACAAGGGCGGCGACTATGCGCCTGCCAACAGATGGACGGTGTTCGCGCACCAGTTCACCTCGATTACGGGCGCGGGCCCTGTGACGGGCCCGATTATTGCGGCCATGTTCGGCTGGCTCCCGGCGCTTCTCTGGATGATCATCGGCGGCATCTTCTTCGGCGCCGTTCAGGACTTCACCGCGCTTTACGCCTCCGTCAAGAACGGAGGCCGCTCGATCGGCATGATCATTGAGGACTATGTCGGCCGCACGGGCCGTCAGCTCTTCCTCCTCTTCTGCTGGCTCTTCACGCTCCTCGTGATCGCGGCTTTCTGCGACATGGTGGCCAATACCTTCAACGGTTTTGCGAAGGACGGCACTGAGCTCATGCCGGGGGCGGCTGCGGGCTCGATTTCGCTCATCTACATGGTGGGCGCCGTTCTCTTCGGCCTCTACCTCAAGTACATGCGCCCGACTGCCGGCGTTCAGCTCATTGTCGGCATTGTACTGATGGTTGCGATGGTCGCCCTCGGCATCTGCTTCCCGGTCTACCTCGACTCCGTGTCCTGGCGCTACGTGGTCTTCGCGTATCTCTTCGCCGCTTCCGTGATGCCGATGTGGCTTCTCAAGCAGCCCCGCGACTACCTCTCGATGTTCCTCCTGATCGGCATGATCGTCTGCGGCGTTCTCGGCGTCTTCGTCAAGAACCCTACCCTAAACATGCCCGCCTTCGTCGGCTGGGAAGTGAAGAACCTCGACCTCTTCCCGATTCTTTTCGTCACGATCGCCTGCGGCGCCGTTTCGGGCTTCCACTCGCTCGTGAGCTCCGGCACGTCTTCCAAGATGGTCGCCAACGAAAAGGACATGCGCCTCGTGGGCTACGGCTCCATGTGCGTTGAAGTGGTTCTCGGCGTCGTCGCGCTCGTCGTCGTCTGCGCTGCGGCCCAGGGCGGCGTTCTCCCTGCGGGCACGCCCTTCCAGACCTTCTCACACTCGGTTGCCGGGTTCCTCACGGAACTCTTCGGCGTTCCGACCGACATCGCCGCCTGCATCCTGACGATGTGCGTCTCGGCGCTCGCGCTCACCTCCGTCGACGCCGTGGCCCGCATCGGCCGCATGTCGCTCCAGGAACTCTTCACGCCGCGTCCCGGCGAGAAGAAGGGCCCGATCCAGGCGCTCTTCACGAACACGGTCTTCTCGACGGTTCTCACGCTCCTTCTCGGCTATGCGATCTGCATGGCGGGCTACATGTCCGTCTGGCCGCTCTTCGGCTCCGCCAACCAGCTCCTCTCGGCGCTCGTTCTTACCGGCCTTGCCGTCTTCCTGAAGGCTACCGGCCGCAAGGGCCGGATGCTCTACGGCCCGATGACGGTGATGTTCGTCGTGACGATGACGGCCCTTGTTCTGGCCGTGCTCAAGATCTTCGGCCAGATGGCGGACGGCACGTTCGTCTTCATGGTGGGCGGTCTGCAGCTCATCATCGCCGTGGCGCTTATCATTCTTGCGCTCCTCGTGGTCTACCACTGCGTGCTGCGTCTGCGCGAGCCTGCTGATGCCTCGAAGCTTCATACGGCCTGACTTTTCCTGCACGTGATTCCGGCTGAGACGGGCATTTCAAGCCGGTCTCGCCGGAACAGCTGAAAAAGCGAAGCAAAAAGGAAAACGCTCCGTTCCCGTCCGGGTTCGGAGCGTTTTCCTTTTGTCTTCCAATAAAATTGCGGAGTTGACTACTTCGACCGCATCTCATGCTTCAGTTCATTCTTTCCACCGGCATCATCGCGATGCCCTTTCTCATCCCGATCGTGATTCTCATCTGCCTGCGCTTCTGGCCGATGAAGCATGACGGACAGCGCAATGCCATGAAGCTTGCATGGGGCTTCTACGGCCTCTCGCTCGCGGCCTTTCTCGGACACGCTGCGACGCTCGGCGCCGGCATGCAGGAATTCTTCCTCGCTTTCTGGGGCGCGCCCGGCACGATGGGCGCCTGGTGCTATGCGGGCTACGCTTTCCAGGCGTTCGCTGTCATCGCGCTGATGGTGGTTGTCAACTGGGATACGATCATGCTCTTCATTGAAGCGAGGCGCCTGCGCAGGGAAAGAAAGAACGCGGAGGATCCGACTCAGAAGCCCTGATGACGGGAACGGCTTCCCGGGATGCAGAAAAAAAGCCAAAGACTGTGAAGCCTCCGGTATTTCATAGAAAGCGGGCGAAATGCGGCTGAACGGTCATTCCGACGGATCAGCCGCTCTTTTCATTCTTTGTCTCTGAGCGCCTCCTGAAGCGCCTCCACGCGGTCCTGCATACGTTCACGCTGCCGGATCAAGTGAATCTGCCACTTGGCGAAAAGGAGCCCGAAGCCTGCGAGCGCCAGGAAAATGCCCGGCATGGCCGCCCAGTTGGCGGCTTTGCCGGCTTCGATCGGAAGACCTCCCAGCCAGGCGCCGACGGCATTTCCGGCATTGAAGGAGCATTGCGCGAGGGCTGCGGCAAGGAGTTGTCCTTCGCCCGAGTTCTCAATCATCATGACCTGTTCGGGACCGGAATTGACTTCCTCCTCGCCCTGAAGGACGAGGATTCCTGAATACGATTAACTCG
>ERZ1673741.2039-NODE-2039-length-15100-cov-6.239216_pt1 | contig 15100 bp, 19 predicted proteins | sample MGYA00580209_ERZ1673741 | MGnify/ENA primary metagenome ERZ1673741 (study PRJEB41218, sample SAMN15661754) | gut metagenome | host: Homo sapiens | place: Canada: London | collected 2015-08-20/2019-03-30 | study: EMG produced TPA metagenomics assembly of... | reverse complement strand
GCGTGATCGTCGCGGTCGTCTGGCCATCCGGGCTGGATGCTGACGTGACGGATAGCCTGATTCCATCAACCGTTTGATTGATGTCCGATACCCGCCCGTCGATGCCCTCCACCTTGAGGTTGATCTCCTCGCTCGTTTTGGTGATGAGCGAGCGTGTCTTTGACATGTTGCGCTCGATTTGCCGCTGCGTCGGCGATTTGTACGGGTACTCATCGTCCAGCTCATCCGCGTCCGGCGCAGAGATGTCCGGCGCAAGCAACGGATCAAACGTTATGTCCAGCGCGATGAGCGGCACATAGAACCCGTCTACCGTCACCGCGTCGCCAAGCTCCACCGCAGGGTCAAGCAGCGCCTTGCTGCCCTCATATCCGATGTGCTTGTATCCTGTAACTTTGGCGAGGATCGCCGCCGCCATTGCATTCGTTCCGTCCGGCTGCAAGGCCGTCAGCGTCCGCCCGGTGTCCGATCCGGACACACCTACCACATCGCCGTTCTCGCCCAGCAGCTCCACCTTGGAGATGGGCTGCGACGCGATGCCGGGGGAAAACTTCGCCAGCCGCCGCCCTAAATAGGTTTTGTCCATGTTGCCCTCCTTACACAAGGATGCGCACGCCGCCAAAGGTGATGGCGCTGCCGGTCTCCGTGATAAGATAGTGGGTCTCAGCGGGCATGGAGTTCAAGCCTACCAGCAGCAGCTTGCCCTCGTCCGTGATGGTCCAGTTGCCCGCGTTGGCGACCGCGATACGCCCAAGCGCCTCGCGCATCGTCATATCTCCCTTGTCGTCCACAGGGTACTGCATCGGAAACGCCGCATCCAATACCGTGCGGCTATCCACTGCTACGCCCATGCGCGCGGCGATGTCTGCAACTGCCGTCGCCGCCGGCATCGGCCAAGTCTTGGCGTCATAGGTACTGTCGAGCCATGTCTCCTCGGCTTTGAGCATTGCATCATACCCGTGCACGCTCAAAACGCCCGTGATCCGGTCAGTCTTGCGCGTGGAGAAGAAAAACACGCCCTTCGGAATCCACTCGCTCACCTGCTCGCCCAGCCGCAGCCGCATGTAGACCTCAATTTTTGCCTGCCTCGGGATTGTCCCCTGCGGATAGATCTCAAACTCGATCTGCCGCGCGCAGCAGTTTCCGATGCCAAAGGTGGAGTACAGCCCTCCATAGACCATGAGCGACTTGCGCACGATCTGATCTTCGCCGTACTCTACCCCTGCTATCTTGAGTTTTGCTTCTACGGCGTGTGCCGGATCGGCAAGCATCTGCTGCCAAAGATCACTCACTGTATGCATCTCGTCACCTCTGCGTAAAGCGCAGCATCTGCCCGCTCCAGAATCGTCCGCTCACATCCCGGAGGAGGAAACCAAGCTGCAAATCGTCAACTGTCATATTCTGCGTGACGGGTTCACTGCCAAACCACGGATTGTTGTAGGTGATATTGAGCGTGCCGGCAGACAGATCCTCGGCAAGCTGCACAGCCTCGGCGTCTGAAATGTCATTGAGCGGCGCGATGCAATATCCGCGCCGGCGGACGACTGTGCTGTGCCGCACACGGTCCATTGTCTCGATCTCATCGCTGTAAACAGGCGTCGCACCCGCGAAAAACTCATACTGGTTGAAGCAATCGGACCGGTCCTTGCCGTTGATTTTAAAAACGATATCTCTCATTGCCTTGCCCTCTGTGCCTGCATCTGGTATTTGGTCACGCTGCGGCCGACCTCTTTTCCATCCAGCACGACGGTTGATTTTAAGTTGATCGTCTGCGATGCCGAGCCGGTCCGCCTGTCATTCGCCCTGGACTCCGCGAGCCGCGCATAGCCCGCAGAGCGGGAATTCCTCGACGGGTTCGCGTCATACGCGGCTTTCGCCTTTGCCGCGCGATCCCCGATCTCCTTGATGACAGGGATTTTGTTGGCAACATTTCCCAGCCAGGTCACCGCACCCTGCAGTGCCTCGATCCAGCCCTCCACCGTATCAATGGCGATGTTGACAGCACCGGCAAAAGTATTTTTGATTCCGGCCGCGACCGGGGCAAGGCGCTCACCGAGTTTTGCCATCGCGTCGTCCAAGTTCTGCTGGCTCTCGTTGTACTTGATCACGTCTTCGTTCGCATCGCGCCACGCCTGACCGGCGTCCGGCAGGTTTTGGGACGAGAGCTGATCCAGTACGATCTGCGCGCGCTCTGCGGTTCCGTTGGCCGCCGCGAGCTTCTCGTTAAAATCGTCTTCACTCTCGCCCGCCCAGTTGAGCACGTCGGCAAACGTGCCCGTCACCTTGCCGGTCTGGATCGTCTCGTTGATGGCCTCGGCAAGCCCGTCGATCGGGATGCTGTCGCCGTAAGTGGCCCACGCGCCGGTCGCGGCGTCAATCAGCGTGATGAGGTCGCTTTGGCTCAGGCCAATGGCCTGCAGGTTGGCAACGGTCGTTGCGGCCGTCTGCGTGTCGCCGAGCACGCCGTGAAGCCTTTTATATGCCTCCGCCGTCTCGTCCGCCGTGTATCCGGCCTGCTGCGAGCTGATCTCCAGCGTACCCATGATCTTGCGATACTCTTCCGTGTCCTCCACGATGCCGATGATGGCGTCGCCGACGGCTTTCGCCCCGGCGACGATTGCGCCGCCCGCAAGCAGACCCTTGAGGTCGCCAAGCTGGCTGAGCAGTCCGCCTCCGTCGCCGAGATTGTCGCCCGCATCCTTGACTTCGCGGCCGAACTCGTCGATGCTGCTTGCGCACTTGTCGGCGCTCTTGCGCGCCTCGTCGAGATACTTCTCGTTTTCATCCAGCGCACTATTTGTCTCAAACAACTCTTTTTTTGCTCGGTTGAGTTGTTGTCTCCATTTATCAAGTTGCGGGTCGCCCTCATTATAGGCATGGCTTGCATCCTCGACGGCTTGCTCCAACGCCCTGACTTTTTCGACTTGCTGCTCATGCTCGCGCCGCAGTATCTTATTTTTTGCGGTCAAGGCGTCCATACTGTTCGCCTGGCCCTTAAACTCCGCGTCGACAGCTCCCATTTCGCTGCGCATTACTTTCAGGTTGTTGTTTGCTGCGCTCAGCGACCGCTTAAATTCCGTCTCGCCCTCGACCGCGAGCCTCGTCGTGATCGTCCTTGTTGCCATCAGCAGTTATCCTCCTCCCTGTGCAGTCCGCGCCGCTGGATCTCCAACTCCTGCAGGTCAAGCACCTGCCCCGGTGTCAGCAGCAGTCCCTCGCGCACGCCCAGACGCAGGAACTGTGTCAACAGATCTAACCACCACGAGCGCGTTATTCCGCTTTTGCCGTTTTTTTTTGCAGCTCTTCAAGCCCAAGGTCGCGGACGCGCTTCTCGCGTTCTTCCTCGCGGGAGAAACCGAGGGTAATCGCCTCGCGGATAGCGTCTTTTGCGCCCGCCACGTCCAGCGGCTTGAGATTGACACGGAAATACTGCTCCGGCGCGATCGGCCCGCGGTCGAGCCCCTGCCAGCGCCGCACCAGCTCGCCCTGCTCGGCAAGCTTTGCAAGCAGCCAGCACGTATTCTCAAAGCTCTGCTTGTCTTTCCCCTCGATGTGCTTCGTAAGAAAGTCCTCGTAGCCGAATTTATCGTAGGCGTCAAAAAGCGCCTGCCCATTCAAGCACAGATAAAACGTGTGCCCATTTAATTCATAGGGGATCGTTTTCATATTTTTCCTCCAAACACAAAAGAGACGCAGCGGGTGCCGCGTCTCTTCGCTTCTCAGCCGCCCGCTGCGGCCTTGATTTTTTCGTCGACCCACGCCGCGGCCTTGGCCTCGGTGTCGAACTCCTCGCTCTTGTGCTTATACTTGCCGTAGAGCGGCTCGAAAACGGTAAACGTGAGCTTGGCATTGTTCAGCACAATGCTGTCTCCCTTGGTTTCGTAGCTCTCGCCCTCCATGTTGGCCTTGACCTTCGGGTAGAAAATACCCTGATAGTATTTCGTCCCGTCATCCCTCATGATGATTGTATAAAAGGCAAGGCCGCCATAGGGCGCGGTGTCATTGCTGCCAAACTTGAGGTCTTTGTCCCCATCCGTCGTGCCCAGCTCTGCGCCGGTCAGAGACGCTGCATTTTCGTTTGAAATATACAGTGTCTCTACAGCCAGCGAGCCGTCCTTGAACTCTACGATTTGGACTTTCAGCACGTTGTCGCCATGGCCGCTCACGCGGATGAGGTTGATCGTTTCCGTCACCTTGTTCAGCGCGCCGAGGTTTACCGGCGTGCCGTACTTCGGTAGCGCGGTCGTCGTCTCCGGATTGGTCGCGGCGAACGGCGCCCACTGGATCTTTTTTGCTCCGTAGTGCATGGTAATCCTTTCTACAGCCCTTTTTTTTCGAGGTAGCGGCTGTACACCTCAAACTCCGCCGCCGTCGCGGCGTCCGAGCTCTGTTCGTTCGCTTTCCACAAAAAGTTCCGCGCTTGGATCGTCTTCGTGCCGAACTCGTTCTCAAAGGCGATCTCCGCGTTGCGCGTCACGGTCTTGCCGCGCTTTCTGCTGCCGACCGGCGTGATGTACAGCACTCGCTGCCCGTTTTTGACCTTGACCTTGCCCTTCCGGATCGAGTTTGCCGTCATGCCCGTGGCGTAGTTCTTCTTCTGGCCCTTGTTGCGGTACTCCGTGCCGAGCTTGCGCGCCTCGGCGCGCTGTGCCTCAACGACCACGTCGGCGCGGGCGTTGAGCATCGCGTCGATCACCTCGTCCGGCAGCTCGGAAAGCTCCGTCAGCGATGTCACGACCTCATCAATGCCCTTAAACTCGACCTTGGCCATCGTCCTCCGCCTCCCAGCGTCCCACGGCGTCAAATTCCAGCACATAGTGCTGTCCTGCCTCGTCCGTGGCGTTCTCGATGCTCGGCAGGGTAAAGTTGTCCACCGCAGCGATCGCGTCGCGCAGCGCGTGCCGCACGGCCAGCGTAGAGGCTTTGAGCGGCGCGAAGTAATGTACCTGCACAAGCGCCCGCGTCAGATGCGCAGCGTTGTCCCCGTTCCCCTCCGGCAACTCCGAGTAGTTAAACGTGCAGTAGCGCTCCGGCGGCGTCTCGCCCGCCTCTGTGACCAGCAGATCCGGCACACATACCGGGACAACCGGAGAGACGACCGCAATAATTCTCTCATTCAGCGTCATACCTTGCCCTCCTGCGTGTGCCGCTCGCACCAGAACTCCGTGTAAGTCTTTTCGTCGCCGTAGGTGTTGAGATACAGGATGTCATAGTCGCGTCCGTCGTAGTGGATCGTAAGCCGCCGGTCCTGGATGTCGGCGTAATAGCGCGTTAGGAATCGCACCTTCGCCTCGCCGAATTCGGCGTTGGCCCGGATCAGCTCCGTGCCGCTCGTCTGCGAGAATTGCGCCCAAGTCTCGCGCACGAGCTCCGGCTCGCCGGGGACAGGGTAGCCGTCGGCGTCCTTTTTGGTCGTCTTGCGCAAAAACTGGATACGCTTCGAGAGCTTTCCTGCGTTGACGTGCATCACGTGCCTCCCTCCGCTCCCTCTCCCGTGCCCGAATCGGGCACAGGTTCGGTGAGCTTGAGCTGGTTAAGCATCCGCCGGAAGGCGGGGTTGTCGCCGAGCGCCCCCTCGACCGCCGTGTCGCGTCGGTCGTAGAGGTCGAGCGCGAGGTACTTGACGCATTGCAGATACTGCGCATAGCGCGGCGAGCCGTCCTGCGGCTCACGCACGCCCGCGCCGGCGAGGTAGGCCGCTGCCGCGTCCACAAAGCCGGGGAGCTCCGCGTCGTCCGCCTCCACGCGGCAATAGGCGGCGATCTCGCTCAGCCTCTCGCGCAGCATCGCTTAGCCCCCGCTCTTGGGCAGCGTCGCCACGACGACGCCCTTGTCGACTACGAGGTTGCCGCCAATCATCACGTCGCCGAGGATGGTGAGCAGACGCTCCTGCGCCTTGTAGCTCTCGTCCACGCGCACGGTGAAGTCGGAAAACAGGCCCAGCTCATAGTTGAGCGGGTTGCCGTAGATCATGGTCTGGATCGCGGCGCTCGCACTCGCGGTCGAACCGGAAAGGCTCGTGAGGTCGGGGCAGAGGGTATAGGGGATCACCACGCCGCCGTCGCGGATGACGCCGATGTTGGGATTCGCCATGTCCGGCTCGATCGTGAACAGGCGGCGCTTCTCGTTCGTGCCGCGCAGCGCGCCGATGGCCTTGAGGTCGGCCTTGGTGAGCAGCAAGCGGGCGCTGCCGCCGAGCTCGGTGTCCGCGCCGTAGGCAAAATACAGGGTGTCGAGCAGGTTGACGTCCACCGCGCCCACGTCAACGCTCGCGAAGATGCTCGCGCCCGCCTTGTTTTTGGCGTTCTTCATGCCGTAGAACACATGGCTGGTCTCGCCGTCGCCGTTGACGATCAGCTCGGAACCTTTGTGGCGCATCGCGCGCATCGCCATGCCGAAGATCTTGGCGTAGTAGTCCGCAGGCGTCAGGTTGCCGATGTTGCGGTCGACGAAGCTCGTCACGCTCATGTCGTAGGGCTTGATCTGCGCCACGCCGAAGGTGGGGTCGGTGCTCGCCGTGCGGGCCTTGCCGGCGGTGGACGCCACCGTGCCGACCTTCGCGTCCAGCTCGGTGATGACATAGGGCTCCTGATACTCGCCCATGCCGGAGAGGTTGACCACGCTGACCTGGTCGATGATTGCGCTGAGGGGCGCGTCGCCGCCGCGGATGTCGCGGCCCACGCCGGTGGGCTCGGCGAGCGTGGTGGTCGCCAGCGTGATCGCTTTGCGGACCTCATTGGCGGAGAACTTGACCTCGCCGCCCTTGCGCAGGATCTCCGCGCGCTCCAGTGCCTTGTCCCTGGCCTCGCCCGGCGTCTCTTGTTTCTGCATGAACTGGCGGTCCTGCTCGTCGATCAGGGCCTTGACCTCGGTGATCTCCGTGTTGATGTTGCCGATCTCCGTCATCTTTGCCTTGTAGTCCTCGCGCTTGCCCTCCTTGAGCAGGCTCTCGGCCTCGGTCAGCATGCCGGCGCGCTTCGCCAGCAGGTCGTTGTACTTTCTGCGCATTGTGTGCCTCCTTAAAATCTCATTTTTTCAAGCTCCAAGGCGGCTTCGTCCGCCCAGTGCTCATCATTGTCCGCGCCCTCAGGCGCAGAAGGTTCCGGCATCTCGGCTCCGCCGTAGCGCTTGGCCTTGACGGTACCGGCCTCCGGCTGTGCGGGCACGGCGACGAGGCTCACCTCGTAGGCGTCCGCTGCGCCGTCCAGCTCGAAGTGGCAGAGCTGTCCGTCGTACTCTCGGCCCGGCCAGTGCTCGCACAGCGTCTTGCGCTGGTCCGCGCCGCAGATCGAGCAGTTGACGTGCTCTACCGCGCAGCCTACGCTGCACTCGCGCAGGATGCCGCCCTCGATGGCGGCGATGGTGTCCGCGGTGCTTGCCGTGCGGACCATGTAGCAGCTGAGCACCAGACGCTTGACCTCGCCCTCGTCCGCCACCTGTGCGTCGTACACGCGCGCGGTCTGCGTTTCCGCGCTCCACTTGTGGTCGCGCAGCACGGGCTTGCCGATATAGAGCTTGCTCAGCTGCTCAAGCGTTGCCTCGGTAAAGCGCTCGCAGTCGCGGTCGATCTGGTTGTCGCAGGCGGCCAGACGGAAGGTGAACACCTCCTCGGCACTCAGCTCGCGCAGCGCCTGTGCGTTGATGAGGGCAAGCTCCCGCTCGCCCACGGCGGCCTTTTCGATCCGTGCCGCCTTAAAGATCATATCCATGCGGTTTACTCCTCTCCGGCGGCCGCGCCGCCGTTTCTCTGCGCACTCAGCTCCGGCCACAGGTCAAGCGGCACATAGTTCAGGCTCGCGCGCCTGCGGTTGCCGCCCGGCACGTTCGGCAGATCCTCCAGCGCCGCAATATCGTCGGGGCTGAAGACACTCAGCTCGCTCATCACGCGGTACCAGTTGGCTCGGCTCGCCGTGTCGCCCTTGAGCTCCGCCATCATGTTGATGCGCAGCTCCAGCCCCGCGGCCAGCTCGCTGTCGGTCAGCAGCTTATAGCTTTGCTCCTCCTCGTACTGGGTCACGATGGGATGCAGCGTGCCGACGACATACTCGATCGCGTTCTGCTCGTTGCTTCCGTAGGCCTGCTTGCCCTCATTGAGCTTGTAGAGCGGCACGCCGAAGTAGCGCGCGATGTCCGTGATCGACAGCTGCTTGTTTTCCACAAACTGCGCGTCGCGGTTCGTCCCCGCGATGCTCGTGTACTTGAGACCGAGGTCGAGGATCGCCGTCCGGTGCGCCTTGCTCGGCCCCATGTGGACGCGCTCCCACTCGGCGCGCAGCCGGTCCTTTTTGGTCACGAGCGAGCCGTCCGGCGCCTTGACCGGACTGCCCTTTTCGTCGGTGACATAGCCGCCGAGGTCGGTGTCGGTCTCCAGCACGCCGCCCGGCTGCCCGCCGTTGGCGTAGTAGCTCAGCTCATACTCCTGCGCGGCCCGCGCCGCGGCGATCACCTCGCCGGCGCGCGTCACCGTGCCGAGACCGAGCAGTCCGTTGCGCGTGGCGTTCTTGTAGTGGCAGACGTCCTCGTTTGGCAGCCGCATCACCTCGCCGGAGAACGGATGCGTCACGTCGTACCACACGCGCCCCGCCATGTCGTGCCAGGGCTGCACCAAATACCACGGCACCGGGATCAGCTCCACCGGCTTGCCCGTGCGCTCGTCGCGCACGATCCAGTCGTAGCCGTTGCCGCCCTCCAGGCGGCTCGTCTCCAGCACCTTTTTACGGATGAATGGGGTCATGGCCTCGTTCGGCCGGATGTTCAGCAGCCGCAGCAGCTCGTGGTCCGTGCGCTCGCGCGTCCTCGTGTCGATCACATAATTCGGCAGCTTCGCGATGCTGTCGCTAAGGATCTCAATGCAGCGGTCGACCGCGCTAAGCTTGCGCGCCGCGCTCTGCGGGTCTTCGCCAATGGCCAGACCGCCGGAAGCCGTCAGGCTGCCGACCGTTACGGTTTTGCTCACAGTGGGCGAGCGTGCGGTCGCCGCGCGCAGGCCCTTGATAATGCTCATGCTTGACCATCACTCCCTTCGTCGTTTGCACTATCGTCAAAGCCGTCAATGACGGCCATTGCGATCAGAAGAATGCCGCCCACGATAAAGCCGGCCGGGATATAGATCATCCCCGCGCCTGCCGTAATGAGCAGCACGCCGAGCAGCAGCGCGGCGTCTTGCAGCTTTTCCACAGCCTTCCTCCTCACAGCGTGAAGTCCGCCCGTGCCACCGCCGCGGCAAGATCGGGCTTCTGATTCCTGGCAACCATCCACACCGCCATCACGATGATGCTCGCGACCGCCGGGTCGATGCGCCCCGTCGATTTGTTCTTAAGCGGCTTGATGTTGCCGTTGCCGTCCGCATGGCAGCGGACGTTGCCGAAGGTCCAGCGGAAGCAGGTGTTGTGCACGTGCAGCAGCGTGTGGCGCTGCATCATGTCGTCCGTCTCCTTCATCGCCGGACTCATGTTCTTGAGGTCCTGCGGGATCTCGATGATCGGCACGATCGGCGCGAGCCGCTGCGTGATGGTCCGGCTCAGATACGGGTCAAAGCCCACCATCTTTAGGTCGTAGCGCTCCCGCGCCTCGCGGATGCGCTCCTCCACCGCGCCGTAGTCGATGACCTCGCCGGGGCAGAGGTCGAGGAAGCCGGCACGCGCCCAGTCCCGGTAGGGGACGTGGTCGCGCTTTTCCACCTCGTCCACCGTCGCCTCGGGCCGCCAGATGCCATAGGGCAGCAGCACCGCCACATCCAGCCCTGGCTGGGGCGGGAAGAGCAGAACAAAGGCCGTCAGGTCGCGGCTCGTGGAAAGGTCCACGCCGCCGTAGCAGAGCTTCCCGTCCAGCCGCCGTATCCATTCCTCGCGCTCGCGCTTTTTGCTCGGCCCCCATTGCGTCTTGTCATAGAGGTTGAGCGAGATCCATCCGACCGATTTCGTCGTGATCCATTGGTTGAGCCGCAGCCAGCGAAACAGGCGCTCACCCGCCCCGCTTTTCTTGGCGGCCATAGCCTCCATGCGGATATTGCGCAGGCTTAAATGTTCGCCAAGCGATGGATTGCACAATTTCCACAGGTTTTCATCCCAAATGTCAAGGTTTGCCAGGTCGTCCGGGTCATCGCCAAACATGGCCGTAAGTCCGTAAAGGATCGGCAGCCAGTTCTCCTCGTCGCGTGCAAGCAGTGCTTCCTCGGCGTTTGCAAGGTCTTCCTCCGCTGCATGCCGGAGCGAAAGGATCTTGCGCACGTCGCCGCCCTCTGCCTGCACGCGGCGCAGCTGTCGCGCATCGCGGATTGCCACCGCGCGCTCATGGATTTCCCAGCCGATGGAGTTGCGGTCTGGATCGTCGCCGGCTGTAGTCAGCACGATCCATGCCGGCTGCCGCCTGGACGCGCCGGCCGCGCCGGTCATAACGTCCCACAGCTCGCGGTTAGGCTGGGCATGAAGCTCGTCGAAAATCACGCAGCTCGGCTTGTAGCCATGCTTGCTGTATGCCTCGGCAGATAACACCTGCATCACACCGATCGTGACCCATTTGCGCCCGCCGTTTCCTGTTTTCATACTCTGCCGGTATTCAATGCGCTTTCGGCTTTCCGTGATCTTGAGTTCTCCGCGAGCGATCATCTTAGCCGTCCACGGTGCACTCGTCGCCATAAAGACTGCCGCATTGTATACGATGGATGCATTGTCTTTATCTGCCGCGCAGATATAGACCTCTGCGTTGAGCTCGCCGTCGCCGAACAAATGATAAAGCCCGAGCGCTGCTGCCAGCTCGCTTTTCCCGTTTTTCTTTGGGATTTCTAAATAAAGATACCAGTATTTTCTCAGCCAGCTTTCCTCCGTGTCCAATTCGGACACCTGCCGACCGTAGAACTCTCCCATCGCTTCCTTTTGCCAGGGATAGAGCTTAAAGCGTTCGCCCGTGCCGGTTGTCGGCAGTCTCTCGACAAAATCGCAGACAAACTGTGCCGCGCCCTGATCAAATCGTTCAGCCATTACCCGCGCGGCTCACTGCCGCTTCCTGACGCTTCCGCAGGATCTGTGAGAATTCGTCCTCGCCGTCGTTCGGTGCAAATGCCGCAGCCGGCAGGGAGGAAGGAAGCACCAACCTGCACCGGCTCGAAACGGTAAGGCCCATGTCATTTGCGCAGTTGCGCGCCTGCTTGAAATAGCGATCCTGCACACGCCCCCAGCTTTCCGCGGCCTCAAGGTCGCGCCCGCGTCCGGGGACCGGCTCCAGCGCCCGCTGTACCTCCGCCGTGGCGCTGATATACTCGTGATGCGCGATCAGGTAGCGGCCCAGGTTGTCTGCGTCAAGATCGGTGTAAAGGCCGACGTCAAGGAGTTGACGCCCCAGCGTGCGGAACTCCTTGTGCAGCGGCTTGGGCAGCCACTTGGGCGGCTTCACCTTTTGTGGGGGCGGCACAATGACCTCGCGGTCGCGCCGCGCATCCTCTTCGGCTTTCGTCATGTGCTTGCGCCCCTTGGCCACAACCAGATCGGTCGGCTGTCTCGCTCCCGCCATTGCTCCGCTCCTTTCTCCGCTGCCGACGGATAAATTTCTCCATATCCCGTTTGAGATACGGGCTTGCCGTCGCGGCCATGATCCGCTCGGCCTCAGCGATCGTCATGCTTCCCCAGCGCGGCGACAATTTCCTTTTCGCGGTCGCTCAACGCCCAAACGAATTGCTCGCGTTTCTCCGCCGCCGCCTTCTCCGCCGCCGCCTTCTCCGCCGCCGCCTTCTCCGACAGAAGAAACGCCGCGCCGTAGATGGTTTTTTTCTGTGCGCGCTGCTCGTCCAGCGCCCGTGTAAAGGCGGCGTCCTCTGCCCGCACACGCAGCGCCTGCCACTTGGAGGTCGGCGCAATGCGGATCGGCGTCATCACGCAGTCCGGGTAGGTGTATCCGGGCAACTCCGCCGCACCCTCACAGGTGTTCTGCGTGTTCAGCTCATCCACCCTGCGCCACAGCTCCGGCACCGTCTCGATTTTGTAATTTCCAAGATTGGTAACAAAACTCGTGCGAACATCTGCCCCGTTTTCATAAGTGATGCGGCAAGACATGGGCAAATAGTTGCATGTCCCGGCTGCGATGCTAAAAAGCGTCAGCGCCGGCGCAAAGAGGAAAAATTGGATGCCGCGCTCTGTGTAAAATCGGCAGATCTGCGAGAGGATAGAAAACGGCGGGTTGTCGATCACCACGCAGCCGTCCGGGTAGGTCTCGTGCTCATAGTCGCCCCCGGGGTAAAATGGTCGAATCACCGGCGCGCCCTGCAAGCCGTAGTGCTCCAAAGCCCAGTCGCGAATCACCTCGTAGATGTTCTGCGGCGTGTAGCAGTCGTCGGTGGTGAGTTTCGGCTTGAATTTATCCACAAATTTCTCATAATCCTCGTTGCTTTCGCTCTCGACATCTTCCCAGAAGTGGTTTCCTTCTGCCGCTGGTTTCGCCCGCTCGTGGGCGCTGACATGGATCGTCTCGATCTCGTCCATCGTGAAACCGGTCAGCGCGGTGTCGAAAGAAAGGCTGCTTAGCTCTTCCATCTCAAACTTGAGCCGCGCCGCGTCCCACTCGCCCGTCTCGGCAAGTCGGTTGTCGGCGATGATGTAGGCGCGCCGCTGCGCCTCGGTCAGGTCGCTCACCGTCACATACGGGACCTCGGTCATGCCTTCGGCCCGCGCCGCCTCGACGCGCCCATGTCCGGCGATCAGGTTCTTGTCCTCGTCGATCAGCACCGGCGAGACGAATCCAAACTCGCGCAGGCTGCGCCGCAGCTGCTCGATCTGCTCCGGCCCGTGGATCTTCGCGTTGTTCTCGTAAGGGATCAGCTCGTCGATGCGTATTGTCGGCAGGTCCTTGACCGCCACGCGCACCGGCGTCTGCCCTGCTGTCTGCTTCTTACCCATGCCTTGCCTCCTGTCGATATCTCCGATGCAGTCCCCGGCCCTCGACGAGCGAGAGCGCGGGGGACAGAACCGTGAAGGCCATGGCCGGCTTCAAGAGCCGGGGACTACACCGGACGTTGTTTTGTTGATCCTGCGCATCTGGCCCACCGCCCGAAATTTTCCGTGGGGAAAAATTCTCTCGCGAGGGAGGGCCAACGGTTTCCATGGGCAGCGCCCAAACTTTCTGACCCCGGGGAGGGCTCTGCAAGGAAGCCCCGCGCGACGCTCTCGCGACGCGCCCGAGCGCCCGAGCCTACTGCCGCGCCGCAGCGCCGCGGCGCTTTGATTTGCTGCGATTCTCATACATTTCTCTTGCCGTTTTTCGGCTATGGCAACTGTGGCACAGGCTTTCCAAGTTGCTTCTATCGCAGAACTTTTCCCAGTCACCCTTGTGGTCGACAACGTGGTCAACGTCTGTCGCCCTAACTCTTCGCCCATGCCTTGCGCACTCGCGGCAGAACGGCTCGCGCAGGAGCTGCGCCGGCCGCAGGTCGAGCTTCCACTCGTCGGTCTGGTACATCCAGCGCCATGACTGCGCTTCCTCACTGCGCCGGTCGCCGCGCGGCCGGTGGGCGTCGCAGTATCCATCGCTCACCAGCACGCAGCAGCCGGGATGCCGGCAGGGTCGGAGCGGCTTTAAGGCCATCGGGCTATCACCTCCGGGCAAAAACAAAAGCCACCGCCGACACACCCCGAGATCCGGGTTTGTCAGCAGTGGCTACTAAGCGAGCACGCGCCATGTTCGATATCCACGATGTTCGATGCTTTGCATCTCCGGCACCAGAGGACTAAGTTTCGCGCCTCTGTGTCCGGCCGAACGGCCTGCGATGTGAGCCGCCCGCAGTTCGGGCAGACAATCAATCCGTTCTTTGTGTCCAGTTTAGCAGTCTTTGCACTGTTTTGCAATACTTTTCACCCTCTTTTCTGCGTTTGTCACTAAAAAGCCAATAGGTTACAAGTAATGTCGCGCGCACGCGCGCACGCGATTCCTTACGTCTCGATCCAGCTCGCCACCCGGTAGCTGCCAAATTGACTTCCGCCGGTCCGCACCTGTGGGAGCATCGCGTCGAACGGTATCGTAATCGCATCGCTCTCGTCGAGCCACACCTCCGGCGGCGGCAGCTTCGCGCGCAGACTGCGCGAGCAGCTCCAAGGATGCCGCCCCACCGGAATGATGATCCCGTCGCTGCGCTCTTTGGTGAGATAGCGCGCAAGGTAGCGGTAGCCGAGCGCCTTGCCGTGCCGCTTAAATACTGGCCAATCCGTCACCTCGCCGCACTGCCACAGGACTCGCACCTCCGCCGGCGAGAGCTGCCGGTAGTCCGCGACGAGGTGGATGTGATACCTGTGCGCCCCGTGCAGGCCCTCAATGGCCGGGATGTAGTCAAGCCCGCCCTCGCCTCGATAGCGCTCCACGCGCCGCAGGAAGGCCCGCAGCGCCTTGCGCACGTCGGCAAAGCGCTCCGGCAGATGCTCGTTGTCAAACTCCAGAATGTAGTGCGTGGCGTACTTGCCCATGAGCGCGATCATCAGCTCGAGCCGGTCGGTGGAGTCGCGGTTGAGCACCGTGCGCCGCTGCGCCTTGAGGTCGGCCTTGGCGCGCCGGTCCTCGTCGGTGTCGGAGGGCGCATAGCGCGGCGGCATCGTCCCGCGGTACTCCTTGACAAGATTCCCCGCGCGCTGGCGCACGCAGTAGAACCGCTCAGTCATACACGCTCCCGACCATACCGGCGACCGCGCCGGTCATGTCGCCCTCAATAATGGACTGCCTGCGCAGCTCGCAGAGCACTCGGGCAAATTCCTCGCACAGGTCGTAATACAGCACCGCGTGCGATAAACTGCCGTCGGCCAGTGCGGCTGCCCGTGCCGCATTATTTCGGTCGCAGCCGACGCTCATCAACAGCTTGATCATCCGTTTTCTTGTCATTTCATCCCTCCGTATCCGAGCTTGTCCAGACCCGCGTTGACCGCGCGCCAGTGCTCAATGTCAAACTTCCCGTCGTTGCGCTGCATCAGGTAGAGCTTCGAGGCGTCCAGCCCGCAGGCCTCGGAGAGCTTGATCATCGAGCCCGGCCCCTTTTCCGACCAGTACCGGTTCAACCGGGCGTGGATGTCCGCTTTATCGCTCGACGCCTTCCCGGCAAACCGCGGCGTTGCCTGACCGACCGCCAACGGCA
>ERZ1673741.2025-NODE-2025-length-15282-cov-5.089643_pt1 | contig 15282 bp, 15 predicted proteins | sample MGYA00580209_ERZ1673741 | MGnify/ENA primary metagenome ERZ1673741 (study PRJEB41218, sample SAMN15661754) | gut metagenome | host: Homo sapiens | place: Canada: London | collected 2015-08-20/2019-03-30 | study: EMG produced TPA metagenomics assembly of... | reverse complement strand
TTGATGAATTGGAATTGTCTGTTTTTGAATATATTCACTTTTACAATTTCAAACGTCCTCACTCTGCGAATGACCTTTTATCTCCCGTTCAATTTGAAGAACTTTTTTGACTTTTTTCTGTCTACTTTATTGACTATGGTCCAAAAATATAGCAGAAGGCTGTGAAGCACAATTCAAGATATTAAAAGAACTTATGAATCGCAAAGATATTGATGAGATTATATGTGCTACTGACGCAGACCGTGAGGGAGAGTGTATTTTCAGGTATGTATATAAGCTTATCGGCTGCAAAAAGTCTGTAAAGCGATTGTGGGTATCTTCTCTTGAAGAATCTGCTATTAAATCTGCTTTATCGAGCATGAAAAGCAGCTCAGAGTATGACAGCCTTTATAGTGCAGGATTTTGCAGACTTAAAGCTGATTGGATAGTAGGTATGAATGGAACACGTCTTTTTTCAGTACGATACAATTCAAAAATTACTGTCGGTAGAGTGCAGACACCAACGCTTGCAATGATTGTTCAGAGAGACAATGAAGTAAGAAATTTCGTTAAGCAGAAATTTTTTACAGTTGACCTAAACTGCGGCTCATTTGTGGCAAGTTCAAAAAGAATTGATGATGAATTAGAAGCAGAGAAGCTTTTAGCGTTAGTAAACGGTAAGGACGCAGCCGTTTCTGAACTGAAAAAAGAAGTCAAGACGGTAAATTCACCAAAGCTCTATGACCTGACTACACTTCAATGTGATGCTAACCAATACTTCGGATATACAGCACAACAGACGCTTGATAGTATGCAAAAGCTATACGAGGCACAATTAGTAACATATCCGCGTACTGATTCACAATACATATCTGACGATATGGAAGAAACAACAATGCAGCGTGTAAGTGATGTTGCAGAAGTTTTTCATATGTTTGGTAAACCCGATTCTGTGAATGAAAAAAGATGTATCAATAATGCCAAAGTCAGCGGACACCATGCAATTTTGCCGACAGGCGGAATAAAAAGCAAGGATTTGAATAGCCTTACAAAAACAGTATTAATATATGCACCGTAAATCGAATCGGCATTCAAATCATTAAAATATGTATTTTCAATAGTACTGTACATATCATTAAGTATTTTAGCCGCATTTGAATTAGGATTTTTTCCGCCTACTCCTGTAAATTCACGTCCCATAAAAGTTTCAATAACGTGAAGGTCTCTTGCGTCAATATTTCCGCCTCTGGAATTCGGCTCTATATTTTCCGAATCGGTTACAAAATACAGAATCTTCTTCAGCAAGTATCTTTTTTCGATATAATCTTCCGACAATCTGAACCTATCGTAAAGATCTGCGAGAGTACCGGTTTCATCCTGTGAAATTGCAGTATAAATATTAGGAACATTTCCCACTGTTTCAACATTTTCATTATCTCCGGTATTCTGCGTTGTATCAGCAGTGTTTACAGGGAACCAGAATTCGCTGATTTTACGCTGTGTGCCGTCTGTAAATGTAACCATTGCATATTCAGCTTCCATAGAGCCTGTAGCTGTGTCGACGTTTTCTTCTTTTGTAACATCAAGGCTTATAGACTTGATACCTGAATCCTTAAGCGATTTCAATTCATTATGTTCAGATATTCCGTTTTGATTTACGTCAGTCCAGATTTGAAGCTTGCTCCAAGCCATGTCGTTTTCATCTATTATGCCGTCTTTATTTGTATCCAGATCGGCAAGTGCTTCAAAGCCCGAAACAGAAATTTTTCCGTCAGAAAGTTCAACCTGATCGCCGAAAAGTTCACCGCCGTCGTCTATCTTTCCATTGTCGTTGCGGTCGAGAACAAGAAATCCGTCTTCAATGCCTATCCATGCAGTTTTTTCAGCAAAGCCGTTCTTGTCCAAATCAAAGTTCACACCATTTTCAAGTGTGGTAAGATCAATTCCCAATGCACCAAGGTCGATAGCGAGAGGATCTCGGGGCGGCTGTGCATTACCTGCATCGGTATATTCGTCATTGAGAGGATCCAAAATTTTGTCCCAAATTATTTCTCCCAATTTGCCACCCAAAATGCCACCAGCAAAACCAGCTGCGGCAATTGCAGCCCAACCAATTGGTCCAGATACAAGACCAGCTGCAACAAGAGTTCCCATACCAATGCCTGCAAGACCACCTGCACCTGCACCACCTGCAATACTGCCCAATGTACTCATTCCCCATGAACCCAATGTATCACTTGCGGTTTCATATTTACTATTCTTGAATTGCTGATATGCTTGTTGAAAAACTGTGCCAGCATAGTATAAGTCACCAACATCACCTATTGCACCAAGAACACCTAAAACAGAACCAATACGAGAGCCCAAACGTGTGCCATTATGACGTCCAGGTAGAGTTGGAACGTCATCAATAGCATCTATTATATTTGATTTTCCAGTAGCAATGTCTCCTATTAATCTGTTTGGATTGGTATTCGTAGGTGGAATATTGTATATTGTGTCATTTACAACATCCAACGCATTAAAATCGCCAGTTCGGTTAAGTGTGTTATATACGTTTCTAAACTGATCCGCAGGAACACCATTTATTGATGTAACCCCAGAGCCACTATCTAGTATTTGTGGCATTTCAGTCTGCCACCAAACACGATTTGGGTCAGGATTATCAAAAAATATTCTTATTTCACCTGTTGTTTCAGAAGCAAAGCGTCTTGATGCTTCTGCCCACGGACCAGTTGTACCAGTTCCTCTAGTATAATTGCTAGCCATTGTTGCTGCTGCTACGCTATCGTATCCTTCGTTTATGTATGCTAATTTTAGTGCCTCATTATATTCGGGGCTGTCAAGGAATTGACCCAAATGGGTTCTATCAATTAGACGTACATCCTGATTATTTATCTCTGGTTTTATGTAGGTATCTCTTACCGAAATCCAATTGCCTGATCCATCCATATGACCACCACTATATAAATATGTAACTGCATTTGCATTTGCATTTGGATCTTCAATAGATACTTTTTTAGCAAGTTCTTCAAGATAATCAAGCGTAAGTTCACTTTCTGATTTTGAATTGAGCTCATCTAATGCTTCCAATAACGTCAACATTACAATACACCTCCTTGCTCATAGCCATATATTACCTTAGTCTGTCCACTTTCTTCGCCAGGCCATCCGGATATGTTGTAAGCTTTGAACGCGTCAGTTAACAAAATTTGAAGGTGTTCTTTATCGTTTAGCAATCCTTTCGGGAAATCAATACGTGTTATTTTCCAACAAACTTGTTGTTCATGAATACTCTTTATTGCTTGAACAGGTATCGGATTTGATTTATACATAAAGATAAATTCCTCTATATCATTATTCGTGTCATGATGGTTATAGCAATGTGCTAACCATGTTTCAGAATTTTTGTCAATAGTTAAGTACAGGGGCATGATACCTTCTGTCGTGTCCCTAAAGCTCCCGTATGGGTTCTTAATCTTTTTCTTAGCCAGTTCCTCTCTTTGCGTTGGAGTCAGCTTTTCATTAACAAATGCCATAGTCTAAACCTCACAATAATAAAAGTATTTAAGGGTATTTTAAAGAGAACCCTTATAAAACCTCTTGCTGCGCTTGTATAGTAAATACAATGAATGAAACGTAAGCACTCAGAATCTCTTCCTAATGAATTATATAGATTATTTAATTGTTTGGTTGGGATTCCATTTATTGAATTCGTGTTGCCAATTTCTCCTATATTATGGTTAACATCCGGATTAGGACAATTATAGATGACTCTTTCTGTTATACCCCACTTGTGCTTCCACCAGGAATAAAATTAGGATTAGCACCTGGAGTTGAAGCATCAGGTATTCGTATATCAAGACCATCAATATTATCAATATTTACTCTAACAGGTGTATCTCCTAAACTATTCTCTGGTAAACCCAATAAAGTTTCTAATTCCCTTGGATTTCCGTTGGTTTTAATTATAGCTTCATCAATTTCGGCACTTGGTGCAACCCAAACAACAGTATCATCTCCAACAGGACGTCCCAATGTAACATCTTTGCCTGAAATATAGTCTTCATAACCTTTTTCAGATATTAGATAAGATGCACCTTTACTAAATATTTCGTCTATATTCATAATATACTCACCCCATAATTTTTAGTTGCAATGTTATTAATTTTTGTAATTTCCTGCCAAAGCCCATTTTCTTCATTCCAACCTTGCCATTCCTTACAAACACGAAGCTCATTTTCGTGTTTTAATAGCGTTTCCTTCAATTTCTCAATTAACTCTTGATTAATGAATTTAAATGGTGCTTCGTGTCTTTTTTCATTCCTAATTTGATTCCAACATACCATAAACGCTATCCAATTCTTTGCTGGATCGCAATCAAGAAGATACAATATGGCTTCTTCGAATTTGGCAACAATTTTTTCATTTTTAGTTTCCTCATAAAGTTTGTATACTCCAAAATCTATAATTCTACTAAAATCCGTTGGTACATTTGCTGGAACAAAGTGACTTATAGGACAAGCATATCCTTTCTCTCCGCAAAGGAACTCAGCAACCTCGTTATTTTCAAATGCTTTTTTTGTAAGTTCAAGCAGCTCTTCATTTGTAATTTGTTTTTTCCAATTTCATAACATTTCCTTTTCCATCAAACGGCGAATAAACATTTTTTTACATCAAGTATATCTATTTGTATCAATCACGGGGACATCTTCTAAAATATCATCTATCATTGACGTTGTTACGTTAGGTTCATTAAGTAATGCTTCAAGTGCATCCATTGCTTCCTTTGCAGTCAAAAAAATCACCTCCAATCTTCTTTAAAAGTTTATGTTCATTTTGAATTGCTGTTTATAACTATCTGGAAGACCATTGTATTTATACATAGATAGAGCTTTTTTAAACACTTGCATTAATCGCTCATCATCAATTTTTTGCGAATCTTCCAAAGTTACATATTTAAAAAAATTCCACGCCTTTGTAGTTTCATTTACACTACTCATTCTTAGTGTAAAAAAACATTTGAATCATAAATAAAAACAAACATCTCTTCCTCTGGTATATTGTGATAAGCACCTACATTAATCAAATATGCCTTTTGGTTATGATCTACAGTCCAAAAGTTTGGATTAAGTATCTCTGCTGAACAACGTGGGTTTTTTATCTCCTTCTTTTTTAACATTTCTTTCTGTACTAAACTAAGTTTTTCATTAATAAAAGCCATAATATTTCCTTTACCGCCAAACAGCGAATAAACATTTTTTGTTTTTTACATCAAGTATACAAATTGTCTTACCTATTACAACTATTTTAATGAAAATATTATCATATTATCGATTTAATTTCAAGATGTAGAATTAAATTTGTCAAAACATCCTTAAACCTTCTACATATTGCCTAAATATGGCAGTTTGTCATTGTGATTATTGTACAATACTTCAATATATTCATACATTGGATATATCTATATTCTATTCATGTTGTGTTTGCCCCTGTTCTTCCTTAACCCCCAACTCTCTTTTCTTCATAGCAATTATTCTTCTTAACTTGCTGTCTATCATCTTTCTGCCTTGACTGTACTTTTGTGAATAATCATCTTCAATACAACGACTGAGATTTACAAACAAGCTAAACACAGTATTTTTCAGCGTTTGGCTTTCAAACTCATCAATATTATCAAGCAGATTTTGTGCGTACTCGTTGCCACTTTCGACAGACTTTGTAAGCCATTGAATAGCTTTTTCTTTATTCTTTTCAAGAATGGCATTGCCGAATAAATATAACTTTCCAAGCTGAAAACTTGACCACTTGTTGTCGGCAGACCTTTGAAAATACTCAACGGCTTTCTCTGTGTTTACCTCTGTTCCAAGACCTTTTTCGTACACTATTCCGATCTTGTAAAACAGATTATCGTCCGCCTGATTCTTTCTTTCGAGTTCCAGAAAACCGGACAAAGCCTGATTATAGAACTTCTTTGCCAAATCATCATTTTGCTCAACAAGCTCGCCTTTTGAATACATCTGAGCAACGGAATAAGCCGCATAGGGTTGATCCTGTTCGGCGGATTTCTTGTACCACTCAAAGGCTTTTTCAAGATTTTTTTCTGTGCCGTTTCCAAAATAAAATTGATTTGCCAAACTGAATTGTGCAAATTTATTATCTTGCTCTGCGGACTTTAAAAACCACATGAAAGACTTAACATAATCCTGTTCCGTACCCAAGCCATAGCAAAACATTTTTCCTATCCGGTACTGTAAATAGGGTTTCAGTTTCCTTGCTATAGGTTCAATCTGTATAAATCCCTGCAATGCTTTTTGAAAAAAATCAAAGGACTTTTCCTTATCTTTTTCGCCAAGTTTTTCTGTGGAATAAAGCTTGCCCAAGTCGTAAGTTGCAAGTATATTGCCGCTTTCAGACTCCTTTATCAGCAACTTTTCAGCGTTCTTAAAATCGTTAAGTTTAGAGTTTTTATCATAGATAAGTCTGCAAGCAGACTTGTAATCATCGCTCCATTTGATGTAAAACTTTGTACTTGCATTTTCGGGTTCTTCCTGTGAAATATTTTCATCAAAGTATACTTCTGTTTCTTCAGAAAATTCGTTGGGAACAGGCTCTTGTATTTCAATATTTTCCGAAAAATCATTCATTCCAAGCATGGTTTTAATTATCATGTTTTTCACAGACTTAAACTCTTTATTGTCCGTAAGACTCGGAAAATCAACTCTTGCCGAGGAATAAATATCATGCTTTTGTTGCTGCATTTCGCACCAGAGAGAATACATTTTTTCAATTGATTTATTTTGTGACAGCTTTGAAAAAATCTCATCAACCGTTTTCTTGACTTCCGGTTTTAAATAGCCATAAACTTTCTTGCCCTTTGAATTTTTAAGCTGACTTTGAAGCTTAAAAATCAATCCGCACAATTCTTCATCTCCGCAATTAGTGTACGTTAATTCTTCCGCAAGTGACTGCATAAGCGTTTCGGCTTCTTTCTTCAAAAGATTTCGCAAGTCTGTTTGCTGTGAATAAAGATTATGAAGTTCGTCAGCATAAATATCATTTGCAAAGCCGCTACGGATTTTTTCTATTCCGTGATTTATTAGAAATCCTTCACGTTCATTTGTAGAATAAATAATAATATGCACATGGGGATTTGTTTTCTTATCGTGAAATGCGGCATACCATTTGAGATTTTTCATATCTATCTTTTGGTTCTTTGCAATATTCGGAATCTGCCGTTTGACCAATTCTCTCCACGCTTTTAAATTATCATATCCCATTGCCTGAGCGTTATCTCTGCGGAGAGAAACCACATGAGTCCACACATTACCGCCGTGATTTGAAATCTCCTTTGCAACTTTTTCAAGATCAATAGGCTTGTCAGATTGTGAAAACAAACCGTGCGAACCAAGCTTAACTGCACCGGGACGGTTGGCAAGATATCCTACATAGTTTTCACGGCTTGTAAGCCTGTCTATCTTTTTCACAGCCACCGCAACTGCTGACGACATCAGATCACCTCACTAACTTCAAATTCAGTAAATGCACCCTGCGTTTTCATTTCTATGCCGTGCATATATTCAAGTGCACCACGCTCCGTTGCAAACAAAATGGGCTCGCCATTATGGCGAACCCAATCCTCAAAAATATTTCTGCTGTTCTCTGCATAACGTGTTTTCCATATGCCATATTTTTTCTTCTGCAATTTTATCGACCTCCTATTGTAGTCAAACTTAAATTTTACACCTGGTGCGAACAGTTTTATCTTCCCCCAGTCGAACCAAACAAACCCGCCTTGTAAGCAGGAGCAATGACCTGCAGAAGATACCTCTCATTACCGCACCTGTAAAGGCAAGTCCCTCTTTCAGGGTACTTGATAAGGCTGTACTCTGACTCTTCCAACTGTAAGGTGTCAATAAATGCCGTCGGCGAGATGTTTCCCGGATTGAACAGAAAATGATGCGAAGGAATTGAGAACAGCGGCTTTGTGAATTCCTTTATCTCAGGAAGCAGAAAGTCCTCGATATTCTGACTTGCCAGAATAAACGAGGACTCTTTTTTACGCACACGTTTCATACCGTTGCGAATATATTCGATTGCCGTCATATTTGTAAGGAATAAATATAACTCATCGACTGCCGCAACGGTGTTTCCTCTGCCTAAAGTCAGAAAAATCGCTTGAACAGCGATAGTCCATAAACAGTGATCCTGCATACAAATATGAACCGTCCGCCGCCCTGCGTGTGTAATAATCGTTATCTCCCGACTGCATTACCGGGTAATTGATATTTGTACCGGGGATATACAGCCAAGCCACAGAATCGCTATGCTCTGCGGAAAGCTGTCTGACCTGTTCGATCAATTCCTCTTTTGTATCTTCGGGTATCCTGTCGGCTGAAGGCTTTTCTGAATCGTTGTTTACAGCCTTGTCCAAAGCTTCTTTTGCTATCGGCTGCGGTGAGTAAACAAGCATATCCTGCCAATTTATCTTCTGCGCCGCGTCGTTTTTTACAAGAAGATAAATTCCCCCGCAAAGGAGGGCGGCTGCCGAGACAGCCGCAATTGTGCGAATAACTTTTTTATTCATGCTTTTTTCCTTTCTTTGTGATGATAAGAATGGCAATGATCACGCTTGCAGCTCCGAGCATTGCAAAAGCTGCAAAATCACTGTGGTTATCGCCAGTATACGGAGTATCCGTTTTAGACGTCAGCTCATCGTACATAACGACCTCAGTCACAGTTCCGTCATCGTTCACAGTAAACTTTATCTCATTTGCTATCTCATAGCCCTCAGGTGCTATGATCTCTTTAAGTGTGTATTCCTTGCCGGCAATAAGTTTTCCTTCGATCATATGTGGTTCATTTGTGGTTACCCATTCTTCAACAACATTTCCGTTCTCGTCGATAATTTGCAAAGTAGCACCCGGCAATTCTTCGCCTGTTGTAATGTCCCACTTTGAAATACGAACCTTAGTGGTATCATCCACCATAACGATAAGCGGATAGCCGTTATCCGAAACGGCTTTTGAATCAACGTTTTCTACCGTAATATTGCCGTAAACATCAACAGTAAATTTAATGTCAGTTGCAATAATATAACCGTCGGGAGCGGCAATTTCTTTAAGCACATATTCACCTGCACCAAGCTTTAAAACAATGTGATTTGTGCCGTCGGAAGTCCATTTATCAACTGTCTCACCGTCAGCATTTTCAAGCACAATTTCAGCACCCTCAAGCTCGTTTCCATAAATATCACGCTTTGATATCTCAACAGTAATAGGCTTGTTTTCCGCAGTTATCTCAATAACCTCGCCGTCCTCCGAAATGCTAACGGTGTATTCTTTGTCGCTAAGAATATATCCCCTTGGACTTTCTATCTCACGGACGATATACTTTCCAAATGGAACGTCATCAAATTCAAAAAAGCCATTCTCATCTGAAACGGCAGTCATTATTGCAGTATCTCTGCTGAACTTCACGCAGTCGGCAGTAAACAGACCGAACACAGCATTTTCAAGAGGTTCACTCTTGTCATCTACCTTGTGCCCCTCTATCCTGCCACGCTTGAGAAGATTTACGAATTGTCCGCAGTCAATATCCACGTTCTGAATATCCTGTCCCATATATTCAAAATTCACAAGATACTTTTCACCGTTAAGAACATAGTGTTCATCGGTTGCAATTTCCTGAACATAATACCTGCCAAAAGGTATCTGTACATCAAATTTTGCGGTCATATTCTCATCAAGTGAAACTTCTGAAATCAGTCCGTCCGCAGGAATAACAGAACCGTCAGCCGCCGTTATATCTTCTGCGGCGAATAGTCCGAAACGAACGCTTGTATAGTAGTCATTGCCGTAGATACCGAACAGTTCATCATTTTCCATAACCTTAGAAAGCGAGATCTTCACGCCCTGATACTCATTTTCAAAAGCTGTATTCACAGTATCCCTCACCTCAAATTCCTGCCCTGCATATGTCAGCTCAACATCTTTAGGCTCATTGTTCAGCACATAACCGTCGGGAGCCTTTATCTCTCTGATTTCATACTTGCCGAGATAAAGCGGCTCAGTTTCAGCATAGCCGTTTTCGTCTGTCGTGATCTCTGAAACAACATCTCCTGCATAAGCTCTTGTTGTACCGTCGAGCGTAACAATATCATACAACGTTTCGTATGCTTTTTTAGCATACTATAACGATAGGTAACTCTTTGATATAATCTCCGAGTTTTCCCCCGTTTCACACCGTGCATGCGACTTTCACCGCACACGGCGTTCCATCAATATTACAAATTTGTTAGATTGGTATTACTTTCAAAGTTATTGAAACGCTTAAATTGCAGGATTTCCTGCTAATATTCGGAATTTATTGATTTTATTAAGCTGAGATTTATTGGGTTTTATTTTTATCAGATATGCTTGTATTGTTTCGGGTTTAACAGCGTGAATCAATCTGTGGACATCAATGTGAACTATCACAAGATTTTTGTATTCATCTGTACCGCCTTGACTAATAGGCTTTTTATGATGGCAATGTATTTCATCAATACAAAGCACCTTGCCTGTAACGGCGCATTTTCCATATTGTGCGACATACAGTGAAACTCGGTTATCCATATATTCAACGCTTCTGTTCGGCAGATACGACCTTGCAAGCATATGAAGCACCGACGTAACGTATTTGTTGAATTTCAAACTTTTATGAATTTCCTCTCTGCCCTCAGCCGTATATTTGCATATCTTGTTTTTCTTATCCATAGCGTTTTTTGTCTGAACATATCCTATCGGACATATTGGTTCTTGATTCAGAAACCGAATCATTTGGCTTTTTCCGTATCTGTCTGCTATATATTTATGGCGTATGCTGCCTTGTCTGCTTATTTGTCCTTTTAAACGGTTATACCATAACTTGTTGATTCGAAATTGTATTTCCATACAATCAGGATTTACACAAGTTGCACATCTATAATAATTATGAATTCCAATAACCATAGAATTGTACTGCCGTATGTTAGTTGTCATACTTATACTATCTTTGCTGTGCTGTATGACAATGATTTGCTGTTTTAATTTTTCCGTTTCTTTTTTAACCGCTTTATCGGACATATGAGACCTGGCGACGTATTTCCCTCCTTTCCGTGCCGCTTTTAATTTAAAACCTAAAAATTCAGAGTAATTCTTTTTGAGATTGACCACCTTTGATTTTTCTTCGCTGATTTCCAACTTTAATCTGTCTTTTAGCCATTGCTTTACGGCAATGAAAATTTTATCTGCATCGCTCCTTTTACGACAGAAAATTTTAAAATCGTCTGCATATCTCACAATATACATTTCTTTCAGATTGCTTGTTCTGAATGCCCTGTATATATGACTTCTTATGGGATTACCATTCCTGTCCATACGCAGCTTGTATTCTTTATGTGCAGGCATTGTCTCCCATTGACTGCTTACCCACCAATCCAATTCATTGAGCACTATGTTTGCAAGCAGGGGTGATAAAATACCTCCCTGTGGTGTGCCCTTTGTAGGGTAAATCATATCACCATTTGGCAATACAATAGGTGCTTTCAGCATTTGCTTGATTATGCATATCAGCTTTTTATCTCGTATTCCCATAGCCCACATCTGACGTATCAGCTTTGAATGATTTACATTGTCAAAGAATCCCTTTATATCCACATCTACAACATAATGCAAATGTGTTAGCTGTATCAATCTATCACATTGTGCTATTGCGTGTTCCGTTGACCTGTTCGGTCTAAAACCGTTGCTTCTTTTATGAAATTTTGCTTCACATATCGGTTCAAGCACTTGAAGTATACACTGCTGAACCAGTCGGTCAACTATTGTCGGTATTCCCAACGGTCTGGTCTTACCGTTCGGCTTTGGTATTTCTACTCGCCGCACAGCTTTCGGCTTGTAGAATTTCAATTTTCTCTGAATAATCTCAACTAATTTTTCAGCGGATAGCTTTTCAATATCCTTGATATTTAATTTATCCGTTCCGCTTGTATGACTGCCTGAATTACGTTTAATGCTTCTGTATGCAAGCCGTATATTTTCTTCTGAGGATATTAACTCCATAAGATTTGTGAAAACTTCACCTTGTCTGCTTTTAGCATACATATCATCAAAGCATTCCTGCAAATCATAATATTCCAAGTATCTTAACTTTTTCTGTTTCTTTTCCTTTGTCATAGGCAACTCCCCCCTTTCGGGATTGTTTTTCTCGGATAAAATCCTAATCATACTCGAAGCTATGAATTTTAATACCTATAACTCTTTTGTAATACTGACTTGTGGCTGTCTCTCCGTTTTCCATTGCAGAAAACATCAACGGTAATGCCACTACTTTGCCCACAATCAAAACAGCTTATTGTTCTTCGTCTGTACCGCATAATGCGTATTGTAGACTGCCACGTTCCGATAATCCTATCTTTACATATATACTTAGGTGTCTGCTATAGACCTGACAGCTTGGCAGTGCCTTTAACACTCCAAGGTATTTCATATTGACAAATTTTACTTTACCTCACTGTCACCGCATTCAAGCAGTATATGCATTTCTGCATATTCGAGATTTAGACCCGTACATTCGCAGATTCGTCAGACATTTCTGTCATTCTCACCATATATATTTTATAGACCCCCGACCTATAGGATACACCGTTCACCTCTGAACAGCTTTCGTATCCACATAAGCAGATTTACGGTATCTCTCAGCCGACTTCACCGAGCTTCTGACAAAATCGGTTTCCCAATAATGCCAGTCGGAGTATCAGGGAAGGCGTTTCAGGGCGTTACTCCGTCATTCCACCTCTCGGATTATCAGTTCTCCTAATAAAGAAAACTTTTTCACGTTCTTTTATTAGTGCCTAATCTTTTCAATTAGGAACGTGTCGCACTATCTATTTCGCAGTATCCGACGCACTCAAAGCCGCCTGCTTTTTCAAGTCCTGAGCGGAATCCGCCGATCCCTGCGAAGATATCAAAATATTTTATCATTTATCACCGTTCCTTTCTTTTTGCAATAAAAAAACGGCTAAGTCTTTTTCAAAACTTAACCGTTACATTGACATATTCAGTTCTTCGAATTCCTCAGCATTCTCCGTTTCCATAATTTCTTCTGTTTGCTCTTGTTCAATTATATGAAACTTATCCACATCGGGAATAACGCCAAGCATTCTTCCGTTATCGAATTTACAATGCAGAGTACCCGCATCGTCCACGAACTGAACCCAGCCGCAAGTTCCACTTTCCACAGGGCATAAGTCCTCCATATGGTCAAGGCAAATACGAGTACCTTCGGGATACCTCTGTCTGAGCAGTTCTACTTTCTTTTCATTGTATACCATGCGTACCTCACATTGTCATCCCCATATCGGGTTCTTCGGTCATATCCTCAGATTGACCTTCGTTCATTTCATCCTCCGTCTGCAAGCTCCAGCTTTCATCTGAATTCCAGAAGCTGACATAAATATCGCCGTCGGGAGTTTTTATAGGCCGCTGTTCAAGAGACTCCCCAACGCCGTCTGAAAGTTGTCCCTCGCAGTACAAGCGGAATTCTTCAAGTTCTTCCTCCGTAAGCTGACCGTAAATCTTAGCCGTGATAACTCCGACAAGCTCTCCGTCACGCCCCTCGACCGACATAAATGCCGAGCGTACCTTTTCGTCGACTGAATTGCCCTTGTCATACCAGTTCATGAGACCCCGTTCTTTCTCCTCGGGCATTGTAAAATCTTCAATAAATCGGTTTATCTCCGATTCATAAACAGAAGCCTCATAGGACGAGATTTTTTCGTATTCCTCGTCATACCAGCATTCCGGTTCTCTGTTGATTTCAAGGGGACAGCAGAACTTTAATTCCTGCAAATGCGTCTGCATATGATTTTCATACAGCAGTTTTGCGTTTGGAATAAACTGGGCATATCTTGCATAGGGAGCACCCTCAGACTCTATTAACAAGCCGTCGACCTGTTGCTTGTCGTAGATTAGCAGACAATGATGTACGCCGTTGCCGTACCACATACTGTTAAGGTTTTCGCTTATGAGATGGTTATTGCACATCGGAGCGTGCATCAGCCTCTCAAATTCTTCGGTCGGAACAGGCACAGCTTTTTCCACCACGCAAGTGTACGTTTTGAATTCAGGTTCTTTGCGAAGCAGATTTGTGTTTATCACAAGTTTTTCGTTCATTGACATACCTCCGTTCGTTTTAGGTTTTCTTTTTAATAGTATAGCTGTTACATGGGTATCATCTCTTTCCTTAGAAATGAAAAAAGCCGATCCTATTGGTTTCTCTGTTTTAAGAGATACCAACAAAATCGGCAGATCCAATAAATTTGTATTGAAAACTTTGTGAAAGTTTTTTTATATACAAATCGGCAGGCTTAGAGCAAAATATGCTCAAGTCTGCCGATTTGTTTGACGATGTTTAATTGTTGAGGGTTCAAACCTCTTTTCAGCTGAAAAGCATCTACGGTTTTACAACTGAAATTTTTGCCCTCAAAACGCAAAAAAAGCTCGTAAATACGAGCTTTTCGAGGTGTGCATCTATTTTATTGCACAAGTATGGTTGGGGTGGAAGGATTTGAACCCTCGAAATAACGGAGTCAGAGTCCGCTGCCTTACCACTTGGCGACACCCCAATATTGTATTTGCTTGATTCAGCTTTTATATTATATCACCGTGTCGGAAGAAAGTCAAGGGGTTTGAAAATATTTTTATCATTTAACAATTATGGATCTGCAAATTTATCTGATTTTGCCTATATTTCGAGAAAAATCCCCTGCACTATGTGCAGGGGATCTGTGCGTTATGATTCCTGAGGAAGGGTTACGAGTCCAAGAACAGATTTCTGGATCGCGAGTGCGTCCATGGAGGTCATACCTGTACCGGGGCGGTAGCAGTCTGAGTTGACTTCGCCCTGGAGTGTGAGATGATTCTGATCATAGCCGTTTGTTCCGTATTTTTGAGGATTTGCGATAGCCTGAAGTATCATAACTGCGTCAGAGATGTCGAGTTTATCGTCGAAATTTGCATCACCATAAATCGTGACTTTAAGCGGTTCAACCTCTATATTGCAGGTGAGAACATTGCTGCCCTGAATCGCGTAGACAACAGCCTTACCGACTCCGATAGCGGTTACTTCGCCGTCTGAAACTGTTACAGCATTTGAGTTTCCTGATATCCAGATTATAGACGCAGTATCGTCAATGCCTGAAACGGTGAGCTTTACGGTGTCACCGACCGTCATTGTCAAAGAGCCGGGAACAATTGCCGGGGGAGTGGTAGTAGTAGTAGT
>ERZ1673741.2024-NODE-2024-length-15290-cov-4.115589_pt1 | contig 15290 bp, 14 predicted proteins | sample MGYA00580209_ERZ1673741 | MGnify/ENA primary metagenome ERZ1673741 (study PRJEB41218, sample SAMN15661754) | gut metagenome | host: Homo sapiens | place: Canada: London | collected 2015-08-20/2019-03-30 | study: EMG produced TPA metagenomics assembly of... | reverse complement strand
GCTCGTTGGTCTTGTCCAGCAGACGTATGGTTTCCTTATGGGATGCAATGGCGTCCACATAACCCTTGCGCAGCAGCGCCAGAAATTCCCGTCTGCTCGTTGTAGTTTCCATCTCCGCAATAGCCCCCTCGACTGCCCGGGCTCCGCACATTCCGCAGGGGGGCCGCACCCGGAACGCCCCCTATTATAGCTTCATTATACAAAATGCGCTCTCCACAGGCCAGACAATTGCGGCACTTTCGCAAATTTTCGTATCAAAAGCGTTTCAAATTACGATTTTTGCCGTTCTCTTGCCCAGAATTTTCAAAAACATTGCCAAACGTCTGGTCAATCCGCACAAAAAATGGTATACTTTTTCTGTGAGCAGATTTCTGCCTGCAGGATTTATTTTGTCGCTCTCCTCGCGGAGGGCATGGATAGAAATACGGGAGGGCATTTTCCATGATCATCCAAAGCCAGAAAGTCTGGATCGCCGACCAGTTCGTGCCGGCGGCACTTGAAGTTGAAGACGGCAAGATCACCGGCATCTTCCCCTACGGCGAAAAGACCGCCGACGCGGACTACGGCGCAAAGCGCATCGTCCCCGGCTTTATGGACATCCACTGCCACGGTGCCTATGAGTTCGACACCAACGACGCAAAGCCCGAAGGCCTGCGCTACTGGGCAAAGCACATCGTCTCCGAGGGTGTGACCAGCTTTCTGGCCACGACCGTCACCCAGAGCGAAACCGTTCTGACCCATGCCGTGGCCAACGTGGCCGACGTGATGGATGGCGGTTACGAGGGTGCTGAGATCCTTGGCATCCACTTCGAAGGCCCCTTCCTCGACATGAAGTACAAGGGTGCCCAGCCGCCCGAGTACATTGCAAAGCCCACGGTGGAGCAGTTCCAGAAATACCAGCAGGCAGCCCGGGGCCATATCCGCTACATCACCCTTGCCCCCGAGCACGACGAGAACTTTGCCCTGACCCGCTACCTCACTGCCCACGGCGTGGTGGTCAGCCTGGGCCACAGCGCCGCCACCTACGAGCAGGCCGTGATGGCATGGGCCAACGGTGCCCGCTCCATGACCCATGTGTACAACGGCATGTCTCCCTTCGCCCACCGCGCCAACGGTCTGGTGGGCGCAGCCTACCGCATCCGCACCATGTACGGCGAGATCATCTGCGACGGCTGCCACTCCACCCCTGCTGCCCTGAACAACTACTTCATGAGCAAAGGTCCGGACCACGCCATCATGATCTCGGATGCCCTGATGGCCAAGGGCACGCCTGTTGGCAGTGAGTACATCTTCGGCGGGAACCACATCACCGTCTATCCGGACGGCAGCGCCCATCTGGACGATGGTACGCTGGCAGGCTCTACCCTGAACATCAACAAGGGCCTGCGCATTCTGGTGGAAGAAGCCATGGTGCCCTTCAACTACGCCCTGAACGCCTGCACCATCAACCCGGCCACCTGCCTGCATCTGGATGACCGCAAGGGTTCGCTGCAGGTGGGCAAGGATGCCGACATCGTGGTGCTGGACGACAACTACGACGTCCTGCAGACCTACTGCATGGGCAAGGCTCAGCTGTAATCATTGCTTTTCCCGGCGGCTTCCGTTTTGAGCGGCAGCCGCCTTTTTCTTTGTGCAGCGGCTTTTTTATGGCGGGAAAGTATGCTATAATGGTTCAAGTCAAAAATCAAAGTGAGGACAGCATGGAAGGATTCAAGTACAACGTCCAGCCCGGCCGCTACCGGCATTTCAAGGGCAATGAATATCAGGTGCTCGGCATGGCGCACCACAGCGAGACCGAGGAAGAGCTGGTGGTCTACCGTGCCCTGTACGGCGAGCGCGGCCTGTGGGTGCGCCCGGCTGCCATGTGGTGCGAGACCGTGGAGCGGGACGGCAAAGTGCAGCCCCGGTTCGTCCGCATCGGAGATTAAGGGAGGGATTTCTTTTGTACAGTGAACAGAAACAGGCGCTTGCCGCCGAACTGAATTTCAAACATCCGGCCGTGCTGGCCGTCAGCGGTGCCAAGGGCTGCGGCAAGACCACGCTGCTGGCCGCGCTGCTCCCGGTGCTCAAGGCCCGCGGGCTGAAAGTGGGCGTCATCCGGCAGGCAGAGCTGGACGCCGCCGATCCTGACACAGCCCGGCTCCACGATGCCGGAGCCGCCGGTGTGGCCGTGTTCAGCGCGGGGCGCTATCTGCTGACCGAGGAATTCCGCCTGAACGAGCAGGACCTGCTTGCCCTGTTTGAGCGCCACAGCTACGATCTGGTGCTACTGGAGGGCTTCAACGACAGCGGCTGGCCCAAGATCGAGGTCATCCGCAAGGCGGCGGGCACCAGGAGCGTGGCCTTCCAGCCGATGGCCGTGGCGGGCGATGTGCCCGGAGCGGATTTTCCGCTGGACGACCTTTCCCCGCTGGCCGACTGGATCGAGAACCAGATGCCTGCACTGTAACATATAAAACAAGAAGGAGAACTTCCCGCGGGAAGTTCTCCTTCTTGTTTTATGACACAGATGCCATTACTTTTTGTAGACACACTCGCCGCCCACATAGGTAGCCAGAACCGGCACATCCTTGATGGCGTCGTGGGGGATGGTGAAGAGGTTCTCGCCCAGCACCACAAAGTCGGCCAGATAACCCGGCGCAATGCGGCCCTTGACCTTCTCTTCAAAGCTGCCCTTTGCGCTCTCGATGGTGTAGCTGTCCAGTGCTTCCTTCACGCTGAACGCCTGCTCCGGCAGGTAGGGACCAACATGGTCATGCAGGGAGGTGCGGGTGACCGCACACTGCATTCCGGCCAGCGCGTCCGGCAGCTCCACCGGGCAGTCGGTGCCGTTGGAAACGGACACGCCGTGGTCCTTCAGCGTCTTCCAGTTGTAACTGGTGGAAGCCAGTTCCTTGCCCAGACGCTGCTCCACGATGTGGTTGTCGTAGTCGAGGAAGATGCTCTGCGCGTAGACGTGCAGGTTCATCTTCTCGATGCGTTCCAGCTGGTCGGCGCGGCTGGCCTGACAGTGCACGATGCCGTGGCGGTGGTCGGTGCGGGGGTGCTCCTTCAGGGCATTCTCATAGCAGTCCAGCACCATGTCAAGGCAGGCATCGCCGATGGCGTGGGTCGCGATCTGCATCCCGGCAGCGTTGGCGCAGGACACCAGTGCCTGCATCGTCTCTTTGGAGAACAGCGGGAAGCCGTGGTTGTCCGGGTCATCTGCATAGCCCTTGCTCAGGTAGGCGGTGCGTCCGCCCAGAGCACCGTCGCCCAGCAGCTTCAGGGGGCCGATCTTAAAGTGATCGGTGCCCTTGCCGGTCATGTTGCCGTCGGCAAGGAACTGCTGCAGCTGTTCCGGTTCAGTAAAGTTGCACTGCTCGTACACGCGCACGGTCAGCTTGCCTTCGGCTTCCAGCTCCTTATAAGCCTCGTTCACCTCGGAGTACGGGATGCTGCGGTAGACACAATAGTCATCGGTCTGGCTGCTGGTGACACCGTAGCGGTTCAGCTCCTTGCAGGCTTCCAGCATCATTTCCTTCAGCTCTTCGCGGTCCGGAGCCTTGATGGACTCATACAGCGGATCCATGGCGTTATCATAGAACCGGCCGTCCAGCTCGCCGTTCTCGTCCAGACCGATGCGGCCGCCCTCGGGCTGCGGAGTGTCCTTGGACACCGGCAGCAATTCCAGCGCCCTGGAGTTGACCACAAGGCAGTGGCCGCAGGCGCGGGTGATGAGGATGGGCACCTCGGTGGACACCTTGTCCAGATCGTAGCGGTCGGGCATCCGGTGCACATCGGTAAAGTAGTCCTGATTCCAGCCGCGGCCCCGCAGCCATGCCCCGTTCTTGCGGGGGTGCGCTGCAAGGAAGGCCCGCAGGGCGTCCTGCAGGTCGGCCAGACTGCCGGTGTGCTCGGCCAGCTTGGCCGCGCCCAGCGAAGCGCCGTAGTTGAGCAGATGCATGTGGCTGTCGTTGAAACCGGCGCAGACGAACTTGCCGCCCAGATCGGTCAGGGAGTCGCCTTCTGCCGCCAGTGCCTTTGCTTCGGCGTCGGAACCGGCAAAGACGAACTTACCGTTTTCCACCGCAAAGGCCGAAACGAGCGCCTCGTCACCGGTGTAGACATTGCCGTTGAAATAGATGGTTTTCATGTTTTACGCTTCCTTTTTCTGATCAGTCGTTGGCCTTGGCCGCAACATCTTCCTCATAGAAGAGCCTGGTCTTGGGGTCCACCTTGCCGATGCCCAGATAGCGAGCCTTATAGTCCTTGAGCAGCTTGAGGTAGTCGCCGGACAGCAGCAGGATGACCGCCACGTTGACAAAGGTGGGGATGGCGGAGGTGATATCCACGACCGTCCACACAAAGCCCTGGTTGTTGGTCTTGACCAGATAGATGGTCCACAGCAGGCCGGGCAGTGCGCGGGTGAGATAGAACAGCTTCATGACTACCTTGCCGAAGATGCCCTCGCGGTTCTTGTACAGGTGGTTCAGGATGGCGATGTAGTAGGTGAACCAGCCGCCGGAGGTGGTGGCGGTGAACACGATCATGATGACGGCCAGCAGCCATGCGCCCACCTGACCAAAGCCCTGCTGGAAGGCTTCCAGAGCCAGCGTACCGCCGTTGGTGCCGTCGGTCCACATGCCGCTCAGGATGACGGACAGAGCCGTGATGGTGCAGATGATGAAGGTGTCGAAGAAGACCTCAAAAGAACCCCACAGGCCCTGGCTGACCGGGTGATTGGTGCGGGCGGAGGAGTGGATCATGGGCGAAGTACCCCAGCCGGCTTCGTTGGAGTAGACGGCGCGGGCCATGCCCACGCGGACGATCTCGGAAACGGCCACGCCTGCAAAGCCGCCCATGGCAGCCGTGCCGGTGAAGGCATCGTGGAAGATGGAGACGAAGGCAGTGGGCACGCGGTTGATGTTGACCACGATCATGACGATGCCCATGAGGATGTAGATGATGCTCATGACGGGCACCAGCTTGGAGAAGATCTGGGCCACGCCCTTGACGCCGCCGCTGGTGATGATGTAGTCGATAACGGTCAGGCCGATGCCCACCAGAATGATGCCCTCCACCTCAAGGGAGCCGATGTGGATGCTGCCCAGATGGAACGCACCCGCCACGACCTGAGAAGCCGTCAGGGTGGAAGAAGTGACAAAGAAGGTGCTGAAGATGCCGATGCCGAAGATGATGGCCGGGATCAGCCACAGCTTGCCCCAATGGCGCTCCTTGCCAAGGCCGTACTCCATGTAATAGGTAGGGCCGCCGAAGGTGGTGGAGCCGTCCTCCTTGGTGTGGCGGTAGTAGCAGCCCAGCGTGACTTCCACCTGCTTCAGGATCATGCCCAAAGCAGCGGTGAGCCACATCCAGAACACAGCGCCCGGGCCGCCGGCAGCCACAGCGGTGGCCACGCCGGCAATGTTGCCGAAGCCGACGGTGCCGCCGATGGCGGTGGCAATGGTCTCGAACGGGTGCAGCATACCTTTGCCGGACTCGTTCTTATCCGCCGTGCCGTGGAAGATCTGGCCGACGGTGTTTTTCATGATCCAGCCAAAGTGGGTGAACTGGAAAAATCCGGACCGCACGGTAAAGTAGATGCCGGTGGCCAGCATCAGGACGATGAGCGGGATGCCCCAGAGGACGCCATCCAGCCAGTTCAGGAAGTTGATCATTGTTTTTTGTTTCCCCTTTCTTTTTGTGCGTAATAGCCCTCAAACTCAAACACGCAGCCGTACCGGCATCTTTTTTCGCAAATAAAAAAGGCACCTGCACAGCAGCGCTGTCTCACCCCGCATCATTGCGGAATGCTGCACTGCTGAGCAGATACCCAGAATTGCAATAGCGCCACTTCATGTTCAATGAAGGAGTGGTACGGATCTTTTCCGCACCCCCACGCAGACCTGCCGCCGCAAGGCCCCGTTCGGCGATGATTGCCTTTCCGCTCACTTCAAAGCCCGCCGGCTCCGTGAGGTACTCTTCTGCATCGCATCCTCTATATTCGATTTCTATTCAGCTCAGTGTTTCGTAACACGTCATCTAGTATGCCCCACACGGACAGTTTTGTCAAGACATCATGAAAGAACGTTATCTGAAGCTGCTCTCATATGAATTGTTTTCACGGTTCCGTCCTGTTTTTTGCAAAGCTTCAATGAAAATCGTTCTGCAATTCGCTTTTCAGCTCTTCGGCGGTGTCGGTCAGGCAGCGGATGAGCAGCGGGTTGAATGCGCTGCGCTCGCCGTTCAGAATCATCTGCACGGCCTTTTGGCTGAAGGCTTTCTTGTGGCACCGCTCACTGGTCAGCGTGTCGTAGACGTCGGCCAGCGAGACCAGCTGAGCGCTGATGGGGATCTCGTCGTCCTTCAGCCCATCCGGATAGCCGCAGCCGTCCCAGCGCTCGTGATGCCAGCGGGCGATCTCGTAAGCCGTCTGCAGCAGGGGTTCTTCCTCAAAGTTTTCCAGCCTGCGCAGCATGTTGGCTCCCTGCATACTGTGGGTCTTGATGACCTCGAACTCCTCTTTGGTAAGCTTTCCGGGCTTGTTGAGGATCTTTTCGTCAATGGCGATCTTGCCGATGTCGTGCAGGGCCGAGGCCAGCGGGATATCATCCTGCTGCGCTGCATCAATGGAGTACGCATCGCTGATCTCCAAAAGGCGGTTGAGCAGCATTTCGGTGATGATACAGGTAGTATTTTTCCCGGCCCATCGGCAGCTCCGGAAACAGCATCTTCTGGGCGCGCTCCTCCGTGTAGGAGATGGCACCCATCAGGTCGATCCCGCCGTTTTCCATCATCTGCAGCAGGTCGACCCAGCCGTTGCGCACATACTCATAAGACCAGCCGGTATAGGCCGCAACCGCCTGCTCGTACTCGTAGCCGTAGCCGCTGTGCTCACCATGTTCGCCGGTGATGTTGTAGGCGTCCTCGTACCACCCGGCGCGGACGGTCTTTGTCTGTGCATCATCCGCAAATCTTGAACAGCTGGCCTCTGCCTCCTGCTACGAGGAATTCATTCGCATTCTCGGAAATATCTGCGCCGAATAATCCATAGCCCGCCGGCTTCCGCAAGGGAAAACCGGCGGGCTTATTTTCCGCCCTTTTATAAGTCCTGTTTATAGTATCTAATATTTCATATACTTAAAACGCAGAGAGCGCATTGATTGACAACCGTGCTCTTTCATCGTATGGTAAAGCTATCAACAACATTCAGGAGGGATCTTTATGCAGATGCTTGCCCACATCAGTGAAGACGGGGCCCGCACTCAGACCATCTATGAACACCTTTCCGGCACCGCAGAGCTGGCCGGTGCGTTTGCCGCACCGTTCGGGGCACAGAAAGAAGCCGAATTCGCAGCCAAACTGCATGATATTGGCAAATTTTCCATAAATTTTCAGAAAAGACTGCACGGCGGAGCCTCCGTCGATCACTCCACCGCCGGGGCCCAGGAGGCCATGAAATGCCGCCCGCCGCACCCGCAGGCAGCTTTTGCCATTGCCGGGCATCACACCGGCATCCCGGACGGCGGCAATCAGCGGAACGATACCGCCGGGGACGCCACCCTATTCGGCCGGTTAAAAAAGCCCGTGGACCCCTATGATGACTGGAAGGAGGTGCCCCTGCCCCAGAGCACTCCGCCGGACTGGGCCAACCGCGATCCTGTGGATTTCGCCTTTTTCACCCGGATGCTCTACTCCTGCCTTGTGGACGCCGACTTTATCGACACCGAGACCTTTATGAACGGGCAGGAGATGCCCCGCGGAAGCTACACCGGGCTTTCGGAACTGCTGGAGCGGGTGCGCAACCGGGCAGCAGGCTACCTTTCCAGCCCGAATGTTTCCACCGTGGCGCAGCAGCGCAACACCGTACTGCGGGCCTGCATGGAAAAAGGTGCCCGCGGGGCACCCGGCCTTTACACCCTCACCGTGCCAACCGGCGGCGGCAAGACCTTTGCTTCGCTTGCCTTTGCGCTGGAACATGCAGCCGCCCAAAAGATGGCCCGTGTGATCTACGTCATCCCGTACATGTCCATCATCGACCAGACCGCCGCAGTTTTTTCCGACCTGCTGGGCGAAGAAAATGTGCTGGCCGATTATTCCTGTGCCGACTACAAAAGTGTGGAGCCGGACGAGATGACCCCGGAGCAGCGCCGCAAGCTGCTGGCAAGCGAAAACTGGGACGCCCCGGTGGTCGTGACCACCGCCGTGCAGTTTTTCGAATCTCTGTATGCCAACCGCAGCAGCCGGTGCCGCAAGCTGCACAATATCGCCAACAGCGTTATCATCTTTGACGAAGCCCAGACCCTGCCCAACGATTACCTCAAACCCTGCATTTCGGCCATTGCGCAGCTGGTGCAGCACTATCACGCCACCGCCGTGCTCTGCACAGCGACCCAGCCCGCCCTGATGCCGCTTTTTCAGGAGATCGACCCCAGCCTGACCGCGCAGGAGATCAGCCCGGACCCCGCCAGCCTGTATGAGGTCCTCCGCCGGGTCACGCTCCGCGACGGCGGCAAGCTGTCCATGGATGCCCTCTGTGAGCAGCTTGCCGCTGCGCCGCAGGTGCTGTGCGTGGTGAACCGCCGCAAAACGGCGCAGGAACTGTTTGCGCAGCTGCCGCAGGAGGGCAGCTATTGCCTGACCACCCTGCTGTGTGCCGCCGACCGCCGCCGTCAGCTGGACGAGATCCGGCAGCGCCTGCACGACGGCCTGCCCTGCCGGGTGGTGTCCACCTCCCTCATCGAAGCCGGTGTGGACGTGGATTTTCCGCTGGCTTACCGCGAAACCGCCGGGCTGGACTCGCTGCTGCAGACAGCCGGGCGCTGCAACCGGGAGGGCCGCCGGCCGGCGGCGGAAAGCCTTGTCTCCTGTTTTTCACTGGAGGACTGCCCACCGCCGCAGATGATTGCACAGAACGTCAGTGCGTTGCAGTATGCTGCCCGACGCTGTGACGGACACTATGATCAGTTGAACACCCCCGAAGCGATCCATGCGTATTTTCAGGAGCTGTATTGTAACCGCGGAGACGCTGCTCTTGACAAAAAATGCATTTTGAAAGCATTCCGTCAGGGCATTTCCGGCTGCATCCTCCCCTTCGCACAGGTGGCAGAAGCCTTCCATCTGATCGAAACGCCGACTCGCACCGTTTATCTCCCCATCGGCGAGGGAGCCACCCTTTGCGAAAAACTGCAAAACGGGCAGGTCAGCCGCAGCCTTTACCGCCGTCTGGGTGCCTACAGCGTTGCCTGCTATCAGAAGCAGTTTGACGCGCTGGATGCCGCCGGGGCACTGAAACTTCTGCCCAACGGCAGTGCGATCCTGCTGGATACCACAAAGTATGACCGGCAGACCGGGCTTGCCATGGACGTGGAGACCGGCATCGGGCTGTTCTTTTAATAAAAGGAGGGAAGCGGCAGAGCATCTGTCGCCCTGCCGCTTCCCTTGGAACACATCCACGTCCCATCAAATATTTCAACCCACATCTGCAAGCAGATGACATACCTAGTATACAAAATTTTGAGGATTCCGGCAAGCAAGTCTTGACAGATAGCACAAAAGGGCGTACAATGAAGTCAGAAGCAGAAGTCAACACTTCCACATCTCAACAAATGAATCTCAGAACGAGGTAGTTTCATGGGCAAAGTTTCCATTCGTCTGAAAATACAACCGCAACCTGAAAGGAGGTGATGCGCATGTCCATGCGCATCGAAGTCTGGGGTGACTACGCATGCTTCAGCCGTCCGGAGATGAAAACCGAGCGCGTCAGTTACGACATCATCACGCCGTCGGCCGCACGCGGGCTGGTGGAAGCAATATACTGGCACCCCGGGCTGAAGTATCATATAGACCGTGTCTATTTACTCAGTCCGATCCGATTCACCAACATCCGCCGCAATGAGGTCAAGTCCACCCTGCTGGCCTCTGCGGCGCTGAGTGCCGCAAAAGGCGGGGCTGCCCCGGTCCTGTACACCTCTGCGGATATTGTACAGCGGGCGTCCATGGTGCTGCAGGATGTCCACTACGTCATCGAGTGCCACTTTACCATGACGGACAAAGCTGCCCCCGGTGACAACCCCGGCAAGTTTCAGGATATCCTGCGCCGGCGGCTGAACCGAGGCCAGTGCTACCACCAGCCCTGTCTGGGCTGCCGGGAGTTCCCGGCCAACTTCCGGGAATGGCCCGCCGATGAGCCGATCCCCGCCCTGCCCGTCACGCAGGATCTTGGCTTTATGCTGTACGACCTTGACTATTCCGACCCGGGCAACATCCGCTCGAAGTTCTTCCGGGCAAAACTGGTGGACGGCGTGCTGGACTGCCGGGATGTGGAGGTGTTCACATGATCTTACAGGCACTGACCGCTTATTATGAGCAGCTCCTGCGTCAGGGAAAGATCTCCGCTCCCGGCTGGGATGATACCTTTAAAGTAAGCTATGAGCTGCGCCTGAACGATGCCGGGCAGCTTTTGCAGGTCACCGACCTGCGCACCTCGGTGGCAAAGGGCAAAAAGACCGTTCTGGCTCCGCGGGAGCTGCGGGTGCCCAAACACGTCAAGCGCGCTTCCGGCATTGCAGCAAATATTCTGTGCGACAACTCCACCTATCTGCTGGGTGCCGACGAAAAAGGCAAGCCCGCCCGCTCGGTGGAGTGCTTCAAGGCCTGCGCCGCATTGCATCACACCATTCTGGATGGCGCAGACAGCCCCGCCGCCCGGGCCGTTCTGGCTTACTTTGACCACTGGGATCCGGCGCAGGCGGCAGTTCATCCCCTGCTGGCTCCCATCTGGAAGGAAATCACCGGCAACGCCAACCTGATCTTTGGCTACGAAGCCGCCGACCACAGTCATCTTCTTGTCAATGAGGACCCTGCCATTCAGGCTGCATGGCAGGCATACTATGATGCGCCGCCTGCCGACACTGCACAGCCGGTGCAGTGCCTTGTCACCGGAAAAGAAGCCCCCGCCGCACTGCTGCATCCTTCTATCATGGGTGTAGCCGGTGCACAAAGTTCCGGTGCCTCGCTGGTTTCCTTCAATGCACCGTCCTTCTGTTCTTTTGGGCATGAACAGGGTCAAAATGCCCCTGTGAGCGAATACGCCGCCTTTGCCTATACCACAGCCCTGAACCGCCTGATTGCCGACCGTGACCACTGTCGGCATGTAGGCGACACCACCCTCATCTGCTGGGCAGAGAATGCCGAAGCGGTATATCAGGACGCCATGAGCATGTTTCTGTTCGGTGCCGACGAAGCACACGGGCTGCAGGAGGACGATGTTAAGACTGCCCTGAAGCGGCTGGCCGCCGGGCAGACCGTACCGTTTCTGGAAAGCGACCTTGCCCCGGACCAGCACTTTTATCTGCTGGGCCTTGCGCCCAATGCCGCCCGGCTCTCGGTGCGGTTCTTCCTGCGGGACACCTTTGGCAGCTTTGCACGCAGCCTGCAGAAACACGCCGAGGAAATGGAGATTGCCTATTCCGGAAACGAACATTTCAAAACACTGCCGCTCTGGGCGCTTGTAAACGAGACCACCCGCACCGTGCCCGGACAGCCCGCAAAACCCTCTCCGCAGCTGGCGGGCGACCTGCTCCGGGCCGTGCTCACCGGCGGGCGCTACCCCGCCACCCTGCTCAACGGTGTGACGATGCGCATCCGTGCCGAGCAGAACGTGACCCGCGGCCGTGCCGCCGCCCTGAAAGCCTATTATCTGCGCAACTACCCCACCGACATCAACAAGGAGGTCTTTACTGTGAGCCTGAATGAATCTGCCAATGTGCCCTATGTGCTGGGCCGTCTGTTCTCCGTGCTGGAGGCTGTGCAGAGCGCTGCCAACCCCGGCATCAACACCACCATCCGCGACCGGTACTTCAACTCTGCCTGCGCCACCCCGGCGCTGGTGTTCCCCACCCTGATCAGGCTGGCCCAGAAGCACCTGCAGAAGCTGCCGGAAGGCCGTGCAGTGCATTTCAACCGTCAGATCACCGAACTGCTGGCCCTTATACCGGAGGAAGGGTTCCCCACCCGGCTCAGCCTGCCGGATCAGGGCAAATTTGAGATCGGCTACTACCACCAGACCCAGAAACGTTTTGCCAAAAAGAACGAGGAGGAATAAATCATGTCTGAGCCTATCAAGAACCGCTACGATTTCGTGATCCTGTTTGATGTTGAGAACGGCAACCCCAACGGCGACCCGGATGCCGGCAATATGCCCCGCGTGGACCCGGAGACCGGCTACGGCCTGGTGACGGACGTCTGCCTGAAGCGGAAGATCCGCAACTATGTGGAAACACTCAAGGAGGATGCCCCCGGTTACCGCATCTACATCAAGGACGGTACTCCTCTGAACCGCAGCGACAACGAAGCCATTGCTGCACTTGGCATCAAAGAAGACCTGAAGGCCGCCAAAAAATCTGACCCGGGCATCGACCGCAAGCTGCAGCAGTATATGTGCGAGAGCTACTTCGACATCCGCACCTTTGGTGCCGTGATGACCACCTTTGTCAAGGGCGCGCTGAACTGCGGTCAGGTGCGCGGACCGGTGCAGCTGACCTTTGCCCGCTCCATCGACCCGGTGGTCCCGCAGGAAGTCACCATTACCCGCGTAGCCATCACCACCGAAGCAGATGCCGAAAACAAAGGCACCGAGATGGGCCGCAAGCATATCATTCCCTACGCACTGTACCGCGCCGAGGGCTACGTTTCGGCCAACCTTGCCCGCAAGACCACCGGCTTTTCCGAAGAGGATCTGCAGCTGCTGTGGCAGGCTATCCTCAATATGTTCGAGAACGACCACAGCGCCGCCCGCGGCAAGATGGCTGTGCGGGAGCTGATCGTGTTCAAGCACGCTTCCGAGCTTGGCAATGCCCCTGCCTACAAGCTGTTTGATGCGGTTCAGGTCCAGCGCAAGGCCGATGTCATTGCTCCCCGCAGCTACCATGACTATACCGTTTCTGTCTCCGAAGACCTGCCCGAGGGCATCACCTGCGAAAGGATGTCCTGATGGACGCCGCCGATGATTACCTGCAGATGTCCGGCATCCAGCATTTTTGCTTCTGCCGCCGTCAGTGGGCGCTCATCCATCTGGAACAGCAGTGGGCCGAAAACCTCCGCACCGCAGAGGGGCGGCTGGAACACAGCCGCTGCCACGATGCCACCCAGACAGAGCGGCGGGGCGATCGGCTCATCACGCGGGAGATGAAGGTCGTCAGCCATCGTCTGCGTCTCAGCGGCAACTGCGATGTGGTAGAGTTCCGGGCAGACCCGGAAGGCATCCCGCTCCAGCATACGGAAGGACGCTGGCAGCCGATGCCCGTTGAGTACAAACACGGGCACGCCAAAGAATCCGATGCCGACCGGCTCCAGCTCTGTGCACAGGCAATGGCGCTGGAAGAAATGCTGGTGTGCAGCATCCCGCAGGCGGCCCTCTATTACGAGGAGACCCGGCGGCGGGAGATCGTGCCGCTGACAGAGAAACTGCGCCAAAAGACACAGGCCATGGCAGACGAGATGAACCAGTATTTTGCCCGCGGCTACACGCCCAAGGTAAAGCCCGGGACCTTCTGCAACGCCTGCTCCCTGAAAGCGCTCTGTCTGCCGGTGCTTTACAAGCGCGCCGACCCAAAAGCCTATCTGCGCGATCATCTGGATGAAGCTTGTGCGGAGGAAACGCCATGAGACAGTTTTTAAACACGCTCTATGTCACGCTCGAAGACGCTTATCTCTCGCTGGACGGAGAAAACGTTGTAGTCAGCTGCAAAAAGGCCGAGGTCGGGCGTGTCCCGTTCCACACACTGGAAGGCATCCTCTGTTTCAGCCGCTCCGGAGCCAGCCCGGCCCTGATGGGCTGCTGCGCCCGCAGAGGCATCGACCTGTGTTTCTTCAGCCCGAACGGCCAGTTTCTGGCCCGCACTGTCGGTGAAGAGCGCGGCAACGTCCTGCTGCGCCAGACGCAGTACCGTATTGCCGACAGCGAAACACTGAGCTGTTCCTATGCGAAGTATTTTATTCTGGGCAAGGTCTACAATGCCCGCTGGGTGCTGGAACGCGCCACCCGCGACCATCCCCAGCGGGTCCCGGTGGAAAAACTCAAACAGCTCAGCACGCAGCTGGCAGCTGCGCTCCCGCTCATTGAGCAATGCAGCGATCCGGACCAGCTCCTTGGTCTTGAAGGTGAAGCGGCACAGCGCTATTTTGATTGTTTTGATGCGCTGATCCTGCAGCAAAAGGAGGATTTCGCTTTTACTTCACGGAACCGGCGTCCTCCTACGGATAACGTGAACGCCATGCTTTCCTTTGCGTATTCCCTTCTGGCCCGCGATTGCACCTCGGCCCTGAGCAGCGTCGGGCTGGACCCTTATGTCGGTTTTTTGCATCGTGCCCGGCCCGGCCGCCGCAGCCTTGCACTTGACCTGATGGAGGAGCTCCGCTCCGTTTACGCCGACCGCTTTGTGCTCTCCTGCATCAACCAGAAAATTCTGACCGGAAAACACTTCCAAAAGCAGGAAAATGGTGCCGTTCTCCTGACCGACGAGGGACGAAAGACGTTTCTCCGCAGCTGGCAGGCCAAAAAGCAGGAGCAGATCACCCATCCGTTCCTGAAGGAAAAAATCGCATGGGGTCTTGTGCCCTATGTACAGGCTCTGCTTCTCGCCCGGACGCTGCGCGGCGATCTGGAACTTTACCCACCGTTTTTCTGGAAGTGAGGTGCGATCATGCTTGTACTGATCACCTACGACGTCAACACAGAAACTTCTGCCGGACGCAGGCGGCTGCGCAAAGTTGCCAAGAAATGCGTAGACCACGGCCAACGTGTGCAGAACTCCGTATTCGAATGCCTTCTGGATGCCGCACAGTTTGCGGTCCTGAAATCTGAGCTGACCGCTCTTATTGACCCTGAACTGGACAGCCTGCGCTTTTACCAGCTGGGAAACAACTATCAGTCCAAAGTCGAACACATCGGGGTTCATCCTCACTTTGAACAGGGGGAGATACTGATCTTCTGACCCTTTGCTTTTCCAGTGCGAACCGGAAGTTCTCATCAGATCCCCGGCACCTTCGCACCCGGAAAAGCCTGCCTTTCTGCACAAATTTCCAATTTTAAAAAGGTTTTTCGCTCGCAGCTCTTCCCATTTTGTGCAGCTTGATTTATACTTTGATCAAAAGCGGGGATGCTTTCTCCGTTTTTGCTGTCGCCCTCCTCGCGGAGGGCGTGGATAGAAATGTACAAATGTGTCGTTGTTTTTGTTTTCGCCCACGTCGCCCTCCTCGCGGAGGGCGTGGATAGAAATTTTTGTGCTGTGCCCTTTTACTACGAT
>ERZ1673741.2018-NODE-2018-length-15316-cov-10.287596_pt1 | contig 15316 bp, 19 predicted proteins | sample MGYA00580209_ERZ1673741 | MGnify/ENA primary metagenome ERZ1673741 (study PRJEB41218, sample SAMN15661754) | gut metagenome | host: Homo sapiens | place: Canada: London | collected 2015-08-20/2019-03-30 | study: EMG produced TPA metagenomics assembly of... | reverse complement strand
CCCCAAGCGCCACACAGCACCATCCGTCAACTATTAAATACCTTTGTTAATAACGAAGCCATCATTTAGTTGATGCCAGTCATATAACATCATTGATTAACTTGAGTTTTCCTTGATCCATGCGTAACTAATAGATGATCGCATTAATAATCAGTTGATGGGAGGGTGCGGTGAACGATCTCGGACGTCCGGCCGATAAAACTACGTCTGGGGCTGGACTTGTCGGCAGAGGTTGCAGGCGAACATCGTCAACCACTGATAGGCCGCGGTCCGCTTGAGGCCGACGCATCTCACAAACGATCCGCCCATGGAGTTTTCGATGAAGCCAAAGATGTGTTCAATGCGACAACGGCGGCTAGACTTTTTCCTGTTTCTTGCATTTTGCTCCTCTGTCAGAGGCTTTTTTGATGTCCCTTTTTCGCAAACCAAGGGGTACATGCCGAAACTCTTGAAGATGTCCAACTGAGGCTTTCCGCTATAAGCAGAATCAGCGAAAAAAGACATCCCACGGTCATCATCGCCAAGCATTTTCTCCAACACCTGCGAGTCATGGACATTTGCAGGAGTAGTGTGTACGGAAACGACTAGCTTGCTCTTTTCATCGGCATAGGCGTGCGCTTTGTAGCCGAAGTGGGTTCATTGCCTTTCTTCACCCATCGGGCGTCCGTATCCTTCTGCCGTGCCTTCGCAGGCTGATCTCCCCAAAGATCCTGCGCAGTCTTATTTTCCTTCTTAATCAGGCGATTTTCTTCACGAGTATTACGTTGCTTGCGGGCTTCGACAAAAGATCCGTCAAGGATGCGTGCCTCCGTCCCAATGAGACCGGCTTCCGATAATTCTTCAACGTGCCAACATTTCGCACAATCCGCCATTGGTGAAGTATTCACGGTACTGCCATATTGCTTGACGGGAAACCCCAAAAGAGATTGACGAGTATCTCATTTCAAACTCCAAATAGTCACGACAAACCGCTTCCGGACGGGATCAGCTTGTCGTTTAAAAGCGACTATCCGAGTCTAGTTTTCCCGAAACCCGCCGCCCTCCTTCCGCGCCCCGGGAAGCGCAGAAAGCCCGGCCTCTTCTGCGCGCAAACGGCAGAGAAGCACCGGGCTTCGAAATGCTCAGATCAAACTGAACTCAGGGACTCAGTGATCCGACTTGATTCCGGCTCCGCAGAGCGTAATGAGGACGTCGGTCGCCGCTCCGTAGAGCTCGCAGTAGCGGTCCCAGGCGGCGAAGTTGGCGGCCGTCGTATGCTCGATGTAGTAGCCCTCGCGAGCCAGCGCAGCGCGCGCAGCGAGGATCTTGTCCTCAGGCGCCGTCACAACAGTGATGTCGTGGCGCTTCATCATGTCGAGGATTTCATGGCCGCGAAGGGGCTTCCCGATCGCGATGCCCTCTGCAATCGTGGGCTTCACGTCGACCGGGACGGGATCATCCTTTCCTTCCTTCCTCGCCTGATAGAGCGGATCGCAGAATTCGCTCTGGAGCGCCACAATCTTCGGGAACTTCCTGATCGCGCCCGAGGCATGGAGGTGTTCAAGGGCCTTCACGGCACCAATGAAGAGCGTGCCATTTCCGACCGGAAGCACCACGTGTTCGGGGATGCGTCCGAGCTGCTCAAAGACCTCGTAGATGTAGGCCTTCATGCCCTCATAGAAGAAGGGATTCACGACGTGATTGGCGTAATAGACGCCCTCGTCCTTCACGCGGGCGCGGCAGACGTCGGCGCAGTGGTCGCGAGAGCCCGGAATCACATGGACTTTGGCGCCGTGCGATTCAATCATCGCGATCTTCTTGGGGCTCGTCCCTTCAGGCACGTAGATCTCGCACTTGATGCCGGCGCGGGCGCAGTAGGCGGCGACGGAATTCCCGGCATTGCCGCTCGAGTCCTGAACACATTCAGCGACGCCGATCGACTTCATGTGGGAGACGAGACCCGCGGCACCGCGATCCTTGAAGGACAAGGTCGGCATGGCATAGTCGACCTTCACGAACATGCCGGGCTTCAGCTCCACGGTGGGCGTGAGGCCCTCGCCGAGCGAAACCCCGCGCCAGGCGTCGCCGTCGAGCGCCATGAATTCGCGGTAGCGGAAGATGCTCCATTCCTTCCGGTCGATTTTCTCGTCGTCCCACTTCGGAGGCGTGAAGTCGAGTTCGAAAAGTCCTCCGCAGGAGCATGTCGGCTCGCGGGTCGTCACCAGGGTTTTCTTGCCGCAAGAGGTGCAGATGTAGTTGAGCATTCTGGAATTACTCCTCATTGAGCTCAGCAACCGCCTCAATTTCAACGAGGCATCCGAAATGAAGGGGCGTCGTCGAGACAACGACGCGGCCGGGTTTGTGTTCTCCGAAGAAGTCGCGGTAGACCTCATTGATCGCGCCCCAGTATTCGTTCGAGGGCGTATAGACGCGGCAGAAAACCACCTGATCGCGGCGGGCGCCGGCGGCCTTCAGAATGCGGTCGAGGTTGTCGAGGGCAAGCGCCGCGTGCTCGCGGATGCCGCCCGTGCAGGGTTCGCGCGTGTCCGGGTTGATGGAGAGCTGCCCGGAAACATAAAGCATGCCGTGCGAAACGACGGCAGCGCTGTAGTGGCCGGGATTGGTTCCCTTGAAGCCTGGATCAATGAATTTCATTCTTCTCCCCTCCAGTATGGTGTTTTGCCGAATTTTGCGAGACGTCTGATCTGGTCGAGATCGCTGTAAATCGTTACCTTTGAGACGCCGAGCCGGTCGGCGGCGTGCTCAAGCGCTCCCTTCATGAGGAAGATGCCGCGGCTCTCCATGAAGGCAAGAAGCTTCACCCGGTCCTCACGCGTCCACGAAGCCTTTCTCACCGGGCGCGAGGGCGGCGAATCGGACGGCGCTGCCTGCGCCTTCGCCTCATCCACCATGCGGTCGATGAGATCAAATACAGCGTCGGCAACGCTCTCACCTGCGGCGAGGCCCTCTTCGCGGGCGCTCTTCTTCGCCGGGCCTGCGGACAGGGAGGATTCCCCGAACTGAGCCTTCATTTCCGGAGGAAGAAGCCAGTCGAGGCGTTCAAGCTCCGCTACGTCGACCGTCACGTCCTGATTGACGCAGAGGGCGCCTGCGAGCCTCCCGTCGACCCCGCGGATCAGCATCGTGACCGAACGGATCAGCTTCTCAACTCCGTCTTTGTCCTTATGCCGGAACCACCAGACCGGAAGCAGGTCGCCTTGTTCAGGGTGTTCGCCCCGAAGGAGCATCTCCTCGACGAGGTGCCTCACGCCCTGCCCGATCTTTCGATTCGTGACATGGCCGTTCACGACGTAGACCACGGAATGAAGGGGGTCTGAAAGATCGTGGAGCACGACCTCCGTCTTCGTGCCGCCCACAAGCGCCACCAGCTCGGCAGTCATCCGCCAGGGGGCGAGCGAGGCCGGAACCGGCGTCGCAAATGAAGAGGTGTCGTTCTGAGGCATATCCGCTGCGTGCATCCCGAAGAGGGCTGAAAAGAACAGCGAGCAGTATTCCATAATTTTTTATGGATTGCAACTCTATAAAATTCAACAGTTATTTCAGAGGCTAACGGGAGTACGCCACATTCATCCTCGCAGAAACATGCCTGGTGATATAATTTTTTATACAATTTAACAGGAGTCTTCCGCAATGATCCAAAGCGACGCTCTTCCCATCGTTTCGCCCGAAGCCCTCGGCACATTCGCGCCCGATCCGGCTCCGTCCCTGATCGGCCTCTCCGTCAATGACCCGCGCGTCCCGACGCCCTCATTTCTGATTGAGGACGTAAAGCTCGAAAAGAACCTTGAACGCGCGAGAGCCCGCGCCAGGGAGCTCGGCGTCGCCTTCCGCCCGCACCTCAAAACCCACAAGTCGATCGTGATTGCCCGGCGGCAGATGACGTCACCCGAAGGCCCCGCCACCGTTTCCACGCTTTCGGAAGCGCGCTACTTTGCCGCGAACGGCGTCCGGGACCTGATCTACGCCGTCGGCATTGCGCCGCAGAAGCTCGCGGAAGTTGCAAGGATCCGGTCGTTGGGTGTTGATCTGAAGATCATCCTCGACAGCGCGGAAGCTGCGAAAGCCGTTTCAGACTTCTGCCGGGAGCATCAGACGGAAATTCCGGTGCTTCTGGAAGTCGATGTGGACGGCCACCGCTCGGGGCTTCCTCCCGAGTGCGGCGAGCTTCTGGAAGCCGCAAAAGCGCTTCAGGGAGGCGCGAAGCTTGCGGGCGTTCTCACCCACGCGGGCGACAGCTATGAATGCAAAACGATTGAAGCAATCGTCGCCGCCGCGGAAGGCGAACGCTCAGGGATCGTGAAGGCGGCCGGGCGCCTCAGGGCGGCCGGATTTGAGGTCCCGATCGTTTCCGTGGGTTCAAGCCCCACGCTCATGCATTCAAAGAGCGAAGCGGGCGTCACGGAAATCCGCGCGGGCGTCTGCGCCCTATTCGACCTCTTCATGACGAACCTCGGCGTCTGCGAGTCAGAAGACATCGCGGGTTCAGTTCTCGCAACCGTCATCGGGAGGCAGACAAAGAAGAACCAGCTGATCCTTGATTCGGGGTTCCTCGCCATGTCGCGCGACCGAGGCACCGCGCGCCAGAAGCGCGACTTCGGCTACGGACTCGTCTGCGACGCGCTCGGGACGCCGCTTGACGGCAGCCGCATCATCCTCACCGGCACGAATCAGGAGCACGGCATTCTCACGCTCCCGCCGGATTCCGCGCTCAAGCTCGACGACTTCCCGCTCGGCACACGGCTGCGGATCCTCCCCAATCACGCCTGCCCGACGGCGGCGCCCTACAAATACCTTCTTCTCGTGAAGAACGGGATCATCATCGACGTGCTCGAGCACGTTCGCGGCTGGGATTGATTCCTGAGCGCGAAAAAGCCCCGGGAGACCGATCGGACCCTTCCAGGGCTTTTGTTGCTTCAACGTCGCTTCAGTTCAATTTAGTCGAGCGGCGGGAGCGCTGCCGCGAGACGGTCAAACTCGGCGAGCCACGTCTTCCTCCATTGAGCCTTCTGTTGCTCAGTCACCCAGGCGGCATCGATGGAGTTCTCCACCATGGCGCGGAGATCGGCGAGCGAAAACCCGAGAAAATTGAACATCAGGTACCAGGATTCGCTGATCCGGATGTGATGCATGGTCGGGTCGTCGCTGTTGGGGAAGAGCCTGAGACCCATTTCGTGCATGCGGCGGATCGGGTGCTTTTTAGCCCACTCCCCGTCCGTGAAGGTTCTGAGGTAGTAGGAATTGGTAGGCACCACGGCGAAAGGCATGCCGAGCGCCTTCGCGTGCGCGGCGAGCTCGGGGTTGTCGATGATCGTGTAGCCGTGATCGATCCGTTCGCATTTGAGGAGGTCCATTGCCGTTTCGACGTTTCGCCAGTGTTCGCCGAATTCTCCCGCGTGCGCCGTGATGTGGAATCCCGCATCGCGCGCCATGAAGTAGGCCTTCCAGAAGTTCTCGGGCTCGTGGTTGGTTTCGCGGTAGTCGATCCCGAGACCGATCGATTCAGGCTCGCGGTGCGCGATCATTTCGCTAACGAGCTCGACGGCATCCTCAGGCGTCGCCTCGCGGTCGATCGATGGCACGAGGCGCCCGATCACGCCGTAACGGGCTTCGCCTTCGCGGAGCCCCTCGCAGATGGCGCGCTGAGCGGCTTCAAAGGTCATGAAATGCTTGAGGCCCGTCCAGTTCCAGAAGAATTCGATGTAGCGCACGCCCTGCTTTGAAACGGAGGCCATGTGCTCGACCGTAATGCGCTTCAGGTATTCGGGCTTCTTCAGAATGTGGGCTTCGAGCGCGCGGAAGATGCGGAGCACCCCCACGGGCTTTTCGCCGCGGGTGTAGAAGCCTTCGATTTCCTCCATGGAAACCGGGGCGCCGGAATCGCGCACGAGGTCGATGAAGGTTTCGCGGCTCGTCGTGCCGAGAAGATGGCAGTGGAGCTCCGCCTTCGGAAATTCGGAGAAGAAATTCATCCACTCCGCCGGTAGCTTCCGGCTGAAGGGGGAGTCAGGAACAAAACCGGGATTTGTGCTGCGCATGAGTGCCTCGGGACTTCTTTTGAATGCGATGGGGAAAGCTTTTGAGCCGGGCCCGCATCGGGGATGCCTCCGGAGCCCGGAAAAACGGAGAGATTAGCGCACTTTTCCTGCAGAGCGCATCGGGTAGCGGTATATTCCCCAGCTTCCCGTTTTTCCCCTCACGATTTCTCTCCCCAAATGCTTGCTGCACTGATATCCATCGTCGTGCTCGTCCTTGCGGGCTGGGCCATTGCCAAGAACTACGACGCAAAAGTCGTGCTTTTCGCCGCCGGGCTGATCCTCATGTACGCCGCGCTCCTGCTCGGGCACGACGTGCTCGCCGCCAAGGCGTCCTCGGGCCTTTCCTGGGTTGATCCCTTCAAGGCGATCAGGGATCTCTTCGTTCGTCAGTATTCGAACGCGGGCCTCATCATCCTCACGCTCTTCGGCTTTGCCGCCTACATGTCGCACATCGGCGCCAATGCCATGGTGATCAGGGTGGTGAGCCGGCCGCTCGCGCACGTCCACTCGCCCTACGTGCTCGTACCGCTCGTCTTCTATCTCGGCACGCTCCTCTCGATCATCATCCCGAGCGCGGCGTCGCTTGCCGTGATCCTGATGGCAACGCTCTACCCGGTTCTGAAGGCCGCGAAGATGTCGCCTCTCACGGCCGCGGGCGTCATCGCCACGACGGCAACGATCGTGCCGACGCCCCTGGGCGGCGACAACGTGGTTGCGGCGCGCGTCCTCGGCTTCGAACACGTGGTCGACTACGTCTTCTACCACCATGCGCCGATCTCGATCCCCGCGATCATCATCATGGGCATCGTGCACTACTTCTGGCAGCGCTGGGAGGACAAGAAGGACCTCGAATCCGGAAAGGCCCTCGCGGGCTCCATCGACGAATCGAAGCTCGAGGAGGATGAAACCGACGCTCCTGTCTGGTATGCGATCTTCCCGGTTCTGCCCCTCATTCTCACGATCTTCTTCTGGGCCTTCTTCAAGTCGGTCAGGATCGGCCTCGTCGAAATCACGCTCTTCTCCTTCCTCTGCGCCTTCATTGCCGAACTCGCGCGCAAGAAGAACATGAAGGGCTCAATGAAGGACGTGAACCTCTTCTTCCGCGGCATGGGCGACGGCTTCTCAAAGGTCGTCGTGCTGATCGTCGCCGCCTCCACCATGGTGGCGGGCCTCTCCGCGATGGGGCTCATCAGCATGATTTCGTCCTCGGTCTCGGGCGTTGAAAACGCGGGCGCGGGCCTCATGCTTGCCTTCTCGGGCATCACGGCGCTCATCACCTTCATCAGCGGTTCGGGGAACGCCGTCTTCTACAGCTTCATCGAACTCATCCCGCAGCTCGCGGAGAAGGCCGGCATCGACCCCCTGATGGTGGCGCTCCCGATGCAGCACACCTCGAACCTCATCCGCGCGGTCTCGCCCGTTTCGGCCGTGGTGATCATTGTTTCGGCGGTCGTCAAGGTCAATCCCCTCATGGTCGTGAAGCGCACCGCTGTGCCGCTTCTCTCGGGCTTTGTTGCGGTCCTCATTATTTCGCTCATCCGCTACATGTAACGGAAGCCTCTTTCCTCGCATAAACAGGTATAGAATTACGTCTTTTGACGGACTATGAGAACCATTCGCAGTTTGTTGTCGGGAAAGGATAGGAATCCAAATCGCTTGTAGAAATCAAAGAGCTGTTCATCTTTCAAATCGACAATAAGTCCATGCGCGCCTATGTCTGATTGAACGGTTATGCGGATAGCTTCATTCACCAGAAGCGTTCCTATTCCTCGACCCTGAGCCTTTTTGCTGACTGCAAGTCTCCCCAATAAAAAGAATCCGGCTTCAGCATAGAAAAATTTGCTTCCGCAAAGTGTTCTCAAGCCCGTGCTGGAGATTGACGCACTGGAAAGCGTAAAGAAGCCAAGGATCTCATTCCCGTCGTCTTCAGTAAGAACGTGGCAAACCGCATCGCCGCATTTCATTTCCTGAGACGCACGGCGTTGCTGATAGTCGTTCAATGCCTCGTTTCCGCAATCGAATCCTTTGCGGTCATGCCTCTTGAGCAATCGACCGAATGTCAGCATATGCGATCCTCGGGCTTCTCAACAATGCGGCCGATATTCTGCGTAGCCGCCATAGCTTTCTCTACTGAGGAGTCGAAAAGCTCGGGATGCTTCATGTAATACTGAAGCTGTTCCCAGTCTTTCTCAGTGAAGTTGATGGTGCGTTCGCGCTTGTTCAGCATTTCGAGCGCAGTGTTGTAGGCAGCGCTGGCGACGAAGCTTTTTAAGGTCATCCCAGACATTGCCGCAGCTTGCTTCACTATGTCAAACGACGAAATCGGCAATGATGATTCAAAACGGGCGGTAAGTTCTGCCATGGCAAGACTCCCAGACATGGTTAACGTACCGGAATAATACCGTAAAAATACCGGTCAGAGGTGTTTTCACTTGCAATCAGATCTCAAATTACACGTGAAAGCGTCTCTTTGAATGCATTCAGGAGATCTGAAGCCTCAGTGCTCGTCATGGAGCCGCTGCTGACAACTACGTTTCCGGCGTTGAAGGTCGCGCTATTCGCCAGTCCTGCACGCAGCTGACCGGGAACGTATTCGTTAAAGAACGATTCCGTGAAGGTCTGCGGCGTCTGCGGAACCTCAGCGGCGAGGTCGATCGACGACAGCGCCACGGCATTCGTTGAGGATGAAGTGAACAGGCTGTCGTAGCTCGTGGTCAGCGTTCCACCGTTCTGTGTGTAGTGCGTCGATGCGGACAGGTCCGCATTGATAGAAACAGTACGCCGCAAACCTCTCTTTTCAAAGAGGGGCCAAGGCGTACCCATTTTTGGAACGTGAAGTAACATAGCCATATGCGATCTACTACTTCTTCCTACATCGTCGAACTCCCGCTTCGTGTAAACGATCAGCAAAATCGTTTTCTCGAAAAGGCATTCGAGTTCGGCCGCATGCTCTACAACGCGACGCTCGGTCGAGCGCGCCGGCATGAACGTGCTCTGGATCGACAATCAGTCGGGGTGCAAAGGGACTTGCGAAGGCGTTCCGACGCGCGAGGCCGCGTGTCCTGAAGGGAAGTGCCGGAACGACGACGTGCTCCTCTCAGAGCTCGATAAGGAAATCCCGAAGCTCCCTGCCGACCGCCCGACGGTGCTCTTTCTCCACATGATCGGCTCCCACGGGCCCGCCTATTCGGAGCGTTCGCCCGAAGCCGCAAAGGCCTTCGAGCCCGAATGCCGGAACGCCGACCTGGGGAGCTGCTCGCGCGAGGAAGTCGTCAATGCCTACGACAATTCGATCCGCGAAACCGACCGCGTGCTCGCGGGCCTCATCCGGCGCCTCGAAGCGAGCTCGCCCCGCATGGATTCAGCGCTCCTCTACGTGTCGGATCACGGGGAGTCGCTCGGCGAATCGGGTCTCTATCTCCACGGCGCCCCCTGGTGGATAGCGCCTTCGGACCAGACTCAGGTACCGATGATTCTCTGGATGAACGACGGCTTTGCGCGCACCTTCGGCCTCAATCCCCAGTACATCCTCGGGCGCTCGAAGGAAGCCCTTTCGCACGAAAACCTCTGGTCGGGCGTACTCGGGATTCTCGGTATCGAAAGCTCCACCCTGCGGCCCGAATACGACTTCTCGGGCAGAAGCCGGTAAGGAAAATCAGGAACGGCAAAGAGGCGCTGCGGGCATCCCGGAGCGCCTCGTTGATACTGAGGAATAGAAAAAATCAGGCGCGAAGATCCTTGTCCTCGGCAAGAATCCCGAACATCTTCTCAACGCGCCGGAACATTCTCCGGCAGTCTTCCGCCTGCGGATGAAGACGCCTGAAGAGAAGCTCGTAGCGGGCGTCGGCCTTGCCGAGAATCTCGAGCCGCTCCTTTGCGTCGAGCGTCACGGCCTCCGCGGCCGCACGATGGATTTCAAGGACGAGGTCGCCTACGGCCATGAGGAAGCTCTCAGGCTCAAGGATGGCCTTGGGGTCTTCGGGGAGCGCCTCCGCGACCGTTCCCCAGTAGCGCAGATCCGGGTTTTTAAGGTCAATCAGCGTCTGCGCGGCAAGGGACACCGCCGTCACGAGATAGTCGGGCGCGGCCTCGAGAACATTCCCTTCCGCCCAGGCATCCGAAATCCGGCGCTCGAGGTTGGCGCGCGCGATCAGGCGGAAAGCAAGGTCGAACTGCCCGGTGCGAAGCGCAAGGAGACCCTCCGCGAGGGGAAGGAGCGCCCGCTGGCCGTGGGCATCCGACTGCCTCACTGCCGCTGCAATCCGCGCGAAATGGTTGAGCGCAATCTGCGCGAGCGCCATCGTCTGGCGCACAGGGGCGTTAATGTGCGAGAGCGCGGCGAACAGCGCCCGGAGGAGATTCTTCGCGTAGAGCGGGTCGTCGAGCCGCTCGGCCGGAAGCGCCTCGAAAGCCGCGACCGCCGCAGGCCACCGCGGGAGTCCGTCGGCCGGAAGTTTTTCAAGAATTTCGAGAAGCCGCTCATCGACCGGCTGCTCGAGCGAGGATTCCCTCGACGCATCCGCCGAAGGCCCTTTCAGCTTCTCCTTCAGCCATTTGAACATGTCTCTTTCCCCTGCCTTAAATAGTTCATTCTTAAATCCCGCATTTGCCGGACAGGTTCGATACTACCGCGGCGAGGAGGAGATTCGCCTCTGCAGATTTCCTGATGGACGAATCCTTTTCCAGCCCGCCCGGGAGGCCTCCTGCGATTCTTTTGTCATATTTCTTTATCAGAGATTCCGTCCGATCGAACGGCAGATAAAATGTTGAGAGCGATTCTCTGCGCCCGATCTGCGCGGACCTCAACGGCACCCGGGGACCATAAGCACATGCGCCGTGTACTTACCTTTCTTCTGATTCTCTGCACGCTCCTCTTCTGGAGCATGAGCCTCTGGACGCTTTCCGCCCGCGTCTCCGGCACGGACTTCCTCTGGTGCGCGCTTCCGGTAGCGGCGGGTCTGCTGATGATGATCGGCCTCTTCGCCTCGGGAAGAATCTTCAATCCCGTCGACCGCGTGCGGCGCCTCTTTTCCGCGGTGCTCGCGACGACGCTTCTCGTCGTCATCGCCTGCGTCTACGCCGACGTCCTCATGCTGAACGGCGTCATCTTCGAAAAGCTCCTCGGGATCTTCAGTCTCGGGATCTTCATCGACAGCCGACTCATTCTCACGCTCGCCTGCGCCGGCGCCTGGGTTCACCCCGTGCTCTTCATCATCGCCGGGGTCGGGTTGCTCTGCCTCCCGCCCCCGTCGGACAACTTCTTTCGTCAATGATCCTCGTCGGCCGGAATGAAGGCCGACTTCGGATGACCGCAGTCGGGGCACACAAATTCGTCAGGAAGGTCCCTGAAGGGCGTTCCCGGGAGAATATTCTCCTCGGGGCACCCTTCGGCCGGGTCGTAGATGTACCAGCAGACCTTGCACTGCATGCGGGCATCGGGCGGAACGCGCTCGGCGGCGAGCCGGTCGAGGAGCGCCTCAATCTCAGACCCCTTCGTGAAGCGCCCGGAATTCTCCTCAGGCATGCGACGCCTCCCGTTTGCCTCCGATCGTGCCGCGCTCAAGGTCGTGGCGGATCCATTCAATGAGGTCCGTGCACTTTCTCACCGCTTCCGGGAACTCTTCCGCCGACACCGGCACTTCGGGCGGCACGCGCGCGATCACGAAGGCGTCGAGAAGCGTCTTTCCGGAATTATTGATGATGCGGCTGCGCCAGAGGTTCTTCACGCGCGTGCGCGTGAAGCGCGAGTGCGCGAACCCCTGAAGCTCCACTTCAATGTCGCCCGTGCCGAGAGTCGAAAGGAGCGCCGTCATGTCGCCCGGCGACAGGGGCTGGCGTTGGAGCTCCACCATGAATGCCGGGTCGTCCGAGAGCTTTTCGATTCTGCCCGAGGCGGTTTCTTCCTTCAGCTCATGCCCGAGTTCCTCAAGGATCGCCGGGGCGGCAAAAACGTCGGCGCTCGGGTTCACGAGCTTCGGGACTTCCGTTTCGCCCCGTTCCGAGACGACGAGCACCGTGCGGGGAAGGCGCCCCAACACGAAGGAGTTGGCGGCGTGGCCTTCGTCCCCCGCCTGAACGCGCCAGAGAGCGGGAATGCCAGTGTCGGCTGCGCGCGCTTCGCCGTTGAAGAGAAGGATCTTCACCTCACCCTCGCCGATCGTGGGGAGGAGGAAGTCGAGATGCTTCGGGTCGAAGCCTGAAAAATCCCAGACGGCGTGAAGGTCGGAGCCGTCTTCGGCGGCATTGCCCTTCGCCATGTCGTCGAGATGCTGCAAAAGCTTCCCGCGGACGTCTGTGAGGAAGTCAATGGTTGCGAGCGCCGCCCTGCGCTCCGTTTCCGGGTCGAGTTCCGGGGCGTTCTGCCACCGGCGCGCCACGTCGGCGGCGGAATAAGTCTGAAGGCTCATTTCTATCTTGTCCGAATAGGTTTTGAATTCTTCTGCGAAAATCGGTCAGCAGCAGGCGCTCTCTTCGGCCGCGTTCCTCGGGAGAATCGCGACGGAGCGCTTCGGCGCCTCGGTGCGCGCCGCAATCCCGGCAAGCTTCGCGAGGTAGCCGTCCCAGGAGTCGAGCCCTTCGGCGGCGCCGAGATATACATTGCCGCGAAAGAGCGCGAGCGCGGGGAGCTTTCTCACGCCCCAGCGGGCGGCAAGAGCTCTCCCTTCCGCCACATCCGTGCACCAGGCGCTTTGAACGATGCTCCCCATGCTGCGGCGGATTTCCGGACCGATCACGACGATGTCCATCGTTTCCTTGCGGGTATTCGGGTCATCGGCAAAAATCACGAATTTGAGCCCCGGCTCGGCAAGAAAGCCCTCGAGCGAGGCTTCGGAGAGCGTTCTGAATCCCTCTTCCCCGCGCATGCGCTGAAAGAGCGGGTTCGTCTGCGGATCGATTTCCGCAATTCGCGTGAATTTGGACATGCTTGAAATTCTTTTCTTTATTGAGGATTGAAGCGATTGCGGGATCAGCTTCTTCCCGGAACCAGCCTGCGCAGATGTTCGGGGAGCTCGGGCTCGCGGTCGATCAAGTCGCCGAACCCCGCGCGGATCGCCGCCTCGTCGGCTTCACCCGCCATGGCAAGCGCCGTCGCCTTGAGCGCGGCTTCAATTTCAGAGGCTTCCGCCTCATCAATCGCCCGGATGGCGCGGTCCTGAAAGACGAGGAGCCAGTCGCCAGGCTTCGGCGGATCGATCATGGAAATGTCGACGACGACTTCGCTTCCCTTTCGCTCGCACCGCGCCTTCATTTCCTCAAGCGCGACGATTTTCATGGGCAAGGCAATGCACATTTGAGGTGTTCTCCCGAAAACCGATCCTTATGAGGGGTCGGACGCATGACCCGCAGGACGAACCAGAAACCGCTCGTCCCCGGTCCGGCAGGCCTCGGCCTCGTCGGGGCGCCCGGACTCATAGGTGTCAATGGAAAGGCTCTTAAAGGAAAGCGGCGGCACGCGCTCGCCCGGCGCTCTCTCGACGGGCGGGAATCCCCACTCGGAAAGAATGCCGCGGGCGGCTTCAAGGGCCTCGGGAATGCGCGCCTTCACCGTTTCGGTGAGGCTTCCGCCATAGTCGTCAAGGCGCTCCGGCTGAATGCCCACGACGGCGATATCCTCGGGGCTCGAGCCTATGAGCGCCGCCGTGGCGAGGAGATCATTGAAGCCCGTCTGGTGGGGCGAGATCTTGGTCGAGCTCCAGATGCGGATGTCGTCTTTTCTCAGAACGCGAAGCGTCCCCGGAGGGGCCTTCAGATCGCAACAGTCGAAAACGAGAATGCGCTTCGTCGAGCAGATCTCATTCACGAGCCAGCCGCCGAGCGTTCCGCCGTCCATGACTTCCGCGCCCTCAGGCAACCGGAAGCGGCTGTTGAAGGCCTCGGCCGCCCTGGGGCCGAACCCTTCGTCCGCCCAGAGGATGTTGCCGATGCCGAGGAGCAGCACGTCGCGGGCATAGCGCCCCGGCGAGAGTTCCTGTGTATTCATGAATTTCCTCCCTGAGAGTGTTCCTGCAGGCATCTTTCTCTTCTGGAAATCGGGGTGCGGATGCTGCCGGAGACTCTTCTTATGCTGATCCCAACTATATCGAGTGAGGCTCATAAGCCGCCATTCTCCGAAAGGCCCACCGTTAAGCCTCCGGAAGCACTCCCTATGGAATAATGCGCTCCGCTTTTGGGCATAGTCCGGCCGGTCATCAGAGCAGAGGCTCCGGGAATGAAAAGCAGTACTCCAAAAAACTACAAAACTATCGGTAAAAGATTGGCCTGTTTTTTTGAAATTCCCTCTTCGGTCTCGGTAGACCCACTGCACTCTCACATTGTTTACCAGAAAAGTCAAGAGAAGTACGCGAATGCTGATAAAGGATCGTCCTTCCCCGAGAAGAAACCCTGATTTTTGCCTGTTTATACCGAATCGAGTTGCCAAACGCTTGAAAGCGCCATACAGTGAAACTGAGCAATGGCAATCCGTCCTTAGAAGGAGGAACCACCATGCCGGGTAAGAAAACACACTCCGCACCAAGCCCCATCAAGCCGTGCAAACCCCTTGCCAAGAGAAAAGCCTCCAGTCATGACGGCTGGGGCGGCGTTCGTCAGGGCGCCGGCCGCAAACCGCTTGGCGAAAAGGCCCTCGACAAAATGGTCGTCATTCGCCTGCCGGCTGAACAGAAGACTTTCTTCAGAACGCTCGGCGGAAGCGTCTGGCTGAGACGGGTCCTTGACCTCTGCATGCGTGAAAGCACGCCGGAGAAAATCCGGGACGCAGCCAACGAGTCGCCCTTCGGCGGCATTCCTGCAGAAAAATTCTTCGCTGAAAGGATCTAAAGCCAAAATCGCCAGCAGACGAGCCGGAAGATTCGAACCATCTTCCGGCTTTTTTCTCAGTGCTGAGGAAACGCTTTGAGGAAAGCGATTCCGCTCCGCATCAGTTGCCGATAAACGACCTTCCGGTTCAGTCGCCGCCTGCGTCAACTTCGAGCCACTTCCCGAAGCGCCGGGTCTCGGCGTTGAAAACAAGGACTGCCCGACGGAGCTCTCGTTCCTGCTGACCTTCGCCGTATCGGCGGCTCAGAATCTGCTCTTTTCCTCTTTCGAGGAGCTTCGGGACCTCATGAGCGTCGGCCGCGAATTTAAACTCAAAGACCCAGTCCCGGTTTCCGGCGCGCACTTCTAGGTCGCTTCTCCCGAGCGCCGAATGCTTTTCGACTTCCGGCATCAGCGCAGCTCCCATGAGAACCTGAAAGTCGTCGAATACACACCACGCCCAATCTCCCCGAGCCAGAATTCTT
>ERZ1673741.2014-NODE-2014-length-15329-cov-5.766400_pt1 | contig 15329 bp, 13 predicted proteins | sample MGYA00580209_ERZ1673741 | MGnify/ENA primary metagenome ERZ1673741 (study PRJEB41218, sample SAMN15661754) | gut metagenome | host: Homo sapiens | place: Canada: London | collected 2015-08-20/2019-03-30 | study: EMG produced TPA metagenomics assembly of... | reverse complement strand
TCGGCGCATAGGCGAGAAGTTCGGCGCATAATCTATCGCGACCCGTTCCGGGGCCCGGCCGCAACGCCGGGCCCTATTGTCTCTTGGAAAGGACCCCCCCACCCTTGAAGCGCCTGTATCTTCTCCGTCATGGACAAACCGAGTTCAACGTCCGCAAGCTGGTCCAAGGCCGCTGCGACTCGCCGTTGACCGAGCTCGGCGAGCAGCAGGCGCACACGGCCGCTGCATGGCTCGCGGCGCACGGGGTCGAGCCCGACGCGATCGTCTCGTCGCCTTTGGGCCGCGCGATGCAGACGGCGCGGATCGTGGCCTCTGAGCTGAGCTTCGTTGGCGAGGTGCGGCCTGAGCCGGACATCATCGAGCGCGCCTACGGGAGCTTCGAGAAGGGCCCGCACGATGCCCTGCCCTGCGACGTTTGGGACCCGGGCGAGGCGCTCGTGCCCTTCGGCGGGGAGGGGAGCCGCGCGCTCGCCGAGCGCATGGTCGCGGCGCTCGCGGCCGACATCGGCGAGCCTGGGGTGCGGACGCTGCTCGCCGTCTCGCACGGGAGCGCTTCCCGGCAGCTCATCCGCGCGACCCTGCCCGCGGGAGCCGAGTACCCCAAGCGCCTCCCCAACTGCGCCGTCATGGTCTTCGACTTCGACGAGGAGGCCCGCCGCTTCACCTTCTGCGGCCTCCACGACCCCGCCGCCATCACTGGGTGACAGTCATTGCATGCAGCTTCTTGGGGCGCCCTTGGCGCCTTATTCCTTCCCTCGTCGCGGCCGTCCGCGGTTCACAGCCCGCCCGCCCCGTTTCGCTCCCGATACGCCGCGGAAACCTCGCCGGCGTAATGTGAGGCTTGTCGCGAACCCTCACAGAGAGGCCCTTATGCCGGACGTCCATACGCTGATCATCCTTTGCCCGCTCGTCTTCCTCGGCAGCTTCGTCGACGCGATCGGCGGCGGGGGAGGGCTCATCACCTTGCCCGCCTACCTGCTTGTTGGCCTTCCGGCACACCTCGCCATCGGCACGAACAAGATGTTCTCCATGGTTGGCACGAGCTTCTCGGCTGCGCGCTACATCCGCAACGGCTTCGTCGACTGGCGCCTCGCCGTGCCCTGCGTCGCATGCGCCCTGGCAGCGTCACTTGTGGGGGCACACTTCTCGATGCTTTTGCCCGAGGAGCTCTTCCGTTGGGTCCTCATCTGCGCCCTTCCGGTGGTCGCCGCCGTCACCCTCAGAAAGAAGTCCCTGCGCCAGGAGTCCGACCCCATGCCGAGGCGCCGCCGCGCGGCAATCATGTGCGCGGTCGCCCTCCTGTGCGGCCTCTACGACGGGTTCTATGGGCCCGGGACTGGCACGTTCCTCATCCTCGGGTACTCTGCGCTCGCGCGGCTCGGTGTGCAGGACTGCGCCGGACAGACCAAGTGCGCGAACCTCGCGAGCAACATCGCCGGCTTCGTGTCCTTCCTTGTCGCGGGGCAGTGCTGGTTCGTCCTCGGCGCCGTCGCGTCGGTCTTTTCCATCGCGGGCCACTATCTCGGCGCTGGTATGGTCGTGCGCGACGGTTCGCGCATCGTCCGCCCCATCATCGTCTGCGTCCTCGCGGTCCTCTTTGCAAAGACGATCGGCGAGTCGCTCGGCCTCGTCGCGTAGGCGCGCGGCGGTCGTTGCCGTCGAGGCCTCGACGATCGCCGGGCTTCTCGGCGGTCCATCTGCAAAGGATTCGGGAGTTGTTGTTCCTCTTGCGAAGAATTCGGTACTTGTTGGTCCTTTTGCAAAGAAAGCCTGAGTTCTTGAGCCTGCTAGAACCAACAACTCGCGAATTCTTTGCATTTTGACCAACAACTCGCTTTTTCTTCGCATCGGTTCCGGCGCTTCGGGCTTCCTCGGCGGCGGCCTTGCTGGATATGGTCGCCCAGTCCCGCCCGCTGCCCGAGAGCGGCAGGACTTCTGCGGCGTCGGTTTTGCTGGATTTGGTCGCCGCGCGACCCTCCTACATCGCGGCGAGCGCTTCCTCGACCCGCTCCATCGCGTTGACGACGAGGGGACCTTTGTCCGAAACTCCCCAGCTCAAGCCATCGATCCCGTCGAGCTCGGCCAAAAGCAGCTCTCGGCGGGCGAGCTCGAGGCGCGCCCGGTTCTTGGGCGGGCGCACAGGCGGCAGAGACAGCTCGCGCCGGATCGTGCGGTCGATGAGCGCGTCCATGTACGATGTGCTCTCGCATTGCTCCTTCCAGATCGCGAACGGCTTGAGCCCGACCGCCAAAAGCTCGTTCATCCGGGCGGCGTCTTCTTGCGGGCGCCCGTTCTGTAGATGAGGGTTCCCCTGGTAATCGAGGCAAAGGCCAGGGATTCCTTCGGAGGGCAACCTAAAGAGGATGTCCGGCTTCCGAATCTTCGCCTGTGCGAGGTCGCGTCGCATTTCCGTGACCTCGACGCCCCTGTTCATCGAGACGATCTCGATGTGGTAGCCGCCCTTCGCCCTCGGCCAGCTGATCCTCGGTGCGAGCTTGCTCTCTTGCGGCGATCCCGAGAGCTCGATCGCCATGCCTAGAGCGCGCCTGAGCTTTTGCGCCCCGCGAAACCTGCGCCCGCTATCGAGGAAGCTGGTTATATGCTTGATATTCGTGAGCGGCTCTTTACGTTGGAGCATCCCGCCTTCTGTCGCGGGTTGCAGGGCGTAGAGCCCGCAGAGCTCCTCGACGAGCAGCACCAGCTCCAAGTCCGTGGCAAGGCTCGCCATTTGAACCAATAGCAGCTCAGGGCTCACGATCGAGCATCTCTCGTTCAGCCGGACGAGCGATTCGGCCGGGAGGTCGCCAGAGGTCGCGTGGACATTGAACAGCGCGGAGCGCTTGCTGGCGGTCGTCTCCGCACAAAGAAGCTCGATCGGGCGCGCAAGTTGGCGCGCCATGGGGAACGACTCGAGCCATGACTTCACGTCAGGCGCCGTGGGAGCTGTTCTCGGAAGCTCGTTGTGGGCCTGTCCCCGCGAGAGCGCCTGCGGGAATCGCTTGAGGCGCATGACCTCGAGCGCGCTGGTGTGAGAGATGACGTGATCCATAGTGGGGCGATGGTATGACAAACCGAAAAATCTCGCCGTGCACAGGGCTTACGTGTCTTCCCGGTGTCTTACGGATACCTAACAGTAGGGGCGATTTTCGCGTCGTTTTGATATCGAGTTTTCAACAATCGCATGGTGAGGAATCCGACACGGAATTGTCGAGAATCTGTGGAAAGAAGACCCTACTCCATAAGAACCACATCTTTGAGGGCGTTGGCGTTGGCGTTGGCGTTGGCGTTGGCGTTGGCGTGGGCGTGGGCGAGGGTGAGGGCGCGGGCGTGGGCGTGGGCGAGGGTGAGGGCGTGGGCGAGTGGGGCCGGGCGCTCGGGTGCGGGAGGGAACCTAGGCTCAGGACCTGACGCACGTGCGCGAGGGCGAGGACGGAGACCGGGCTCATGTTTCGACGTGCACAGGTAAGGTGCGTCGCTCCTCCAGACGCCTCGCAGGGACCTCTTGCAAAGAAAACGGGACTTGTTGGTCTGCTTGCAAAGAAATTGAGACTTCTTGGTCGTTTTGCAAAGAAAACCGGAGTTGTTGGTGCTCTGAGGGCCAAGAACTCGGTATTTCTTTGCAAAAAGGCCAAGAACTCGGGTTTTCTTTGCAGTGCTTCGTTATGGAGGTTTGGAATCCGACTGGAGCCGACTGGAAACGGCTCGTAAGCCGGCCGGCGCCAGACGATGCCGCGCGCGTGGCTCTTCAGCGCGCGGGCGCGGCTCGCGCTTCGCTACAATTGCAGTTTGCGCATCAAATTACGAAATGCAAAGAAGGGGCAGGCCCATGCCGTACGCGAGCGTTGTGCTCGACATACCGACGCGCGCGCTCGACGGCGCGTTTGACTACGAGATCCCGCCCGAGCTCGCGGGGGATGCGGCCGGTGTGGCCCTTCCCGCAACCAGCGACCCCGACCCCGAACCTGACCTCGGCCCCGTCGCCGTCGGCGCGACGGTGCTCGTCCCCCTTGGCAACCGGCAGGTCGTCGGCTACGTCATGGCAACGTCCCCCGATGCCCCCGCCGGCATCGACCCGAAGAAGATCAAGCCCATCCTCCAGGTCCTCGCCGTTCCCGCCTTCGACGACGCAGGCGCCGCCGTCGCGCGCTGGATGGCGCACGAGTACGCGTGCCCCCTGCCCGACGCCGTGCGCCCCTTCCTCGCCCCCGGCCAGAAGGTCAAGGTCACCCGCGACGCACTCGGCGAGCCCTGGCGCCTCGTCACCGACTCGGTCGGCGCCGTCGACGAGCGCTGGGCCGGCCTCGCGCCCGCCGCGGCCGACTTTACCCCTGCGCGCAATGCCGCTCGCCAGCGCGCCGTCATCGAGGCCCTCGCCGAGGGCCCGCAGCGCGTGGCGGAGCTCTCGGCCACCATCCCCGGCGCCGCGGCCGCCGTCACGGCGCTCGCGCGCCGCGGTGTCGTGCTCGTCGAGCGCCGCCGTCAGGTCCGCGGCGCGGCGGATGCCACGTCCCTCTCGTCGGCCGCGGCCCCGCGCCCCGCCGCGCTCACCGACGGCCAGCGCGCCGCCCTCTCCGCCATCGACGCCGCCCGCGCGGCTGCCCGCGGCGACGTCGTGCTCGTCGACGGCGTCACCGGATCGGGGAAGACCGAGGTCTACCTCGACGCCATCGAGCGCTCGCTCGCCGACGGCCGCGGCGCCCTCGTCCTCGTGCCAGAGATCAGCCTCACCGCTCAGACCGTCGGCCGCTTCCGCAGCCGCTTCGGCGACGACGTCGCGGTGCTCCACTCGCGCCTGAGCGCCGGCGAGCGCTTCGACCAGTGGGACCTCGTCCGCAGGGGAGAGGCCCACGTCGTCGTCGGCGCCCGCTCCGCGCTCTTCGCGCCGCTCGCGGACCCGGGCCTCATCATCATCGACGAGGAGCACGAGGGCTCCTACAAGCAGGACAAGTCCCCGCGTTACCACGCCCGCGAGGTCGCCGCGCGCATGGCCCGCGAGCGCGGCTGCGCCCTCGTCCTCGGCTCCGCCACGCCCTCGCTCGAGTCGCTCGGTCGCTGCCGCGCCGGCAGCTGGGGCGGCGTCACCTGGACCCGCGTGAGCATGCCCGAGCGCCCCGGCGCCGCGCGCCTGCCCGAGGTCCGTGTGGTCGACATGGCCGAGCAGTTCCGCGGCGGCGGCAGGTCGGTCTTCTCGGCGCCGCTGGCAGACGCCCTGCGCGGCGTCGCGGAGCGCGGCGAGAAGGCCGTCCTCCTCCTCAACCGCCGCGGCTTCGCGAACTTCCTCATGTGCCGGGAGTGCGGCTGCGTCCCCGAGTGCCCGCACTGCAGCTGCGCGCTCACCTACCACGAGCGCGGCCACTACCTCGCCTGCCACACCTGCGGGCGCACCTGGCCCGTGCGCGCCTACCCCGACCCCTCGACGTCCTGCCCCAACTGCGGCAGCCGTTACCTCGGGGCCTACGGCGTCGGCACGCAGCGCGTCGAGGACGAGCTGCGCATGATGCTGCCCGAGGGAGTCGAGGTCATCCGCATGGACGCGGACACGACGCGCGCGAAGGGCGCCCACCAGCGCCTGCTCGAGCAGTTCGACGCCGCCGACTGCGCCGTGCTCGTGGGCACGCAGATGATCGCCAAGGGCCTCGACTTCCCTGAGGTCACCCTCGTGGGCGTGATCAACGCGGACACCATGCTCAAGCTGCCCGATTTCCGCGCCGCCGAGAGGACCTACGACCTTCTCGAGCAGGTGGCGGGCCGCGCCGGCAGGGGAGAGACGCCCGGCCAGGTGATCGTCCAGACCTACTGGGCGAGTCACCCCGCCATGCGCGCCGTGGAGGGCCATGACCGTGCGCTGTTCCTCGAGGCCGAGCTCGCCGAGCGCCGGGAGGCCGGCTACCCGCCGTTCTCGCGCCTGGGCAACGTCGTGCTCTGGGGCCGCTCGGACGCCGCGGTGCGCATGGCGAGCAAGGCGCTCGCCGATGCGGTGCGCGGCCGCGTGGAGGGCCAGCCCGGCTGGGAGGTCCTCGGCCCCACCGACTGCGTCAAGGCGCGCGCGAAGGACTTCTTCCGCCGCCATGTGATGGTCAAGTCGCCCGTCGACGCGGACCTCGGCGGCGTCCTCGGGGCCGCCGCCGCATCGCTCGGACCCCTCAAGGGTATTAACATGTCTGTGGACATCGACGCCTACGACATGATGTAGCAGGCGGCGGGCGGGCTTCTGCCCGCTATTGGAAAGAAATCCCGGCGCGGGCACGCCCCGTCGCCGGCCCGGCGCGCGGATGATCCGCGCCGCTCAGAAAGGAGAGACCCGCATGGGCCTTATGGACGATATCGTGCTCGCCCCGGACGAGCGCCTCGAGACCGAGTGCGAGCCTGTGGAGACGATCGACGGCGACGTGAAGAAGCTCGCCGACCGCATGCTCAAGACCATGTACGCCGCCGACGGCTGCGGCCTGGCCGCCCCGCAGGTCGGCGTGCTCAAGCAGATCGTCGTCATCGACTGCGACTACGCCGGCAAGGGCACGAAGAAGAACCCCTACGTGCTCATAAACCCGCGCATCATCACCGCCGACGGCGACCCGCGCGACTTCCAGGAGGGCTGCCTCAGCTTCCCCGGCATCAACGTCACGGTCACGCGCCCGTCGCACGTGGTCGTCCAGGCCTACGACCTCGACGGCGACCTCATGCAGTACGAGGCCGAGGGCAACCTCATGGCCGTTTGCATGCAGCACGAGATCGACCATCTGCATGGCAAGACCATGGTCGACCACCTCGCGCCGCTCAAGCGCGCCGAGGCCATGCACGACTACGAGGAGGCTCTTGCCGCGGGAGCCCGCCCCGGCGAGACCGAGGTCGAGGAGTAGGGAGAAGAGCATGCGCGTCGTCTTTATGGGAACGCCCGACTTCGCCGTCCCGTCGCTCAAGGCGCTCGTCGCCGCCGGGCACGAGGTGCCGCTCGTCTTCACGCGACCGGACGCCGTCCGCGGCAGGGGACGCAAGCTCGTCCCATCGCCGGTCAAGGCGGCGGCGACCGAGCTCGGACTTCCCGTTTTCGAGACCGCGCGCATGACGCCCGAGGCCAAGGACGCCCTGCGAGCGGCGGCGCCCGACGTGATCTGCGTCGTCGCCTACGGCTGCATCCTGCCCGACGACGTGCTCGCCGCAGCACCTCTCGGCGCCGTGAACGTGCACGCCTCGCTGCTCCCGCGCTGGCGCGGTGCGGCGCCGATCCAACGCTCGATCCTCGCCGGCGAGGAAGAGACGGGCATCTCGATCATGCGCGTGGCCCACGAGCTCGACGCCGGCGCCTGGTGCGCCCAGGCGCGCGTCCGGATCGGGGACAAAGGCTGCGCCGAGCTCACCGCCGACCTCGCCGAGGCAGGCGCCGCGGCGCTTGTCGACGTGCTGCCGCGCCTGGCCGACGGCACCGTCGAATGGCACGAGCAGGACCCTGCGGGCGTGACCGTCGCGGCGAAGGTCCACAAGGACGAGATGCTCCTCGACCCTGCGGAGCCCGCCGACGTGAACGCGCGGCGCGTGCAGGCCTCCGGCGAAACCGCGCCCGCCCGCGCACTGGTGGCCGGCAAGGGCGTCCGCGTGATGGCGGCCCGCGTCGCCGCGGGCGACCAGGCGGCCGCCGGGCTGCCCGCCCCCGGCGCCGTCCTCGCGCTCAAGAAGCGCGTGCTGCTCGGCTGCGCCGACGGCGCCCTCGAGGTCATCTCCGTCAAGCCCGACGGGAAGAAAGAGATGCCTGTCGCCTCCTGGGCCTCCGGCCTCCGCGGCGACCTCACCTGGGAGCGCATCTAGTGGCCCGCAACAGAGACCGTCGCTTGGTGACTGGCACAGGAAAGAGCCATGTAGACCGACACTTGGTGACTGGCCCAGATCGTCGGTGTTCTTTCGACGATATGTGCCTGTTACCAAATGACGGTCCCATCCCCTCTTCCAGAAAGACCCCTCTCGCCCCTGCGCGTCGCGCGGCCCTCAAGCTCTTCTCCGAGTGCCGGCGCCGAGAAGCCCGCGCCCGTGACCTTCTTCGCGCCGCTCCCGCGATGGGGGCGCTCGACCCGCGCGACCGGGCCCTCGCCATGCGCCTCGTCCTCGGAACGGTATCCGCCCAAGGCGAGCTCGACCGCGCGATCACGAGCCATCTGCGCGCGAGGTCCAAGCTCGAGCCCCTCGTCCGCGACGCGCTGCGCGTCTCGGCCTTCGAGATCCTTTATCTCGATACGCCGACTCAGGTCGCCGTGAGCCAGGGCGTCGAGCTCGTGCGCAGCGTCAACCGCCGCGCTGCGGGGCTCGGCAACGCGGTCCTGCGCCGCATCGCTGAGGAGGACGCTGCCGCGCTGGCCGAGGCGCGTGCACGCGTTGAATTCGGCAATGTTACCATCGTTGACCTGCAGCGCATTGGCGCCCTTCCCGAGTGGCTCGCGACACGCGCGCTCGCCGACCTCGGCCCTGAGGGCGCCGTCGCATATGCTCGTCGCGCCCTCGCCCCCGCCTGCGCCAGCGTTGCCGCGAACACGGCCCGCCGCTCGGCCGAGGATTGCGCCGGGCTTCTCGCGGACGCTGGCTGCGAGCCTGCCCTCGGTCCCATACCGGGGTCGTTCATCCTCGGCATGCCTGCCGCGCTCGCCGCGTCCGGCCTGGTCGAGGCTTGCGACGTGCTGCCCTGCGACCCCGCTGCCCAGGACGTCGTGGCCCGCCTCGGCGTCGAGCCCGGCATGCGCGTCCTCGAGGTCGGCCAGGGCCGCGGCACCAAGTCCATTCTCATGGCTTGCGCCGGCGCGCGCCTGACCTCTGTCGAGGTCGATGCAAAGAAGTCCGCCGCCGCGGCCGCCCGCATGTCCGCCGCGGGCGTCGCCGACCGCGTGATGTGCGTCTGCGACGACGGCCGCGAGCCAACCCGCGTTGACGGTAGCTTTGACCTCGTCTTTGTTGACGCGCCGTGTTCTGGTACGGGTACCTTGGGCCGTCATCCGGAGATCGCCTGGTCGCTCGAAGAGGATGCGATCGCCGGCCTCGCCTCGCTCCAGCTCCAGATCCTGACCAGCTCCGCGGCATTCGCGGCCCCCGGCGCGCGCCTTGCGTACTCCACTTGCTCGTTCCTGCGCCAGGAGGATGAGGATGTCGTTGATGCCTTCCTCGCGTCCCCCGCGGGCGCGGGTTTCCGCCTCGCTTCTTCCGGGCGCACCGACCTGCCCGGAGTCGATACGGACACCCATTTCCTGGCGGTGCTCGAGCGAGCGGCAGAGGCGAAGCGATGATCCGCGGCGCCGGCTCAGCAAAGCGATGATCCGCTCGCGCCGGCGCGCAGAAACCCGCGCTCCCAGTCCCGCGCTCATCCTATGATGGCCTGTTGCGCAAATATCCCGATGTCCAGCCTTTCTCGTCCGCGGGGCCTAGGCGTTTTGCGCAGAAACTCGCTCCTCCAGCTCCCGATTCGAACTGAGCGTGCGGGTTTCTGTGCGGTTTGGCTTGTCCGTCAGCTGGACGTGCGGGATTCTGCGCATTTCATCTTGTTTGCCAGCCGGACGTGCAAGAATCTGCGCGGGTCTCCGTGGACCGTAGCTGAACGTGCGGAAATCTGCGCGGGGCTCCGCGTGCCGCAATCGACGCGCATCAACACAGGCTCTTTTCCGCTCGGTGTACTCCTTCGCGATTTGCGCGACCGTCCTCAATTTCCTACGATTTGCAAGGAAAGAAGTGCAGCAAGGAGAATTCCAACCCCCATACAAACCAAAGAAAGGCACCCTCCCATGCGCAAACTCATAGAGCAGCTCCTCAAGTTCGGCGTCGTCGGCGTGATCGCGTTTGCGATCGACTACGGCGTCCTTATGCTCCTCTCGCAAGGCTTGGGTTGGGACCCGGTGCTCTCTGCGGGCATCTCGTTCGTGGTCAGCCTCGTGTTCAATTATCTGGCGTCGATGAAGTACGTATTTGCCCGCCGCGACGACATGAGCCGCCAGCGCGAGTTCGTCATCTTCGCGGTGCTCTCCGCCATCGGCCTTGTGATCAACGAGATCATCATCGCAGCTGGCACGGCCGTTCTCGGCACGGGGGCCCTGGCCGTCACCGTCTCGAAGGTCGTCGCCACTGCCGTCGTCATGATCTGGAACTTCGTCAGCCGAAAGAAGTGGCTCGAGGCTAAGGACCCCTCGGGGGAGTAGAGGCCCATAGCTCGGGCGCTTCCCAGCAGGGCGGCTTTGAATCTGCCCCTCGCCAACAAAGAAGCCCGCGCTCTCCAGTCTTCCGGAGGGCGCGGGCTTCTTCCATGCTCTTAGACGCTACGGTTCGAAGACCCCTAGATCTCGATCTTCGCGCCCATGAGCTTGACGAACTCGCGGACGATGGCGGTGTCGCCGGGCCAGGCGGGGGAGGTCACGAGGTTCTTGTCGACGACGGCCTCGTCGACGTTGACGGGCACGTACTCGCCGCCCGCGAGCGTGATGTCCGGGCCGACGGCGGGGTAGGCCGTTGCCTTGTAGCCGGTAAGGACGCCGGCGGCGGTGAGGACCTGCGGGCCGTGGCAGATGGCGGCGACGGGCTTCTTTGCAGCGAAGAACTCGCGGACGATCTCGAGCACGCGCTCGTTTAAGCGGATGTACTCGGGCGCGCGGCCGCCGGTGATAAAGAGACCCTCGTAGTCGGCGGTGTCGACGGCGTCGAAGTCGGCCGTGAGCGCGAAGTTGTGGCCGCGCAGCTCGGTGTAGGTCTGCTCGCCGAGGAAGTCGTGGACGGCAGTGGCCACGGTATCGCCGGCCTTCTTGTCGGGGCAGACGGCATCGACCTGGTAGCCGAGCACAGAGAGCGCCTGGAAGGGCACCATCGTCTCATAGTCCTCGGTGAAGTCGCCGCACAGGAGGAGCACTTTTTTGGGCATAGGTCGGGTCCTTTCGTCGTAGATTTGCAATCCCAAGGTGGGTATGTAATCTATCTGATTCAACTATTGTTGTTATGTGTTATTCGGCATGTGGCCATAACGACATCGATGAGCGTCACGGAGCATAGGATTTCTCGTAATAGCTCCATAATTCAATGTGGCTGCGCAATAGTCGAGCAACGCCTCGCTCGACAAGTCGCTGACCAATGAACGCCCCGGTGGTTTATGCGGGCGTCTCCGGTGTGTACCCAAGTTCAATACGCTACCATTGCCCTGATTCATGCAAGAGGAAATAGCGAGGGTATTTCGAATAATGTCTAAACGCGCGCATCTTTACTATATTGATGGGCTTAGGGTCCTGGGCACGATCGCGGTTTTTGTTTACCACCTTAACGACCAGCTCATTACCCTTAACGAGAACTATGGTGTGCCGCTCTCTCCGGCGGCAATTCTTCCGACCAAGGCGTTCGGGATCGGCTTAGGCCAGGCTGCGGTCGCGCTTTTCTTTGTGATCTCCGGCTTTGTGCTCATGTATACGACCAGTGATTCTCGACTTGACGTGAGCTGTTATGCAAAGAGACGCATACTTGATATCTTCCCCTTCTTTTATAGTGCATATATTGTTGCTTTTTTTATTGTCGCGCTAGCAGGCATACGGCTGATCCAAGGTCCTCTCTCTGCTTGGAAGCTCATCTTTACCATCTTTGGGCTAGACGGGTATCTGAGCTGTTATCCTTCGCCTTTCTCGCCCAACTGGTATTTGGTCGGCGAGTGGTACCTAGGATGCCTTATTTTGCTTTACTGCTTTTTTCCTTTTATTCATAAGCTGCAGAGAGAGTCGAAGCTCGGTGCCTTCCTTACGGTGGTGGGCGTCCCGGCGATTATTCTCTTTGTCACATCAATGGGCGCGACATACATTGACTATACGGGTTATTTTGTTCCCGGTCTTTCGTGCTTTGCCGCGGGCTCGTTCATTGCGCTTAAGCTCGGCGAAAAGAAACCTGATGCGAAATTTGCCGCAGTATCGCTATTGGCCTTGATTGCATGTTCTTTCTTGGGTAGCTATTTCGGGAAGCTGCTAATGCCGATCGTCGGGATCGGCTGCTTCGGGTTATTCGGGTGGTTCTTCTCGAAGCTATTTAATAAGGAGGTCACGGCGCTCTCTTTTGCATCAAGGATCAGCTTCCCTTTTTATCTGATGCATCATGTGGCTATATACGTCGTGACTCTACTCGCCATGCCCTCGGTAGTCAGCCTGAGGTCCGAGGCGTTCGTTTTCGTCTGCGCGCTCTCGCTGTCTTTTGCTTGGGGAGCGGTTGTGCTCTGGATCGGATCTTGGCTAAAGTCCTTTGCAAAGAAGCGCATGGGTTAGGATTGCCCTATGCGTTTCTCCTGCCTGAATCACCTAGGCACGAATTCTGCGCTAGTCTAAGTTCCTGACATCCCTCGGATATATGAATGAGTTGTATATGCTTGAATTGATTAGACTTCTGGTAGTTCTTCTGTCTTTCATTGTGGTTCCAGGTTTCTTAATTTGCCGTGCGTTCGGCACAAGGGAAGTCTGGTCGGCTCTTCTGTCCCCAGTCGTGGGGCTTGCGTTCCTCACTTGTATTTGTCAGGTATATGCGCTGGTGGGAATTGTCGCCAGCCCGATGGGTGTTTTTACCCCAGCGATTCTGATCTCCCTAGTTCTTATGCTGCTGCTTAGCAGGAGATTTTCCTCGTTGGATTTGCCTCGGATTCACCCCGTAATCCCTGTCCTCTATGTACTTATTGGTCTTGCCCTGGGCTATAACCTCTTTATTTCTCGGATAGGCTCTCTTGACGCTCTTTACCAGGCATACGACGTTACCTGGCATTTGAATGTGATCCAGGGTTTCGTTGACTCCGGTAAGTTCACGTGCTTTGGCGTCAGTCCTTATCTCAGCGCTGCCGATGCAGCGATCGCCCCCGTCGACTACTCCGGTTTCTATCCGACTGCATGGCACATGCTGTGCGCGCTGACTTCCATGGCAACGGGCGCTTCGGTTCCCACAGTTATCAATGTTTCAATGCTTGCTTTTGCGGGGGTCGTTTTCCCGCTAGCTGTCCTCGCGTTTTTAGCCAGTCTGTTCCCAAACAATAAACGAATTCTGTTGTGCGGAGCGATCGTCTGTATCGCTTTTGTTGCCTTCCCGTGGTATCTCCTGGTATTCGGTCCTGTTTACCCTAATTTTGCCGGGTTCTGCCTTGTGCCCGCCGCAATGGCGACTTTTGTGCGCTTGACCAGGCCGGAGGCCAACGTATCGGAGCGCGTTCGCCTCGGTGTGCTCCTTGTGGGAGAAGCGCTCGGCTTGGCGCTCTGTCACCCGAACGCGGTTTTTACCTGCGTTCTCCTGCTTTCCCCGTATTGCGTGCACCGACTTTACGACGAAGCGGCCAAACGGACGGCTAATCGCGTGATCAGGTTTGCGGTTCCGCTTGTGTTCATCGTGTTTGTTGCTGCGTTCTGGCTCTTCTGCTATAAACTGCCGTTCCTGCAGGATACCGTGACTCATACGTGGAAACCCTATGCCTGGGCTTGGCAAGAAATCATCAATATTCTTACTTTGCAGTACACGTTTGGCTTTTGCTACGAGACCGCTTCCCAGTATGTTCTCGGCGCACTCGTCGTGTTCGGCGCGGTCGGCGCGCTATTCAAGTCAGGAAAGCGCTGGATGACGGTTTCCTATAGCTTGGCATGCTATGTCCTGCTGGTGGCCGCGACTCACAAAGATGAATTCAAGCAGATTCTTGCCGGATTCTGGTATACCGACCCCATGCGCTTGGGAGCGGTCTGCACCATCGCGGCCATTCCTTTGGCGGCGTTAGGGCTCGAATGGGTTTACTGCCAGGTCGTACGGGCTTGCGAGAAGTACAACGCCGTAAAGACAAAGCCGACAAATTGTCGGCTGATCGCCGCTTCGCTTGCGGTTACTTTCCTCGTTCTCAACTTTATGCCTGGGTTTAACCTCGCTGGTCTTCATCGAACCTATACCCAGGAGGAATATCGCAAGTATTACAAGATGGAGGATCGCGATAGACCGAACAAGTCTTTCCATACGACGTACGGCGATTTCCGCGAGATCGTGAGCGATACGTATCGTCTCGACAACCCGCTTGATTCAACCGAGCAAGTTTTCCTCGATAAAGTGCAGCAAATCGTGCCGAAGGACGCCGTGATCATCAATGACCCCATGGATGGTAGCTTCCTTGCGTATGGCACGCGCGGCATGCGGGTTTACTACCGCAATTTCGTTGGATTCGGGGGCAGCAACGAGGCGTCTGCGAGCAAGACCATCAGGACGAGCCTTATGGATTACGACTCCAATGAGGAGGTCAAATCCGCAGTCGATAGCATCGATGCCCTGTATGTCATGGTTTTGCGCGGAAAAGAATGCGAGGCAAGCTTCATTAATCTGCGTAAGGACTATGACGCGTCGCTCTTTACCGGCATTACGTCCATCACGGAGAGTACTCCTGGCTTCAAACTCCTACTCAAGACCGGTCCCATGGCGCTTTATGAAATCGAGCGGTAGCCACAGTCCTCGTGTTATGGTAGACGGCAAGTAATTGAAGCTAGAAGCGGGAGTCGAGTACATGAAGGTCCTTGCCGTCGTCCCGGCATTCAACGAGGAGGAGTGCCTCGCGAACACTATCTCCGAGCTTAAGGCGACCTGCCCGGAGGTCGACTACCTCGTCGTCAATGACGGCTCCTCGGACGGCACTGCCGACGTTATTTCATCAAAACACCTGAATGGCGTGAACCTCCCGGTGAACACAGGCCTCACCTCGGCCTTCCGCACGGGGATGAAGTATGCTCGGCGCAACGGCTACGATGCGGTGGTGCAGTTCGATGCGGACGGCCAGCATATGCCCTTCTACATCCCCGCGATGGCTCAGACCATGTGCCAGAAGGACGCCGACATCGTCATCGCGTCCCGCTACCTCGACGGCACCGTTAAGCCCACGGGCGCGCGCGGCGCGGGGTCGCGGCTCATTACCTGGCTGATCAAGCTCACGACTGGCAAGACCATCACCGACCCCACGAGCGGCATGCGAATGTATAGCCGCCGCATGATCGATCTTTTTGCGACCGGCTTCGACATCGCGCCTGAGCCCGACCTAGTTGCGCTTGCGGCTCGCAAATACGGCCCCGTCGTCGAGGTCCAGGCACAAATGCGCGAGCGCCAGGGCGGCGAGAGCTACCTCAAACTCGGCAACGTCATCCGCTACATGAGCCGCACGTGCTTGGCCATCGTCATGTCCCGATTCCTGAGGTAGGTTGTCTATGCTGCCGTTCTATCTCCGTCTGCTGCTCGTTGCAGGAGCCGCCTTCGCCCTCATCGTCGTCGGGCGCAAAGTGCGCAAGCAGAAAATCCTCTTTGAGGACGCCGTGTTCTGGGTTGTCGTGGCTGTAGTGTTCGTTATCCTC
>ERZ1673741.2013-NODE-2013-length-15336-cov-3.957005_pt1 | contig 15336 bp, 12 predicted proteins | sample MGYA00580209_ERZ1673741 | MGnify/ENA primary metagenome ERZ1673741 (study PRJEB41218, sample SAMN15661754) | gut metagenome | host: Homo sapiens | place: Canada: London | collected 2015-08-20/2019-03-30 | study: EMG produced TPA metagenomics assembly of... | reverse complement strand
ATCCCCTACGATACGATTGAAGAGGCCGTTGCCGGCGTCAACAACTCTCGTTACGGCCTGCAGGCCGGCGTCTTCACGACGTCTCTCTACATCGCCCACTACGCAGCCGAGCACATTGAAGCAGGCGGCGTCGTCATCAACGACGGCTCGAGCTTCCGCATGGACAACATGCCATACGGCGGCGTCAAGGACAGCGGCATGGGCAAAGAAGGCCCCGAGTACGCCATCCGCGAGCTCACGGAGGAGAAGACCATTATCATGAATTTCGATTGAACTATCGCCAAGAAGGCGCCTGCATGGAGTTGCATGCAGGCGCCTTCTTTATTTGCGCACATCGAGTGTCAGGCGTGGGGACCTATTTCGGCTTCGGCGTTCCGTTAAATGCACCCCATGATGTAACGAGCATCAATGCAGCTTCGCCGCCTGCCGCGGCGTTCCGTCATCGCCAGCAAAGCCACTCCTCGTCGGGGCGCAGCCCTGCGGGCAGTCACTCCACGCCTCCAGGCGAAACAGGTCCCCGCGCCAAAGATACAATCCAGTAAACAACCGGAATGATTCCCACCTCAAATCTTTTCTATCAACAAAAAACGAGGGCAGGAATCTATCAAGATCCTGTCCTCGTAGGAGAGGTTGTCATCCATGGATGACATCGGTGTATTCGGGGTAGTCGCGCAGACGGTCGACTGGTGGGAAACCGACGGCGCCGGTGAAGCGGCCGCGCTCCCAGTCTGGGCGCGTCGACCAGAACATGTCGGTGAAGTCGCGCTCATTCTCCGCCACGACCTGATACGAGAGGAGTTCCGGCACAAACGTGCCGTCCGGGCCGACTTCCGCCGCAAAGTCCGTCACGATGCGCAGGTACTGCGCCTCTGGCAGATTCGAGATATCCACATAATTCGTGCCGTCCTTCAGGACGATCTGGCGGCTGCCCTTGACCGTGGCCATGTCATCCGATACCTCCATGGTAGCCCGCAGGCTGGCCTGCAGAGGCAGGTGCGTCTTGGCCTTGAGCTGCTTGAAATGCCAGTACTTCTTCTGCGTCTTGAATGCTGGGTCGTAGATGGCCGGATGGCGCCACTCTGTCGTGTGCGTGCCGACCTTGAGGATGCTGTGGAAGTCGAGCCAGACCGCGAGGTCATCGCGCTCAGGCCCTTCTGCCTCGGGATGCTCATAAATCTTCTGATTTTCCTCCGCCGTCAGCCCCTTCTTGTAGAAGCGGACCTGGCTGATGCGGCCGGGCAGATGCGTGAAGTACTTCGGCCGGCCGATCTCGGGGATGACGTGACCGATGTAGGAATAGCCGACAAAGATCGGCTGATCGTCCCACTGGCGGATCTCGCTGTCATCGGAGATTCCCGCTACATGAGCGAGCTGCTTGCCGTCGCAGTACGAATCGCCGCCCCTCTGCTTGTCAAAGGTCATCGTGTACTGCGCCCAGTCGCCGATTTTCGCCTCGCCGCCCTGCCACGAATACTCCGTGATGTCATGACAGATGCCCCATTTGAGGCCGCCTGCGCGCTCCACGACCATGCGCAGGCAGTACGTCGCGCCCCAGCCCACGGACTTGCCGCGGACCATCAGTGGGTTATGGCCCATCTCGCTCGGCCGTGCCAGGCGGTCGATTTCCGCCCAGACCATACCGGTGAAGCCCTGCGGCGCGCGAAGATCGCGGCTCGCAGGAATCTCGATGTAGTCACCGTACCGCTCAAGTGCGACCTCCATACGGCCGTCGACTTCGCGGACTTTCGGTGAGCCGTGCAGCAGTGCCGTATGGCCGTGTCCCGACTTATCGAGGATGCGCGGGATGATGCGAATGCCGCCTTCAATCGAGACTTCTTTCGGCAGCTGGTCGGCGATGCTGACCTGATATTCGCCGCCCTGCTGAAACTTGTAGTGGAATTCGATGTAGCGCTTCTCGTGGCCGCGGAAGAACAGGCTCTTCGTCTCGGCGATGCGCTGGTTGATGTAGAGCGGGACTGAGATGAAGATCTCGTGATCGAGATTGTTCGTCGCCTCGATGCCCGCGATCATGCAGTCAGCCTCCTCGCCCTGTCCGGCGCGCACGCGCATGTGCGCAAAGGAAAGCTGTGTCGGCTCAAAGACGACGAGCTTCAGCTCCGCTTCGCCGACGCGCAGCGTGTGCTCACCGGGCTGCACAGCCTGATAGACGGCCGTGAGCTTGCGCTTCTCCCCCGGTTCGAGCACAGCGACCTGGCTGTTCTCTTCATTGCCGAAGAGATTGATAGCGTGTTCGCACTTGTTGTCGAGCAGGTTGATGACGGCTTCGGCCATGGCTGTGCCCTTGTTCTCCGCCAGAGCCCGGACTTCGACATTGCCGTTGTTGTCCAAGCGGCGCAATTCGATATCCGTGAACGTGATTTCAGGCTCATCATGCGTCAGATGGATCGTATCGACGAGCTCGGGGCTGCCATCCTGTCGGAAGCCATAGAGCCGGTAATCGATGGCCTTCTCCGTCACGTCTAGGATGCCGTAATTGCTGCGGCCCTTCGCCGTGACTTCGGGGAATTCGCTGAACAGGCGCTTTTCCTCTCTGGCCGGCGTGTACTCCGCTTCGGGGTCCTGCGCACTGCCCTCGCAGATGTAGACGGTGCGGGCGCCGACCTTCGGGTCGACCGACACCGACTTGATGTAGTAGTGCAGATGGCCGCCGAGCACGAGCTGTGCTTTGCACCGCTCGGCAATCGGCACGATGTAGCGGTTGTTGAACGGGTCTGTATACGGATGATGCATCATGAGGATGCGCCACTTCGCCTTCTTGGCAGCAGGACTCGTCAAATCTTCCTCAATCCACTTGAGCGTATCATCGATGCGCTTGCGCGTCTCTCGGTCGAGCGGCATCTCCGAGTTGACGGCATTCATCTCGAAAAGGCCCCAAGGATTGCTGTCGATCAGCGTGAAATGCGCTGGACCATAATCGAAGGAGAATGTATTGCCACCGTCCGCCGTATGGACCGTGCGCCCCTGCGTTGCCGTGAAGAAGGCATCGTAGAAGGGGCCGTCGTCGTGGTTGCCGTGGATGTAATAAGCCGGCACGCGCGCAAGGAGTTCCGGTATCTTGTGGAACCAGTTGTCCTGATATTGGTCATGCTGATAGCCCGTGCCGAAAGAGATGTCCCCGCCGTGCAGGATGAAGTCCGGCATTTCCTCTGCCACGACTCTCTTGAAAAACGAGCTGTTATGAAAGAGATGCGAGTCCGAGAGCGTCAGCAGGTGAAGTTTCTGGGGCGCCTCCGACAGTGTCGTGAACGACGCCGCAGCGACTTCACCGTCGCCTGCAATCGTGTAAGCGTATTCCGTCGCGGGCTCCAGCCCCTCGATGACAGCCGTGTAGACACAGGCTCCCTGCGGATACTCCTGACACTTCTCTTCTCGCTGATAAGCAACGGCCCCCGGATGCTCCGTCCCGTCAGCCGCCCGTGCCGTCACTGTGAAATTCTGCGGCGCGATTGTCTCCCAAGCCACCGTGATCTGCGTAGCGCGCGGGTCCAGGAGATAGGGCCCATTGATGATGTTCTTTGCCATATATTATCGTCCTCCGAAACCTGCCATGGTCCTCGCTTCAGCTGCAGCCACAAAACGGTACACCTAGGGACTGAGGTCATTTCTACATATCAGGAAATCATTCTTCCCCCATCATAATGGGGAAAGAATGATTCTGCAAATTTTTCTTTTATTTCTCTTCTGCATCCTCGTGCTTCTTTGCCCAGAGGGTCGGCACGATGAGCAGCGTCATGATTGCGACAGATGCAATCCAGAAGTTCGTGATCGTCTCGAAGTGATACGTCGTGACACCGTCGACGACGACCTTCGCCGAATCCATCAGCAGGCCGTTGACGATATCCTGCAGGGCTGCACCGCCGTAAGCGAGCAGGCCGATGACGCCCATCGCTGCACCAGTTGCCTTGCGCGGGCAGAGGTCAACGGCGAGCAGGCCGCCGACGAAGCAGAGGATGACGCCGAGGCCGAAGCCAAAGACGGCGACGCAGACCGCTGCGAGCGTCGGATCGCCAGCCGGTACATAGCAGACACCAGCAATGCCAATCAGCATGATGATGCCAAAGACGATCGTCGTGACCGAATGATGCGAATGGAAAATCTTATCGGAGATGATGCCGGAGAAGAAGGAACCGACACCGCCGAGGATTGGCGAGCTCGAGATGGAATAACGGGAGATGCCGAGGCAGATTGCCGCAGCGGCGAGCAGCCATACGTACGGATTCTTAATGACCATGAGCTGTGCTTCCTTCGTGGAAACCTGCTGCTCTTTCTTTTCCTGGGCGACTTCGCCCTCAAACTCATTGGCAGACGGCAGGCCGTACGTCTCTGGCCGGTCGCGCATGAAGCGGTACATGATGAATGCGAGCACGATGCAGGCAACGCCCGGTACGAAGAAGGCGGCATGCCAGCCGAGAGCGACGATGATCATCGAAGTGCCGAGGTAGGTGACAGCTTCACCGACGTAATGTGCGATACTGAAGACGCCGTAATAAGTAGCTAACTGACTCTTGGCGAACCATTGTGACAGGGAGACGATACACGGTGCTGAGCCCATGCTCTGGAACACGCCGTTGACAGCCCAGAGCACGATGAAGACCCAGGTCGTATTGCTCATGCCGAGGATGGCATTGACGATGGCCGCGCCGAGCAGTCCGAGTGGTACGATCTTCTTGATATTGCAGTGGTCGGCAATAAAGCCGTTTGCGCATTTGCCGATGGCGATGGCGACGAGCATGCCCGCGCCCATCATACCGAGTTCAGTCGGCGTGAAGCCATCCTGAAGCATCGGCTTCTTGGCGACGCCGAGCGTCATGCGCATGACGTAATACATGCCATAGCCGAGGATCATGGCCGTGACAGCCTGAACACGTGCTGTATGATACATCTTCTTGACCACAGCCTTGTCTTGGATGCGAGGCTTATCCGGTCCAGTCAGGAACCATTTCAGCATTTTCTCCACCTTACCTTTCCTACGAAAAAGCAACTTTGATTATTCCTTTTTCTCCAGACTCTCCGGAAAAGACTGGATTTTTTGTGATTTATCAGTATAATAATAGATATGAAGGTTGAGTCCTCCAAGAGACAACCAACAAATCATCATCAACTGATCTTTCTGGAATTCATTATACCGAAATGTTGGCATGAAGTTCTCTGATTTCTTGGCCAGCATTGTGCGAAAACTTATAATTTTTGTTTTTAATTCGCATTTATCCGTATTCTGGTGCAGAAAGGTCGAAATCTATGTCTATCCTACCATTTGGCAGCCCGAAACAATCGCGATTCGAGATGGGCAGACGGCCCCACCTGGAATCCATTGAACATCTCAACGGTGCAACATCGTTCGGCACGCTCAAGTCGCATCATGAAATCGCCGAGATTCTCTTCATCGAGAAGGGGCACTGCCGCATGCACCTCAAAGAGGGCAGCCTGCAGCTGCACACCGATGACCTCATCCTGGTCAACAGCGATACGCTCCACGATTTCAAGACGAGCAGTTCCTTCACGGCCTTTACCATACACATCGGTGCACTCCACCTCTGCGGACTGGCGCCCGGGCATCTCACGAAGAGCGAGGCACCGCTCGTTCTGCCACTCGGCAAAGACGGGCGTTACATCTTCCTGCGCGAATTGCTCAAGGAAGTGAAGCTCTTAGCAGCACTCAAGGGAGAGGACGATGAGCGCTGCGAGATTGGCGCTGCGCTCGCACAAGCTCTCGTCATCTCCGTCACGGCACTGGCCGAAGAAGATGCAGGCAACGAAGAGAATCCCTCTTTCACGATGGGAACGCGCATCAAGGAGTACATCGATGCGCACTACCTCGAGGACCTCAAGCTCGCTGACATAGCCGAGGCCTTGCACATCAACCTCTACTACCTTTCCCACACATTCAAGGACCTCACGGGCTCCTCCCCGATGCAGTACATCATCCGTCGGCGCATCGAGGAAGCACAGACTCTCCTGCTGACGACCAACATGACGATCACAGACATCGCCATGCAGTGCGGCTACAACAATTCCAACTATTTCCAATCCGTCTTCAGCAACATCGTCGGCATGCCACCCGGCAAGTATCGCAAGGCATGGGCACAATAGAGGCGCAATAGAAAGAGACGTCCGCAAGATTTCATGCGGACGTCTTTTTTATATGCTATACTATAACAAATAAATATTATCGATAAAGATTGGAGTATAACATGCCTGCTGAACATAAATTGCACATCGGCTGCCACCTCTCCTCGTCCAAGGGATTCCTGGCCATGGGTCATGAGGCGGTCAAGCTCGATGCAGACACATTTGCCTTTTTCACGCGCAATCCGCGCGGCGGCCGCGCGAAGGAGCTCGACCTCGCGGATGTCGAGGCCTTCCTGCACTACAAAGACGAGCACGATATCGGCACGCTTGTCGCGCATGCGCCCTACACGATGAACGCCTGTGCGGCCAAGGAGAACCTGCGCCGCTTTGCCCATGAGGCGATGGCCGACGACCTGCAGCGGCTCGAGCACCTGCCCGGCAACCTCTACAACTTCCACCCCGGCAGCCATGTCGGCCAGAGTGCCGAGCAGGGCATCGCTCTGATTGCCAAGCAACTCAACGATGTCCTCACGCCGGACCAGCAGACGACAGTCCTCTTGGAAACGATGGCGGGCAAGGGCACGGAGGTCGGCCGCACGTTCGAGGAGCTGCGCGCCATCATCGACCGCGTCGAACTCAGCGCAAAGCTAGGCGTCTGCCTCGACACCTGCCACGTCTGGGACGGCGGTTACGACATCCGCGAGCACCTCGACGAGGTGCTGACGGAGTTTGACCGCGTCATCGGCCTTTCGCGCCTCAAGGCCATCCATCTCAATGACAGCCAGAACGCGCGCGGCAGCCACAAGGACCGCCACGCCCGCATCGGCGAGGGCGAGATTGGCCTTGAAGCGCTCGTGCGCGTCATCCGCCACCCGGCCCTCAAGGATCTGCCCTTCATCCTCGAAACACCGAACGACGCCGCCGGCTACGCGCATGAGATTGCCATGCTGCGCGAAGCGGCGGAATAATATTCCTACAAACGAAAAAACTGACCCCAGCATGGGTCAGTTTTTTGCATCATGACATCATACTATCATGGATGGAAGCGGAAGGTGTAGCGTCCGTGCGTGTTGACGGGCTCATCGTAGTCGTTGCGCGCGGGGCTGTAGGTGAAGTTCACGATGGCCGCGAGTGCTACGGCTTGTCCGAGCCGCCTTCCTTGCCGCCCGGAGCGCCCCCTTTGTGCCCTTCGCATCACTGGCATTTGCTTTCGCATCGGCCGAGGGATTCTTGGCCTGCTTGTCCGGCTTTGCCTTGTCCTGCTTGTCCGGCTTCTCGTCCTTCGTCTCCTTCTCGACCTCCGGGACCTTGCGGCTCTCGTCGATGACGATGAGATCCGGCGCCGCGGCTTCTGGCTCGGGTGCTGCTGCCTGCGCCTCTGCCTCCGCGCTGTCGTCGGACGGCTCTGCTCGTCCTCCGTCACATTGTCGTAGATCTCGACGTCGACGGGATGGCTCTCGGTGGAGACGGCCTGGAAGAGGCCCGTCGCGGCCACGAGCATCAGGATGACGAGGTGGACGCCAAAGGAGATGCCCTCATCGGTACGCACGACGATCGCGAAGTGACTGTTCGTGCGGTTCTCCTGCTGCGCCTGCTTGATGAGGGCCTTCTCCTCGATGGGCTGGTCCTCGAGGTACAGCGTGCCGTCCTTCTTGAGCGTGACGAGGTAGGTCACGTTCATCTGCGTCTGGGCACTGGCGGCCTTCAGCATATTGAAATTAAATATCATTATAATGGCTATTCAAAGGGACCAGCAAAAAGATGATAATCGCAAAAAAATAAAGAGCCGCAACTCCACTTTCGTGGAGCTGCGGCTCTTCATTCTATGTCGTAGAGAGAGTTATGAGGGAAAACTAGGTTCAAACGCCCATCACCCTGCACATCGTCAGCCTTCGATGCTGATCGTGTGGGAAGGCTCTGCCTTCTCGGTGAGTTTCGGCATGCAGACGGTCAGGACACCATCTTTGTACTCAGCCGTCGCTTTCGATTCATCGATGTTGTCGATGTAGAACGAGCGGCTCATCGAAGTCGAGCGGCGTTCACGGCGTACGTAATTGCCCTTCTCGTCCTTCTTGTCGTTATCCTCTGCCGTCTTCGTGGCAATCGTCAGGTAATGGTCCTCATACGTCAGGGAGATATCCTCTTTCTTGAGGCCCGGCAGTTCAGCTGTGAGCTCATAGCTCGTGCCGTTATCCTTGACATCGACCTTGAAGTCCGGTGCCTTGAAATTCGTCAGGAACGGCTCATCGAAGACATCAAACAGACGATCAAAAGCATTCTCTTCTTTCGCGAGATCTTTACGCGATGCAAATGGAACCAAACCAAACATAAAGCAAATCCCCTTTCTGCAACTTGCCGGAGTGGCACGCGAACGCGTGTTGCTGTCCGGAAACTCTTGAACTTCTTGATGAAGCCTCGGGCTCTCGTCCCTTTGGATCTCTCCTCCGGGGCTCTCTCCCTCGCTTCAATTATCATTGTACCACAATTGGTCAAAATGTCAATAGGTCAAATGAACAAAATTTATTTTTTTTGCGCGGCTGAACGCAAGACAGGTATACAAAACAGAGAGCCGCAATCCTTTTGGATTGCGGCTCTTCTGCTGCCTGACGGCCCCCTTTTGAGCGCCGTCTCTCTATGCAAGTTTCCCGTCAGCGGGAATTATTTGTTCATTGCTTCCTGTACAGCAACAGCGACAGCGACCGTCATGCCGACCATCGGGTTGTTGCCTGCACCGATGAGGCCCATCATGTCGACGTGTGCCGGAACGGAGGAAGAACCTGCGAACTGAGCATCGCCGTGCATACGGCCCATCGTATCCGTCATACCATAGGAAGCCGGGCCGGCTGCCATGTTATCCGGATGGAGCGTACGGCCCGTGCCGCCGCCCGAAGCGACCGAGAAGTACTTCTTGCCCTTCTCGATGCAAGCCTTCTTGTAGCAGCCAGCGACCGGATGCTGGAAGCGCGTCGGGTTCGTGGAGTTACCCGTGATGGAGATATCGACATCTTCGTGCTCCATGATGGCAACGCCTTCCTGGACGGAGTCAGCGCCGTAGCACTTGACCTTTGCACGCTCCGGATCCGTGCCGTACTTGATCTCCTCGACGATGTTGAGCTTGCCCGTCTTGAAGTCGTAGTCCGTCACGACATACGTGAAGCCGTTGATGCGGCTGATGATCTGAGCAGCATCCTTGCCGAGACCGTTGAGAATGACGCGCAGCGGGTTCTTGCGGACCTTGTTGGCCGTCTTAGCGATACCGATAGCGCCCTCAGCAGCTGCGAAGGACTCGTGGCCTGCGAGGAATGCGAAGCAGCCAGCATCCTCAGAGAGGAGCATAGCGCCGAGGTTGCCGTGGCCGAGACCGACCTTGCGGTGGTCAGCAACAGAACCCGGTACGCAGAAAGCCTGGAGGCCTTCGCCGATAGCCTTAGCGGCATCAGCAGCCTTCGTGCAGCCCTTCTTGATGGCGATGGCAGCACCGAGCGTGTAAGCCCATTTTGCATTCTCGAATGCGATCGGCTGGAGATCTTCTACGATCTGATACGGGTTGATGCCCTTCTCGTCGCAGACTTTCTTAGCATCTTCAATGGAAGCCAGACCATACTGTTTGCAGACTTCGTTGATTTTATCAATACGGCGCTCATAGCCTTCGAATAATGACATTCTATTCATTCCTTCCTTTTACCTTGAAACTCGGAATCTCGTCACGCAGCGAGGATATTACTCTTCACGCGGATCGATGAACTTGACGCCGTCAGCGAAGCGGCCCTTCGTGCTCGTGTTGGCCTTGATTGCCTCATTGGCATCCTTGCCTGCACGGACAGCTTCCATGACTTTACCGAGCTGTACGACTTCGTAGCCGATGATGCGGCCTTCGTTGTCGAGAGCGAGCTTCGTGACATAGCCTTCTGCGAGTTCGAGGTAACGCGGGCCCTTCTTGAGCGTGCCGTAGAGCGTACCGACCTGGCTGCGCAGGCCTTTGCCGAGGTCATCGAGACCAGCGCCGACCGGCAGGCCGTTGTCGGAGAACGCCGTCTGGCTGCGGCCGTAAGCGATCTGCAGGAAGAGCTCACGCATAGCCGTGTTGATGGCATCACAGACGAGGTCCGTGTTGAGTGCTTCGAGGACCGTCAGGCCCGGAAGGATTTCAGCAGCCATGGCAGCGGAATGCGTCATGCCCGAGCAGCCGACCGTCTCAACGAGGGCTTCCTGGATGATGCCGTCTTTGACGTTGAGCGTCAGCTTGCAGGCACCCTGCTGCGGAGCGCACCAGCCAACACCGTGCGTCAGGCCGCTGATGTCCTGGACGTTCTTGGATTTTACCCATTTGCCTTCTTCAGGAATCGGGGCAGCACCGTGATGTACTTCCTGTGCTACGCATGCCATGTCTTCCACTTTCTGTGAATAAGCAATCATTGTTCGTATTCCTCTCTTTTCTAAAATATAATACTGAGGTACATTCTCTCTGGGGCCAGCATTGAGGGCAGGGGCCCCTGCCCTTCCTTGCTCAAGGGAATGCTGCCTCTATCGCGCAATCAAAGCTCTACGAGGTTCTTGCCCGTCATCTCTTTCGGGATGTCGAGACCAGCGAGCGTCAAGAGCGTCGGTGCGATATCGCGGAGCGCGCCGTCCTTGACGGATTTGACGCGGTCCGAAACGACGATGAACGGCACAGCGTTCGTCGTGTGCTTCGTGAACGGCTGGTTATTGACGTAGTCCATCATCTTGTCGGCATTGCCGTGGTCCGCCGTGATGCAGACCTCGCCGCCGACTTCCTTGATGGCAGCGACGAAGCGGCCGACGCAGGAGTCAACCGTCTCGACAGCCTTGACGACTGCCGGGAAGACACCCGTATGACCGACCATGTCGCAGTTCGCGTAGTTGAGGATGATGAAGTCGTACTTCTCGGAACGGATGGCCTCGCAGACCTTGTCCGTGACCTCGACGGCGCTCATCTGCGGCTTGAGGTCATACGTAGCGACCTTCGGGCTCGGGACGAGGATGCGGTCCTCGCCCTTGTACGGCTCCTCGACGCCGCCGTTGAAGAAGAACGTGACGTGCGCGTACTTCTCCGTCTCAGCGATGCGGAGCTGCGTGAGGCCGTTGTCCTGGATGATCTCGCCGAGCGTCTTGTCGATGTGCTCCGGCGGGAAAGCGACCGCTGCATTCATGCCGTCCTCATACTGGGAGAACGTCGCGAACGGGATCTTGAGATCCTCATCGCGCTCGAAGCCGTCGAACGTCTCATCGACGAACGCATGCGTAAGCTGGCGGGCACGGTCCGGGCGGAAGTTGAAGAAGATGGCACCGTCGCCGTTCTTCATGCCCTCATAGCCCTTGACGACGAACGGCACGACGAACTCGTCGTTGACGCCGTTCTCGTAGCTTGCCTTGAGGCCGGCTACCGGGTCGTCTGCTACAACGCCCTCTGCATGAGCGATGGCCTCATAGGCCTTCTGCTCGCGGTCCCAGCGATGGTCGCGGTCCATTGCGTAGTAGCGGCCGGCGACCGTCGCGATCTTGCCGACGCCGATCTCCTTGCACTTTGCCTCGAGCTCCTCGAGGTACGGCTGTGCGCTCTGCGGCGGCACATCGCGGCCGTCGAGGAAGGCGTGGACGTAGACGTCCTTGACGCCCTGCTGCTTTGCCATCTCGAGCAGTGCGTAGAGGTGGCCCTGGTGGCTGTGTACGCCGCCCGGGGAAACGAGGCCGAGCAGATGGACAGCGCCGCCATTGGCCTTGGCATCCTGCATGATCTTGACGAGGACTTCGTTCTTGAAGAAGTCGCCGTTCTTGATATCACGCGTGATGCGCGTGAGCTGCTGGTAGACGAGGCGGCCGGCACCGATGTTCGTGTGACCGACTTCCGAGTTGCCCATCTGGCCGTCCGGCAGGCCGACGAATTCGCCGGAAGCCTGCAGGTGGCTCGTGTTGTAGTTTGCCATGAGGCCGTCGAGGACCGGAGTCTTCGCAGCTTCTACGGCATTGCTCTTGTCGAGCTTACCACCGAGACCGCAGCCATCCATGATGATGAGTGCGACCGGTGCGTGTTTGATCTTTGCCATTGTGGATTATTACTCCTTCTAAAAGGAACCGAATCAGTAGTTGACGATCTCGCTGAAGTCCTTAGCCTTGAGCGATGCACCGCCGACGAGGGCGCCATCGACGTTCGGCTGCTTCATGAGATCCTTGATTGTAGCCGGCTTGACGCTGCCGCCGTACTGGATGCGGATGCCGTCAGCTGCTTCCTGGCCGAATTCTGCTGCAACCGTCTTGCGGATGTGTGCGCAGACTTCCTCAGCCTGCTCGAACGAAGCCGTCTTGCCCGTGCCGATTGCCCAGATTGGCTCATAAGCGATGACAAGCTGAGCGACTTCTTCCGGTTTGAAGCCAGCGAGAGCAGCCTTGACCTGGCCTGCGACGAAGTCGAGGTAGACACCGGCTTCGCGCTGCTCGAGGGACTCACCGCAGCAGATGATCGGCGTGATGCCAGCAGCGAAAGCAGCATGAGCGCGCTTGTTGACGCCCTCATCCGTCTCGCCGAAGTAACCGCGGCGCTCGCTGTGGCCGAGGACGCAGTAGTCTACGCCAATCTCGTTGAGCATGCCCGTGGAGATCTCGCCCGTGAAGGCACCATGGCTTTCCCAATGGACGTTCTGTGCACCGACGTGGATGTTCGTGCCGAGTGCTGCGTCAGCGACAGCTGCGAGAGCCGTAGCCGTCGGGCAGACGACGACCGTGACCTTGGCGTCCTTGACGAGCGGAGCCAGGCCACGGACGAGGTTCTTGCCCTCGACGATCGTGTTGTTCATCTTCCAGTTGCCTGCAATGATTGGAGTTCTTGCCATTTTTGAAATACCCCCTAATGCTGTATCAGATGGCGTGGAGGCCTGCCCTGCAGGCCCCACACCCAAACCTTACTTCTCTTATTTGTCAGCCAGTGCTGCGATGCCCGGCATCTCTTTGCCTTCGAGGAACTCGAGCGTAGCGCCGCCGCCCGTGGAGACATGCGAGATCTTGTCCGTCAGGCCCGTCTTCTTGAGGGCTGCAACGGAGTCGCCGCCGCCGACGATGGAGATAGCGCCGTTTTCCGTAGCCTTGGCGACAGCCTTAGCAACAGCGAGCGTGCCTTTTGCAAAAGCATCAAACTCGAATACGCCCATCGGTCCGTTCCAGATGACCGTCTTAGCGCCTTCAAGAGCCTTCGTGTACTCTTCCGACGTCTTCTCGCCGGAATCGAGTGCCTGCCAGCCATCCGGTACTTTGTCGACGTCAACCGTCTTCGTGTTGGCATCGGCAGCGAACTTGTCGGCAATGACGAGGTCGACCGGCAGGACGACCTTGACGCCCTTGTCTTCTGCTTTCTTGAGCAGCTCACGAGCGAGATCGTACTTGTCCGGCTCGCAGAGGGAATCGCCAATCGGCAGGCCCTTGGCTGCATCAAACGTATGAGCCATGCCGCCGCCGATGATGATCGTGTCGACTTTGTCGATCATGTTGCTGATGACGCCGATCTTATCGGAGACCTTGGCACCGCCGATGATGGCGACGAACGGATGCTGCGGGTTCTCGAGCGTCTTGCCGATGTAGTTGATTTCCTTTTCCATCAGGAAGCCAGCAACCGTCTCGATGTACTTCGGAACGCCTGCGTTCGAAGCATGAGCGCGGTGGGAAACACCGAAAGCATCGTCGACTGCGAGATCGCAACCGGAAGCGAGCTGCTTCGCGAACTCGGGATCGTTCTTCTTCTCTTCCTTGTGGTAACGGAGGTTCTCAAGCAGCAGGACTTCGCCCGGCTTCAGCGCAGCCTTTGCGGCATCTGCCTCAGCGCCGACGCAGTCGGAGGCCCACTTGACATCGCGGCCGAGCAGCTCGGAGAGGTGCTTGACGAGGTACTTCGTGGAGAACTTGTCCTCGCGAGCCTCGGTCGGACGGCCGATGTGGCAGGCGATGACGAGAGCTGCACCGTGATCGAGCAGGTAGTTCAGGGTCGGCAGCGTGCGGACCATGCGCGTGTCGTTCGTGATGTTCATCTTGTCGTCGAACGGGACATTGTAGTCGACGCGAACGAATACTTTCTTGCCGTTTACGTCAACGTCTTTGATGGTTTTCTTGTTCATCGTAAAACCTCCAAGGTCATTTTCTCATAAAAAATGAGGTCCGGCCCAAACAAACGGCCGGACCTCAAGAGATCTTCTACTGTATTCAGTTAAGAACTCTTAATTCAATTACTTTACTTCCTCAGCGAAGTACTTGATCGTGCGAACCATCTGGCTCGTGTAGGAGTTCTCGTTGTCGTACCAGGAAACAACCTGTACGAGGGAGTTGCCGTCGCCCGTGTGGGAAACCATCGTCTGCGTAGCATCGAACAGGGAGCCATAACGCATGCCGACGATATCCTTCGAAACGATCTCGTCTTCGTTGTAGCCGAAGGACTCCGTAGCAGCAGCCTTCATAGCAGCGTTGATGCCTTCAACCGTGACTTCACCCTCAACAACAGCATAGAGCAGCGTCGTGGAGCCCGTCGGGGTCGGAACGCGCTGTGCAGCACCGATGAGCTTGCCGTTCAGGTCCGGCAGAACGAGGCCGATAGCTTTAGCAGCACCCGAGGAAGCCGGAACGATGTTCTCGGAAGCAGCACGGCTGCGGCGGAGGTTACCCTTGCGCTGCGGGCCATCGAGGACCATCTGGTCGCCCGTGAAAGCATGGATCGTCTGCATGATGCCGCTCTTGATCGGAGCGAACTTGTTCAGAGCGTCAGCCATCGGAGCGAGGCAGTTCGTCGTGCAGGATGCAGCGGAGATAACTTTCGTGCCAGCCGGGATCGTCTTGTGGTTCGTGTTGAATACGATCGTCGGGAGGTCGTTACCAGCCGGAGCGGAGATAACAACTTTCTTAGCGCCTGCTGCGAGGTGAGCGGAAGCCTTCTCTTTGGACGTGTAGAAGCCCGTGCACTCGAGAACGACATCTACATCGTGCTTAGCCCAAGGAATGTCTTTTGCATCGCGCTCAGCATAGATCTTGATCGTCTTGCCTTTGACCGTGATCGTGCCAGCTTCGTCATCAGCGGAGACCGTGTCAGCATACTCATATCTGCCCTGGGAAGAATCGTACTTCAGCAGGTATGCGAGCATGGACGGCTTCGTGAGGTCGTTGATAGCGACGACTTCATAACCCTCAGCGTCGAACATCTGACGGAATGCGAGACGACCGATACGGCCAAAACCATTGATAGCAACTTTTACT